>WNGJ01007176.1_pt1 | contig 11845 bp, 9 predicted proteins | sample 5400611 | NCBI WGS metagenome assembly WNGJ01 (sample SAMN13153375, study PRJNA577476) | soil metagenome | isolation source: 40 cm soil or saprolite under Garry oak tree replicate 1 | place: USA:California | collected 2016-06-15 | reverse complement strand
ATTTCGAGCCGATCTCGCTGCTCACATTCGCACCGATGCTGATCGTCGGCAAGATTGCTTTGCCGGCGAACAACGCCAAGGAATTGATCGCCTGGCTCAGGGCAAACCCGGACAAAGCATCGGCCGCCAGCGTCGGCGCTGGCAGCGCGGCGCACGTGTGCGGGCTTTATTTCCAGGACAAGACGCAGACCCGCTTCCAATTCGTGCCCTATCGCGGCGGGGCGCCCGCGATGCAGGATCTAGTCGGCGGTCAAATTGACCTGATGTGCGCCGAGGCCTCGCAAACGCTGACCCATATACGCGGAGGAAAGATGAGGGCCTTTGCCGTCATGGCGCAAACCCGCTGGCCGGCCTTGCCCGACGTTCCGACCACGGATGAGATCGGTATGCCGGGCATGTACATTTCGTTCTGGCATGGCCTTTGGGTGCAAAAAGGCACGCCCAAGGAAGTCATCATCAAGCTCAACGGCGCGGTCGTGGACACCTTGGCCGATCCGACAGTGCAGCAACGTTTCACCGATCTCGGCCAAGTGATCGCGACACGCGAGCAGCAGACGCCGGCGGCGCTCGCCGCTTACCACAAGGCCGAGATCGAGAAATGGTGGCCGATCATCAGAGCGGCCAACATCAAGGTCGAAGCGAATTGAGCATCGATGGACGAGCACGTTCCCTGGTGCTCGATGCATACTGGTGATGCCCATCGGTTTTCGCGCTGATTCCACTTCACCGGAACGTGCGCTAATGTCGTGTTGGTTCTCAAACGCGAGACCGGAGCACCCCATGCGCAACGTGCAGCGCCCGTTGCTGGTCTTAGGCCTGCTCGCGCCGCTCATGCTCGGGGCGCCGCCGTCGGCGGCGCAGACTTGGCCGCAGCGGACGGTGAAATTCTTGGTGCCGCTCGGCCCCGGGTCCGGCGTGGACATCGGCGCGCGACTGCTGGCAGATCGGCTGAGCACGCGTTGGGACCAGCCGGTCGTGGTGGAGAATCGCCCCGGTGGCGATGGCATCGTCGCGATCAGCGCGTTCGTCGGCGCCCACGACGATCACATCCTGCTGGCGTCACCCACGTCGTCGTTTACCGCCCATCCCTATCTCCACGAGAACCTGCCGTACAAGCCAAGCGATCTCCTGCCGATCGCCAGAGTGTCCAACACGCTGATCACCATCGCGGTGCCCGTTTCCCTGAATATCGGGTCGCTCGCGGAACTGGTCGCGCTGACGCGCGCCCAGCCGGCTAAGCTCAATTGGGCGGGAGTGACCGGGGCGCTCGACTTCCTGTTCGCCGGTTTTCTCAAGCGCCAGAACCTGACGATGACCAAAGTCCCCTATCGCAACCCGGTCGAGGCCGCCAACGATCTCGCCGAGGGACGCGTGCAGATGTACATGGCGGCGCTGGCGATCGTGCGGCCACAACTTCAGACCGGAAAAATCAAGCTGCTGGCGGTCACGAACAGCGTCCGCGCCCCCGCCGCGCCCGATGTTCCCACGGTCAAGGAGGCCGGTTATCCCGAGCTCACATTCGATGGCCTGGTCGGCTTCTTCGGCCCGTCCGGCATGCCCAACGAACTTCGCGAGCGCATCGCCACAGATATCCGGGCAGTCCTTGCTGCCGATCCGCTGATTGGCGACCGCCTCGCCGCCACCGGACAAATCCTCAACGTTGGCGGTCCGGCCGAGTTCGCGCAGGCGACCGAGGAGCAACGCGAGAAGATTGCGACGATTGCCAACGACCTCGGCATCAAGCCGATGCAGTGATCAAGCCGATGCGGTGATATCGCCATGAAGGTCGAAGAAAAGGTCATTGTGATTACGGGCGCCGCGCGCGGGATCGGGCAGGAATACGCGCGATATTTCGGCAGCCTCGGCGCACGTGTCGTCATCGCGGACATCAACGACTGCGCGCAGACGCTCGAGCTCGTGCGCGCCGAAAAGGGCACCGCGGTCTGCGCCAAGCTCGATGTCGCGAGCGCCACCTCGGCGACGGAGATGGCGCGGACCGCGCTCGATGCGTTCGGACGCATCGACGCCCTCGTCAACAACGCCGCGCTTTACGGCGGCCTCAAAGGCGGGCGATTCGATACGATTCCTGAAGCCGATTGGGACGCCGCGATGGCCGTGAACGTCAAAGGCATTTGGAACTGCTGCAAGGCCGTCGTGCCGGCCCTTCGACAGGCCGGCGGCGGCAGCATCGTCAACATGGCCTCGCTCGCAGCCACCTACGGCATGCCCTACGGTCTGCACTATACGACGTCGAAGGCCGCCGTGATCGGGCTGACCCGCGGTCTTGCCCGCGAACTCGGCCGCGACAACATTCGTGTCAATGCCGTCGCACCGAGCGCGGTCTTGACCGAGGGAACGCGCGAATTCTTCGCGCAGAAGACGGACAAGGCGCTCGATGCCATCAGGGAGGGCCAGGCGATCGCGAGAAATCTGACGCCCTCCGATCTCCTCGGCGCCGTGCACTGGCTCATATCCGATTCAAGTCAGCTGGTCACGGGACAGACGATCGCCGTCGACGGCGGAACTGTCATGCATTGAGCGCTTTGGGCGCCCGCGCCTGCCCATCGCGAAACACGTTCGTTCAACGCTTGCCGCGGCGCGGTTCAAACCGCATCGGGTGAAAATCTCGGCGGGCGCTTTCCGCGCAAAGCGGCCGCGCCTTCCGGTGCTTCGTGTCCGCTGAACCCGAGGAATTCCATACCGAGCGAAGCATCGAAGATCGGCCCGGCCGCTCGCAGCCAATTGTTGAGCGCGTACTTGGTCCAGCGTATCGCGTTCGGCGCGCCCTCGGCCAGGCGCACGGCCACGTCCATGGCGCGTGCTTGCAGGTCCTCGTCGGGCACCGCGAGCGAAACGAGGCCGATGCGTTCGGCCTCAAGACCGGTGACCGGCTCGCACAGCAGCAGATGGTATTTGGCCTTGGCCATGCCGCACAGCAGCGGCCAGATGATTGCCGCGTGATCGCCGGCGGCGACGCCGAGCTTGGTATGACCGTCGATCAGGCGGGCGGACGCGGCGGCAATGGAGATGTCGGCGAGGATGGCGAGCGCCAGCCCCGCGCCCACCGCCGCGCCGTTGATCGCCGCGACAACCGGTTTGCTGCAGTTGATCAGGTTGTAGACCATGTCGCGCGCTTCCTTCCACACACGCATGCGGGTGTCGACATCCGCGATCATCTTGTCCAGCAAGTCGAGGTCACCGCCCGCAGAAAAGGCCTTGCCGGCGCCGGTCAGCAAGACCGCACTCACGCTCGGATCGGCATCGATGACGCGCCAGATCTCGGTCAGTTCGGAGTGCATCCTGCCATCGGTGGCGTTGAGCTTGTCCGGCCGGTTCATGACCACGCGAAGCACTCGCGGATGCGGCCGATCGATCAACAGCCGCGAAAAGCGCGCATAGTCTTCAGCCATCTGTCGTTCTCCAATCGTCGCGGATCACTTGGCAGCCGACGTCGGCGCCGGGGAACCTCACGCACGAACAAGTGGCGTTGGGCGTTGCCGGTCGAGGCGGGCTGGGGGACAACGCCGCAAGAACAATCGCTGGCATCTGACCTTGCAGCGGGCGCGCCCCGCAGCGCACAGCTATCTTGGCGTGCTTTGTTCCAGCACCTCAACATGATTTATTCTGCAAGCGGGTGCGGCTGCGATGTCCCGCGGCCGACGGCGAGGGTCGATTGACGGCCTTCGGCCGATGCGAATACTCTCGGCCCCGCTTCAACCGGCACGGGTCATGTCCTTCATTTCGCGAGCGAATTTCTGCAAGGCGGTGGCCGTCTGCGTCGCGGTCTTGGCGGGGCTTCCGCTCGCCGGCGCGCGCGAGTTCCGCGTCGCCGATACCCAGTCGGAAGACTATCCCACCGTGCGAGCGCTCATGTTCATGGCCCGCCTCGTCGAGGAGCGGACCGGCGGACGCCACCACATTCGCGTGTTCCATTCGCGTCAGCTCGGCGAAGAGAAGGACACAATCGAACAGACGCGGGTCGGCGCCATCGATCTCAACCGCACCAATGTCGCGCCGATCGGATCATTGATCCCGGCAGCCAACGTGCTCGCACTGCCGTTTCTGTTCCGCTCCTTCGATCACCTTCACAAGGTGCTCGATCACGAGATCGGGGAGGAGGTTCTGGCGAGTTCCCAGCGCCATGGTTTTGTCGGCTTGACTTTCTACGATTCCGGATCGCGGTCGATTTACAACAGCGTGCGACCGGTTCGCACGCTGGCGGACATGAAGGGCTTGCGAATTCGGGTCCAGCAATCCGACCTGATGGTCGACATGATCAAAGCGCTTGGCGCCGAACCGATCGAGCTGCCTTACGGGCAGGTGTCGACGGGCCTCTCCACCAAATTGATCGACGGCGCGGAAAACAATTGGCCTTCCTACGTCACCACCGGCCATTACAAGCTCGCTCCATACTACACCTTGACCGAGCACACGATGAGTCCCGAGCTACTTGTCATGTCACCGCGCGCGTGGGAAAGCCTATCGGCCGAGGACCAGGAGATTTTTCGGGACGCCGCGCGAAAGTCGAGCGCTTTCATGCGCGACCTGTGGAGCGGATTGGAGGAGCGCTCCCGCCAGCAGGCGCGCGCGGCCGGGAACACGATCATCGCCGATTTCGACCGAAAGCCGTTCGAGCATGCGATGAGCGCAATCTATGAAAAGACGGTGTCGGATCCGGGCTTGCGCCAATTGATCGAGCGTATTCGCAAGGTTCAATGAGCCTCGATTTGGTTGCCCTCAAGGATGAACCATCGGCCACGCGAAACGCGCGGCCGCGGCGAAGCCTTGATCTCGAGACCGAGAGCGTTGTGCGGGTGCTGCCGATCAGGTGGCGCCTGTTCTCGATCGCCGCGCTCAACGCGGCGGTCGCTTTCATTCTGGCCGCGTTTATCTGGAACGGCGCCAACGTTCTCAGCCGCGCCTGGGACGACGTGCGAACGGTGCGCGAATCCGACAAGCTTCTGGTTTTGCTCGAAAGCGAGGCCAGCCGCCTGCAGAACCTGATCCACCGCTACATCAATCAGCCGAGCCAAGAAGTCCTTACCGAAATTCTAGGATTGCACGGCGAAGTTCTAAGTACGCTGCGCAACCGCGGCGCGATAGACCCCATTCTATCGGGCTCGGCCGACGAGCTGCGCACCGTGACGGAGCGGTTTCTTCAGGGCTTCGGGGAGGTCCGCGCGCTGCAGACCACGATCGCGCATACCTATGAGAACGAGGTGCTCAAGCCGGCACGGGAGATGGCGGGGCTTTACGCCATCATCGAGGGCGCCATCGGCGCGCGCGACGCCTTGTTGTTGCCTTCGCTCGGAAAGTCGCGCGAGGCGTTCACCGCAAGCCTCGTCGCCGCCAATGCGTTCTATCTATCGCTGGCTTCGGATGCCGCCGACGAGGCGCGCAGGAACATCACCACCGTGGAGCAGACCATCCCAGTGATGATCGACCTCGCGGAGAACAGCCTGCAGCGCGCGGCCTTGACCGCGCTGGCCCAGCGCGCCGCCGCGTTCGGCGACGGCTTGAAGACGCTGGCCGAGCAATTCGCGATGCGGACCAATCTGCTGAAAACCGCAATCGACGACAACCAGGCCGCCATGATTTCGGTAATCAACAAGCTCTCCGCCCAGATGACGCTGCGCGAACTGCAGGCGCAAGGAAGCTTCGATCATACGCTGGCCAACATCTATCAGAACGTCGCTCTCGTGGCGGTGATTTTCTTGACGTTGATCGTGGTTATCGGGGCGCTGATCGCCCGCAGCATCATTCTCCCGCTTAAAGAAATCATGGCAGCGATGCACGGCGTCGTCTCCGAAAAATACGACGAGCCTATTCAAGGAACGCATGCCCGCGACGAAATCGGCGAAATGGCGCGCGCAGTCGCGGTGTTTCGCGAAAATGCCATTGCCAAGCGCAAGGCGGAGGACGAGTTGCGGGCGGCGAAGGATCGCGCGGAGAAGGCGCTCGACGACCTGCGCGAGGCGCAGCAAAGCCTCATCGCCGCGGAAAAGCTCGCGGCTCTCGGTGGCCTCGTCGCCGGCGTGGCGCATGAAGTCAACAACCCCATCGGCATCAGCCTGACGGTGGCGTCGAGTTTCGCCCGCAGGTGCGAGGAGTTCGCAAAGGAGGTCGATGCCGGCCCGCTGCGGCGCTCGCGGCTCGGCGAATTCCTCGAGGGCGGGCGGGACGCCGCCAACCAGCTGGTCTCCAATCTCCAGCGGGCGGGCGAGCTGGTGCAATCGTTCAAGCAGGTCGCCGTCGACCGCAGTCATGCGGACCGGCGCCCGTTCGATCTGCGGGAATCGACCGATCAAATCGTCGCCAGCTTGCGCCCCGTGCTCAAAAAATCGCAGATCACGCTGACGGTGGACGTGCCAGCCGGCATCGTGATGGACAGCTATCCGGGCTCGTATGGACAAGTCTTGACCAACCTGTTTCTCAACAGCGTCGTGCATGCCTTTCCCGACGGCCGCGCCGGAACCGTCATCGTCGAGGCGCGGCAGGTCCGCGACGACGTCGACATCTTCGTGTCCGACGACGGCGTGGGCATGAGCGAGGAGATCCAACGCCGCGCGTTCGACCCGTTCTTCACGACGCGCCGCAACGAGGGCGGAACCGGCCTCGGCCTGCACATTATCTTCAATCTGGTGACCCAGCAGCTCGGCGGTCGACTGGCCTTCGAATCGCGGCTCGGCTGGGGTACACGGTTTCGCATCACCCTCCCGCGCGTTGCGCCCGGCGAAGCTCCGCCGGCGCAGGCCGCACAATGATGGACAAGGCGCATGGCTGAGGACGACATCGTCCACCTGATCGACGATCCGGGCGACAGGACTCCGGAACAAGGCCCGCGTTGGAAGATCGCGGTGATCGACGACGAGCCGGCCGTGCACGACGGCACGCGTTTCGCGCTCAGTGACTATCGTCTGAATGGACAAGGCCTTGAAATCCTCTCCGCCTATTCGGCGGCCGAGGGCCGCGAGCTCATGCGCCGGCACGCCGACGTCGCCGTCGTCCTGCTCGACGTGATCATGGAGAGCGACACCGCCGGACTCGGACTGGTCGAATACATTCGCAACGATCTCAAGAATGAGACCGTGCGTATCATCCTGCGCACCGGTCAACCAGGCCAAGCGCCGGAGCGGCGCGTCATCGTCGACTACGATATCAACGACTACAAGGCGAAGACCGAACTTACAGCCGACAAGCTGTTCACCTCTTTGACCGCGGCGCTGCGCAGCTACCAGCAACTCCAGCGGATGGTGGAAACGCGCCGCGGGCTCGAAATCATCATCGAGGCGGCATCGACTTTGTTCGACTTCAAGTCGATGCAGCGTCTGGCCGAAGGCGTTCTCACTCAGATCGGGTCGTTGCTCAATGTCGAGTGCGCCGGAATTCTAGTCTTGCGTGAGGCTCAAAACGCCCGCGAGACATTCTCGGTGCTCGCCGGATCGGGTTGCTACAGCCGTTTCATTGGCACCGACGTCTCGCAAATCCTCGAGCACGACCTACGCCAGCTGGTCCAGGAGGCATTCGCCCGCCGCCATCACGAGTTCTCCCCGCGTCGCTCGGTCCTCTACATCAGGACGGTGAGCGGCCGTGAAGTCGTCGTCGTGCTCGAGGCGGCGCGCCGTCTCTCCAGCACCGACCGCACGCTGGTCGAGATCTTCTGCAGCCGGCTGTCCATCGCTTTCGACAACGTCATTCTCTACGAGCAACTGCAGCGCGCGAACACGCGACTCGAGGAACGCGTCGCCGCGCGCACGCAAGATCTGACCACCGCCAACCGCCGATTGACGGCGCAATGGGCGCGGCTGCGGCAGGCCAATACCTTCAAGAGCGAAATCCTCGGCACAGTTGCGCACGACTTGAAAAACCCGCTCGGCGTGATTCTGGGCCGAACCGAAATATTGCGAGAGATGATCGCCGGGGCCGGCGCGCTCGACGAGAACGTGAAGGTGCAGCTCGGCCACATCCGCGACGCGGCCAATCGGCTCACCGAAATGGTCGACGATCTCGTGGCTGACGCGATGGCCGACGCGCTCGACATCACTATCCGGCGCGAGCCCGTCGATATCTCCCTCCTGGTCGAAGAAGTGGCGGAAGCGAACCGGCCGCTCGCAGCGCGCAAGGAACAGACCATTACGGTCGCCGCGCCGCCCAATCACGCCGCCATCTGCGATGCCGACCGCATCCGCGAGGCGATCGACAACCTCGTGAGCAACGCCGTCAAATACAGCCCGATCGGCGGAGCCATCGACCTCTTGGTGGCGCAGGAGCAAGGCGGTATACTCGTGCAGGTCAGCGACCAGGGGGCGGGCCTGTCGCCGGAGGACATTTCACGTTTGTTCGGCCGTTTCCAACGGCTGTCGGCGAAGCCGACTGCAGGCGAAACCTCGACCGGCCTCGGCCTTTCGATCGTCAAGCGTATCGTCGATCTGCATGGTGGGCAGATCACCGTTGAAAGCGCGGGCCCGGGAAAGGGCGCGACGTTCAAGATGGTGTTGCCATAACATGACCCAAGCGCAGCACATCATCGTGGTGGATGACGAGCAGCCCGCGCGCGAAATGGTCGGGGACTATTTGCGCATGCACGGCTTCAGCGTGAGCTTGTGCGACGGCGGCGACAGCCTGCGCAAGACCATCGCGCAGCAGGTGCCGGACCTGATCGTCCTCGATCTCAATATGCCGGAGGAGGACGGTCTTTCGATCATCCGCGATCTCAAACGGCGCACCAGCGTGCCGATCATCATGCTCACCGCAACCGCAAGCGCGATCGATCGCGTGGTCGGCCTGGAACTCGGCGCGGACGACTATCTGGCCAAGCCCTGCGAGCTGCGCGAGCTCTTGGCCCGCGTCCGCTCGGTGCTGCGCCGGAGCAGCGCCGTTCAACCGGTGGCACAACCCGCGGCGGCAGGCCCGCAGGCAGCGCCCGCAAGCGCGCGGGTGCGGTTTGGAACCAAGTGGCTCGACCACGACGCCCAGGCGCTGCGCGACGACGAGGGTAACGAGCATCCGCTGACGGCGTCGGAATACGGCCTGCTCAAAGTCTTCGCCGCCAACCCCAAGCGGGTGCTCTCGCGTGATCGCCTGCTGGAACTGGCCAATGCCCGTGATGCGGAGGCCTTCGATCGGGCGATCGACCTGCGAATCATGCGAATCCGGCGGAAAATCGAGCCCGATCCGGCGCGACCCTCGGTGATCCGGACCGTTCGCGGCGGCGGATATCTATTTTCTCCGACCGGGGAGGCACCGGCGCTGGACTGAGACAAAATTGTCTCACCGGACGAAACAATTGATGGTATCAAATTACCTTTATTTCGTCGCCGCGTCAGCCGCGAAACAATTGAGCCTGCGACGAAACCATTTTCCAGGTTCCACGTAACATCGAAGCAACAGGCCTCTGCTAGTCAACTGGGTTAAGGGCTGATTAATAGGGGATCGTCATGCAAAATCAGTATGTGCTGCGCGACGTCGCGTCGCCGCACTTCAAGGCTCCTGCGCAAGACACGTCGGACGAGGCGCTGATCGACCTCATCGCCGACGGCGACAAGCGGGCCATGCAAGTGCTCTACGCCCGGCATAACGTTCGGGTCTACCGCTTCATCCTCCGCCTGACGGGCAACCAGTCGCTGGCCGAGGACCTCGTGAGCGAGGTGTTCCTCGACGTCTGGCGGCAGGCCGAGGCGTTCGAATCAAAATCCCAGGTGTCCACCTGGTTGCTCGCGATCGCGCGCTACAAGGCGCTCTCCGCCCTGCGGCGCCGCACCGACGAGCACTTGGACGATCACATGGCGGCGACCATCGAGGATACCGCCGATAGTCCTGAGACCATGGTGCACAACAAGGACCGTAGCATCATCGTCCAGAAGTGCCTGACGCAGCTCTCGCCGGCGCACCGCGAAGTCATCGACCTCGTTTACTATCACGAGAAGTCGGTCGACGAAGTCGCGCGGATCGTCGGGGTGCCGGCAGCGACAGTGAAGACCCGCATGTTCTATGCGCGGAGCAAGATGGCCGACCTTCTCAAGCAGTCGGGGGTGCACGCATTCTGATCGCGGCGTCCGCGTTCCCTCGGACGATCACCCTCGCGCTTAATGTCCATGATCAGGCCCGGCGGGCTGGCACCTTAGGTGTCAGCCCGCCGATAATTTTTGGGCTGCGGGCGTCCGGCATATTCCGCTCGGGATGAGCGCCTACCCGCGCGGTCGGCTCAGGGCCGCCGCCAAATCAAGACCCGGAACAGCCCGACCGCAATGATGACCGCAAGCAGCAAGCCCGCCAGCGGTATCAAGATCACGAACGCGCCCAGCACCAGCAGGAAAAGAAGCATCGCCAGCGCTGCGATCGCGAGCGCCACCATCGCGAAACCGAACGGGCCGACCCTCGCGACATAGACTCGCTGCGTGCCGTCGAATGACCCGCCGGCTCGGCGCGAACGCACGTCGCTGGGCGGGATGATCTCCGGTTCGACACGGGGTTGCTCGATGTCTGCTCCGGATCGCTTGGTCATGACCGCCTCACGCTGGTGCCCTTGTCGGCTGCAATGTAGGGATGGCGGCAGGCGGCCACAACGGGAGGGCTCGAAAGAGCGTTGCAACATGACCGATGCTTTGCGCGAAAAACTCGTCCAAGCGGGCCGCGTGCTCGTGAGCGAGGACCAAGGTGATTACGTCGCAGGACACGTGACATTGCGTCTGCCGGACGGCGACGGGCGCTTTTTGATGAAGCCCGCCGGCATCGGTCTCGAGGAGATGACGCCCGACAATATCATCACAGTTGATCGCGAGGGCGAGCGGGTCGGCGGCACTATGCCGCGTCATAGCGAGGTCTTCATCCATTCCGAAGTCTTGCGCGTGCGATCCGACATTGCCGCCGTCGTCCACACCCATCCGCCGCACGCGGTGGCGTTCTCATCGCTCGGCCGGCCGTTGCTGCCGGTGGGAAACGACGGCGCCATCTTCTGCGCGGGCGTGCCGGTGTTCTCGGAGACGACCGACCTCATCATCGACCAGGCGCGCGGCCGGGCGGTCGCGCGCTGCCTCGGCGATCATCAGGCGCTCATTTTGCGCAACCACGGCATCGTCACCGCCGGCCGCAGCGTCGAGGAGGCGGTGTGGCTCGCGCTCAAGCTTGAACGGGCCTGCCGCGTGCAGCTCATGGCGGAAGCGGCGGGCGGAGCGAAGTTGCTCGCCGACGGAGAGGATCTGACGAAGAAGAGCAAGCTAGGCAATCGCACCGATCTGCACACCAACGTCTTCAATTATCTCGTCCGGCGTTGGGCATGCAGGCACTGCGGACCGTCGACGGCGTAGGTCGACTTGGCGCGGCGGGCCTGCACCGGCCGTAGGCAGGGCGGCGCCGAATGCGCTATGCTTCCAACAAAGGCCTGGCAGGCGTTTTCAATTGTCTTTCAACCGCCGCCGGCAGCAACACCAAAATTTGCGTCGAAGAACCCACAAGAGGAATCCTATGGCAAAGCTCAATATCAACGGCAGCATCCGCGACGTGGAGGTGGAGGCAGATACCCCGCTCCTGTGGGTCATCCGCGAGCAGGTCGGCCTCACCGGCACCAAATACGGCTGCGGGGTCGCGCAATGCGGCGCCTGCTCCGTGCACATCAACGACGAGGTGCAGCGCTCCTGCTCCATCCGCGTCGGCGACGTGAAGGCAAGCGACCGGATCGTCACCATCGAAGGGCTCTCCGCCACCCGCTCGCATCCCGTGCAGAAGGCCTGGGCGGCGATTGACGTGCCCCAATGCGGCTATTGCCAGTCGGGACAGAGCATGGCCGCCGCGGCGTTGCTCAAGCGGACGCCGAAGCCGAGCGACAAGGACATCGACGAGGCCATGA
>WNGJ01007175.1_pt1 | contig 11846 bp, 9 predicted proteins | sample 5400611 | NCBI WGS metagenome assembly WNGJ01 (sample SAMN13153375, study PRJNA577476) | soil metagenome | isolation source: 40 cm soil or saprolite under Garry oak tree replicate 1 | place: USA:California | collected 2016-06-15 | reverse complement strand
GTAGTCGCTTCGCCTTCAACATCGGCGGGAAGCGCGAAAATGATCTCGGAAATCTTTTCGCGAGCAAGGCGTTCGACCAATTCCTTAATCCGCAAATCTTCAGGGCCAACATGATCGAGCGGCGAAATTTTCCCTCCGAGAGAATGATAGCGGCCCCGGAACGCCATGGTTTTCTCCAGCGGGAGAATGTCCGTGGGCTGTTCGACAACGCAGAGCAGTTCCGATGAGCGGGAGGAATCCGCACAAATGTCGCAGACCTCGTCCGTGGTAAAAAATCCGCAGAGCGCGCACGGATGAACAGCCTGACGGGTATCAGCGATGGCCCGCGAGATTTGCTCCGGGTGATCACTCTGCGCGCGCACAATCCAGAGCGCGATCCGTTCCGCCGAACGAGGTCCAATTCCCGGCATTTGCCGCAGTTGCGCGATTAAATTCCGGATCGCCGCCGGGTATTCCGTCGTTCTCAAAACAGGCGCAGATTTAAACCGGAGGCGTTTCCGTTAGCTGCAAAGCGAGCGGCTCAAGCCGGCGCAAATAAAATTCCAAGGGAGGATCTTCTTCCTCCGAACCACGCGCCTTCTGAAACTCCGTATACGCTTCCGCCCAGCGTTTCTCTCGATACAGAACCACGCCGCTCCAGAAGGAATCTCGGCGGGCGATATCTTCCGGGTTGGCTTCTGCGGCAAGCCAAAGTGGCTCGTAGATTTCAAGTCGATCTTGTGAATTAACTCCGCTCACAAAATCGATCGGCCGGGCGACGATTGTGTTGCTCGCCAGATCAAAAGTTGGCGTGTCCATTAGAATTTTTGATCCATAACGATGATTTGCAGTACAGAATCTGCGCGCCAGATCGAGCGGTTCGCCGCTGATTAAAAGGGCCGGACGTTTACCATCCTTCAATGGAGCGGCAATAATGGCGCCGGAACTGACTCCGGCATGGATATCGTACTCTGCGGAAATTTCTCCGTTGTTCTGCTGCCGCTTGCGAGAATCCCGAATCAAATCGAGGACCACGCGCAAAGCTTTCTCAGCATGCTCGGAATCGCCGCCGGGAAAGCCAAAAATCGCGACCACTCCCTCCCCGTCCGCGGCTTGTAAATAAGCTCCTGCTTGCAGGAGACGATCGGCCGTTTCGCGAATAAATTCTGCCATCGTTTTGGCGAAAGAGACAGGGCCGGAATCCTGGGCAAATCCGTGCTTATCAGCCATGTCGCAAGTCACGATGCTCACTTCGTACGCTTTAGGATGGAGATCGAACGAGATTGTCCCCTCTCTCACGCGCCGAAATTCTTTCTTCGACAAGCGGTTGGCGAAGAAGCTGTGCGCCAGCTGCGAGCGATCCCGCCGCAAAAAAGCAGTCCAACCCTCCGTCGCAATCAATGCGAGCGCCACAGCAAAAACCGATGGCAGCGGCTGGAAAAATACGCGGTAAAGCGAGCAGACCCATGAAAGGCCGAACAACTCGATTACCAAAATACCGATTAGCAAGCGGGCGCCGCCTCGTGGGATACGGCTGAGACTGAGCCATGCGACACCGAGAGCCAGCAGAGAAACAAAAACGTACTGCCATTTCTCGCTTACCACTTTCGTAGCGCTGGCGTAGTCAGACACGAGCCCACCGGCAGCAGTCTCTAGACCGAGGAGCAATCCAGTTGCATGCAACGCGCTGAGAATAGCAGCAACGGCACCTCCGATTATCAGCGTCGTGAACAATGATCGTCTCATAAACAATCAGGCTTTTTGTGCCACCGTTGCCGGGTAGTATGAGTGGACGACCAGCTCGCTCAAGAATTTGTCCGGAACATCAACCGCCGCAGCATCAATTACAAACCGCGCCTGGCCGGTGTTCTTATTAATCAGGCTCAATCCAAATTGGTAATCCTTAAACAAATGAGCGCAGAGATCGCTCATCGACATCCGCTCAGTTTGCGCGCGCTCAACCAAACGTCGTACTGCTGTCTCATCAAAAATAATCTCCAGCCCATGTTCGTTTTTGAATGTCTCGGCGAATTGATGCACACCGGCTTCGAAGGTTTGCACCTCCAGCTTCTGCCCCTCGGCCATCAACTGATCCAGCACCCTTTTCGGCTCCCGCACGAGGCCGGCTGTGACGCGCAACTGGCTCAAGCCCGACCCGGCGAGATAATATTTGTAATCGCGAAACAATTTCTCAAATACAGTCAGTAATCCGCGCGCGCCGGTTTTTTCCTGAGCGGCGGCTTCGGCCAGCAAACGCAACGCTTCATCTTCAAAACTGATCTGGATGCCGTAGGCCCGAAACGCGCGTTCGTATTGCCGAAGCAAACTTCCCTCGGAATATTTCATGATCTTGAAGAGATCACCCGCGTCGAGCTCCTCGCAGACCACGCGCACCGGCAAACGCCCAATGAATTCCGGCTCGAATCCGTACTCGATAAAATCCCGCGTCGTAACGTGCTGAAATAGCTCGTTGTCCATCACCTGCACGGGCGAAGCGCTAAACCCGATCTGACCTTGTCTGACGCGCCGGGCCACCTGCTCTTTCAACTTTTCGAACGCGCCGCTTACGACAAAAAGAATATGTCGTGTATTGATTGTGTCCCGTCTCGCTTTTCCGCGCCTCTGAAATTCGAATGCGGCCTGCAATTGCGCCTGGAGATCGTTCATGCTTCGCACCGGGACTTCCGTTTCCTCCATTAGCTTGAGCAGCGTCGTCTGCACGCCCCGGCCGCTGACATCGCGGCCAATCAAATTTCCGGCCGAAGCAATCTTATCGATCTCGTCGATGTAGATGATGCCGAATTGCGCCAGATTGACATCACCATCCCCCTTGTGGACGAGTTCGCGCACGAGATCCTCGACATCGCCGCCGACGTAACCGGTCTCGCTGAACTTGGTCGCGTCCGCTTTCACGAACGGCACTTTGATCAGATCGGCGATGTGCTTAATGAGATAGGTTTTACCGACCCCAGTCGGGCCGACCAAAATCACATTTTGCTTGATGTACTCGGTCTCCTCGGCGCGCTTGGGATCTTCTTTCTCAAGTTGCCGCAGATACTTGGCATGATTGTAATGATCGCAAACCGCGATCGCGAGCACCTTCTTCGCTTCTTCCTGTTTAATGACGAACCGGTCGAGGTGCGCTTTGATGTCGCGGGGCAGGAGATTGAATTCAAATTCGGGGTGCTCTGTTTTCTCCGGCGTTTCATCCTCCACTGCGGGGGTCGGCGCCGGCTCGGCAAACGTCGCCACCGAGACCCGATCGCCGAAGTTCTGTTTCATAAACTCCGTGATCTTGGTCTTCAGCTCTTCCGGTGAAGGAAACGGTGGCGGCGGATTTTGCTCCATGTTTGAGAAAACATCGTGCCAAAGATGCACCGTGGCAACGATTCGTCTAAAATCTGACTCTCAGGCGCAAGATTCGTTCATCTTGGATCTGTGTCGTATTCCTACTTTTATTCTTACTCTTACTCCGCTTCTGAAGAACATGAATATGAGTAGGAATCATCTCATAAATGGTAGGGACGGACCGCTGGGCCGTCACGTCTCCTTCGGCGCGCCCGGCGGTCGCGCCCTACCAAATCGCCTCAGTTCATTTATCAGATGGGTTTCTAGGAGTAAGAATAAGAGACGGAGCGCGCTACTTCCGTAGCTAGCGAGTCTGCGGACTATCTGGGAACAGGATAGAAAGTTGTTTGCTATAATCAGGGTTGGTTTTTGCAGCGGTCTCCGCTAATTGCCTGGCCGTTTCGGCCTGGCCGGTCTCGCCCGCAAAAACGGCGCAGCGCCATTGTCGATCCGCTGCGTCTGGTGCGGTCGCCTCAATGAACGAAGTGGAGACGCTGAGCAAAGCCTGTGGCGAAAGCTCTGTCCATGGAACTCGCGCGATGCCGTATCGAAGCTTCAAACTGAGACTCGTATCGGTCGCGCTGGCGATGCCGGTGTACTGCTCGCCATCGCGGTCTGCAAATGCGCCAGAGAAGTGCGTATCGTTAAGGTCCTTCATTAGGTCGTTCTTCCAATCGACTAGCCATTGCGCTTTTTTCTCTGCTGTTTCCTTTGCTCGTTTCAGCGATGCGTCGGTCAATCGCACATTTCTAATCACCTCAGCCGCGTCAGCGAAATTATAGAGAGCAACTTGCTCTCCATAACTGGCGAGCGCTGCGTTCCACGAAGCGGCCTCAAGATCGTGAGTCCTTCTTGCCTCCCCTTCCCCGCGCGTCGCATTTGCGACGCCGCGCGCCGGGCTTTGTTCCTTTGTCGTTTTCGTGACGAGCTGGGCCGATGACTTCGCCAGGGCTCTGGCCGGAGCATTTTCCGGCGGCTTGCGAACGATTAGGAAGATTGCTGCCGCCACGATCGCCGCCATGAGCAAAGCTCCAGAAACGAAAAACCACCGCGCCCGCCTGTGTGCCATGCTCTCGTTGCTGGTATTGCCCAGCGCGCGTTGCGCATGCTCAAGCTCAGCGACAAGCTCGTCGTAAGAAGAAAAACGCTGAGCGGGATCAGGAGCGATCATTCGTTGAAAAACGGCCGCCGTGGCCTCAGATACTTTCGGCGCGACGGAGCGCAAATCGAGCGGTTGTCGTTTTAACTCGAGCAACAGAGCGGCAGAATTCGTATTACCTTCAATCGGCGCCCTGCCTGCGATTGCGTGAAAGAGCGTTGCGCCCAAGCCGTAAATATCGCTTCGAAAGTCCTCTGGCTGGTCACTCAATCTTTCGGGCGCGATATAATATGGAGTGCCCCAAATCACGTCTTCTGTCGCTGATTCCTGTGCCGCTACGCCTGCAAGGCCGAAGTCACTTATCTTTGCGGTGTGTTCGTCGACAAACAAAATGTTGGCCGGCTTAACGTCGCGATGAATCAAACCCTGCCGGTGCGCGGCACGCAATCCTTTCGCGATCTGAATACCCGTCTCCAGCACTAGCTTTTCGGGCAGGCTTGTTCGCTGCTCGATCAGATCATCAAGGCTTCCATGATCAACCAGTTCCATCACCACATAAAATTGCCCGCGATCCGTTCCAGAAGAGAAGACCTGGATTACATTGGGGTCGCTCACCGAGGCAGCGATGCGCGCCTCCTGTTGCACTTGAGAAGTGTGATCTCCATCACTACTAAGATCCCTGCGCAACAGCTTCAGCGCCACAAACCGATCCAGGAGCGTATCGCGCGCCTTGTAAACCGAGCCCATCCCGCCAGCGCCGAGCGTCTCGACCACAACGAAATGATCAAACGTCCGTTCCGCCCGAACCTGTTCGCCGCATTTCGGACAAGCCACCCGCGCCAGCGGCTCCGCGTCCCTCGTTTCGACGGCCGCACCGCAAGTCGGGCATATCTGGGGGGTCGCCTCAATCGCCATGACCGCCGATTGTAACATCCAGGGCTTTCAGGGCAACGAAATGGCGACGTCAGCCAGCCAGGGACTGGTTGCACGCATTTCTGGGTAGCGCACGCGTCCCGCGTGCTGGCGATTGCGTCTCGCGATTGACTTTTCCACGAGGCAGCAGACGCATTGTGCAGCAACCCACAACAAAAGCCTGTTTCGGCGTGACGCCGAAACCAGCACGCGGGACGCATGCGCTACCCAGAACGCCATTCGCGCTTCTTTCTATTCAAGTGATACCGTTACCTGCCGCAAGAACTTAAAAAAGCGCGCGGCATCGATCCCATTCACTTTCCTATGAAACGACTTCCAACTGATGGATCGACAAGGAGCCAGTTCGTCGTTTCAAAAGAGGATGCAAATGTTCGTCTCGATCGTTTCCTGGCAAAGCAACTTCCGGAATATTCGCGCTCCCGGCTTCAACAATTGATCCGCGCCGGATTCGTGCGCCTCAACGGCGCAACCACCCGGCCCAGCCAGCCGGTTCGCAGCGGCGATGAAATCGAACTAACCGAGCCACCGCTCGGAAAGATCGAGACTCAACCAGAGCCCATTCCGCTAGAGGTTTTGTTCGAGGACAACGATCTCATTGTGATCAATAAGCCGGCTGGGCTTGTCGTTCATCCAGGCGCTGGCCATCCGCAGCACACCCTGGTCAATGCATTGCTCAACCATTGTACGACCCTGTCAGGAATCGGCGGAAAAGAACGCCCCGGTATTGTTCATCGCCTCGACAAAGAGACAAGCGGATGCCTTGTCGTCGCGAAAAACGATGCGACCCATCGGGATTTATCCAGACAGTTTGCCGAGCGCACAGTCGACAAGATTTACCTCGCGCTTGTGGCGGGGAAATTGCGCAAGCAGACAGGCGCAATCGAAGAAAACATCCGCCGCCATCCCGTCCATCGACAACGAATGAGCGTGACTTCATTACGCGGGCGCGCAGCCAAGACCGAATATCGCGTCCTGCGTTCTGGAGATCAGGCAAGCTTGATCGAGTGCCGGTTGCACAGTGGGCGCACCCATCAGATCCGAGTGCATCTTCATCATATTGGTCACCCGGTGTTGGGTGATAAAGTTTATGCGGCGCGCCTGGCAAAAGGTTTCCCACGCCAAATGCTGCACGCCTGGAAAATTGGATTTCGCCATCCACGGATGGGCGAATGGAGAAATTTTGAAGCGCCATTGCCTGACGATTTCGCGACCGCGCTAAGACTTATAATCGAATCTCAAAAAGTATGAAACAACGAAAACTTGGACGCGGCGGACCGATTGTCTCGGCAATCGGTCTCGGTTGCATGGGAATGTCGGATTTTTACGGCGGACGAGACGAACAAGAATCTCTGGCTACAATTGATCGCGCCTTGGAGCTCGGAATCACATTCTTCGACACCGCCGATATGTACGGCCCGCATACCAACGAGCAATTGCTTGGGCGCGCCCTTCGAGGACGCCGTGAACAGGTCGTTATTGCGACAAAGTTTGGGATTCTCCGGGACCCGACCAGACCGGAATTTCGCGGGATCAGCGGCAAACCGGATTACGTCCATAAGGCGTGCGAAGGAAGTCTGCGCAGGCTCGGTGTGGATGTAATCGACCTCTATTACCAGCATCGGGTTGATCCAGACACGCCGATTGAAGAAACGGTCGGCGCGATGGCGGACCTGGTACACGGAGGTAAGGTGCGCTTTCTCGGTCTATCCGAAGCGGGCGCAGAGACTATTCGCCGGGCGCATTCCGTTCATCCGATCACCGCGGTGCAATCGGAATATTCGCTCTGGACGCGCGACCCCGAAGCGGAAGTTCTTGGTGTCTGCCGTGAGCTGGGCATCGGGTTCGTGCCATACAGCCCGCTCGGCCGCGGATTTCTGACGGGGAAGATCAGGCGCTTTGAAGATTTGCCGGAGGACGATTACCGGCGCAGTTCGCCGCGATTTCAAGGCGAAAACTTTCAGCGAAATCTCGACCTGGTGAAGCGCGTGGAAGAAATCGCGCGCGAGAAAAAATGCACGCCGGCACAACTTGCCCTTGCCTGGGTGCTGGCCCAAGGCGACGACATCGTGCCGATCCCCGGCACCAAACGGCGCAGATATCTGCAGGAGAATGTCGGGGCACTAAATGTCGAGCTTACCAGCGCCGATCTCGCGCGCATCGATCAAGTCGCGCCGGAGCATGCCTTCGCCGGCAAACGCTATCCCGACTGGGCAATGGAGATGGTTAATCGGTAGATCAGAGGTCAGAGGTCGGAAGTCAGAACTGTAACCACGTCGCTGCGCGACGTTTTCTGCCAGACCACCGACCCCTCCATCGATTCACCAGTCACTAGTTACTATTTGCTCCGCGGAGCCGCCCGCCTGGGCACCATTGCGCTGGCCAGCATCGTCTGCACGACTTCGCCGCGCTGATTTGTCGTCACCTTCCGCACCCGAATGATCCCGTATTTGGGTCTCGAGCGCGACGGCCGCAGATGGACAATCTTAGTCTCAACCGTGAGCACATCGCCCGGCCGCACCACATTAGGCCAGCGCAGCTTGTCGATACCTAGACCGATGGCGCCTTCGGCGAAATTCAATGTTTGCACAAACAAGTGCATCGTCATTGCCGCTGTATGCCAGCCGCTCGCAATCAAGCCTTTAAAAATTGTTCGCTCGGCGCTTCTGCGATTGAGATGAAACATCTGTGGATCAAATTTATGGGCGAACTCGATTACCTGCTTCTGCGTCACTTTAAGCGGCTCGGATTTGAAGCGATCGCCCACTTTCAAATCATCGAAGTAATGCTCTTTCATTCTGAACGATGGCGAAACCACATTCATGAGGCATCGCTGACGATTGAGCAACGCGTAAAAATGGCTGCGCGCTTCGAGCGAGCCACGCGCAATAAGCGTCGGCGATTTACTCCAATGTCACGCCACATCTGTAGAGGCGGCTTTGCCTTCAGCATGCGTAGGAGATTCAGCGGCAGCAGCGAAGACTTGCCTTGGGCGAACAGGTTACTTCTGCAGACGGAGAGAGGTCTGCAAATTTCGGTCAGCATTTCGCAAGATCGGCCTAGCGGAGAATGGCTTCGTCTGCCCAATTAAGCAGGCATGAACGCAATCCTGCCACAGGGGATGGCCGTTCCCGCGAGCCGACGCCACCTTTTATTAGCTGGTAATAAGGCGAACGGGGCGAAAGTGGAAGACGACTTGGAGAAATACGAACACTTGGAGCAGCTGGCGGAGCTATTTTTCGCCGCGAAACGGCATCATTCAAATGCACCCGCCCCGACACATGGCTAGCTCGGACAGCCGGATTCGCCGTCGCCAATTTTGTCAGCGCCTGGCTGTGTCCGCCTGTTGTCAATCGGCCAAATCCTGAGCAGGCCACGAGTTGAAATTTTTCGTCGTGCTCGGCTTTTAGTGCTTGATAAAATCACAGTTAGATCGAATCCTTCCGCTTTTTCGCCATGAAAATGATATTGGGGATCGCCGCTGCCTTGATCGTTGGTTACCTGGCGTGGCGTTGGTTTGCGCCTGCTCCATCGCAGCCGGCCGTCGCGCGTGCCCCCACGCAACGCGCTTCCCCGAGGCCGACAACTGGTGCTCGCTCGATTCCGTCGAAACGGCCAGCGGCGCAGCAGCGTGCTGCCAGACCGACGCCTGCTCGTTCCATCTTGGCCAAACAACCACGGCTGGCACCTGAAGGAACCTGGTTTCTACTCCAGCGTGTCTCTCTTAAGACCGATTCAGGGATCATTGGTTTTGCGCCGGGAACAAAAGTTACATTGGTCGATCAAGGCGATTCGCTGAGCACGGTTTCAGACGGAGAGTACCAATTCACGGTCGCCTCGTCTCAACTGACCAATGACCTGGATATGGCAGAAAACGTTGCCAAATCGGATTACACTGCACAAGCGCAGATTGCAGAATCAATAGGCCGGTCGGTTCGACAATACGAACAGCAGCAACTGGACGCGATCGCCGCTGCCGAAAAGGAAAAAGGCCAAAAGAAAACAGGCCAGAAGGCCCCGCGACGGACGCCTTCACCCAAACCAAAACGGTAGGCGAGAGCGCAGAGTTCCCCAACGTTGCGGCACGTCAGGACGCAAGAGTGCATGAACGGGCTGGGAATAGAACGCTCCACCGGCGGCTTTGGTTTCGGAATCGATCCGACTGACCATGCTTCTACCGGCGCGGAATCCATCCGCAAGGTCGAGCATCATTCGCGTCGGATGGCGGTCTCAAGGTCCGCTCAACCTTTATCCAGTAGACGAGAATTACAACAGCCGACAATAACAACGGAACAAATCAGAGACGCATGCCCCTTGCGCTAAACAGATGATACGCTAGCAAGCTTCATGAAAATATCACCCTTCTTCGCTCTTTTTGCCTTCCTGCCGATTGCCCGCGCTGACCTGACCGTTGTTCAATCGATCGAAACTAGCGCCGGCACCAATACGATTACTTTGAAGATAAAGGGTGAGCGCGCGCGCATCGAGGCCAATCCCAAAGCCAGTATGATCGTCGATACAAAAACCGGAGAGGTGATCACCCTGATCCACGATCAAAAGGCGGTGATGCGTCTTTCCGGAGAAAAAGCCAAAGCACTAGGGAACAAAGCCAGAGAACTCCTGAAGGATACTGATTCAGCGTTGAAGATCGTGGCACCGAAACCGACTGGGAAGAAACAAACAATCAACGGCTATGAAGCCGAGGAATACACCGCTGAAACGTCCAAGTATCGGGCGACGTATTGGGTAGCAAAAAGCTATCCCGAGTACCAGACCATCCTGCGACAGATGAAGCTGCTGCAAAATCGCACTTTTACCGCGGTCCGGAAGGCCATGCCTGAGTATTACGATTTTCCCGGACTGCCGATCCGCACGAAAATAAGATTTCAGGGACAGGGGGAGGCAACGACCACGATTATCTCTATCTCTCAAGCTGCCATACCTGATTCTGAGTTTACTGTGCCCGCTGATTACGCCGAAATAAAGCTGCCCGATCTTGAGCTCCACGCAAAGCCGCCGGTCCCGCCTCTCGCGCCATCGGAATCGCCCGGCGGCCAATAATCATTTGGGAATCCTGGAACAGCCGGTTGCGCAGTTTACTAGTGGGTAACGCTTGCTCGCACGCCTGACCAGCTTACTACGTTACTGCGGCCGGGCCGTCGGGGTGAGGTCGTTGCCGTCGCGGCCTTCGTAACTCATCTGATTGTTTCTGAGCTCGGCAGTACAAAAAGCGGGCTCGCGCAGAAACTCTGCGCGAGCCCGACTGATTTTCGTTGAACTGACTAATCGGTGCTAATTAATCGACCGAGAAGCTCGGCACGAAGCCACTAAAGAAGAACCAGCCACCGTTGGCAACATTGCCGCCGATTTGCGCCTGGTTCGACCCGTACCAGATGGAATCAAGGCCGTCTTGTGTGGCACTGGTCGTGGCCACTGCCCAGTATCTTGTTCCCGCGGTGAGCGACGGTGCAGTCCGGAGACGGGCCACCGCCAATACGCACGGCCCTGCAGAGACGAGTGCTCTTCCAGAGGCGAGCACGACGCCGGGACCCGTTGTGCAATCATCGGTGTAGATGGACAACGTGACCTGAGTCGTGCTGGTTGGGCAAAGCGGGTCGAGCTCAATACCGGCTGAGATTTGCCTCGGAACGCCCGTGATCTTTGAGATAAAGGGCACGCCGATCCACTGAGTGGTTCCCGGCGAGATGCAGTTCATGGAGCCCCAGACGTAGTAACCGCCGTTGACTTCGTCGAAGTTACACCCTGTGCAGGTATTCACTTCGATGTTGCCGCCGAATCGGTTTACGTCGGGAGCCATCGGTTCCCTCATCGGTGCGGTTTCCCGCCCTGGAGCTCTTACGAGGCCTTGCGCCATGGCAGCTCCGCACACCATTGTCGCAAGGATTGCTACGCTGATTTTTTTTATCATATATACTCCTTTAATTCTAATAAACTCTCCTTTGGTTGTTTGGTTTTCAGCTTATTGGGCCGATCCTGTCGGTTTGAAAAATTAATGTCAAGCAGAAAATTCCAGAAATGTGTAGAAATTATCTTCCAGAGTCCTGGCGTCGTGGAAGGGGCAACCGGTCGCGAATTTCGTTCGCGGATCACGAGGACGCTAATCGACCCGAGCAGATATCGATATTGTTAATGCCCGTGGTGAGGTTAATACCGGCCTGAAAGCCAATTGCGATATTGCTGCTGCCGGTGGTGTTGTTAAAGAGGGCATCGAATCCCTCACTAATGTTGTTGCCGCTGGTGGTGTTGCTGCCGAGCGCTTCAAAACCGCTGGCCGTGTTGTCGCTGCCCGTGGTGTTGCTACCCAGTGCAAAAGCACCGGTGGCCGTGTTAATGCCGCCGGTGGTGTTGCTGCCGAGCGCTTCAAAACCGCTGGCCGTGTTCTCGCTGCCGGTGGTGTTGTTAAGGAGCGCTCCAAAACCGGTGGCCGTGTTGTCGCTACCCGTGGTGTTGCTACCCAGTACAGAAGCAC
>WNGJ01007174.1_pt1 | contig 11847 bp, 8 predicted proteins | sample 5400611 | NCBI WGS metagenome assembly WNGJ01 (sample SAMN13153375, study PRJNA577476) | soil metagenome | isolation source: 40 cm soil or saprolite under Garry oak tree replicate 1 | place: USA:California | collected 2016-06-15 | reverse complement strand
TCGAGAACGAGCTCAACAGTCTGCGTACTCAAAGCGATGTAGCCAGCGCCCAGATCGCAGCATTGACGTCACGCTCGGCGTTGCAACGCCGATTGAAAGAAGGCTACCTAAAAATGATCCCGATTTCGGAGGCCCACATTGTGCGGCTCACTGTTCCTCCCCGCTCAGCGGACGAAGATACGATCCAGCCAGTAGTCAACCCCTCTGCCGCAAGATGAATCCAAACAGCCGAAGCCGTTGCGTTTTGGTATGCACTGCTTTTATCGCGCTCTTCAGCATCTTTTCATTCCGTTTGATCTATCTGCAGGCCATAAAACACGACGAGTATGCGGGTCTTGCTGCGGAAAAACACGTATACAAGCAAATCATTTACGCAGAGCGCGGTACGATTCTCGACGCGAACAGCGAGGTTCTTGCGCACAACATTCCTGTAGAAACCGTAGTCGCCGACGCGACGCATCTTAATAACCGGGAAGCAACGGTCGATCTTGTAAGCAACGAACTTGGCATTCCGTCCGCGGAGCTTGCGGAAAAATTAAACAGCGGTCGCCGTTACATCGTGATCAAACGCGAAGTGTCCGAACACACCGCAACCACGCTGCGTGAAAAACTTCGTGCCGGGAACTTGCGCGGAATTTATTTCGAGCATGACGCCACGCGCATTTACCCGAATGGCTCCATGCTTTGTCACGTCATTGGATTTACCGACTTCGATCATCACGGTATTCAAGGCGTGGAATCCTCGATGGAAGAATATCTTCATGGGCAGGACGGCTATCGTTTCATCGAACACAATCGGGCTGGCCAGGAAATCGTACCATATCGCGGACAGGAGCGCGCACCGCGGGACGGTTACCAGATCCATCTGACAGTGGATCTTGGTTTGCAGAACATCGTCGAGAACGAAATCGACGCGGCGATGCAAGAATATTCGCCTCAAAAAGCCACCATTATTTTGATGCGGCCGCAGACCGGAGAAATCTTGGCGATGGCCAATAGACCGCACTTTGATTTGAACCTCCGGTCGGAAGCGAAGGCCGATCAAATGAAGAACCGGGCAATCATCGACATGATGGAGCCGGGCTCGACTTTCAAGATTGTCGCCGCTGCCGCCGCTCTCAACGAACGCAAGCTGCGGCCTGATTCGAGCATCTTTTGTGAGAACGGCCTGTGGAAGTTCGGCGGTGCAGCGCTGCACGACCATCGCGCGTTTTCGTACCTCAGCGTGCGCGAAGTTCTCATCAAATCGAGCAACATCGGAGCGGCCAAACTCGCGCTCACTGTGGGCGAACAGAAGTTCTACGAATACATTCGACGCTTCGGATTTGGCGAGCGCACAGGAATTGAGTTGCCAGGCGAGATCAACGGTCTCATTCGGCCACCGCAATCCTGGAGCAAAATCTCCATCACCCGTATTCCGATGGGGCACGAGATCGGGGTCACGCCGTTGCAAATGACGGTCGCAATGGCAACGATTGCCAACGGCGGCAAACTGATCATGCCGCGGATAGTTAAATCGATTACGACATTGGAGGGCAAAACCGTCAGTTCACTGTCCCCAGTGGTGTTGCGCCAGGTCATTTCTTCGGAAACCGCCAAAGAAATTGGTGATGCACTTCGAGGGGTAGTGAGCGATAACGGGACCGCTGCCGCTGCGGCGGTGCCAGGTTTTATCATTGCTGGAAAAACCGGAACAGCGCAGAAGGTGAATCCTCGAGGCGGATATGACGAAGGAAAGTACGTCGTTTCTTTCGCCGGATATCTGCCTGCCGACCATCCCGAGTTTGTCGGTCTGGTGGTGCTCGACGATGCACACACGAGCAAACCAGAATTGAACTATGGTGGGCTCGTCGCGGGACCGATCTTTTCCCGTGTCGCCGAGCGAGCTGCCCGCTACCTAGATCTTGAGCCGCATGAGGAGATTCGCAAAGCGATTCCCGTGGCGCGAGTGGAAAAAAAGACGCCGGCAGAGCGAGTCCACAGGACTGCACCGGCGGAACGAGTCGCCTTAACCAATGCCTCGCACCATTGAATGCCTCGCCCCAGGTTCGCCGCCGCGAATCCATCCCGCCGCACGATGGGCGTAGATGTTAAAGCCTCATGCAGCTCAAGACTCTTCTCTCCGCGACTCCAATTCGCCAAATCATCGGGCCAATTGATCGCCCGGTGGAGAACATCTCGTATGACTCACGGCGCGTGCAAAGGAACACCTTGTTCGTGGCGTTGCGAGGCGAGAAAGCTGACGGACACCAATTCATCGCTCAAGCCATCAACAAAGGCGCATCGGTGATCGTTGCCGAGCGCGATGAAAAAGATCCCCGCGTTACCTGTCTCGTCGTGGAGGACACGCGCGCTGCGCTTGCTGATTTTTCAGCAACTTTTTACGGCCACCCAGCACGCAAATTGAAACTGGCGGCGGTCACGGGCACGAATGGCAAGACCACGACGACGTTTCTCATCAAGCACATCTGTGAAAGTGCTGGCTTGCGGTGCGGATTAATCGGAACGGTGCGCTACGAGATTGGTGAGCGGCTGCTGCCGGCGATCCGCACGACGCCGGAGTCACTCGATCTTCAGGAGCTGCTGGCGCAGATCGCTAACGCGGGTTGCAAGGCAGCGGCGATGGAAGTTTCTTCGCATGCGCTTGCGCAAGATCGCACGCGCGGCCTCGAATGGAATGTAGCCGTCTTTACAAATCTCACCCAGGACCATCTCGATTTTCACGGGACAATGGAAAACTACTTCGACGCGAAGCTGAAGTTATTCACCGGTCTCGCGAATCAGAAAAGAAAGCGCAAACCCGTTGCGATTGTGAATGTCGATGACCGCTATGGCCAACAATTGCTGGACAAAATCGACAAGCGCGTGGCGGTCGTCACTTATGGAATGGGGATGCGCGCCGATTTCCGCGCTTCGAATTATCGCGCCGAGTTCAGCGGTACGTCCTACCAGCTGGATGCCCATGGAAGGAGTTACCTTGTTCGTCTGCCATTAATCGGCCGGTTTAATGTGACAAATTCGCTCGCTGCTCTGACTGCGGCCAACGCTCTCGGAATCAATCTGCGAAACGCGGTGTTTAGCCTTTCCAAGTCGCCGCAAGTGCCCGGGCGTCTGGAATTGGTTCCGGCAAAGCGACAATTCCAGGTATTCGTCGATTACGCGCATACGCCCGACGCGCTCGGCAACGTTCTGAAAACTCTTCGCGAACTCGCCCCGCAACGTTTGATTGCCGTTTTTGGCTGCGGCGGCGATCGCGACCGGCAAAAGCGCCCGTTGATGGCCGAGATGGCAGATCGCCTTGCTGATTATTCCATCATCACCTCCGATAATCCGCGCAAGGAAGATCCGAATGCGATTATCGCCGAGGTCGAAAAGGGCTTTCGCTCGGATCGGTACGAAAAAATGGTTGATCGCACCCAGGCGATCGATCGCGCCATTGCGCTCGCGCGTCCACGAGACATTGTATTGATTGCGGGCAAGGGTCACGAAAATTATCAGGAGTTCGGCGATTACACGATCCCGTTCGACGATATCCAGGTCGCGCGACGCGCGATTGAAAACCATCCCGTAGAATTTTCGTCATGATGATTTGTTTGAGTCTTCGTGGCACAGGCATCTTGCAATGAATTTTCTTACGCTCTCGCAAATTGCGCAGTTTGCCGGCGGTTCGCTTTCTGCCGGAGACGCCAGGGTTGTCATTAAGAAGGTCAGCACTGATTCACGCACGCTTAAGCCCGGCGAATTGTTCGTCGCATTGCGCGGTGAAAATTTCGATGGACACAATTTCATTGAATCCGCCGCAAAAGCTGGCGCAACTGGGGCAATCGTTGAGTCCACTTGGAACAGGAAAATTTCCAATAATTTCGCCCTGATTCAGACGAAGGACACTTTGCAGGCGTACCAGCAGCTCGCAGCGAACTACCGGAAATCGCTCACCCTAAAGGTGGTTGCCATTACCGGAAGCAACGGCAAAACGAGCACGAAAGATTTCACGGCAGCAGTGCTCGCCCGCCGTTTTCGCGTCACGAAAACAGAAGGAAATTTCAACAATCATGTCGGGCTTCCACGAACAATTTTAGAGGCGACGTCGAGGGATGAAATAGGTGTGTGGGAGATCGGCATGAATCATCCCGGCGAAATTGCGGCATTGGCGAAACTGGCAGCGCCCGATGTGGCCATCATCACAAATATTGGTGTGGCGCACATCGAGTTCATTGGTTCACGCGAAAAAATTGCGGAAGAGAAAGGCGCGCTTGCGGAGGCCGTGGGCACCGAGGGAACAGTCATTCTGAATTCGGACGATTCATTTAGTCGGAGCATCGCGCTGCGGGCACGCGGGAAAGTAGTGCTGGCCGGCACGAGTGCTGGAACAATCCGTGCCAGCGAGATAAACCAAACTGAGAGCGGGACGGATTTCACCATCACCGAGGGCGCACATCGCTGCCGCGCGCTAGTGTACGTTCCTGGTCTGCATATGGTGCAAAATGCACTGCTCGCAGTCGCTGCGGGTCGTGTCTTCGGTGTTTCTCTTGAGGATTGCGCTGCCGGCCTTGCTGCTGCGCCGCTCGCCAAAGCTCGTTTGCAAATCAAGCAAATCGGGGGCGTGGAGTTCATCGACGACAGCTACAACGCTAATCCGGACTCGATGAAGGCAGCCTTGCGCACGTTGGCAGAATTGCCCGCCGATGGCAAACGCATCGCAGTCCTGGGCGAGATGCGGGAACTGGGCGATGAATTGGAGCGCGGCCATCGCGAAGTAGGAGAAACCGCGGCGACATTAAAGATCGATCAACTCATTGCGATCGGCGATGTCGCGGCCGCAATCGCTGACGCCGCCAAGCACGCCGGACTCGAAAAGACCGCAATTGTCGCATCGACTTCAGAAGCCGCTGAGTTGTTGAGCGAAATCGCCGCGTCCGGAGACCTCGTGCTCGTCAAAGGCAGCCGCTTAGCTCGCACCGAGCGGGTGATTGAAGCGTTCCGCAGACCTCAACCCGCAATCGCCGATTCCCCATGATGTACTACCTTCATCACCTGAGTGATCGCTTCATCGGGTTCAACGTTTTCCTTTATGTCACTTTCCGAGCCATTGCCGCGGCGGTAACGGCTTTCGTAGGCACATTAATTTTTGGAAATTTTATAATTCGAATGCTCACTGCGCTGAAGCTGGGACAACCGATTCGCGGAGCGGCAGAAGTTCATCGTCTTGCAGAGCTGCATGGCGTCAAGCAAGGCACGCCTACCATGGGAGGTGTGCTGGTTATCGGAGCCGTTGTTGTGTCGAGTGTTATGTGGGCGCGCCTCGACAACCGATTCGTTTGGCTGGCGCTATTCAGCATGGTCTACCTCGGGGCGCTCGGCTTCGCCGATGATTACCTCAAGGTCACAAAGAAAAAGTCCGACGGCATCAGCGGCCGGATCAAACTCGTTTGTCAAATTGCTCTTGCTGCAATTATCACTGGCGTTTTCCTCACCAATCCGCTGTTGGAAGTGCAGGCACGCTCTCTTTACGTGCCGTTCATCAAGGCGCCTGTGATTGTAAACATGAGCTGGTTTACATTCGTGTTTTTTGCACTTGTCATCGTGGGTTCATCGAATGCGGTGAACCTCACTGATGGACTGGATGGATTGGCTATCGGTTGCACCATCACCGTGGCGTTTGCATACGCGTTGCTTTCTTACGCAGCCGGCAATTTCCGGATCGCGGAATACCTGCAAGTTCCATTTTACCCGTTTGCTGGAGAGCTGACGGTGGTCTGCTCGGCACTCATCGGCGCGGGCCTGGGTTTTCTCTGGTTTAACTGTTACCCAGCTAAAGTTTTCATGGGTGACACCGGGTCGCTAGCCATCGGCGGCATGATGGGCGTCGTCGCGATTTGCTGCAAACAAGAGCTGCTTTTGGGGGTGGTCGGCGGTGTCTTCGTCATCGAAGCCGTCTCGGTGATTTTGCAGGTGTTGAGTTTCAAGCTCACGGGTAAACGATTTTTCGTGATGTCTCCGCTTCACCATCACTTCGAGCTGACCGGCTGGAAAGAAAGCACGGTGATTGTTCGATTTTGGATTCTCTCAATCATCTTTGCCTTACTTGGCTTGGCGACGCTCAAACTGAGATGAATAACACTCGCTACCAAAACCAAAGTATCGCTGTTCTGGGTGCAGGCTTGAGCGGCAGCGCTGCGGCGCTTCTGCTTCGCTCTGAGGGCGCGCAGGTCACATTGCTAGATAGCGCAGAAGGGCAAAATTTACTCAAATCGACCATCGATAATCTGCGGACACACGGTGTCGGTGTGATTTGCGGCGCTGCGGCTGATGAAGATTCAGCCACATATCACATGGCCATTTTAAGTCCTGGCATTGATCCTGCCTCCCGATTGGCGCGAAATTTCTCCTCGCGCGGAATTGAAATGATCAGCGAACTGGAGCTGGGCTGGCGCTCCTCCGAAATTCCGATCATCGCTGTTACTGGCACGAACGGCAAAACGACAACGACCGAATTGCTGGCTGAAATGTTGAACGCGTGCGGTCAGCGAACCATTGCCTGCGGAAACATCGGCAAACCGCTTTCAGAAGTCGCGCGCGAGAAGAATCCATTCGATGTGCTCACAGTAGAGGTGAGCTCGTTTCAACTGGAAGCGATCCGCACGTTTCGCCCATCGATCAGTCTCTGGCTCAACTTCGCGCCCGACCATCTCGATCGATATCGCTCTGTCGCTGATTATCGCGCGGCCAAGCTCCGCATTTTCGAGAATCAAATGGAAAGCGACTTCGCAATCGTAAATGCGATCGAAAAATTACCAGCGGTTCGCCCGCGTAAGATCACCTTTAGCGCTTATGCAGATCAAGCAGATTTCCGCGTCTCCCAAGGCGTGATCGTTTATCAAGACGAACCAATCCTGCGGCTGGCGGACACCAAACTGAGGGGCTTGCATAACATCGAAAATCTAATGGCGACACTCGCCGCTGGCATGGCACGCGGATTGTCGTTCGAAGAGATGGTGGCGCCGTTGTGTGCGTATGAGCCGCGACCGCATCGCTGCGAATTTGTGCGCGAAGTCGGCGGCGTCGAATATGTGAACGATTCCAAGGCGACAAACCTCGACGCAGTGGACAAAGCGCTGCGTGCGCAAAACAAGCCAGTCATCCTCATCGCCGGCGGCAAGGACAAAGGTTTTAGCTTTGATCCACTTCGCCCTCTGGTGAAGGAGAAGGTCAGATCGACAATTTTGATCGGCGAAATGGCCGAGAACATCAGGCGTTCTTGGAATGGCGCCGTCGAGTGCGAAATCGCAAACTCACTCGCGGACGCAGTTGAGCGCTCACACGCTAGGGCGAGACCGGGTGAAGTGGTCCTCTTTTCCCCGGGCACATCCTCCTTCGACATGTTCAAAAGCTATGGTGATCGAGGGGATCAATTTCGCGCGCTAGTGCGGGCCCTGCCCAAAACAGACCGATGAAAATCCCGCAGTTCTTCAGACACAAAAAACTCCGGGCGGGAACCGCACGCCGCGCCTCTGCCGCCTCTGCTGGAATGGACTTTGGGGACATCCCCGAACCAAACATGAAGTTGTCGCGGGCGTTGCTCATAGTTCTGCTCTTGCACGTGGTTGCCGTGTCGGGAATCATCGCGTTCAACGCAATCAAGACGCGGGAAAGTTCATTTGCACCGGCAGCACCAACGAATCCGGAAAACAACTTCGCCAAGGCGGCGGCATCGCCAGGTCGTCCGGACGTTGCCAAGCCACGGGCCGCGCTCTCACAAAAGGAAATTGCGCCGCGTAACGATCCGAAGCCTCTGCGTTCAGCTTCGAAAGACGAACACGCGAAGACGCCTCCGCCGCCGTCTGGAAAGACTTACATCGTCAAGAAAGGCGATAACCCCGTTACAATCGCAAAGAGACTTAAGATCTCTTACGACGATCTGCTCGCCCTGAACCACATCGAAGACCCGCACAAATTGCAGATCGGCCAAAAGCTGCTGATTCCAGTTAAGGCGAGCAAAACAAAAACGAGCAAGGACAATCAATGAAGCTACGAGGCAACAGCCGTTTTCGTGTAGCGGAGGCGTTTACAACGTAGTTATGCATCGTAAGAGCGCTTACATTTTATTTCTCGCAGTGCTGGGACTACTCGTCATCGGGATTGTCATGCTTTTCAGTACGAGCGCATTTGCACGTGATAGTCATGGAGATGTTTATTTTTTTATCAAACGCCAGGCGATGTGGTTTGGCGTGGGACTTGTAGTCTGCATCTTCGCCGCGCTGATCGATTATCATTTGTGGCAGCGAACGTCGTGGCTTTGGTTCGCGCTGGCGCTGGTGGTTTTGGCGTTCTGCTATGTCCCGCACATCGGCATGCGCCTAAATGGGTCCCGCCGTTGGATCGGCTGGGGCCCAATTACCGTTCAGCCATCGGAACTGGCAAAGCTGGCCATAATCGTTTTTCTCGCTGCATGGTTTGCGCGATATGAAAAACCTGACCGCAAAGTACTCCTGGGATTTATTCTTCCCCTTGCCATCATCAGCCTGCCGGCTGCGCTTGTGCTGGGCGAAGTCGATTTGGGAACAACGGCTCTAATTGGAACCACGGCGTTTGTCGTAATGTTCGTTGCCGGAGCCAATCCTTTATGGCTTGGCATTGTATCGCTCACTGGCTTGGGCGCTCTTTTAATCGTTGCAACGCGGATCTCCGAGCGGATGGGACGGCTCTCGGCTTTTCTTCATCCGCAGCATTTCCAGGAAGATGCTGGTCTACAGCAGATGCAGGCGTTGATCGCCTGGGGCAGCGGCGGAATGGAAGGGCTTGGCTTGGGCAATGGGCGCCAGAAGATGCTTTATCTGCCTTACGCGCACACAGACTTCATTTTTCCAATTGTGGGTGAAGAGCTCGGTCTACGCTTTAGTCTCCTCGTGGTTTTTTTGTTCGTGGTGATAATTGTCTGCGGCACTATGATCGCGCTACACGCGAAGGATCGTTTCGGCTTCCTCCTGGGCTGCGGCGTGGTTTCACTCCTGGCTTTGCAGGCCGCAGTCAATATCGGCGTGACCACCTCGCTCCTGCCGAATAAGGGGCTGCCATTGCCCTTTATTAGCTACGGAGGTTCTAACCTGGTCGCGTGTATGTTCGGCATCGGTTTATTGCTGAACATTTATCGGCAGGGCATTCTCGAACCGCCGCCCAAAAAAAAGGCCACCATGCATGCCAGGATGATGCCGCGAATTTGATAACCATCAGTCCCATGAGTCAGATACGTCTTTTATGAATGCAGTGATCGCATGCGGAGGCACTGGCGGTCATCTCTTCCCCGGCATCGCCGTGGCGGAAGTGCTGCGCGATCGTGGCCATGAAGTGATGCTGTTGATTTCCGAAAAGGACATTGACGCTCTGGCGGTTTCCGGGCACACAAATTTCCGAGTCGAAAGATTGCCCACAGTTGGGCTGCCCTCGCCGTTTTCTCCCGCATTCTTTGGTTTCCTTCGCCGCTTTTACGAAAGCCTGTCCCTTTGCCGCTCTCTCTACCGAAAATTCAAGCCTCAGGTGGTCCTCGGCATGGGTGGATTCACTTCCACTGCGCCGGTGTTGGCGGGGCGAATACGAGGCATTGCCACCTTTATTCACGAATCAAACGCCGTGCCCGGAAAGGCAAACCGGTTGACGGCAAGGATGGTGCACGCGGTGATGCTGGGCTTCAAAGAATGCGCGCCTTTTTTTCCAAAAACACACACCGAAGTCACAGGCACGCCGGTACGGACTGAATTAGTGCGTTTGGATCGACGGGTCGCGCGTCAAAAACTCGGACTGGATGAGGAGCTGCCCACGTTGCTTGTGATGGGAGGCAGTCAGGGAGCGAGTGGAATCAATCAGGCGCTGATTAAATCGCTGGCATTCTTGCAAGGTGTGCCACTGCAAGTGATCCATCTTTCAGGCGCGCGGGATGAACGCCTCGTTGCAGACAACTATCGCCGCGAAAACGTCCCCGCTTACATCGCCGCTTTCCACCATCGAATGGAAGAAGTTTATAGCGCGGCTGATCTCGTTGTCGCGCGAGCCGGCGCGGCCAGTCTCGCTGAGTTCGCAGCTTTTTCGCTACCGGGCATCTTGATCCCGTTTCCCTATGCCACTGACGATCATCAGACTCGCAATGCAGAAATCTATGCCGGTGTCGACGCAGCAATTCTTCTCAAGGAATCAGAGCTCTCGGGCGAACTGCTCGCGCGCAAGATTGGCGAGTTGATGCAAGATCGGCAGAAAATTGAGCAAATGGCTGCGAATTGCTCACGTCTGGCGCCGAAAGACGCGGCCGGCCGCGTGGCTACGACCATGGAAAAATACACGACTCATGAAGCTCGCGTCTGAAAAAGGTGCCGCGCTCTCTGATAGCGTGCCAGTGCTTGATTTGCCGCGGTTTCTCACGCGTGAGCATCACCGGATTCATCTTGTTGGAGTGGCTGGCAGCGGTATGAGCGGTCTCGCTGCGCTTTTGATTGAGCTCGGGCATGTGGTGAGTGGCTCAGACAAGGTCAGTACAATGGAAACGGATCGATTGCAGCGGCTCGGTCTACGCTTTGATGAACAGCATCTCCCGGAGCATGCGGGCGCCACGGAGCTTGTTGTTTTTTCCTCCGCCATTAAGACTAACAATCCAGTTCTCGTCAGAGCACGCGATTTGGCAAAACCCATCGCGCGTCGCGCCGAAGCCCTCGCTGCACTTATGCGCGCGAAGCGCGGCATTGTTGTCGCCGGGATGCACGGCAAAACAACCACCTCGGCAATGACAGCACACGTTTTGCGCGAAGGCGGACTGCATCCATCCCATTATGTCGGTGCGGAGATTCCGATCTTGGGAACGAATGCCCATTGGGATGCGCGGGGCAAATGGTTCGTTGCAGAGGGTGATGAGAGCGACGGCACGCTGGCACTGTTTAACCCCGAGCACACGCTCGTTCTGAATGTTGAGGAGGAGCATCTGGATTTTTATGCCGACCTTGCAGCAATCGAGAAAGTTTTTGCCCGGCTGATCGAGCAAACCAACGGCACAGTTTTTTACAATATCGATGACGCGAGCACGGCCCGCCTTTGCGCAACCCGCAAAAAAAGGATCTCGTTCGGCTTCTCGGACACAGCCGATTATCGGGGAGCGGACGTGGACTTGCACGCCTTCCACTCAAATTTTTGCGTTTATTCGCGAGGCGAAAAACTGGGTGAACTGGTTCTGAATGTTCCTGGCCAGCACAACGTGCATAATGCAATCGGCGTTGTTGCGTTGGCAACTGAGCTCGGGATTGCTTTCGATAAGATCGCAAATTCACTACGCAGGTTCGAACACGCCCGGCGGCGATTTGAAATCAAATATGCCAGCGAGCGGTTTTTGCTGGTCGATGATTACGCGCATCATCCTACGGAAATTCGTGCAACGCTGAAAACGGCGCGCGCGGTGGGACGCAAGCGTGTGCTGACGATGTTTCAGCCACATCGTTATTCGCGCACCAAAGCCCTGTGCAAAGAATTCGCCGGCGCATTCGAGAACGCTGACAGGATCGTTGTCACGGACGTCTATCCGGCAAGCGAAGCGTCGATCCCAGGCGTCAGCGGCCAGACAATCGTCGATGAAATCGTGAGGCATGGTCATCGCGGCGCGAATTACCAGCCGCAGTTCGAGCGTGTGCATTGGGATATCGGCAACGCTCTTGATGTTGGCGATCTCGTGCTGAGCCTAGGTGCTGGCAATATTCACGAGCAATTGTCGATCCTGGCAGCGGATCTGGTGATTGCTGAACAGTTGAAGGCGATCGTGGGCGAAACCGGAAAAGTCCGTCTTTATGAGCCGCTCTCGAAACATACTACGCTGCG
>WNGJ01007173.1_pt1 | contig 11847 bp, 9 predicted proteins | sample 5400611 | NCBI WGS metagenome assembly WNGJ01 (sample SAMN13153375, study PRJNA577476) | soil metagenome | isolation source: 40 cm soil or saprolite under Garry oak tree replicate 1 | place: USA:California | collected 2016-06-15 | reverse complement strand
GTGATGAAGGAGACCGGCTGCGGAGCGATCAAGCTCGAGGGCGGCCGCCGCATGGCCGAGACCATCGCCTTTCTCGTCGAGCGCGGCGTGCCGACCATGGGCCATATCGGCCTCACGCCGCAGTCGATCAACACCATCGGCTCGTTCCGGGCCCAGGGTCGCAGCGAGGCGGATTGGGGGCCGATCGAAGACGACGCCCGTGCCGTCGCGCAGGCGGGCGCGTTTTCGGTGGTGATCGAAGCGGTGGCTGAACCCCTTGCGCGGCGCATCAGCGCTGCCGTCCAAATCCCGACCATCGGCATCGGCGGCAGCGTGGCCTGCGACGGCCAAATCCTCGTGCTCGAGGACATGCTCGGGCTCTCGCCGCGGGTGCCGAAATTCGTCAAGCGCTATGGCGAACTCGGTCCCTCCATCGAGGCCGCGGTGGCGGCCTACGCGGCCGACGTCCGCGCCCGCGCCTTCCCCGGGCCGGAGCATGTCTACCCGCTCCGGAAGCCGAAATAGCCTGTTCCTCAATGGGTTGGCGGCGGTGACCGTGGTCTGGCTTTGCCTTGCCTGTGCCACATCGATAGGTTAATCCGCCATCACTACGGTGGGTGCGTGCGAGCGCGGGGTTGGGGGCGGGGACGTTCGTGTCCGACATCTTTCACGAAGTCGACGAGGAAGTCCGGCGAGAACAGCTCAAGAAGCTGTGGGACCGCTACGGCAACTATGTCGTCGCCGCAGCCTTTCTGCTGGTCGCAGCGGTTGCGGCCTGGCGCGGATATATGTGGTGGGAAGGCAAGAAGGCCGCCGAGAGCGGCGCCGCTTTCGAGGCTGCCAGCACGCTCGCGGAAACCGGCAAACGCAGCGAGGCCGAGGCGGCTTTCGCCAAGATTGCCGCCGACGGCACGTCCGGTTATCGCCATCTCGCCCGCATGCGCGAAGCGGCCGAGCTTGCCCAAACCGATCCCAAGACTGCCATCGCAGCCTACGACCAAATTGCCGCTGACGGTGCAGTCGGCCCGGTGCTGCAGGATCTGGCGGCGCTGCGCGCGGGCGCGCTGCTCATCGATGCCAACTCTTTCGCCGAGGCGCGGCGGCGCCTCGAGCCGCTCGCGGCGAATGATCGCACCTTTCGCCACACCGCGCGCGAATTTCTTGTGCTAGCCGCTTGGCGCGCCGGCGATACGACCGGGGCCAAGCGCTGGTTCGATATGATCATGACGGATGCGCAGACCCCCGCCGCCACGCGCTCCCGCGTGGAGAAGCTGATGGCGCTGGGCGCCGGCGCGGGCCAGAGTTGAGGGGCGCAACATGAATCGTTTCGCGCGCAATGGCTTCGCCGTCCTGGCTTTGTCGCTCGGCGTCCTGCTTGCGGGTTGTGAAGGCTTCGATCCGACGAGCTTCATGGACTCGGATTTTTTCAACACCAAGAAGCGGCTGCCGGGGGAACGCAAAGCAGTGTTCCCGGAGGGAACGCCAGGGGTGACGCAAGGCGTGCCGAAGGAAATGGTCAAGGGCTATCAGCCTGGCGAGCAGGTCCAGGAACCGCAGCCCCAGTCGACCGTGCAGGCGCAGCCGGACGAGGCCAAGCCCGAGGCTAAGGCCGAGGCCAAGCCGAAACCCAAGCCGAAACCAAAAGTCGTCGCCAAGCCGAAAGACGAATCGGGCCCGACCGCCGTCACCATTCGGCCGTCGCAGGAGCAAGCGCAATCCCAGACCCAATCGCAACCCCCGGCCCAATCGCAGTCCCAGGCCCAATGGCCTGACCCGCCGCCGATGCGCCAGCAGCCCGCGGCCGGCGCGGTCGCCTGGCCGGATCCGCCCGCGACGCGCTGATTGCACCCGTCGCTGCCGCCGGGCATAGAGCGGCGTCCACAACGCGCTGCCCTTGGCCATGAGTTTCACGGTCGCCATCGTCGGACGGCCGAACGTCGGCAAGTCGACGCTGTTCAATCGCCTGGTCGGCAAGCGTCTCGCATTGGTCGACCACGTTCCCGGGGTGACCCGCGATCGGCGCGAAGGCCGCGCGCAGCTCGGCGATCTCGCCTTCACCGCCATCGACACGGCGGGACTCGAAGAGGCTGCGCCCGAAAGTCTGATTAGCCGCATGCAGGAGCAAACCGAGGCCGCGATCTCGGCCGCCGATGCGGTGCTGTTCCTGATCGACGCGCGCGCGGGGGCGACGCCGGCCGACCGCGCATTCGCCGATCTGGTGCGCAAATCGGGCAAGCCTGCGATCCTCGTCGCCAACAAGAGCGAGGGCAGCGCCGGCGAGGCCGGCGTGCTGGAAGCCTATGAGCTCGGCCTCGGCGAGCCGATCGCAATCTCGGCCGAACACGGTGAGGGCCTCGCTGATCTCTATGCGGGGCTGCGCGCAGCGCTGCCCGATGCCACCGCGCTTGCGGCCGAGGTCGAGCCGCGCGGCGGCGATATCGAACAAAAGACCGCTGAGCGCAAACCGATCCGCATCGCCGTGGTCGGCCGCCCCAATTGCGGGAAATCGACGCTGGTCAATCGGCTGCTCGGCGAGGAGCGGTTGCTGACGGGGCCCGAGGCCGGCATTACCCGCGACGCCATCGCGGTCGATTTGATCTGGCACGATCAGCCCTTCCGCGTACACGACACCGCTGGGCTACGGCGCCGTGCCCGAGTCGAGGAGAAGCTCGAGAAGCTGTCGGTTGCCGATGCGCTCAATGCGGTGCGTTTCGCTGAAGTCGTCGTCCTGCTGATGGACGCGCAAGCACCATTCGAGGAACAGGACCTTCGCATCGCCGATCTCATCGAGCGCGAGGGGCGCGCGCTGGTCATCGGCGTGAACAAGTGGGACCGCGTCGAACCGCGTCCTGGCACCATCAAGCAACTCCGCGAAGAAACCGATCATCGGTTGCCTCAGGTCAAAGGCGTGCCCGTCGTCGCCGTCTCGGGCCTCACCGGCGCGGGGCTCGACCGGCTGATGCAAGCCGTCGTCGACGCGCATGCGGTGTGGAACCGGCGCGTGGGAACGAGTGCGCTCAACCGCTGGATCGCCGAGGTGGTTGCTGCCCATCCGCCACCGGCGGTTTCGGGACGGCGCATCCGGCTCGACTACATCACCCAGCCCAAGAGCCGGCCGCCGAGCTTCGTGCTCTTCACCAGCCGCGCCGACGCGCTGCCGGACGCCTACCGACGCTATCTCGTCAACAGTCTGCGCGAAACCTTCGATCTGCCCGGCACGCCGATCCGGCTCGCGTTGCGAGAGAAGAAAAATCCTTACGCGAGACGCGCAAAGCGATGACCTCGCGTCGTTGGCGCGCTCAATCAGGCATACGCGATGGCCGCTCGCCGGCCTCGCGGTCTCAGGACGGCGGCCGGAAGTTGAGAAACTTGCCTTTCGGATAGGCGTAGAGCTTGCCGCTCTCCTGCATGCTGGGCAGGCACATCTCGACGATCGTCTGCGCGACTTGATCTGGGGGTTCGAGGGTGGTGGGGTCTTCACCGGGCATTGCCTGCGCGCGCATGCGGGTGCGCACCGGTCCCGGGGTGAACACATTGACCCGCACATTGGTGGTCGCAGTTTCCGCCGCGTAGGTGCGCGCCAGCGCTTCGAGCGCGGCTTTGGAGACGGCGTAGGGTCCCCAATAGGCCAGTGTCAGCGCGGCCACGCCCGATGAAACGAACACCACGCGTCCTGCCTCGGAGCGCTTCAATAGCCCGTCCAGGGCGCGGATGAGCCGCCAGTTGGCAGTGACGTTGACCGCCATCACCTCGTCCCAGGCTTGTGCCTCGACATGGCCGAGCGGGGACAGCGGCCCGAGAATGCCGGCATTGCCGATCATCACGTCGAGTCGTCCGAAGCGCTCGTGCAGGGCGGGGCCGAGCCGATCGATGCCCTGGTAATCCTTGAGGTCGAGCGGCACGAGCGTGGCAGAACCACCCAAGGCCTTGATCGCGTCATCGAGCTCCTCGAGCCCGCCGACCGTGCGCGCGAGCGCGACAATATGGGCGCCGGCGCTGGCCAGCGCGAGCGCGGTGGCATAGCCGATGCCGCGCGAGGCGCCGGTGACGAGCGCGATACGGTCGGCGAGGGGAAGGGGCATCGATGCTCTCTCGTCATTGCGGGCGCAGACAAGTTTACGCAGTCTGCGCAGGCTTGACTGCGTTGCGCACGCCGGAACCCATAATCCCGGCTTTTGAGAATTTCAAACGATGGCGGCTTTGAATGCCGGGCAGCGCGCTGCATGCGCTCCCGGCGTGATATTTCGCGTCAGCTCGCCTCGGCGAGGAGCGACAATTGCCGCGGCGAAGCCTCCCGCCCGCTCTGGTCGGTCAGCGCGGTCGGATAGTCACCGGTGAAGCAGTGGTCGGTGAATTGCGGGCGCAGCGGATCGCGCTGCTCGTAGCCCATCGCGCGGTAGATGCCCTCGACCGACAGGAAGGCCAGCGAATCCGCCCCGATGAAACGGCGCATGCCTTCGAGGTCGTGGGTCGCCGCCAATAGCTTGTCGCGCTCCGGCGTGTCGATGCCGTAATAGTCGGAATGGGTGATCGGCGGGGAGGCGATGCGGAAATGCACCTCCTTGGCGCCGGCTTCGCGCATCATCTGCACGATCTTCACCGAGGTCGTACCGCGGACGATGGAGTCGTCGATGAGCACGATCCGCTTGCCGCTGACGACCGCGCGATTGGCGCTGTGTTTGAGGCGGACCCCGAGCTGGCGGATTTGCTGGCTCGGCTCGATGAAGGTGCGCCCGACATAGTGGTTGCGGATGATGCCGAGCTCATAGGGAATGCCGGACTCCTGGGCATAGCCGATGGCCGCCGGGACGCCGGAATCGGGAACCGGGATCACCACGTCGGCGGTGGCCGGCGCCTCCCGGGCAAGCTGCGCGCCCATGGTCTTGCGCACGTCGTAGACGTTGCGGCCGCCGACGACCGAGTCCGGGCGCGAGAAATAGATGTATTCGAAGATGCAGGGTCGCGCCGCCATGGGGGGAAACGGCTTGTGCGAGTGCATCCCTTCTTCATCGAACACCACGACCTCGCCGTTCTCCACATCGCGAAGGTATTTCGCCCCGATGATGTCGAGCGCGCAGGTTTCAGAGGCGAGGATCGGATGGCCATCGAGCCTTCCGATCACCAGCGGGCGGATGCCGAGCGGATCGCGCGCTCCGATGAGCTTCTTGTTGGTAAGGCCGACGAAAGCGTAGGCGCCTTCGAGCTGCCGCAGCCCCTCGATGAACCGGTCGATGAAGCGGTTGCGCTTGGCATGCGCGACCAGATGCAGGATGACCTCGGTGTCGGACGTCGACTGCATGATGGCGCCGTCGCGCACCAGCTGGCGGCGCAAGGTGAGCCCGTTGGTCAGATTGCCGTTATGGCCGATCGCGAAGCCGCCGCCATCGAGCTCCGCGAACAGCGGCTGCACGTTGCGCAGGATGGTCTCTCCGGTGGTCGAATAGCGCACGTGGCCCATCGCCGACACGCCGGGCAGGCGCTCGATCACCTCGCGGCCGGAGAAATTGTCGCCGACGAGGCCCAGCCGCCGCTCGGAATGGAAGCGCTTGCCGTCGAACGAGACGATGCCGGCGGCTTCTTGCCCGCGGTGCTGGAGAGCGTGCAGTCCGAGCGCGGTGATCGCAGCCGCATCCGGGTGGCCGAATATGCCGAAGACGCCGCACTCTTCACGCAGCCGGTCGTCGTCGAGATCGAGCCCGGCATCGCTTCGAGTTTCGATCATCTCGCCTGTCTCCTCATCGCTTTCGCGAGCTTGGTCAACGGGTTTTGTCGCGGGTCAATTCTCGCAGGCCGGATCGGTCGGACGCTCGGTACCCGGCGGCTTCGCTGGGGGCGTCGAGGCCTGATCGCTGACCCGGTGTCGGCTCATCCTCTTCCGGCTTTGGCTTCTTCAACCGCTTCAAGATGGTGCTTTCCGGGTCGTCCGGCAACATCGACATCAGCCAATCGCCCGTTCCTTGCAGCACGACCCGCGACTTGGCGCTACGAACCCAATCGGGCTGGCTGCGATCAGGCACCAGCCACGCGAAGAACAGGAAGGCGATGACGACGATGATCAGCCCGCGTGCCAGCCCAAAGAGAAAGCCAAGGGTGCGGTCGAGCGCGCCGATACGGCTGTCCAGCACCATGTCGGAGAACCGGACGGTGATGACGGACACGATCAGCAATGTGACCAAAAACGTACCGCCGACGACCACCGCCGCCGCGATGATGTCGTTGTTGAAGTAGGACTTCGCGAACGGCAGCAGCTTGGCATAGAAGTAAAGCGTCACCACCGCCGCGATCAGCCAGGCGGCGATCGACAGGATCTCGCGCATGAAGCCGCGAATCATGGCGAGCAGCCCCGAAATCAGCATGACGCCGATCAGGATGATGTCGAGGAGGGTGATGGGCATGACCGAGTTCGGATGCTCCGCGCTTTCAGGACGCCGCCGGTCGAATCGGCGAATGAAATCGTACCACCCTCCGCGCCTGCCGCCCGGGCGGCAAGCCCCGTCGAAGGATCGCCCCAACTTATTAATATTCCTGCCGTTATCGGCCCACCGGGAGATGGAAACGCTCCTTCCAAGCGGGCTCGGCAGTTCGGCCGCTGTATAGCTGGATGAGGCGGCGCCGTCACCCGTCTTGTTGGCCGGCTCGCTTGCCCCATCGTCGTCCGTCGCCAGGCCTGCGGGCAGCGATGTCGGCGACCAGGCTCGCAAGGGTGCTCATGGGCTTTAGCGACAGTCCGGGCTCGCTGTTCTCTTCGGCGCGTACCCCGTCAGGCACAACGGCACGGGCAAAGCCGAGCTTTTGCGCCTCCTTGAGCCGGGTTGCTGCCTGTGCCACCGGCCGCACCGCGCCCGATAGCGAGATCTCGCCGAAGTACACGGCATCGGCCGGCAATGGCGCCTCAGTGAACGAAGAGACGAGCGCGGCGGCGGCGGCGAGGTCGGCCGCGGGCTCCTGGATGCGCAATCCGCCCGCGACATTGAGGTAGACGTCGTGGCCGGAGAGCCGCACGCCGCAATGGGCCTCCAGCACCGCAAGCACCATCGACAGCCGGTTCTGGTCCCAGCCATTCACCGCGCGCCGCGGCGTGCCGAGCGAGGTCGGAGCCACCAGCGCCTGGATTTCAACCAAGAGCGGCCGGCTACCTTCGATGCCGGCGAAGACCGCGGTGCCGGGCGAACCGAGATCGCGCTCGGAGAGAAACAGCTCGGAAGGATTGGCGATCTCGCGCAGCCCACCTCCCGTCATCTCGAAGACGCCGATCTCGTCGGTCGGACCGAAGCGATTCTTGACCGCGCGCAAGATGCGGAACTGGTGCGAGCCTTCGCCTTCAAAGGAGAGCACCGCGTCGACCATATGTTCGACCACCCGCGGCCCGGCGATCTGACCGTCTTTCGTGACGTGGCCGACGAGGATCACGGCCGCGCCCGAGCGCTTGGCGAAGCGGATCAACGCCTGCGCACTCGCGCGCACCTGCGTCACCGTGCCGGGGGCAGCCTCGACCATGTCGGTCCACATCGTCTGGATCGAGTCGATGATGACGAGCCGCGGGGTCGCGTGTTCGCCAAGGGTCGCCACGATGTCCTCGAGCGAGGTCTCGGCGGCCAGTTCAACTTGAGCGTCCGCGAGGCCAAGCCGCTCGGCGCGCAGCCGCACCTGCGCCACCGCCTCTTCGCCGGAAATGTAGGCCGCGCGATGTCCGCCGCGGGCCAGCGCGGCCGCGACCTGGATCAGCAGCGTCGATTTGCCGATGCCGGGATCGCCGCCGAGGAGCAGTACCGAGCCGCGCACGAAGCCGCCGCCGGTGACGCGATCGAATTCAGCGAGCCCCGAGGCGAGCCGCGGCGCGTCGCGCCCCGCGCCGGCAAGCGCCTCGAGCGCAAACGGCCGCCCCTTGCGCGGCGCACGGCCGGGCCCTTGTGGGCGCGCGGAACTCTCCTCGGAAATGGTGTTCCATTCGCCACAGGCCTCGCATTTGCCTTGCCAGCGGCCGTAAGCCGCGCCGCAGTTCTGGCAGACGAAGTTTGTGTCGCGACGAGCCATGGCACGCATATCGCTCATTTCAGTGCCGGTCCGGGGTGCGGCACCCACGGGCGCGCAACGGCGTGGCGCAGCGCCCGCGCGCCCCGAATCACTCGCCCTTGTAGACCCGGTGGTAGCGTTGTCCGAGATTGGTGAGAACCTCGTAACCAATAGTCCCCATGCCGGCGGCGAGCTCGTCGACGCTGATGCCGTCGCCGATCAAGGTGGCGAGATCGCCGCGGCGCGCGGCGCCCTCGGCAAGATCGGTGACGTCGACGGCCAGTAGGTCCATCGATACGCGGCCGGCGATGGGGCAACGCTTCCCGGCGACGATGACCTCGGCTGCGGGTTTGCCCCTGGCGGCGCTGGCCGAGCGCAGGAAGCCGTCCGCATAACCGACCGCCACGACGGCGATGCGGCTCGGCCGCGCGGCGGCGAAGGCTGCGCCGTAACCGACGGTTTCGCCCTTGTTGACCGGGCGCACCTGAATGATCCGGCCCCTGAGGTCCACCACCGGCCGCATGGGACTCTTCTTGCCTGGGGTGGGGTTGACACCGTAGAGCGCCACGCCCGGCCGGACGAGGTCGCAATACGCGCTGCCACCGAGGAATATGCCCGAGGAATTGGCAAGCGAGGACGGCACGCCGCGATACAGAAGGCGAATTTCGCGAAATAGCCGGATCTGCCGGTCATTCATCGGATGATCGGGGATCTCGGCGCAGGCGAGATGACTCATCAACAGCGTGAAGCCATGATTTTCCGATTGCATGCGCGGAGCGACGGCAGCCGCCTCGTCCACCGTGATCCCGAGCCGGTTCATGCCGGTGTCGACGTGGAGCGCCGCGCCGCCGCGCCAGTTCTTGATGGCGACGAAGGCATCCCATTCGGCCAGCTCGGTCGTGCTGTTGATCACCGGCCGCAGATAGTCGGCCGCGAATGCCGGCGCCGAGCCCGGCATCAGCCCGTTGAGCACGTAGATGACGGCCTCGGGTGCAAGCGCTCGCACACGCCGTCCTTCGGCGACATCGGCGACGAAGAAGGTCCTGCACCCGGCTTCGGATAGTGTGCGCGTGACCGGTTCGAGGCCGCAACCATAAGCGTTGGCCTTGACCACCGCGGCGCATTCCACCGGCACGGTCATGCCCGCCAGCATCTTCCAATTGGCCTCGATGGCGGCAAGGTCGATGGTGAGGATGCCTCCGGCTTCCGTTGGGTCGGAAGCAGCGGGCGGCACATCGGCGGGCCGCAGGTCGGGCTCGTGGACGGTCATAGTTGAAGTTTATGGCGAGGCGCGGTGCGGCCGTCTAGGGCAGGCGAGCAAAACACCGCGCGTCCTTGGCGCTCGCGTGGCAGCAAGCTCGCGTTTCACATGCGCGGTGACGCGATCTGCCTGCGGCCCGCTAGACCCGTTCCGGCATCTGATCGTCGCGCGCGAGGTTGTCGAAGCGAGTAACTGCCGCGTCGAATTGGACATTGACGGTGCCCGTCGGCCCGTGGCGCTGCTTGCCGATGATGATCTCGGCCTTGCCGTGCACGCTGGCCATCTCCACCTGCCATTTCGTATGTTCGTCGGTGCCGGGCCGCGGCTCCTTGTTGCTCAAGTAGTATTCTTCACGGAACACGAAAAGAACCACGTCGGCGTCCTGCTCGATCGAGCCCGACTCGCGCAGGTCCGAGAGTTGCGGCCGTTTGTCGTCCCGGTTCTCGACCTGGCGCGACAGTTGCGAGAGCGCCAGGATCGGCACGTTGAGTTCCTTGGCGAGCGCCTTGAGGCTCGTCGTGATCTCGGTCACTTCCTGCACCCGGCCTTCCATGGCCCTGCGGCTCGAGCCCTGCAGGAGCTGGATGTAATCGATAACGAGGAGGTCGAGGCCCTTTTGCCGCTTGAGACGCCGGGCGCGCGCGGCAAGCTGTGCGACGGTCAGTCCGCCCGTCTCGTCGATGAAGAACGGCAAGTGCTGCAGCTCGATCGCCACGTCCTTGATTCTCTCAAAGTCCCGTTCGTTGATGCCGCCGCGCCTGATCGTGCTTGAGGGAATGCCGCTCTGCTCGGCGATGATGCGCGTGGCAAGTTGCTCGGCCGACATTTCGAGCGAGAAGAAACCGGCGATGCCGCCGTTCACGGTGTCGATATGCCCGTCGGCGCGCACCTCGCCGCGCCAGGCGCGCGCGACGTTGTAGGCAATATTGGTGGCAAGCGCGGTCTTGCCCATGCCGGGGCGGCCCGCGACGATGATCAAGTCGGACGGTTGCAGCCCGCCCATCTTGCTATCGAGGTCCTTGAGACCCGTTGCCAGCCCCGAAAGCTTTCCCTCGCGCTGATAGGCGCGCGCCGCCATGTCGATGGCGGTGGTGAGCGCAGTCTCGAATCTCTGGAAGCCGCCGCCGTAACGGCCGACCTCCGCGAGCTCATAGAGGCGCCGCTCAGCATCCTCGATCTGATCGCCCGGGGCGAAATCGACCGGCGCGTCGAAGGCGACGTTGACCATGTCCTCGCCGATAGTGATCAGCTCGCGCCGGATCGCGAGATCGTAGACTGTGCGGCCATAATCCACCGCGTTGATGATGGTCGTCGCCTCGGCGGCGAGCCGGGCGAGGTACTGGGCAAGCGTCAATCCGGCGATGTCGGTCTCAGCGGGCAGGAAGGTCTTCAACGTCACCGGAGATGCCAGCTTGCCGGTGCGAATGAGACTGCGCGAGATGTCGTAGATCTGCTGATGAATTGGCTCGAAGAAATGCTGCGGCTCGAGAAAATCGCTGACGCGATAGAGCGCCTCGTTGTTGACCAAAACCGCGCCCAGGAGGGCCTGCTCGGCCTCGATATTGTGCGGTGCGGCGCGGTAGGGCGGCGCAGACTGTTCCGCTGGCTTGCGCGATATTGATTCGACGGCCATGACATTCCAGTGTTTTGATTTTGTGACAGTATCGAGGCACGGCACCCACTCAACTGGTGCGGAACTACGCACGGCGACAGGGAAGGACCACAAGCTAGCACGCGCAATGAGTCGCTAGGGAATGTCCGTTGGAATTTCCCCGCTCATCACCGGGTGAAAATTGCTTTTTGATAGCCCGCAGCAGGAGTCTTGACGATGCTGAACTATGATGGGCGAGGGCAGAATCACTCCCCTGCCAGCCGCAATTGCGGCCGGCCGCCGCCTTCGAGCGCGCGCAACCGCGCCTCCTCGCGGCCGATGTAATCGCGGGTCATCGGCACGATTCCTTGCCGCTTGGTCAACTGCAGCTGGAAAACCATCATTGCCTGCTCGCGAAACGCCATCTCCGACGCCGCCAGATAGAACTCCCACATGCGCGTGAAGCGCGCGTCGTAGAGCCGTTCGACCTGTTCGCGATGGGCGAGGAAGCGTTCGCGCCAAGCCTTGAGCGTCTCGGCATAGTGCAGGCGCAGGATTTCAATGTCGGTGACCAGCAGGCCCGCGCGCTCGACCGCGGGCAGCACCTCGGACAGCGCTGGAATGTAGCCGCCGGGAAAGATGTACTTCGCGATCCAAGGATTGGTGATGTTGGGACCTTCCGATCGTCCGATCGAATGCAGCAGCATCACGCCGTCGTCGTCGAGCAGAGCGTGGCATTTGCGAAAGAAAGCATCGTAAAAGCCGACGCCAACATGCTCGAACATGCCGACCGAGACGATGCGATCGAATTTCTCCTGCACATCGCGATAGTCCTGTAGGCGAAACTCGGCCTTGTCGGAGAGTCCCTTCTCGGCCGCGCGCACGCGTGCAAGCGCAAGCTGCCGCTCCGACAGCGTGATGCCGGTGACGCGCGCGCCGCAAAGCTCGGCGAAATAGAGTGCAAGCCCGCCCCAACCGCAGCCGATGTCGAGCACGCGCCGAT
>WNGJ01007170.1_pt1 | contig 11848 bp, 12 predicted proteins | sample 5400611 | NCBI WGS metagenome assembly WNGJ01 (sample SAMN13153375, study PRJNA577476) | soil metagenome | isolation source: 40 cm soil or saprolite under Garry oak tree replicate 1 | place: USA:California | collected 2016-06-15 | reverse complement strand
CGGGCTGGCCGGTGAGGTTCGCGCTGCTCACAGCCATCGGCCCGGTCTGGGCCAGCAGATCGAGCGCCACCTGGTCCTCCGGCATCCGCACAGCGACGGTTCCTTTGGTGTTGCCGAGGTCCCACTTGAGCGACCGGCTGGCACGGCAGATCAGGGTGAGCCCGCCCGGCCAGAACTCGTCGATCAGCTCCTGGCCGTACGGGCCGAGGTCCTCGACCAGCGCGCTGGCCGCCCTGACCGATCCGACCAGCACCGGCGGCGGCATGTCCCTGCCGCGCCCCTTCACGGCGAGCAGGCTCGTGACCGCGGCAGGACGGAAGGCATCGGCGCCGATCCCGTACACGGTGTCGGTCGGCAGCACAACCAGCTCGCCCCTCAGCACGGCCGCGACGGCGGCGGCGAGCCCCAGAGAACGCTGCGTCTCGTCGGCGCAGTCGAACAAGTCACTCATGGCCGATCATCCTGCCACGGCCCCGGCGCGTCCTATCGCTCATGGCCAGATCGCGGTGACGAACCGGTCGAGCCCGGCCAGGTCGCTATGATTGCGGGTTTCCTTCCAGCCGTTCTCCTCGGCGAAGACCCAGTAGACGGCGGCGCCCTGGACCGCGCCGTGCTCGACGGCCACCCGGCCGCCGGGCCGGAGCAGCCGCCGCGCGGTGCGTTCCACGACCCGGATCGCGTCCAGGCCGTCGGCGCCCGCGTACAGCGCGGCCGTCGGCTCGTACTCGCCGACTTCGGGGGGCACGGACGCGCCGACCGGGATGTACGGCGGGTTACTGATCACGAGGTCGGCGGTCCCGTCCAGGTCAGACAGCGCTCCGCTGAAGTCACCGGGATGCAGCGTGACCCGGCCCCTGGTGTGCGGAGCGGCCGCGGCGCATCGCGCGATGTTCCGATCCGTCCACGGCCTGGCCAGCGGATCGCCTTCGACCGCGTGCACCTGTGCCCGCGGCACCTCCTGCGCGATGGCGAGCGCGATCGCACCAGATCCGGTTCCCAGATCGGCGACAACGGGCTCGGCGACGTCCATCTCGGTCAGCCGGTCGATCGCCCAGCCCGTCATGACCTCTGTTTCCGGTCTGGGGACGAACACGCCAGGACCGACCTCGAGTTCGAGGTATCTGAAGAACGCGGTGCCCGTGATGTGCTGCAGCGGCTCCCGCGCCTCGCGCCTGGCGACGTCGTCCCAGAACCTGGGGTCGAAGTCAGCGTCCGCGACCAGGTTGAGCTCGCTCCTTGCGACACCCTGCCGGTGTGCCGCCATCAGCTCGGCGTCGGTGCGCGGCGACTCGACACCAGCCTCAGCCAGCCTTGCCACCGCCACAGCGATCTCGGACATCAGCAGGCTCATCGGCCACCATCACGGCGGAGCCGGTGCGGCCGGCAGGGCCGGCACTGCAGCCAGGTCACCGGGCCGCGGCCATCTTGTCCGCCCGGTCGGCGCCGGCCAGCGCGGCGATGACGGCGTCGAGGTCACCGTCGAGCACCTGGTCGAGGTTGTAGGCCTTGAACCCGACCCGATGGTCGGAGATCCGGTTCTCCGGATAGTTGTACGTCCTGACCCGCTGCGACCTGTCCACCGTGGCGACCTGGCTGCGGCGATCGGCCGAGGCCTGAGCGTCGGCTTCCTCCTGGGCCGCCGCCAGCAGCCTGGCGCGCAGGATGCGCAGGGCGGCTTCCTTGTTCTGCAGCTGGCTCTTCTCGTTCTGGCAGGACACGACGATGCCGGTCTGCAGGTGCGTGATCCGCACGGCCGAGTCGGTGGTGTTCACGCTCTGACCGCCGGGGCCCGACGAGCGGAAGACGTCGATCCGCAGGTCGTTCGGGTCGATGCTGATCTCGACCGGGTCGGCTTCTGGCATGACCATGACGCCGGCGGCCGAGGTGTGGATCCTGCCCTGGGATTCGGTGACCGGTACGCGCTGCACCCGGTGCACTCCGCCCTCGTACTTCAGCATCGACCACGCGCCGTGCGGCGTCCCGGCCAGGCTGCCCCGGCCCGCTGCCTTGACGGCGACTGTCACGTCTTTGTAGCCGCCGAGCCCGGTGCCGGTGGCGTCGAGGATTTCGGCCTTCCAGCCTTGCCGCTCGGCGTAGCGCAGGTACATCCGGAGCAGGTCGGCGGCGAACAGGGCAGACTCCTCGCCGCCCTCTCCGGCCTTGATCTCGAGGATGACGTCCTTCGCGTCCAGGGCGTCGCGCGGCACGAGCAGCTGCTCCAGCCGCTGCTCAAGCTCGTACTTGCGGATGGCGAACTGATCAGCTTCCAGCGCGAACGACGGGTCCTCGCCCGCCAGCTCGATCGCTGCGGCCTGGTCGTCGCTGACCTGCCGCCACTGCGAGTAAGCCTGCACGATCGGGGTCAGCTCGCTGTAACGCCTGCCCAGCGCCCTGGCCTTCTCCTGGTCGGCGTGCACAGCCGGGTCGGCCAGGTCGCGCTCGAGCTGGGCGTGTTCAGCGGCGAGGTCGGCAAGCCGTTCCAGCACTGCTTACCTCCTCGGAACATGTCGCAGCGAGCCCAGACCGAGGCAGCCCTGAGGGGGCGACCCCCCGGAACCCCGGAAGGCCCAGGCTCGCATATCTGATAGCCGGCCAAGCCGGCGAGACGCTCGGGCTTGCCGAGCTACTTGCCCTGCTTGCCGAACCGGCGCTCGAACCTGGCCACGCGGCCACCGGTGTCGAGGATCTTCTGCTTGCCCGTGTAGAACGGGTGACAGTTGGAGCAGACATCGGCGTGAATATGTCCGTTCTTCGCCGTGCTGCGGGTCGTGAAGGTGTTCCCGCACGTGCAGGTCACCTGCGTCACCACGTAATCGGGGTGAATGTCGCGCTTCATGAACTCTCCTGGTTCCGTCGGTCGCCGGGTCGCCGCGCGGCGCTCTGCTGGCCCGGGGGGCGACCCCCGAACCCCCGCGAACGCCACGGACGTGAACCGGTACCGCACTTGTTGGCACACCAGTGTGCCACAGCTTCAACAGGCTGGCTGGCCCGCAGATTCCCGCTGGCCATGCAGGCCGGCGAAGGATGAATCGAGCTAGGAGGCCACCGTCGTCTTCTGCACGTGCAGCAGGAACTCGGCGTTGCTCTTGGTCTCCTTCATCCGCTCCATCAGGACCTCGAGCGCCTGCTGCGGCTCGAGCGCGTGCAGCACCCGGCGCAGCTGCCAGACGATCTTGAGCTCCTCGGGCGTCATCAGCAGCTCTTCCTTGCGGGTGCTCGAGGCGTCCACATCGATCGCCGGGAAGATCCGCTTCTCTGCCAGCTCTCGGCGCAGCCTGACCTCCATGTTGCCGGTGCCCTTGAACTCCTCGAAGATGACCTCGTCCGCGCGCGAACCGGTCTCGATCAGCGCCGTCGCGAGGATCGTGATCGAGCCGCCGTGCTCGATGTTCCTTGCGGCACCGAAGAACCGCTTCGGCGGGTACAGCGCTGTCGAGTCCACGCCACCTGACATGATCCGGCCGCTGGCCGGGGCCGACAGGTTGTATGCCCGGCCCAGCCTGGTGATCGAGTCCAGCAGAACCACGACGTCGTGGCCCATCTCGGCCAGCCGCTTGGCCCGCTCGATCGCGAGCTCGGCGACCATCGTGTGGTCCTCAGACGGCCGGTCGAAGGTCGAGTAAATCACCTCGCCCTTGACCGAGCGCTGCATGTCGGTGACTTCCTCCGGACGCTCGTCCACCAGGACGACCATGAGGTGGCACTCCGGGTTGTTCTTCGTGATCGCGTTCGCGATCGCCTGCAGGATTAGCGTCTTGCCCGCCTTGGACGGCGAGACGATGAGGCCACGCTGTCCCTTGCCGATCGGGGCGACCAGGTCAATGATCCTGGTCGTCATGACGGTCGGATCGGTCTCCAGGCGGAGCCGCTGCTGCGGGTAGAGCGGGACGAGCTTGGAGAACTCGGCACGACCTAGCGACTCTTGCGGGTCCAGGCCGTTGATCTTGTCCAGGCGGACCAGGGCGTTGAACTTCTCCCGCCGCTCGCCCTCGCGCGGCTGGCGGATCGCCCCCTCGATGACGTCGCCCTTGCGCAGGCCGTGCCTGCGCACCTGGGACAGCGAGACGTACACGTCGTTCGAGCCGGGCAGGTACCCGGTCGTCCGCACGAAGCCGTAGTTGTCGAGCACGTCCAGGATCCCGGCGATCGGGATCAGCACGTCGTCCTCGGTGATCACGGGCTCGGAGTCGCCGCCGCCGCGCTCGCGGCGCCGGTTCGTGCCCTGGTTGCGGTTGCGGAACCGGTCACGGTCCCTGCTGCGGCGGCTCTGGCCGTCGCGGTCGTCGTCGCGGCCGCCATTGTCGCGGCCGCCGTTGTCACGCCCGCCGTTGTCGCGGAATCCCTGCTGGTCACCACGCTGCTGGTCACCACGCTGCTGGTCACTACGCTGCTGGTCACCACGGGCCTGGTCGCCCTCGCCGCCACGACCCTGGTCGTCCCTGCGGCCGTTGCGGGTGCGCCGATCCCCTCGCTGGCCATCACGCCGCGAGCCGCCGTCACCTCGCCTGGCCGAGCCGGAATCGCTGTCCTGGCCAGCGCCGTCAGGCGCGCCGTCGGTGCTCGGCGCCTCCCTGACCGCCCCGCCAGCAGGCTGCTCACCAGCGTCACCGCTCACGGGCGGGTCCTGACGCCGGAAATCGGCGCCGTTGGCGACGTCGCCGCCAGCCGGGACGCCCGCCGGCCCGCTGGACGCCAGGCCGGCACCGTCCTGGACTGCCTGCGGCGCGTGTTGCTCACCACCCGCGAATGAAGGCGCCGACCCGGTGTCCTGGCGGGCCGGCGTGCTCACGCCGGGACCCGCCGGGTCCGCACTGACCATGCTGAGCTGCCCTGATTCTGATTCCATGGCGTCCTGCTCAAAGGGGCGGTTCGCGCCGGCTCCCGCAGGCGCGGTCCGCTTGACTGAGTTTCCACTTGATTCGCTCTGACTGGCCGTCCCCGCATGGGAGCCGACCGCCGATCCGGCCGCCGCTGGCGCCGGACCGCTCCCGGCATCGCTCGCGGTCACGCTGCGGCTTCGTCCCGCCGCTTCGATCGCCGCGATCAGCTGCCCTTTGCGCATCCGGGCGGTGCCAGCCAAACCGAGTGACTGGGCGAGTCGCTGCAGATCTGGCAGCCGCATCGTCGACAACTGCTTGCCGTCACTGCCCACCGCGGGCGAGTCGTCTGAGGCAGTGCTGCCAGGCCAGGAGCGTACCGCGCCGGTCTGTTCCGCGGAAGACCCCGCCGCTGCGGACTCGGGCTGAACGCTGCCGGCCACGTCGAACATGACCCCGTCATTCGTCGACAGCGGCTCGGCCGAGTCCGGGAACAGATTGGTAGTTTCGGTCACAAAGGGTCCTTCCAGGATATGAGGTCACCAGCGAGCAACCGTCTGCGATACCGGCGCCCTGCGGGTTCCGCTCTGGCCGTAGTCCTCAACGGCCAGGCCGGTCATCGTGCAATCCGCGATCTCCCGTGCTTGCCTGGGCGCTGACGGCGGTCGCGAGCATGCCCGGTCAGGGCCGTCAGCCAGGCGCGTGATTCGAATGTCTCCCGACAGATGGATGTCACCGAGAGCAACCCGCCACTGCGCGACGCGAAGTAGGCCTGACGGGATGCGGATGTGCACCTCGCCCCGGGACGGAGCGCCTGGTGCCTCGCACAGTCTAACACCAACAGCGGTCACGGCATTCCTTCTAGACCTCTGGCCGCGTCCGAGCACTGCTGTCGCCTGGCTGAACAGTCAGGACGTGGTCAAAGTCGCCAACACTGGACTCCGGAAAGCTCTGTGCCGGCAGAGCCTGCCTGATGGGTTACTGCCCGGCTCGTGGGGGTTGAGCTACGTCGAGATCGTCGACGCATTGGGGGCTTACACGCCATGCGATACCCGCTTCACTCATTCTTGAACCGTGGGCAGCGGGAAATCCTGGGGGCGCCCGCGGGGATTCAAGATCAGGCCGAAGGTACATTAACCAGGTGTTTCTGACAAGACTGAGTGCGCCAAGGGTGCCAGCGACCGGCCTGGTCAGATCCGGTCAGGCGGGTGGACTCCGAGCAGGCTGAGGCCGCACGCCAGTGTGACACGCGCCGCCTCAGCAAGGCCGAGCCTCGCAAATACGAGCGGCGCGGCCGCGTCGTCCGGCGCGGCGCGCCCCTGAAATGGCAGCGCCGGGCAGCTTTCCCTGCAGTCGAGCCACGCCGCCGCGAGGTATTCCAGGTACGCGGCGAGCTCAGCCGGGCGGCGGCGGCGGGCAGCGGCGGCCACCCGTTCTTGCAGCCAGGACATGGCTTCCAAGAGCGTGAGTTCCGGCGGCCGGAGCTCAGCTGGCGACCTCGCGCCTGCACTCGGCACCGGGCCGCGCGCCAGGCGCAGGTCAGCCGCCCAGCGCAGCGTCGACGCGGCGGCGGCGTGGGCGTACCTGACCGCAACGAACGGGTTGTCGAGATCGACCGGCAGGGCTAGCTGGCGCTCGATTCGCTCGGCGCGCGGAGCTGACGTTCTCGCGAGGGCGTACCCGACCGCCTCGGCGCCGTAGCAGGCGACCGCCTCGGCCGGGTTCCCCGCGCTGACTGGCGCCGTGCCGGGGCTGGCCCGCGTGGTCGATGAGGGTCGCTCGTCCAGTTGCGAATCAATGAACAGAACCTGCATCCCGGCGGCACGAGCCAGACGGCCGGTCAGCGTGTCCTGCTGCGCCTGCCAGGCCTGCTCCCAGGTGGCCGAGGCCGCAGGATCGGGGCGTGCCGGCGCGGCCAGCCGCCGTCCCGCGAGCGCGTCGCTGGACGCGGCAGCCTGGCCGGCGGCCACGATCCTCGCGGGCAGGGCGGCCAGGTGGTCCTGTGTCACCGAGACGGTCAGGTAGCCGTGGCCCGTGACGCGCGCCGCGCTGATCCAGGGTACCCCGGCCAGCCTAGCGGCGAGGGCGGCCGCCACTGCCGCGGCCGGACGTTCGGCCAGCCTGCCGAGCGCGAGCGGAAGCGAGGTGGCGTAGCAGCCTGGGCCAGTGCTGATCGCGGCCGGAGCTGGCCGCCAGGTGCCAGCGGCGGAGACGTCGGCCGCGCCGCCCGGCCACTCCCCCGATGCTGTTCCCGCCCGCAGCACCCAGGCGATTTCGGCACCGATGTCGGCGGGGATCATGCCCTCAGTCGAAGGCGGAACTCGGGGCGCCGGCCAGCTCGCGCACCACGCGGATCATCTCACCCGGGTCGAAGGGCTTGGTCAGGTACGCGTCGACCCCCACCTGACGGCCGCGGTCCCTGTCGTCTTCCTGGGCACGAGCGGTAATCAGGACCACCTTGATCCCGGCCGTGACGGGGTTCCTGCGCAGTTGCGTCGCGGTGACCCAGCCGTCCAGCCTGGGCATCATCACGTCGAGCGTGATCACGTCGGGCTTGACGTCTTCGACCCGGTCCAGGCAGTCCTGACCGTCAACGGCGGTAAAGACCTCGAAGCCCTCGAGAGTCAGGTTGACGGCGATCAGCTGCCTGATGACCTCATCGTCATCGACAACCAGCACCCGCCCGAGTCCCTGTGTCACGGGCGTGAGGCTACCGGGCAACGCCGTCATCACGCTTGCAGATCGAGCACGTGTCCTTCAGAACGTTGTGGCTGGTACCCTTGCGAAGGCCCTGCCGGGCGCATGATCCGGCGGGCATCCGTGCGCCAGCCCCCATAGCTCAGGGGATAGAGCAACGGCCTCCGGAGCCGTGTGCGCAGGTTCGAATCCTGCTGGGGGCGCCCGATCCTGATCTCGAAAAAGCCAACCGGGCCTGCGCGGAAGCCGCTGCGGGGGCAATGCCGGTTCCGCCACTGCCCGTCAACGGAAGCCGCTTCCCGCCGGCCTCCGCCCCGGGGCGCCCCCGGAACTCGCGGCTCTGCGCCTTCGCTATGACCTGGTCGTGCGCGTCATTTGTTCTCCTGCCGGTGGTCTTGGTCGTCCGGCGGCCGCAGCGTGGCGTCCATCCGGGCGACCCAGACGTCCTCCATTCCGGCGACGCAGCGGGCGTAGACGCGCAGCAGCATGTCGACGCTGTGCCCGGCCCAGGCGGCGATCTCGGTTGGCGTGACGCCAGAGTTCAGCCGCCAGGTGATCCCGGAGTGGCGCAGGTCGTAGGGGCGGCGCAGGAGCGGGGTCGCGAGCTGGGCCGGGGTCAGGGTGAGCGCCCGCGCCTTAGCCCAGACGCGCCAGTAGGTCGACGGCTGGATCGGGTTGCCGTTCTCGCTGCGGAACAGCCGTCCGGCCTCACCTGGGCCGAACTGGGTGATGTGGGCGCGCAGCAAGGCGACGAGCTCGGGCGGGATGGGCACGTTGCGGGTAGCGCGGCGCGTGGCGGCCTGGCGAGGGCGGCCTTTCAGGCCCCGGTGCTCATAGACCTGGCCAGTATCGGTGAAGGCCTTGCCGGCGGCCGGGCTGGCGTCGGCGAAAACCAGCCTTCCCCAGCCCTCCTCGGGCAGGTGACAGCTTTCCTTGGTGAGCGAGGTGACCTCGGAGGGGCGCATCATGGCGTAGAACATGCAGCCATAGAACGCGACGAACCGCGGTCCCTGGCGGCGGCCGACATAGCTCACGACGGCGAGCATGTCGCCGATCAGGTCAGGCCCGCCTACCGACCGGGGGTCGACGATGTCCTCAGGCGGGTGCGGCGCAGACCAGCCTTCAGGCAGGTTGAGCTAGCTGGGCGGGTTGACGGCCAGCCGTTTCTTCCGCACGGCGTAGCCGAGCACGCGGTGCATGACCCGTCGGCGCCGGGAGAAATAGTCCGGGGCGGCCGGGGTGCCATCGAGCTTGCGGCCGAGGGCGTCCAGTAGATCACTGGCGACCGCCGGGTCGCCGAGCGCACTGACCGGCAGAGATGCCCGCTCCAGCCAGGCCAGGGCGTGACGCTCCGCGTCGTCGAGTGGGCTGGCGTGCTCGTTCTGATTGAGCGCGCGGCGCAGAGCGTGGCGGAGCACCGCGGGGTCAGGCGCTCCGGGCGGTTCGCGGGTCAGAGCCGGCAGTGCCACGCTGAGCGTTTCCGCCAGTGAGACCCGGCCTTTGGCGGCGGCCGCGGACCAGGTCGCTCGCGTGAACTCCTGGGCGTGCTGGTAGCAGGACAGGTCACGATCCCGGCGGATGATCGACTGCGGCAGCCCCGTCTCAATGTCGAAGCTCTGCCCGCCGCGGGCGGCCGCGATCAGCTCGGCGCGGAAGGACTCGGCCAGGGCCTTGGTGACGAATGCCCTATTGAACCTGTGGCCCGCCACCTTCCAGCTGACACGGAACCTGGCCACCCTGGCGTCGTCGCGCTCCTCAATATTCCACAACCGGACGTCGTAACTCGCGTGGGTCACGTCGCGCCGTCCTCGGCCCACTCCTCCAGCCAGCTGCGCTTGATCCGCAACGGCCCATTCCTGGTGGGCCGGGTTGCCCGTGGTGCGATGCCGAGGGTGCGCCAGCGCTCGAACGTGCGCCTCCCGATGTTCAGCTCCACGCAGACTTCGTCCACCGTCAGCCATTCATCCGGCGCGACTGTGCGCCGGCGTGGTCGACTCGAGCCCGGCTGACGGCTACGGGTGCGCCGCGTCGTGATCCCGCCAGCCGCCGCGGTCACCGCTCGGCCTCCCATTCGGCGTCGCATCGGGCGGTGGTGGCGGCGAGCCGAGGGCAGTTGTCGGCGTGGCCTCGTTCGTCCTCGGCTGGCCCGTTGCAGAGTCCGTGGTCGGTGACGAGCTGGTCGCAGGACTTGCAGTTCCAGACCACTGACCGGCCGTAGCGGCGGGCAAAGTCGGTGTCCGGGCCTCCGGCGGCGTAGGTGAACGCGGCCTCGGCGAGGCTCTCTGATGCCATGTCCCGGTCGCGGCCGGTGGCGAGATTCATGGCCAGGCCGATGTCGTGCCACGTGTGCCCGGCTTCGCGGGCGTAGCGAATGTAGTCGCGGGCGATATGGTGGGCGCCCATTTCGACGTCGTAGGCGGCGCACAGGCCCGCGATCGGCTCGACGTCCTTCACGGTTATGTCCGAGCCAGGGAACGCTGGGCGGCTGATGACCTGGGCGCCTTGGTCGAGTGCGAACCGTCCGATGGTGCTGCGGGTGGCTGCTCGGGCCGCGTCGACGACTTGGCTGCGTGCTGCCCGGTCTGGGTGGTTCGACGTCATCGGGTCCTCCAGGGTGCGCTTGAGCGGGTCATGCGCCGGCCTCGGCTTCGGCTTGGCGCTCGCGTTGCACTGTCGCGATTGGTGAGGTGAGGGTGAACCAGGCGGTCTTGCCACCGGGTGTGCCTGCGACGCCGCTGTCGGTTGCGAGGGCCGCGACGATCGCCAGTCCGCGGCCTCGCTCGCTGTCGGGCTGGACTAGCCGGCGTTGAGGGAGGACAGGTGAGGTGTCTGAGACCTCGCAGACGAGGCCGGGCTGGCCGCTGGGCGTGGCCTGCTGGCGGAGGGCGACGGTGATCGGCTGACCGTTGCCGTGTTCGACGGCGTTGGCGACCAGCTCGGAGCCGAGCAGCTCGGCGTCGGCGGACAGGGCACCTAAGCCCCATCCGGTAACGGCCTGCCGGATTGCCTCTCGCGCCTGGCGCGGCGCGACCGGGCTTGCGGGCAGGGATAGGCGGACCGTCGCGCCAGCTGCCGTCTGCTGGTCGGCGTGCGCCGAGGGCGCAGGCAGTTGCTGAGCGGAGCGGCTGATGGCCTTCTCAAGCGCGGCGCGGGTCACGCCCAGGCGGGCGGCGACTTGCCGACGGCTGAATCCCTGGCGCTGGAGCTCGGCTGCGTCCTCGGCGATGTCGGCCGAACGCCGCAGGCGGCCGTCGCGCCGCCGCCAGCCTGGCGCGGGGCCAGCGGCCGGGTCATCGATGAGCTCGTCGTCCCAGGCCAGTGGCGGCGGCCAGCCGTGGGCCTCAGCGTATCGGCGGGCGCCGGAAGCGGAGATCCGCGCCCGGTGGTCGGCTGCGGCGGGCGGGCGGTTCCATAGCTGGTCGTACAGGTTCTGGACGGCCTTGGCCGTGCCTGTCCTGACGTGCTCGCGGGTCAAAAGCGAGGCGAAGTTGGAGGGCTGAATGCCCAGACGGAAGGCGAGCTGGGATTGCGACCAGCCGGATCGCCACGAGCGCCTGGAGGCGGCGCCGGGCGCCTGCGGCAGGCACGAGGGATCCGGCGCTCAGGCTTGCAGGCTTGACCGGGACGGCGAGGATTGCGGCGGCGGTCTGCGGCCGGACTCGCATGGCGGGCTTGCGGTCGCCGGGGCCGCCGAACAGCAGTCTGCTGATGGCTCCGGTGGAGATTCCCGACAGCTGCGCTGCGCGTTTCCAGCCGATGCCCGCGCGGGAGAGTGCCTGCAGATGCTCTCGGATGGGTCCGGCGTCGACGTAAGGTTCCCATTGGCCGTAGGCCTGGAGCCGGGCTCGCCGTGCCGCATCCTGGCGGTTCGCGGCAGTACAGTCAGCGCATCGGCAGCCTGGGCCTGTTCCTGGGCCGGGGCCCCAGGCGTATCGGGCGCGGGTTCCGTGTGCGCGTGTTTCGTCTCCGCTTCTGACCTGTGACGGCTGCCCGCCGGGACGTTCTGGCAGGGTCGTTGCTCGCGGTGCGGACGCGGTCGCCATCACGCACCTGCCTCCGGGTCGGCTCGTTCTGCGAGGCGTCCGTGGCCCAGCGTCCGCGCCAGCTCGTCAATGGCGCTGGCGAGGCGCACGGGCTGCCGGCTCGCTGCGTCGGCCGCCTGGGCAGGCCCGTGGTCGCTGAACGACTGTGATTGTGCGGGGTCCCGGGTGTCGAAGCGCGGGTCACGGTAGGTGCGGCCGCCCATGCCGAGCCGACCTGCGGTGGCCGTGACTGTCCAGTCGCGGGCCAGCGCGTAGGCGTCGTCTGCGTCGTGCACGGTCTCGCTGATCTGC
>WNGJ01008887.1_pt1 | contig 11850 bp, 13 predicted proteins | sample 5400611 | NCBI WGS metagenome assembly WNGJ01 (sample SAMN13153375, study PRJNA577476) | soil metagenome | isolation source: 40 cm soil or saprolite under Garry oak tree replicate 1 | place: USA:California | collected 2016-06-15 | reverse complement strand
GCCGGTCCGCACGGTTGCGAGGCGGTTCGGAGTCTCAGACGTCGCGCTCGCCAAGGACTGCAAGAGACTCAAGATCCCGCTTCCCGGTCGCGGATACTGGGCCAAGAAAGCGGCAGGCAAGAAGGCTGGCCGCATTCCGTTGCCGGCCTTGGCGCCGAACGACGCGGTCACTCCGCGAGAGAAGACCTTTTCGCCCCCTTCCATCGTTGCCGAGCCGGAAGTTCCCGGACCAGTAGCAGAACAGATCGCCTTCGAGTCAGACCCTGCGAATGCGATAATCGTGCGAGAAGACCTCCGCTCGCCGCATCCGTTCGTGAAAGCCACCCGTGACGTACTTGAAGGAAGGGTCGACCCGGGCAACTGGAGAGATGGTCTGACCCCTCGTCTGGATATCGACGTGTCGAAGGCGCAGCTCCGGCGAGCTCACCGCTGCGTGTCTTGAATCCGTCCACGTCCGGCGTACTACTCGACCATCAGCAGACGGCACGGAGTAGGATCAATGCTAACCTGCACCGGTCGAGTAAACGTCGTAAACGATGTGATAGCCTGTCCGGCCGCGAGGGAAGGCAAACGGTCCCAAAGGCTTTCAGCGATCCCGCCGATAGAGTGCTTCAGGCGATTGACGACACCGGCGTCACTCACCTTGTGAAGAATCCAGTTGTTAATCAGACCGAATACCTCGTCCGGCAAGTGTTGGGGCAACTGTGTGATGAACACCAACCCGAGCCAGCGTTTCCGGCCTCTGCGCGCAATGCGCGCAACCTGTTGAAAGAGGACCTCCATCTTCTTAATCCTCTGCGCCGATAAGAACTCGTGTGCCTCCTCGATGAAGACTACTGTCGGAACGGGGGACCGCCCCCGCTCCACCGCCGCCTTATAGTTGGTCTCTTGCTGTTCCTGCACCCCGCGCAGGAGCTCCGCGATTACTAGGTTGTTGACTTGAGGTGAATCCGTATCGCTCAGATCCACGATCGACACGCGACCAGCCCGAAGTAGTTCGCCGTACTCTAGCGGCGTCGCGTCCGCCGAATCGAAAATCTTCAGTCGTTTGATCTTGCCCAACTTCCCTTGCAGAACGCGCCAGCTCGACACGTGTTTGGGGGGATCGACGCTTCCAATGATCTCGCGGAGCTGCTGGCGTTTATCTCGAAACAACGTAGTCTCGAGGTACTGGTCCGCTCCATCCTTGTCCACGCGAGACGCAATCTCCCTGACCACATCATATAGGTGCGTCAACGTCATCTCAGGATATCCAGTCTCGAGTTCGTCCAGCTCCATGAACTTGCGACGGTCTTCGTCAGTCTTCGGCCAAACCCCTAACTTCTCCAGCGCAAGCTTGGTGATGTCATAGGCCTTGAAAAAGCGCTCACTCTGCGCGTCGTTCAGGTCGAGGATCTCTTGCACAGCATACGGCGAGAGCGCGCTGAACCTGAGAGAGAAGGCTGCAACCGACGGGTGGTTGGGATTCGTAGTCTCCTTGCCGACTAGGTGATACACGTGCGTTTCCTCGACGCCGTGCGGCTCAAGGCCTCGCCGGGCTAATGCCTGCAGCATTTCGTCCTTTTCAGCGGGCTCGTTAATTGCGCAGTACTCGCCCTCAGTGTCGATGAGAATGGCGGCCATTCCGGCCTGCTGAACCTTCGCTACAAGACCAGAGACCGTCGTACTTTTGCCGGCACCTGTCGTGCCGAGCACGCCGAGGTGTCTCGGAAAAACGCTCTTTCGCGTCGCCGGCACGCATACGGTGAGGTCCTCGAAGCCCTCGGCCAGCCCTAAGCGGAGGTCGCCCTGGATCTGAAGAACGTGCGCCGTCTGTTCCGCATCAAGCGGAAACACGGGGCTATTGGGTTTAGGTCTCCAGCGCGGGGGAACGATCGCGCCTTGTTTGAGACGCTCTCCGATGATCTCGACTTGTGCGCGCCCATGGTACCTGGGCATCAAAAGCCCGCCCTTGACGGCAGTCACGACCATTGGAGTTGAGTCAGCGCGAAGACCGTCAGGCTCAGCAAATGGCCCCCCGACCACGGCGCCCAGATAGACGCGCCCATCCACGGGGCCTTCGATTCTAACGAGCGCCTGACTCGGCAGCCTATCAATGTTTTCTGGCGGCAGAAGCACGGTGACCGTGCCGTCTTTACTCGCGGGCGCGTCGAACATCGTGCTGCCGACGCTGCCTTCGTAGCCTTCGGGCGGCACCCATGATCCGCCAGCTCGCGCACTATCGGCATCGATCGCGCGAAAAGCCGCGTCGGGCGTGTCTAGGACGCCGTCCTGCGTTAGACTCTTCTCGTCACCCATCGTCCTGCTCCTCTCGACGGTAATTACCGCCTGCTGCTCCGCTCTGACTGATATCGGAACGGTTCCCCCGCGGCGGCATACGCAACTTCCGTGGAGGCCGCGAAAGTATCCGCTCCGAACATCGTGCTGCACAGGTTGTCGGCCAGATCAATGAGCATCGGAAAACCTCGATGCTCTTGAAGGACGCTGTCAGCAAGCGCGATTAGCGCTGCTTCGTGCGCGTGGTCGACATGAGCGTAGAACATCTGTGAGGGCGCTAACCGGGAAGCGCGGTACATCCCGATCACGATCTTGGGTCCGCATTCCTCGACGAAATCGTCGACTGCTGCCCCGACCGCTCCCCATCCCTCGCCCCTATAGTGGCCGCTCGCAATCCGTTCAAGGTTCTCCCGGTTCGAATCGATGATCGCGTATTCGAGGGGCTTCAAAGCGTTACCGATTGTGAGCAGCTCTCGAGCCGACGGAGCGCTGGGGATGAACACGAACCGCTTGTGCTCGAGAATGAACCTCTTCATAAGCTCCAGGCTTGCCTGCACGAGCTCCACCATCCCAGAGCCAGTCATTAGCTCATACGGGGTTGGATTGCCGTGGCCCATCCGCCACTCGGCGCTGGAGCGATCAAGCAGCACCGCCCGTTCCGCATACGCCATAATGCCGCGCCGCGCCAAGTCAGTCAGACGATCACGTGCGCTGCTGTAACCGACTGCCCCCCGTTGCCGGCGCCGTTCTAGGATCTCGAGGGTCTCATCGACGGGACTCTTGGCTGAAGATGTACGCAAGTCACGTCGATAGATGCGATGGACCCAAGATCCCTGATCACCTCGGTAGGACACGACACAGACGCCGATCTGCGTGATGGTCACGGGAAGCGTGTCGAGTGATGCGACGGTGCCGTCGCAGGCCTCGACTGCGCCATTGAAGAGCAGCTTCTTATGCACCTCTTCCACGCGCTCCAGCGTCGCGCGATAGACGCCTGCCCCGAGGGGAGCTCTTTCACGACTGCGTAGGAGCGGGAAGACTTTAGTGCGGATTAGCTTCTGGTATTCAGTCTCTTTACATACTGCCTCGGCGATCTCCTGCTCGAGGCGCGCGTACATGGCTGCGAGGTCGGCACCTGGAGTCCACGTACCGAGGTCAAGGGCTTGCGACAGTCGCTCGCCGTGCGCCGCCTCAAACTCACTCGGGGAGAGGGCGGCTTCCTCGGGCAGCGGAACGGGCTGCTCGGCGACCGGAGCCCCCCCAACAAACGGGACGCCGCTTTGATTTGTGATCGACTCGCGATCATTGGTGCTCATCATACCTTCCTATTCCCGCGACGATGGCGAACTTCGACGTGACTGCTCAGGCTCCGAGCCATTCTCGAAAACTTCGGGCTGGGCGCTGGCTCATCACCAGCAGTCGACCGTACAGTGTTGCCGCCGAGCTCGGGAGCCCAAACTCCCCTCTCAACAGGTCGCCGGCGAGATCGACCGCTGACGGGTCGCGCCATCTAACCCCTTGAGTCTCGAGCCGGGCAAGGACAGTGGTCCGCGGGGCGAGAAGCTCGAGCGCTAGTCGGTCTGCTCGGTCTTCAGATTCGAGGATGTCGAGCCGCGCGACCTCACCGTCCGAAGACCGTTCCATAAACCGCGTGTAGCCGCCGAGCGCGATCCCACCGAAGAGACCCGTGATGCGCTCAGCCGGCGTTGGCCCCCGAACGCCATCAAGTATTTCGCGGGCGCCGGCCCCAAGAACAGCTATTGCTCTCATTCGGGGTTCGAGATAATCGCACACGAAGTGAGACACCTCGTGTGCTAGCGAGAACCGGAGTTCGTCTTCCGGGTCAGTGCCGTCCAGGAAGACCACACCACGACCCGCTCGCGCGAGCACGCAGGCCCGTAGGCGCCTGTCCGGGGAATTGAGCCTGAACGGAATGCCTCTTTCAGCTAGCCATCCACGGAGTTCGCGAAGTCCGAGTCGGGGAAGACGAACGACGGCGAGTGGTAATGCCCAGGCGACGGCAGGCTCAAGGGATCGCGGAAAAGGCTCAGGACCGCCGGCTTGGCGCCAGAAGTTCGCAGCCCACTCTGCCGCGTCCATGTCGCTCACTTGCCGTTCCGTGGATCCTTGCCTTCCTTCCGATCTCGAGCGGCCATGAGGGGATCACCGCCAGCGGCCCCTGTATTCCCTTCGCGCAGGGAGGCCAAGGCTCCGACCTCACGAAGTAGCTGTACTAGTCTGTCTGCGTTGCAGTCGACAAACTGCGCGAGCCGGCGAACGTTGCTGGCGAAGGCGCCTTCCTGCGGGTCCGGCATTCGGCAGAGAGCGAGCTGATCCTGTCGGTCGGGGCGGCACTCGAGCCACGACAGCACTTGGTTATCGGCGAGCTCATGACCAGTCGCGTACTGACCCAAAGCCCAGCCGACAAAGAGCGGATCGCGCTTGCAGCGATCGACGAGGCGCCGCCACGCTTTTTGGCTGCTACTGTCGCCTGCGACGGATGCTTTCCCCATAGCGCTCCAATCGTTTCTTGATCCGATCCTTGTGACGCTTTACTTCGCGCCGTTGTTCAACGATCGGGAGGCCCTCCAGCCCGAGTATTCGTGCACACACCTCGATCGACCGTTCCCCCTCCAGAACCAGCTCCGCCAATTGCCGGTCGCGGGGATCGTCAAACAAAGCGCTGACCCCGCTTCGAATCTTGTCCAGATCGACCTCGCCGGCGGCCTCAGCCGGTCCTACGACTCTATTCCCGCCAACAGTCTCAAGATCGACATCGTCCAGAGACACCTCCATTTCCCGGCGGCTCTGTCGCTTGGCCAAGGCGTTCTTCAGATCCCCCTCGGCGGCCATCGCGAGAAAGCCGAGAAGGCCTCGCCTTGCCGGGTCATATTGCTCGGGGCGCTTCAGATAGCTGAAGACGGCGTCTGTCACGGCATCGGCCACGAGGTCTGACTCACGGAGCCGCGGAAAGCGCCTTTCAAGCCGTTTCGTGAGAGGTCCGATAACTCCTTCGGCGCACTCTGCTGACGCCGTTGGATCCCTCGTCAGCAGGCGCTGGTGGATCTGTTTGTACCAAGACTCCGTCGGCATGATTGCTATTTCCGAAGTGCAACTACGACTTCGCGCCGGATCCGTTCAGTTAGCGGGTTACCACGAACTAGCGATGGTGGTGGCAAAGACCGCCGCCGAGCACTGAGTAGGCGCTCAGCGCTACCGATCACTCTCAAGCCGAGTCCCTCGCTGATCGCGGTGACTATGCTGACCACGTCAGACCGCCTGGAGGAAATGATCGTCGGACCGAGGACAAGCATCGCGAGGCCATTCGGCTTCAGCGCGCGATGGATTTCGGAAATCACCTTACGGAGGTCAGATAAATACTTGCGCAACATCGCCCGGCGTCGCTCGTCCTCCACGGAGCGCGCGAGCCTGTCCTCTAGCGGCCCCGGTACTCCGTCCGGACTCCACAAACCCCGCTCGCTACCAACCATTGTACCGCGGAGCTCCCTCAGTTCCGCGAGGCTATGGCCCATCCACAAGAGCGAGAACTTGTGCGCTCGCACGTAGTCGATGGCGTTGAGATATGGTGGTGATGTCAACACGAGATCGGCGGATCCGTTGGGGATAGAAAGATGGCGGGCGTCGCCTAACGCAACGCGAGCGTTGGGAGTACTTGAGGAGCTAAGAAAAGGAAGTCTCGCTGCCGTGGATTTGAACCGGCGATCCCACGCAACGAGAGGTAGTCGCACCAATTTGTCGTCGCGCTTGTGCGGTCGTGACCGGGCAAGGTCGAGCGCAAAGGAAGCGCCGACCGACTTCGCGATGATCAAGCTTGAGAACACGACCCAGGCCAGGTCTCGCTCGTCGCCCGCAGGCTCCTTGGCGACTGCGCGCGCGAGGGCGAACAACTGCTTCTGAGCGTCGTGAGGAAACCAGTAGCGAATAAATCCTTGGTCCTCCTCGGGGAGGTCCTCCCGGACCTCCGCTAGGTGGACTCGGTCGACCGTGTTCGCGGCCCTACGGAGGATTCTCGCCCGTAACTTCTCCAGTCGCGCGGCAGCGAACGTCCGCGTCGCGCTGCGCGCCACGAGCACCGCGAGTGGGTCGAGGTCGAAGCCAAGAGCCACTCGTCCGAGCAGACGCGCGGCGATCAGCGTGGTCCCAGAGCCAGCCATCGGATCGAGGACGGTCGCTTCAGGTCTCGTTGTGGCACCAATAAGGTGGCTAGCAACGCTGAGAGGCATCCGTGCGGGAAAGGGATGGATTGGTGGTGAATCGAGCCTCGTAGCGGCCGAACGCGCAATGCTTAGCGACTCGAGAGCACAGAGGACAGGTGTGTCTTTGACAACTCGATCGGTCACAGGGTCTCGCGGGGAGCAGGGTTTCGCCAATAAACTGGTGCGGATAACTCGGCGAGACTATGGCAGCGTAGGGATCGGATTATTAGGATCCATGGTGAGAGGATTTCTCATTCCCTAGCCCCCAGAAACAACAGCGGGATCGAGCGTTCTCTCCCGAGTGTCCCCCGGTTGCCCCCCCCGGCACGTGCCTACAGACGGACAATTCCGCTGTTCAACCACAGGAATAAACGCAAGCGCGTCGTGCGCGGAACTGACAGGATGGATAAGGTTGTGGTATTTGGCTTGCTGGAACGAGGCAATGGCCTATCTTGCAAAGCACGGTCATGCGCAAGAACGCAAAACACACGCCGCGGCAAGGGTAAACGTGGCCCCCACTTCGTTCGATCAGGCCGACCTTCGCGAGCGACCTCGCTACACGACCCAAGAACTCGCACGAGCCGTGGACGTACCGCCATCAACGGTAGGGGCCTGGGTTCGCGGGTATCCATATGGCGTGAAGCGGGGCGGCGGTAGGTTCGAGCCGGTAATTAAACGGCCAGACCCGGATGACTCACGCTTGTCATTTAACAATCTCATCGAGATCTCCGTTCTCCGAGCGCTCCGCACAACCCATGAAGTTGAGCTTCGCTACATTCGTCAAGCGCTGCACATTGCGGAGAAGGAACACTCAATTCAGCGGTTGTTGATGAGCCCGGAGCTTCTCGCTGGGGCCGGTGAGATGTTCTTGAAACAGTATGGCAAACTTCTGGAACTGTCACCCAGCAAGCAACTCGCCATGGAGACTATTGTCGAGCAATTCCTAGATCGAGTGAACTTCCACGAAGGGCAGTTTTTTCCGATAGAGCGCTCCCCAGCTGGTAAGGGACATAGACTCATTCTCGTTACACCGTTTGTCTCATTCGGTAGGCCGATTATCACTCGGGTTGGGGTTTCGACGCAGGTAGTAGCTGAGCGTCTCAATGCTGGCGAGAAGCGCGAGACAATCGTCCGCGACTACGATCTTAATGAATCGGAGTTTGACGAAGCCCTCCTCTACGAAGCGGCTGCCTGAACTACGTCTTTTTTACCGATCGTGATCTTGGACGCCACGTCGTACCTGATGCGCTTGAAGCCGCAGGTGCATCCGTCGAGCGACATGACAAGCATTTCCCCGACCCAATGACGCCCGACACCACGTGGATTAAAGCCGTCGGTGCGCAAGGCTGGATTGCCCTAACTCGTAATCGTAAGATTCGGTATGCAACAGACGAGCGCGATGCGGTTATGGACGCGCGACTCGGCTTGCTTGTTCTCTTCGGCGTGAACCATGACACGATCGCAACCAATCTCGTTCAGAGCCTATCACGGGTCGCGAGATATTGCGACACTCATCCTCGCCCATTCATTGCAAAACTCCATAGACCAGATGCTGTCCAACTCAAACACAATCCTTACGCCCCAGGCAGGATCGAAACATGGCTTACTGAAGCCGAGTGGCGCTCCTTACCTAGGTGACTCAGGGATATTGGCGGCGCCGTAACGGATCGCGCTTACGTGCCGGCCTTCTCTCCGTTCCCGTTTCTGCCGTTCTCGACCTGCTGCCCCGACATGAGCACCTCGATCCGCCGACGCTGCTCCAAGGCCCGGGCGATCTCTTGCCGGTCCACCGGTAGCACCGCAAATCACGCGCGGCAACAGCTCCATGATCCGCGCCATCGTCTCTTCGCCGGTCAGCCGCGGCCGCTCATCCTCGATCGTGACGCCCTGCTCGGGCTTGCCGAACCTGCGGTCCATCAGGAGCTCGAAGGCGTAGAGTCGGTCGCGGATCTTCGCCCGCACCTGCACCACTTCAGTATGCGCGGGAGCCTAAGTTCTTTCACCAGAAGACGCCGAACACTTGGGGTCCTCAAGTCGGCGAGCGGGTGCCGTGGAACGTGGTCCGCGGCGGATCAGTCATTTCGGGCGTGTTTTGCTGCAGTTCCTCGGTCGCAAGGCTGCAGCCTGCCGGTCGCCACGTTCCAGCTCTCCATTTTAGAGCATGATGCGGGCTTATCGAACGGGCGCACAATGCGCCGGAACGACTGTGTTGGCGAGGATGGGGAAGCGGTTCTCGGCGCGATCAAGAAAAAGCGCCGATGCGCGCTGCTTAGGACTTAGGGGGGGCTCCTGGCGGCTGAACCACCGATATGATCGCGGATCGAAGTCGAAACCCGTTCCAGAGTGGAAACGAGACTTTCTATCGCACCGCTCGTCCCGTTCGAGCTTGGAACTCTCGGTGTATTAAGAAACGCCCTGATCGCCGTCAACCTTTCGGGGACTGCACGCACCAACTACCGACCGCTTCAAACAACTCGACGGGGCGCTGCGCCCGCGCAAACGAAATGCCGGGGGGATCTCGGGCTGCCCTCGACGATCCCGTTGCTCTAGCGCCGCCGATGGTCGAGGCGATCTATCGTGCACATGCTTTCGCGGACGCGGAGACGCCCGTCATTCTCCACGGCGAGAGCGGCAGCGGAAAGACATTCTTCGCCGAGTACATCCACGAACTGAGTCAGCGCGCCGGCGGCTTCCACGCGTTCAGTGTGGGCACCGTAGCGCCGCAGCTCGCTTTGGACGAGCTGTTTGGGCACGTCGAAGGTGCGTACACAGACGCGCGGAAGATGCGTCCAGGACGTATTGCCACGGCCGGTGGCGGGACGTTGCTGCTTGATGACGTACAGAATCTCGATCTCGGCAGCCAGAAACAGTTTCTACAGGTGCTCGATCGGCGGACGTACAGTCCGGTTGGATCGGATCGCGTGCTGACTGTCGCGTGCCGGATTGTGCTGGCGATGACCGAAGACCCTGAGCGCCTTATGCAACAAGGTCAGCTCCTGAAGGACCTTCGCTACCGGTTCGGGATGTGCGCCATCCGGATCCCCTCCCTATCAGAGAGGAGGGAGGAGATCCCATTACTCGCTATGCACGCATTGGAGCGCTGCCCCGAAACCACGAAGGTCGCGGGTCCAGCCCGAATCAGCAATGCTGCGCTTGCCGCTTTGAAGGAGGCGGAGTTTTGCGGCAATGTGCGAGAGTTAACGGCGGCCATCGAGTACGCATATCTAATGGCTCGGGCAGCGAACGCCACCGAAATTGGTGAGGGCCATTTGCCTGATGGTCTCTGTCCGCGGCTGCTTTATCAGCGATGGGGGGATCGCGCGACCAATCGGCTTGTAGTAGAGCGCGCGCTAAAACGAACCGGCGGAAGTGTGAAAGAGGCCGCGCAGCTGCTCGGCATAAGTCGTACCGCAGTCCATGCCCTCTTGAGCCGCGCACGGGTGACAAGTTCGGCGTCCTGAACTTGTCTCCGTGACAAGTATTAATCGCTTCGACGTCACGGCCCGAGCACAAAACCGCTAATCACGTCTGGCACACGATCTGCCTCATCGATGGCGTCCATCGGTCATGAGGCGCGCGTGACTACGCTGCTGAGCTCGCAACTACCGCTGCCTGATTCCTTCGAGGCCTGCTACCTCGAGTACAACCGCATTCTCCCACTGGAGACCACCGACACGCACGTGCGTGTCGCCGTCTCCGGCGATCCCGATCCCGATGTGATCGCGGACCTCGAACGCGAATTCGGGCGCCCCGTCGAACTCGTGTCCGTGACCAGTGAAGAACTCCAAGATGGCATTCGCCGTGCCTTTGCGGCCGCGGAATCGATGGTCGAGGTCGTCAACGACCTGCGCGGCGACGATGCCAACGGGGGCGGAGAGAATGAAGCACTCGCCGATGCTCGCGATCTCGCGCGCCAACCTCCCGTCGTCAAATACGTGAACCTCCTCATTAAGGAAGCCCACGACGCGCGCGCGTCTGATATCCATCTGGAGTCGACCCCTCAGGGACTGCGCGCGCGATTCCGCATCGACGGCGTGCTCGCCGACGCTCCCGCACCACCACAGCAGGCACAGGCGGCCATCGTCAGCCGAGTGAAACTGCTCGCTGAGCTGGACATCGCGGAGCGACGCGCGCCGCAGGACGGGAGCTTCCGCATTCGTTTGGAATCGTTCTACGACTGCTCGATCGCGGCGGTCAGCCCGTTGGACTTGATGAGCTGGGCATGGGCCCCGCCACGCTCGACTTGTTCCGCTCTATCATCGCTCGACCAACGGGGATTGTGATCGCAGCGGGGCCGACCGGGAGTGGCAAGACCACCACGCTGTATAGCGCGTTGGCGCTCCGCGACACGACGGCGGAGAAAGTCATCACCGTCGAAGACCCCGTCGAGTACCACCTGACCGGCGTCACCCAGATCCCCGTCAATCGCAAAGCGGGGATGACTTTCGCCTCGGCGCTCCGGAGCGTGCTGCGCCAAGACCCCGATGTCATGATGGTGGGCGAGATGCGCGATCCGGAGACGGCGGAAGTCGCGGTCCAGGCCGCGATGACTGGCCATCTCGTCTTCTCAACCCTCCATACCAACGACGCCCCGAGCGCTGTCACGCGGCTCCTCGACCTTGAAGTGGCGCCCTACCAGATCGCCGCGACGGTGAATGGCGTTCTTGCGCAGCGTCTCGTGCGGCGAATCTGTCCGCAGTGCCGCGAGCGCTACCGCCCCGATCCACAGGTGGTGTCCTTCTTGTCCAGGGAGCCGGAAGGTAAGCGGCAGCTTGTCCATGGCCGCGGCTGCGATCACTGCCGTGGCACCGGTTTCAGCGGGCGCGTCGGGATTTTCGAATTGCTAGTGGTTTCGGAAGCCGTGAATCGCGCCATCTCCGCGCGCGAGCCGCTCACTCGCCTGCGCGATCTCGCTGCGCAAGAAGGCATGCACCCCATGAAGCATGATGGTTGGGTGAAGGTGCAGGCCGAGATTACGACGGTCGAGGAGGTGCTCCGTGTTACGTCGCACTAGGGGCTTTACCCTCATCGAGATCCTCGTCGTGATCACGGTGATTGCGATCCTCGCCGGACTTGTGGGCCCCATGGTGTTCCGTAACGTCGGTGACGCGAAAGTCTCGGCCGCGCGCGCGCAGATCGAGCTCTTTGCACTGGCGCTCGATCAATATCGACTCGACAACGACATCTATCCGACGACCTCCCAGGGACTCGCGGCATTACGCGAGCGCCCGACGAGTGATCCGGAGGCGAGAAATTGGCGCGGGCCTTATCTCAGAAAAGTCGTACCGCTCGATCCGTGGGGCCGGCCGTACACGTACAAGTCGCCGGGGGAAGTGAACCCGGAGAGTTACGATCT
>WNGJ01008135.1_pt1 | contig 11851 bp, 10 predicted proteins | sample 5400611 | NCBI WGS metagenome assembly WNGJ01 (sample SAMN13153375, study PRJNA577476) | soil metagenome | isolation source: 40 cm soil or saprolite under Garry oak tree replicate 1 | place: USA:California | collected 2016-06-15 | reverse complement strand
CGTTGCCAGCAAAAGGCGGCAAGCAAGGTGGAGCGTACCTCCTCAGGATGCCGGCGCAGTTCACGCGGGGGTTCAGCAGCGGCACGCTGCCGATAGAGCGAGAGGACTTTCGGCGAGAGTGTGCTGAACAGGTCGATCGGCAAGGCAAAGTGATCCAAGAGGCGCAATTTGGCGATCTCCTTCATGACACTCTCTAAGCCAACGGGACCGGGATTAGTTTTGAGATCATGCAGAACGATCTCTGCGTAGACCGCTAGTGGAGTTTCTCCTCCCTCCTCATCTTCGGAGGTATCGGTATCAGCCACCGTTATGCTGCGGGCAAGAAGTGCATCGAATCGCTCGCGAGTCACCTGAGGAAGCTTTTGGAAGGTCTCGGCGAAGAGGGTTTGTTCATAGGTATGGTAGGCTGAACGGATGAGTCGTTCAATGCGATCATTCCTGGGTGGCTCGACCTGTTGCTCGCGGAAGCGTATGATCACGAGTTCTTTGAGGCGTTCTATATTCTGATCAGAGGCGAGTTGAGTCGAGATCAGCCAAGCCGTCATCTCCTCGGCATCTGCCATCGTCGTCTCACGGAAGGAAAAGTGTTCGCGGATCTGTGTGCGGTGATAGGTAATCAGGGTCTCACGGTAAAAGGAAGTCCTGCGCACCTAGACAGCAACGGGAAAGGATGGATCAGGGTCTCACGGTAAAAGGAAGTCCTGCGCACCTAGACAGCAACGGGAAAGGATGGTAGACTGAGAAAAACTCCTGAGTGCGACGAAGAAGGAGGCCCTTTGCCATGCCAGCCACCGTGACCCCAGAACAACGCCAAGCCGCCAAACGAGAGATCGTCAGAGACATGGAGCAGGGAGTCTCAGCTCACGAGGCGAGAGTTCGCAGTGCGGTCCCGATGCATCGCACGACGGTGTATCGACTGCTCAAGCGGGTGCAGCGCGAAGGAGAGAGCGGCTTTGCCGATGGGCGGCATGGACACCCGGTCAAGCTGCGCGGTGAGGTGCTCACCTGCCTGATGGAGCACTGCCAGACCAACCCGAGTGTTTCGAGTGCTCAGGTGCAACGTGCCATCGTTGAGCGCTTCGGTTCCGCCCCCAGTGTCAGCCAACTCAACCGTGTGCGTGCCCGCCTGGGACTCTCCCGTCAGCCGGTGCCGCGAGAAAAAAAAGCCTCAAGCCGCCTTCTTCCTTGAACCAGGATATCACGAGCATGCCAGTGGTTTGCTCTTGTTGGCAGCAGCCAACGAAACCGGGCTGATCGCTCAGCTGAGCGATGCATTGCCCCCCGAGCAGAAAGAAGGACGGCCTCCGCTGATGGGCAGTTCGAGGGCGGTGCGCCAGAGACTGGTGTTCACCTTGCTCTTTCTTGGGGCAGTCGGCCTGCATCGCACCTGGGACCTGCGCAGCTACACGGCTGATGGGCTGGCACTGCTGACCGGACGCAAGCAGGCGTATGGATACCGCTACACCGAAGCCTTTTTGTCCCAGCTAGCGCACTTCGATGGTGCGGAGCACTTGACCGAGGCACTGGCCCATTGGACAAGACAGCTCTGGCATCCCCTAGAGGAGGCAACCGAGTCGAAGCGTGCTTTGACGTGTTACGTCGATGGTCATCGCAAGCCAGTGTACAGCAACATGCTGATTCCTCGTGGACTGGTTGGGCGCTTGGGAACGATTCTTGGGTGCCGCGCTCTGGTCTTGCTCCATGATGAACACGGCCACCCTCTGCTTGCTACCACAGAGCGTGGGGATCAGCATTTGATGGTGGGATTGCCCTCCATTGTCGCGCGCTATGAGCACCACGAGGAGCACGTCCAGCTCAGGCGCATCATTGTGGATCGAGAAGGCATGGCCACCGAGTTCCTGGCCAGTTTGCACGCTGAAGGACGAACCGTCGTGACAATCTTACGCACCAATCAGTACCAGGATCTCACCTCGTTCTGCGAAGTAGGAACCTTCCTTCCTTTGAGCACTGACGCCAAAGGCCAGATCATGCGAGAGGTCGCTCCTGCTCGCATCACCTTGCCACGCCCAGATCATCCAGGTGAGCAGCTTTGCTTGCGAGTGGCGCTCATCCGCGACCTGCGTCGGTTGGTGCCTGTCGTGCCTAATCCAGAGGAGGCAGAACTGCTTCCGCGCTGGGATGCAGATCGAGAGCGGACCGATCCGCGGTGGTGGGAAGCAGGGTGGCAAGCCACTGCCGCTCCAGCTAAAGAGATGACGGCCAAGCTGATCCCGATTGTCACCACCGCAGAGACCGTCGATGCGGTCGAACTCGCTCAGACCTACATCCATCGTTGGCCAGCGCAAGAAAATGTGATCAAAGACTACTTGCTGCCTCTGGGATTGGATATCAATCACGGTGCAGCCTCGGTGGCGGTGGAGAACTCGGAGGTGGCCAGGCGACGAACCCAGCTCCAGCAACGCCTGAGCCGCCTCCAGCAATGGGCGCAGAGTGCTAGCAAACGAGAGGCACAAGGAAGCCTACGCCATGAGCGTTTGCGCAAAGAGTACAAGAGCCGCGCCGATGAGCTGTACCGGGAACTGGGTTTGTTCCAGAGCACTCTGGAACTGCAGGGGATGGCTGATTACGTGCTACGACGAGAGATCAAAGAGCGCAAAGCCGTCATTGATACCGAACTCGAGCAGTTGCGGGCCAAAGAGTGGCGAGCCTATGAGCAGTGCAACACCGAATTCCACAAACAGGAACGCTACTGCAAAGAGCAACGAGCAGTGTTACGAGCATTGGAAGATCTCGATGCCCAAGAGCGAACCATGTATGAACTGGATCACCGCAAAGATCAGGTGATGACCGTCTGTAAAGTTGCGCTGGCGAATCTGGCGATGTGGGTCCGTGATCAGTATTTTCCGGCTTCCTATGCTCATGCGACCTGGCTTCGACTGGCCCCCTTCTTCCAGCTTGCTGGTATGGTGCTGCCTGATGCCTGCACTGTGCGAGTCGAACTGCGTCCTTTCAATGACCGCGCGCTCAATCGCGATTTGACAGCACTCTGTGAACGGGTCAATCAGGCTTCCCCTCGCCTCCCTGATGGACGCTTGCTCTCTTTTACCATCCATTCTGCACGTTGCATTCTTCTTGCGCAGGAACTTCGAGTAACGTGACTCCCTGCTGATAAGCGGTATGCTCAATCAATGTCACGAGAACGACCTCCTTCCCGCATCATCGCTAGACTTCCATATACGTATGTGGTATACTGCCGCTAACTTAGCTTAGCAGCACCAAACACGGCAAGAACATGGGACTTTTGTCTGCTAAGGTCGTCAAAAACAGCGGTAGCATATGTCTGCTAAGGTCGTGCGAAAGCGAGACGGCGATGAAACGAGTGGCGCAACCTGCCCTCTCCCAGTCTGGTGAATGTGCTCTCACGCACTATGAACAGCGACTCCGTGTCGAAGAAGACCTGTCCATCGTGACCATTCGGAATTATCCCAGCGATCTTCGCCAGTTCGTAGCCTGGTGCGAGCTGACCTGGCAGAGTGGTCGTGAGGAGACCACCTCATTCACCCCTGAAGCCGTGTCCACGCCGACACTCATCGATTACCGCATGTACCTGCAACTGAGGCTGCACCTCAAACCCAACTCCGTCAACCGGTCCCTCATCAGTCTCAAGCGCTACTTTGCCTGGCTTGTCGCAACTGGACAGCTCAGCTATGACCCGGCCAGGGTGGTGAAACTGGTGGGAGAGGAAGTCACTCCGCCGCGTCATCTCGATGACCAGGAAGAACAGGCGCTGGTTGCAGCCGTGACGGAGGCGGGGAATGCCCGCGATCGAGCCATCATTGTCTTCATGCTGCATACCGGGCTGCGTGCGCAAGAAGTCTGCACACTGACTCGCGCGCATGTCCGGTTAGGCAATCGGAGCGGGACGCTTGTCGTTTGTGGCAAGCGCAACAAATATCGTGAAATTCCCCTGAATGCAACCGCTCGTGCCGCCCTTCTCGCGTATGATCCATCATTACGAAGGCCATCACAGGACAGCACACCGCTGTTTCTCTCAGAGAAGAAGCACGCGCAGCTCACCGAGCGGGGATTGGGCTACCTGATCCACAAATATGCGAAAAGTGCCAACGTGCGTGACGTGAGTCCCCACGACTTGCGGCATCGCTTCGGCTACCGCATGGCCGCAACGGTTCCCTTGCATCGGCTGGCCCAACTCATGGGGCACGACTCACTCGACACGACCATGCGCTATGTGCAGGGAACGAGGCAGGATTTACAACAGGCGGTCGAGACGATCGCGTGGACATGAGGAGAGCGACTGGAGATGCAGGACAACATCATCGTCTTTCCGGAGCCACCCCCAGGTGACAGAACTCATCTCATCACGCATGCCCTCCCTCGACCGCTCACTCCGCTCATCGGTCGTGAGCAAGAGGTACAGGCCGCCTGTACGCTGCTGCGGCGTCCAGACGTGCGTCTCGTGACCTTCACCGGCACCGGTGGTGTCGGCAAAACCCGCCTCGCTCTCCAGGTCGCCACTGACTTGCTCGACGAGTTCGCTGACGGCGTCTCCTTCGTTTTGCTCGCTCCCATCAGCGACCCCGATCTGCTTCTTCCCACCATCGCCCAGGCACTTGAGATCAAAGAGAGCGAAGCGCAACCCCTGCTGGACCTCCTCAAAGCCTTCTTGAGAGACAAGCACCTGCTGCTCTTCCTTGATAACTTCGAGCAGATAGTGACGGCAGCCCCCAGGCTGACCGAACTCCTCTCCTTTTGCCCTCAACTGAAAATGCTGGTCACGAGTCGCAGCACCCTGCACGTCCAGGGCGAACACGAGTTAAGTGTCCCACCCCTGGCGCTTCCTGACCTGAACCAGCTTCCTGATCCGGAGGTCCTCTCCCACTCTGCCGCCGTCGCCCTCTTTCTCCAGTGCGCTCAAGCTGCCAAACCGGTGTTCCAGATCACCACGGTCAATGCTCGCCCCATCGCCGAGATCTGTGTCCGACTCGATGGGTTGCCCCTGGCGATTGAACTGGCCGCTGCCCGCCTCAAACTGTTGCCTCCGCAGGCCCTTCTTGCTCGGTTGGGCCAACGGTTGGTGGTCTTGACAGGCGGCGTACGCGACGCACCAGCGCGGCAGCAAACCCTACGCAACACCATTGCGTGGAGCTACGACCTCTTAGATGCCGATGAGCAGTGGCTCTTCCGGCGGCTCTCTGTTTTTGTCGGCGGTTGCACCCTCCAAGCCATTGAGGCAGTTTGCAGCGCACGTGGCAACGGGGCACTCTCCGTGTTGGATGGAGTAGCCTCGCTCATCGACAAGAGCTTACTTCGGCAGACTGAGCAAGAGGGTGCGGAGCCACGTTTCGTGATGCTGGAGACGATCCGTGAGTATGGCTTGGAGTGCCTGGGAACGAGCGGAGAGATGGAGATCACTCGCCAGGCTCATGCGGCGTACTATCTCTGGCTTGCGGAGGAGGCGGAGCCGGAGCTGGTGAGCCCGCTGCAAACCGTGTGGTTGGAACGGTTAGAGCGGGAGCGCGAGAACCTGCGAGCCGCACTGCAGTGGTCGCTTGACCAAACGGGGGATGAAGAGGGCAGCCCGAACCGTGAGATGGCCTTACGCCTGGGAGGAGCACTGCGCAGGTTCTGGCTAGTGCGAGGTAACTGGAGTGAGGGACGAACTTTCCTGGAGCGGGCACTAGCGGGAGGTGAGGGAACGGTGACATCCAGTCGTGTGAAGGCACTCAAGGCTGCTGCGGGCTTGACGGTGTACCAAGCCGACACCGATCGGGGAGAGGCGCTGTGCCAGGAGAGCCTGACATTGTGCCGAGAACTTGGCGACACAGAAGGCGTTGCGTACGCCCTCTATCTGCTGGGGTACGTCGCGTGGCTGAGGAGCAATCTGGCCGCGGCACGCCCGTTGCTAGAGCAGGCCTTAGTGCTCTGGAAGGAGGTGGGCGACAAGGACGGGATCGCCTACGCACTCTGCGACTTAGCATCGCTGTCCGCTCTGCAAGGCGAATATGATAGAGCGCGTGTCCTGTACGAAGAGGGCCTGACGCTCTGCAAAGCAGAAGGGAACAAGAGAGGGATCGCCCATGCACTCTGCCGGTTGGCAGAGATCCTCCTGGTGACACAAGATGATCAGGGAGCAGTCCGTGCGCTGCTCGAAGAAAGCCTGGCACTCGCTCGAGAGGTGGGTTACAAGACTACGATGGCCCTCTGCTTCTCACTCCTGGGAGAGGCCTTCCTCCAACAGGGTGACATCACCACAGCACGCTCATTCCTAGAGCAGTGTCTGGGACTCTGTAAGGAGATCGGAGATCAAGGATCGACTGCAGAGGTGCTCTCTCTTCTCGGGAAAGTGAACGTCGTTCAGGGGGACTACACAGCGGCACGGGCCTTCTATGAAGAGAGCCTGGCCTTCCCAGAGACGGTGAATGGGATATGGCAACGATCGAATGCTTCGTCCCTGGAAGAATTGGCGAGCGTCGTCGCGGCACAGGGAGAACTCAGGTGGGCAGCACGGCTCTGGGGGGCTGCGGAAGCTCTGCGCGACACGAGGGGTACTCCTCTTCCTCCCGTCTACCGTGCTGACTACGAGCGCTCAGTCGCTGCTGCCCGCACCCAGCTGGGAGAGCAGTCCTTCGCCGCCGCCTGGGCCAAGGGCTGCACCATGACGCCTGGACAAGTCCTTGCAGCACAGGAACCAGTCACTCTCCCCACACCAATTTCAGCAGAACCATCTTCACCTCCGCCAGCGAAACCGCCACCCACCTCCCCCGATGGACTGACCGCACGCGAGGTAGAGGTGCTGCGCCTGCTCGCCCAAGGGCTCAGCAATCCGCAGATTGCTGAGCAACTGGTCATCAGCCCCCAAACGGTCCACGCCCACCTGCGCTCGATGTATAGTAAGTTAGGCGTGACGACCCGCAGTGCAGCCACGCGCTTTGCGGTTGAACACCACATCGTCTGACCAGCTGCTTCTTTCTCCGAAACTTCGCCAGGGCAAGCGCACTCGCGGCAGGTGTGAAAAAAAGCCCGCAAGCACCAGAGAGGAGCTCGTCGGTTCCAGGTTCCAGCATCTCCATGTGATGAGTCTCTCTCCCCTTTTGCTCTTCTACCCCATTTGGGGTATCTTCCCTTTCCCTCTCATCTGCTCCTGAAATTACCCCAACTTGACGATGTAACTCCATACACTATCAGAGTACAAATAACACTAGAGAAGGGTCTGATGGCAAGCGACAAGAAGACAGAAATATTGAGCGAGGTAGCCACCTTTTCTACAAGTTTAGCACAACCATTGCCGTTAACTTAAGGAATCTTTGAAAGGAGAAGTCTCTATGGCAACGATGCTCTTCGCTCTGCCCATCAAGCCCGGTCAGGCGGAGGCCGCTCGCGCTTTCGCTCAGGAGTGTATCGGCCCACGCTACGCCGAGTATGATGCCTCCGAGCAGCGTATCGGTATCCAGGTAGAGAACTGGTATCTACAGCGCAATGCAGCAGGCCAGTTTTTCACGATCCAGGTGGAGGGGCCTGATCTCATGTCGAGCTTAGGTGCATTCATCAGCTCACGTGACCCTTTCGACCTCTGGTTCAAGGAGCAGCTTGCTGGTCTGACAGGGATTGATCTCAATGCAGGCCCCCCACCAAGTGAGATGGTGGCCGAGACCCTCGCAGAATACAAGGCTAGGGGTGCCTAGAGCAGCGTTAAGAAAGCTTGAGCCTGAATCGTGAGAAGATGGGCACCTCCTCACGCATGCTGCAGCAAGCCCGTGTTAGTGTGAAGCGAGTGGCTGTCCAACACAGCAGACGCGTGAGCCCAGGTTCACCAAATGGAAGCGAACAGGCAGAAGATCGTCCAACCGTTTGACCTATCACCAGGAGAAACTATTATGAGAAAACCTTCCACCTTCTTTGTCTGGACATGCAGCATCCTTTTGTTCCTGAGCCTCGCCTTCGCCGCGTGCGGGGGGAGGAGCGGTCCTTTTACAAACACACAAGCAGCGCAAGCAAGCTCATATCACGCGAACTACCCAGGAGGGGCAGGCCCGCAACCTGGTACTGTGAAGTGTGTACTACCTCAAGTACGACCAAGCACACTGGGAGTGACTACCGTCCACACCTGGTGTCCACCGCTGGGATATCATGCGAACTACCCAGGAGGGGCAGGCCCGCAACCTGGTGCGGCACAGTCTCTACTAACATAGAGAGCCCCTGCTCCTTCACCGACTCGCGACCCTGCCAACCAGGTGGATGCCCTGGCGTGGGCACCCGATGGCAAGCGGCTGCTGACCTACCGTGGACATGGGGCTTCGGTGTGGGCCGTCTCCTGGTCGCCGGATGGCCTGCACCTCGCCTCGGTCAGCGACGGGGGTGTGATCCACCTCTGGAATGCGACAACAGGCAAGCAGGTCTGGCTGCTTCACCTCTAGCGACGTTCAACACGCGCATCTTGACAAAGCAGGCTGTGTGCGCTGTAGAGACTCTTTGCTGCATAGTGAGCAGAACCTGGCCAACGAACGAGCACCGGTCAACCTGTTTCAGGACGTCTTCACCCTGGAATTTCAAGAATAGCCCAAGTAATGCGACGATTGTAACACAGGGCAGTTTGGCGCCATTTTATCTGGCAACAAATGATGCGAAGAGGGGCTTCTCAGAGACACGCGCCATATTCTGATGACAAAATTGGGCATTGCCTTTCCTTCTCAAGAGTAGCAAAGAGATGAGTGAAGATGACACGCCACGTGATGAGTCAGAGGGTTTTTTGCAGTGAGATGAGGCCGGGACTACTTCCCAGCTCTACAAACGCCATCGCTTACTGGCAGAAACGCGCCAAGATATTCAACAAACGACAATGGAAGCCGATCTCAAGAGCGATAAGCATGGCCTGGGGCTGGCGGTCATCCGTAAACGGCTGGTGCCCGCTCAGAAGCTGGTCGTGCTGCTGGTAGAGTTGGCTCACAACATCCTGATCTGGGCCCGGTCCTGGCTCGGTGAGCATGCGCCACGGCTGCGTGAGTACGGGATCGTGCGTCTGATCGGGCAAGTGTGGGCGGTGCCAGGGCGGGTCAAGCTGTCAGATCAAGAGGGAGTGGTACGCGTTCGCTTACGACGGCAACATCCCAGAGCACGCGATGTGTGCCAGGGGTTTCTGCCCTTGCTTCCGCAACGGCAGACCCTGATCGTCTTAGGCTAAAGTCAAAGGGAGGGCATTTTGGGCGAAAGCTTGGCAGCTGTCCTGGCGCTAGCTGGACAGGAGCAGGACAAAGCGACTCTCGCCTAGCTGAGCCGCCAGCAGCCGCACAGGAGGTGCTCCTGAGGAGCATACAGATGAGCGTTCAACAGGCGCCAACGAAAACCAGGAAGCGTTCCCATGCACTCGATCAACGCATCCAGCAGCTTATTGACCGACGCTTCTACCGCCGCAAGTATGACGCTGCCAGAGTCATGGCGGACTTCAGTGCTACACTGCGCCAGGAGGTGGACCTGGATCAGCTGCGCGAGCAGTTGGTGGCAGTCGTCCAGGAGACGATGCAGCCCACGCATGTCTCCCTGTGGGTGCGCACGGACGAACACCCTGGGAACCCAGACACCGAGACGTAGGGATCCACCCCTATCTCTATCCCCGCGCTGTGAAGAGGAAGGAGACCGCACCCTATGAAACGTGGAGCACCCTCCGTTCTCAAGTGCTCTTCTCTCCTCGCGCTTCCAGTGGGGTGAGCATTGGCAAGCGAGCGGTGCCAGGCTCACTGCCCAGTGTTCTCATCTCTCATCTGGCGGGGTTTGAGCTGTTCGAAAAGATAAAAAGTGCAGAAGAGGTATTAACGGAGCAAATGGCCCAAATTTGTATGAATCGTTGTCATATACCGTTTTGCCTGTACAGGCGAGATACCCATTGATGCTGAACAAGAGATCAATCATACTAAGGTCTACTTGCTTCTTTTCTGTCCATTGCTCAAGCTTAACACCAAGGTTATTTACGTGCTCGACACCAATAATGCCAATAATAGGGTTTGAATAGTAACCCTGGGGCTGATTATGCGAAAGCTTTAAAATATCTTCGCCCCTTAGAGAAAAAAATTCTTGGGGTATGGTACGTATAAATGGATAAATTTCAACGCCTCCTGGGAGGAACATCCCATCATTATCTTTTCTAATCCCAACTGTATTGCAGATATCCCGAACATGTTTAAATGCCCCGTCTTTTTTATTTAATAGAGACTCTTTCGTAAGAGTTCGTTTGATCTCGAAAACACCAACGACTGCTTCAATCGGAACAACTTCCATACCGCTATGCTGATCAATGATAAAAATTGAATGCGGCACCAATGTATCGACGATAATAGCATCAACCTGCGGAGAGATACGCGGTTCAGTTTGCTGATTTTCTGCTGAGATAATGTAACCGTGAGTTACATGAAATCGTTGAGGAAGCAAATTTCTAAGGAGCCGACGTACTTCTTGCTCAATTTCACTTCCAGAAACATTGATGTTGCGCATATAACCATGCGTTAAAGAGGTTTTCGCTAAAAGATATTCTATATACCTGAGATTAAGATTAAAGATATCTTTGTATGTTGGCATTCCAAGCTCTCTCCTTTTGATCGTGATGCTTAACAGGATGTAAGACGTGCATACTGCTATAGAGTATCACAGCAGCCAAATCAGGCATTCCAAGCCCGACATCGACCAACATGAAAATTGCGCCACTCAAACTCAGCTATTCTTTAGTAGCTCATAGCTGCTTCTATTTTATTTTTCTAATGACGTAAAAAGAGGGAATGAGCATAATAAAGAGGTGCTAATCTCTACACTGCTTTTACAAAAATCAAAACTGAATATTCCTTGTTGCAAGCGTTCAGCGAGCAAACGAGCATAACACGTGTTCGTGTTCCTCATTGCGCCTGACGACTATCTCACAATCAAGGATTTGTTCATGTGCACGATCACTCTGAAAGTGATCTAAGCAAGGAATTGTAGCAAAGATAAGCCTATAATGCAATGAGGGAAGAGACGTACAATAAACGATTTATGATATATAACGGCTTTTTGAGGCTAGGAGGGTGTTTGCTTTGTATCTCTACAAAATGATACGGTTCACTATGGATATTTAAGAGACAATAGCAGTAGTAAGTGTAAAAAAAATTCTTAACGTACATGTACGTAAAAATCGGGCGATACCCTCAAAATGACCCCCCTAGTGTTTTCAATTGAGTAAATAAGCACATCGGGTATAACTCAAAATCCTGTAGGATCACTGATTTGCCGAAAGCGGCGTATGCGCCAGATGCGGAACAGACACGTTAGATAACCTGGCGACACTTTGCCAGAAATGCAATAGGGGTAAATCCGATAGATACTTTGGTAACTATATGCCACTTGTTGTTAGCGGAAGTCTCCCACGACAACAGTATAGATCGGCCCTCTACCCTCCCGTTGACTATCAACTTGACGCCCTCAGACAATTAATATCGCAAGTGAGAGGCCACAAACAACTACCGCTTAGTGACTTTGCGTGGGTCATTCAAACTGGTGATATTAGAGATAGAATTAACCCACTCTATGAACCGTTATCATTCGCAACAATCACAGAGGGGTTTGAAGCATTGGTTGCATCAGGCAAATTAGCGGTAAACAACGGTGTGATAACCTTTACCCTTCAATAAAAAATACAGGGTAGCCTTCCACTACCCTGTACACTGTGAACACAAGCAGACTAACCCTATGCCCTGTTACCCAATCGTCCTCTCCCTTGTTCACCTACACCAGGCTTAAGCCTCCACCTCAAGTTCAGGTGTCTTCTGCTCCTCCTCGCCGCGCTCACGGAGCAATTGATAGAGGATTATGGCAGCAAAGGAAGCCGTGCCAATGCCACCAAGAGCAAATC
>WNGJ01007165.1_pt1 | contig 11852 bp, 12 predicted proteins | sample 5400611 | NCBI WGS metagenome assembly WNGJ01 (sample SAMN13153375, study PRJNA577476) | soil metagenome | isolation source: 40 cm soil or saprolite under Garry oak tree replicate 1 | place: USA:California | collected 2016-06-15 | reverse complement strand
TACAAAAACATCATCGCTGCTAATAGAAGTGATGTCAAGACATCACACCGCTGCCAATCTGCTCCGTATCGATGAAGGCCCATGTGACGAGGGCCAGAGCGAATGCCAGCGGAAGCGACCCAACCCATTACGATGGGATTTTGAAGACGCACGGTGCATCAATCTCCTCGGTGGAAACGCTGGCTAACTCGACAACGACCGGCGCACCGTTTCCGCAATCCGCTCCACCGTCGGCAGGATCATATCCTCCAGAATATCGGCCGCCGGCAGCGGCACGTGCGGCGTCGTGATCCGCACCGGCGGGCCGTCGAGATCGTAGAAGGCCTCGTCGGCCACGATGGACACGATCTCGGCGCCCCATCCGCACAGCCTCGGATTTTCCTCCACGGTAAACAGGCGATGGGTGCGCCCGACCGAGCCCAAAATGGTCCGGGTGTCGAGCGGAACCAGGGAACGCACGTCGATCACTTCGCAATCGATGCCGAGCGCGGCAAGCCTCTCGGCAGCCTCCAGCGCGCGCGGCACCATCAGAGCAAGGGCGAGGATGGTGGCATCTCGGCCCGGCCGTAGGATTTTGGCGGAACCGAGCGTATCGACGATCTCGCCGTCCGGCACCTCGCCCTTCGTCGGGTAAAGCGACTTGTGTTCGAAAAAGATCACCGGGTCGGGATCGCGCACCGCCGCCGCCATCAGCCCGATCACGTCGCGCGGATTGGACGGCGCCACCACCTTGAGGCCCGGGATCATCATGCACCAGTTTTCGACGCTCTGGCTGTGCTGGGCGCCGAAGCGTGAGCCTGCCCCGTTGCCAGTGCGCACCACCAGCGGGCACTTGAGCTGGCCGTTGGACATATAGCGGCTCTTCGGAAACTCGTTGGCGATGTAGTCGAAGCACACCGCAAAGAAATCCGAGAACATGATTTCCGCAATTGGCTTGAGCCCCGTCATGGCAGCCCCCATGGCGGCGCCCATGATGGCCTGCTCGGAGATCGGAGTGTCGCGCACCCGCTTCGGCCCGAACTGTTCATAAAGGCCGACCGTCGCCTTGAACACGCCGCCGGCCTTGGCGACATCTTCGCCGAAGAAGATCACGTCGGGATCGCGGGCCATTTCCTGGGCGATGCCGCGCGCCACGGCGTCGCGATAAGTCAGTTCCGCCATGCGAAGCCTCCATCCGCATAGACGTCGGTGCACAGGATGTCGGCCGGGGGCGGCGACGCGGCCTTGCACTTCTCCGTTGCCTCGTCGACGAGGCGGCGCACGTCCGCCTCGATGCTCGCGATGGTGTTCTCGGACACGCCGAACTGCTTCAGGCGACCGCGATAAAGCATGATCGGGTCGTGTTTCTTCCAGGCCTCAAGCTCGCCGTCCGGGCGATATTTCGCCGGGTCGGCGCGGGAATGGCCGCTGTGCCGGTAGGTGAGGCATTCGATCAGGGACGGGCCTTGCCCGGCCCGGGCGCGCCCGTAGGCCTCTCGCGCGGTGCGATAGACGATATCGGCGTCATTGCCGTCGATGAGAATGCGTTCGAGCCCGTAGGCCGCAGCGCGATCTGCCGCCGGATGCTTGACCGCCGTCACTTCGCCGATCGGCGTATACTCCATGTAGAGATTGTTCTCGCACACGAAGATGACCGGCAGCTTCCAGATCGAAGCGAAGTTGAGCGCTTCGTGGAAGGCCCCGATATTGGTGGTGCCGTCGCCGAAGAAGCATACCGTGACGTCATCCTCGCCCTTGTATTGGGCGCGAAGCGCCGCCCCGCAGGCAATCGGCAGATGTGCTCCGATGATGGCATAGGAACCCATCACCCCATGCTCCGCCGAGGTGAGGTGCATGGACCCGCCCTTGCCGCGCATGAGCCCGTTGTCGCGTTGCATCAGTTCGCCTAGCACCTTTTCGACCGGTACGCCGCGCGCGAGCGTGTGTGCATGGCCCCGGTAGGTGCAGAACGACAGGTCACCAGGCTTCATTGCGTTGGCAAATCCGGCCGCGATCGCTTCCTGGCCGAGCGAGAGGTGGCTCGTGCCCTTGACCAGGTTCTGCAGGAAAAGGTCGAAGGCGCGCTGTTCGGCTTCGCGCAGCTCCACTTGGGTGCGAAACAGGCGCAGCCGCATCGCCTCCCCGATGTCGTCGTTCGCCCGGTCGATGGCGGATGTGCCGTCGGCCGCAAGGAAGGGTTTCTGCATGGATGGACCTGACTGTGAAATCCTAAATGAATAAGCCCGCAAGCCCCCTCCCTCCTGGGAGCGCGGGCGTCTCGCCCGCACCGAAGAAAGAAAGAGCGGGCGGGACGCCCGCGCTCCCAGGGGGCATATCAGGCTCGCACGGCACCCTTCAACCCGCAAGGAATCATTCTTTTGCGGCGCGCGGTCCGCGGACTCTTTCCCGGTGAAACACATACAGGCCCGACGCAATTACGATCGACGCACCCATCAGTGTATAGCCGTCCGGCACATCGCCGAACACCGCGTAGCCGAGCGCGATAACCCATACGAGCTGGCTATAGACGAATGAGGAGAGGAGCGACGCCGGTGCACGTCGGTGGGCCGCGATCAGCATATAGTGGCCGAAGCTTGCAAGCGCGCCCGCCAGGATCATGAGGCCAAACTGCCACAGCTCGGGCCACCTCCAGAAAAACGGCGCCACCGGCAGCATCAGCACGGCGCCGACGAAGTTCGAGTAGAACAAGGTGGTCTCGTTGGAGTCGGTGCGCGACAGGACCCGCGTCGTCAGGAAATAGGCCGCGTAGGCGAATGCCGCCAGAACGGCCAGGATTGCAGCCGGATGCACAATCCCGAATCCCGGCCGCGTCACCACCAGAACGCCGATGAACCCCACCCCGATGGCGGCCCAGCGCCGCGGCCCAACCCATTCGCCCAGCGCCGGCCCGGACAGCGCCGCGACCAAGAAGGGCGTCGAGAACGTGATGGCAAGCACCTGATCGAGCCGGAGGTACTTGAGCGCGAAAAAATTGAGCATGGTGGAGCCGAGCAAAATCGCCGCGCGCACGATTTGGAGCGCGGGGCGCGCGGTTCGCAGCAGGCCGGGCCGGCTGAGCGGATTGGAGATGATGAAAGTCAGAAGCAGAGCGAAGGTGTAGCGCGCCCACACCACCTCCATGATGTCGATGTGGCGGCCGAGGTATTTCGCGGTCGTGTCGAGGCACGAGAAAGTGCCGACCGCTCCGCACATGAGCGCAATGCCGATGAGCTGGGCGCGGCGCGCCTTGGCTGCGTCGCGAGCCTGCACGGCGGATTCGGTTTTCATGTGTGTCGTAACATCGGGGGATACGACAATTCTGTAATTTGGAGCGTCGGGCGGCGCGATGGCCGCCGCGGCCAAAATAGTCGGGCTGGATATTCAGGCAAGCTGCGGGAGGCGGCGATGATGCGAACTGCGCGCATGGCCGGTATGTCGGCCGACACAAGGTCTCACGGTTCGCTCGCGATCGCGCTTTCGTGCCACCGGCGCAGCAAGAGATGGGAGACGAGCGACAGCGCGAAGAAGATCACGACACCCGTGACCGACAGCAGGATCAGCGCCGCAAACATGCGCGCGATGTTGAGGCGATAGGCCGATTCGGCGATCCGGTAGGCGAGCCCCGACCCGGCGCCGGCCGACCCGGCAGCGATTTCGGCCACGACCGCGCCGACCAGCGACAGCCCTCCAGCGATTCTCAGGCCCCCAAGCATATAGGGCAGCGCGGCCGGCAGCTTAAGGCGCAGCAACACCTTGGTGCGCGAGGCGCCGTAGATTTCGAACAGATCGACGAGATTGCGATCGACCGAGTTGAGCCCCAGGGTGGTATTGGCAAGGATAGGAAAGAACGCCACGATCCAGGCGCAAGCCAGTACCGCCGCCTGCTGCGGCAGATAGATCAGGAGCAACGGCGCCACCGCGACCACCGGCGTGACCTGCAAGATCACCGCATAGGGATAGAGGGAATGCTCGATCAAGCGTGATTGATTGAACAGGATCGCAAGCCCGACGCCGCCGGCGAGCGCTAACGCGAGCCCGTAGAAAGCGGTAGCGAGCGTGACAAGGAGCGAGTCCGACAACACGGCCCAGTCGGTCACGACCGTCGTTGCTACGAGGCCCGGGCTCGGCAGGATGTAGGGCGGGATGTCCTTGATTCGCACCACCAGGTCCCACACCACGATGCCGAGCGCGAGCATCACGATCGGCAGCAGGATGCGCGACCATTTGATCGTGACGCCCGCTGTGATGACGCGCAGTGGATCGGGGTTGCTCATCGTTTACCCCTCACGACGCGCCTCCCATGGCGCGCGAAAGGACTTGCGAAGCGACCCGGCAGTGATGCGCATATTCGGCCGAGGTTCGAAAGCTCTCGTCGCGCGGATAGGGCGCATCGATGGCGAGCTCGGTGTAGACCCGGCCCGGTCGCGGCGTCATGACAATGATCCGGCTCGACAGATAGACCGATTCAAACACCGAATGGGTTACGAAGATCACCGTGTTGCCGACCTCCCGCCACAGCCCTAAAAGATCGTTGTTGAGCTTGAAGCGCGTGATCTCGTCGAGGGCTGCGAACGGCTCATCCATCAAGAGCAGAGGCGGATCGGTGACGAGGGCGCGTGCGATCGAAACGCGCATCTTCATGCCGCCGGAGAGTTCGCGCGGATAGGAGTTGCGGAACGATGCCAGGCCGACGCGCTCCAGGGCCTCCTTGGCGCGCCGCGTCGCCACCCGACGTTCGACGCCCTCGAGCTCGAGCGGCAGCATGACATTGCGCAGCACCGTGGCCCAAGGCATCAGGGTCGGCTCCTGAAACACAAAGCCGACGTCAGGCTTGTTGCGGTGCCCCTCCCTACCCTCCCCCGCATGCGGGGGAGGGTAGGGAGGGGGGTACCGCCCCACGAGATGCTGCCGCAGGTTGGTTCGCCCAGCCCGGCGATCAGCCGCAGGGCCGTTGATTTGCCGCAGCCGGAGGGCCCGAGCAGGGAGACGAATTCACTGCTGCGGATTGCGAGGTCGAGCTGATCGAGCGCGAGTGTGCCGTTGGCAAAACGCTTAACGACTCGATCGAGTGTGACGACCGGCGCGGTTGCGGCGGTCTGATGCATCGCGGTGTGTTCGGACGCGATTTCGGTCAACGGGACAACTCGTAGGGTGGGCAAAGGCGGCCGCGACGCTGCCAGTGATGCGCTGCGCAGGGGCCGCCTTTGCCCACACGGTCCGACCTCGCCTCCTGACCCTGACCGCGTGGGCAAAGTCGCGCGCTGTCAGTGCGCCATGACATCAGCTGCAACAGGCGACTTTGCCCACCCTACGTCAAGTTTCAATTGCGCCGCAGTTCGATCCCGACTTTTCTATTCACGAACCGCAAGGTGTAGGATTTGTGGTAATCTACGTTAGCCTTGACCACCCCGGCCCGCACCATCTTATCGAAGAAACTCGCCATGCGGGCGTCGGTCATCGCTCCGATCCCAAGCTCCAGCGCATCGCCGGAATCCACCACGCCGTATTCCTTCATTCGAGCAACCGAATAGGCGAGCAGTTCGTCGGTCATCTCGGGATTCTCACGCTTGATCAGGGCGTTGGCGGGGGCGTTGTCGTGATAGATGTAGTTGTACCAGCCGATGATCGAGGCATCGACGAAGCGCTGCACAAGGTCTCCCTTGCGCTCAACGAGGTCCCGCCGTGTTTCGATCAGCGTCGAATAGCTGCTGAAGCCGTAGTCGGCGATCAGGAAATCTTAGGTCTCACTCTGGTCTGTTTCTCGATCGCATAAGGCTCGGATGTCACGTAGCCCTGCATGGCGCTGTTGCGGTCGGCCAGAAAGGGCTGCGGATTGAACGTGTAGGGACGGACCTGGGCGTCGGCCAAGCCGTAGTCGGCCTTGAGCCATTGGAAATAGCTCGCCATACCTTCCTTGGAGATATAGAGGACCAGGTCCTTCAGATCCTTGAGGTCGTTGATGCCCCGGTCGGGATGGGCGATCAGGACCTGTGGATCCTTCTGGAACATCGACGCGACCGCGATCGTCGGAATATTCTGCTCGACCGCATCGAAGGACTGCAGCGTGTTCGCGCTCAGGTAAAAGTCGATCTTTCCTACCGGCAGGAGGATGCGATTGTTGACCTGCGGACCGCCCGGGACGATGGTGACGTCGAGCCCGTATCTGCGGTATGTGCCGTCCGCCAGCGCCTGATAGAATCCGCCGTGCTCGGCCTCCGCGACCCAGTTGGTGGCAAAGGACAGCTTGTCGAGAGTTTGCCCCGAGGCAGCGTTGCCGGTCAGCATGTTGGCGGCAACGGCGCCGGCGACTATGAAAATCACACTGGCCAGCATCCGGGCGGGCCTCCAGAACGTATCCTGTCCAAGTCCAGGGTTTTGCATGGGGTTCATCCTCTCCGAACACGCCAGGAACATACGCGAACCGGATCGGAAATGCGAGTGACCGACATATGATGCCGAAACGCGACTGGACCGAGATGACGTGGACCGACGTGGCGGCCGGCGATACCCGGCGCTGGATCGCGGTGCTGCCGGTCGCGGCGGTTGAGCAGCATGGCCCGCATCTTCCGCTCGGCGTCGATTCTTATATCGCCCAGGCCTACGTCGCCCGCGTCCTGCCCCTGCTTCCGGCCGACTTGCCGGCGACCTTTTTGCCGGTGCAACAGATCGGTCAATCGGAAGAGCATCGGGCCTTTCCCGGAACCTTGTCGTTTTCGGCGCGAACGATCATCGGCGCCTACACTGAAATCGGCGAGAGTCTTCATCGCTGCGGGGTGCGCAAGCTCGTGATCGTCACCAGCCACGGCGGCAACGTTGCGGCGATAGAGCTGGTCGCCCGGGATCTGCGCGTGCGCCTCAAGATGCTCGTGGTGACCTGCGCGTGGCACCGGTTCGGCTATCCCCCGGGCACGTTCGAGCGGATGGAGCAGCGCCACGGCGTCCATGCGGGTGATGTGGAGACCTCCCTGGTTCTCGCTCACAAGCCTGAAAGCGTGGACATGGAGCGGGCCGTCCGGGCCGTTCCGATTACGGTGAAAATGGCCGAAGATTTCAAATGGCTCAGCGCGTTCCGGCCGGTTGGCTTCGGTTGGATGACCCAGGACCTGCATCCGAGCGGCGCGGTCGGCGACGCCACGCTTGCGACCGCGCAGAAGGGCGAGCAGGCGCTTGCCCATGGGGCGCAGGCCTTTGTGGAATTGCTGCAGGATGTGGACCGCTTCGATCTCAAGCGGCTCGCCGACGGCCCCGCTTGAACAAGATGATGAGCCGCCGACTGCCATCGATGCCGCCCCCTCCCTGCCCTCCCCGCGTGCGGGGGAGGGCAGGGAGGGGGTGTGGCCTTACGGCAGACCCGCATATGCTGTAGTCTAATAACAATGCGTGTGAGCAGGTAGAGCGGCGGATTCCTGTCAGGTTGAAGCACTTGGGCCTCTGTCCCCGGTCGTGGCCGGGCTTGTCCCGGCCACCCGATTATTCTGCTCTGTGCCTCAACGTTCGGGGTCGCCGGGACAAGCCCGGCGACGACGCCGGTTAAGTGATTCGACGTGGACTTTCGTTACCTGCTCGCACCCATGTTGTTAGGGAGAAGGAACACCGCACAAGGAGGAACAACATGTACTCGTTCACCGTGAGAGAAGGAGTACTCGCAGGCGGCATCCTGGCAGGCCTGATCTGGGCGATGCCAAGCGCGCCGGCTCTGGCGGAACAGAAGGCGGCGCCACCCGATTTTTCCTCGAACCAGACCGGATGGATATCGATCGGTGGCGACCTGGTCGAGATTCCAGGCGCGCGGGTGAGCATCATGCGGACGGATCCGAACCATCCCTACGTCCCCAACGGAACCGGAGCCCAGCCGACGTACCGGATTGCCGATCTCAGCAATCCGAACCTGAAGCCATGGGTGAAAGAACGGATGAAGAAGGACAACGACGAAGTGCTCGCCGGAAAGATCGCCTTTACGCCGCGCTCGAGCTGCAGGCCGGCGGGCGTTCCGGGTTTCATGAGCTACGGTCGTTTCACGCCGGTCGTCTTCGTGCAATCACCTAAGGAGGTCGTAATCATCTTTGAGAGCAATCAGGAGGTCCGGCGCGTCTATCTCGGCGTACCACATTCGGAAAATCCGCAGCCGTCCTGGTATGGCGAGTCGGTCGGACACTATGAGGGCGACACGCTGGTCATAGACACGATCGGAATGAACGACAGGACCTTCGTCGACAATTATCGTACCCCCCATACCGAAAAGCTGCACGTCGTGGAGCGCTGGAGGATGGTCGATGACGGCAAGGTGCTGGAGGTGAATTTCACCGTGGAGGATCCGGACGCTTTCTATGAGCCGTGGTCGGCGATCCAGCGTTACCGGCGCGTGCAACAGCCGTTGCGCGAGGAAATCTGCGCCGAGAACAATCAGCACCTGTTCGATTACCACATCCCGACCGCCAACAAGCCGGATTTCTGAGGAGCACGCTGATACACTTGGCAAGCGAGGCGCAAGGTGAGGGAGCCGGCTGCTACTTCTCCAGCCGGTCGATGAACCACCGCAGGATTCGGGTCCACACCTCGTCCTTGCCGACCGCATCCTCGATGCCGTGCTCGATATTGGGGTTGTCGTTGACCTCCATCACCACGATCCCGTCAGGCGTCTGCTTGAGGTCGACGCCGTAGAGCCCGTCGCCGATCGGCCGTGCCGCCCGCACGGCGAGATCCATCACGTCGCGCGGCGCCTGATCGAGATCGAAGGTGCGGTGGCCGCCTTCGCGCGATGAGCCGTCGGGATGATGCTTGAGGATCTGCCAATGTCCGCGCGCCATGCGATACTGGCACACGAACAGCGGCTGGCCCGACAATACGCCGACCCGCCAATCGTATTCCGTCGGCAGAAACTTCTGCGCCAGGAGGAGATCGGTTTCCTCGAACAGTTCATCGGCGATGCGCTTGAACTCGTCGACCGTCGAGACCTTGTGGACGCCGCGCGAGAACGAACCGTCAGGGATCTTGACGACGAGCGGCAAGCCGAGCTGGTCCATGGCTCGCGGCAGATCGATCTTGTCGGCCAGCATGACGGTCGGCGGCGTCGGCACCTGGTTGGATCTCATGAGCTCCATCAGGAACACTTTGTTCATGCAGCGGATCATCGAGATCGGATCGTCTATCACCGGCATGCCCTCCTGCCAGGCGCGGCGGGCGAACCGGTAGGTGTGATTGTCGATCGAAGTCGTCTCGCGAATGAACAACCCGTCGTATTCGGCAAGCTCTGCAAGCTGGCGACGGGTGATCGGCTCTATGTCGAAGGACAGCTTTTCGGCAATACGGGCGAAATGTTTGATGGTTGTCGGCGAGGACGGCGCCAGCTTCTCATTGGGGTCGTAAAGCACCGCAAGATCGTATTTCGGCACGGTGCGCGCCTTCGGGTCGCGCCATTCCCGCGCCGTGTGCTGGTGCAGCGCTTCCCGCAGGAACATTGCCTCGCCGTTCGCAAGCCTCGTCAGCGTGCGCATGCGGATGCGGTCGATGGTATATGGCGCCGCGCCGGCGTCGACGCTCACCTCCAGGGCCGGACAGCGAAACCAGTCGAACAGCAGGCGGCCGAACGTCTCGAAGCGCGGGTCGCGGGTGATGCCGAAGCAGACCAGGAGCTTGAATTCGCCTTCAGGCTGGAAGTCGGTGCGCCGGGCGCAACGGTTGAGCTCGTTTTCAAGCTCCGGCAATGCTTGCTCGTAGAGCTTGGCTTCGCGCAGCTCCAGCATGGTTTCGACCGTCGGAACGACGCGGTGGCCGCGGGCTTCGGCGAGCAGCGAGGCATAGTAGCCCTTCGACTGGTAGGCGTAAGAGCGCGACAGATTGACGAGCTTCGGCCGCGCGCCCTCGAACAGCCGCGGCCGTGCCAGGTAGTCGCTCGTAGTGATCACCTTGTGCGGCGTATCTGCGTTGGGGAAATCCTTGGGCTGGTCAACGACGATGACCCAGCCAGTCATGGTAACTTTCCTTTCTGACGACGGAGGACGGACGACGGACGACAGATGATGGAGACGGGAAATCTGACATTGTCATGTGACATGCGTCACCCGTCATCTGTCGTCCGTCCTCCGTCGTCCGTCCTCCGCCAGTTGCTTCTCGAACCTGAGCGCATCACCGCGGTCCTGGTAATAATGATGGTACCTGCCGAATTCATGGTACCCGGCCCGGCGATACACCTTAATGGCACTGTGATTTCTTTCGTGAACTTCAAGCCGCAGGGATCGGCATTCGCGCCGCCTCGCGATCTTCTCTGCGGTCGCGAGTAAGGCCGACGCGATCCCGCGGCCGGTGTACTTCGGGGCGACAGCGAGGGAATAAAGTCGCGCAACCCGGCTATTAGCGCGAAACAGCACAATGGCAACGCCCATGATAGCGCCTTCCGCTCGCGCCACCATGGCGACTGCAGCGGGTGAGGCAAGAAGCCGCCGCAAGCTGCGTCGTGACATCCGGTCGGTCGCGAATACCCGGTTCTCAAGCTCCCACAGCGCCTCGAGGTCCGCCAGTTTGCTACGGCGGATGTGGACTCCGTGTAACGATTTGGCAAGCCGGCCAGTGCGCATCCGCTGCAAATATCCGCAGAGATGCCGGCCGCGCAAGCGCAGAACCAGGACACCCAGGGCGCGCCCTACTTCCCCGGGAGCGCGGGCGTCCAGCCCGCCTGAAAGAAGAGCGGGCGTGACGCCCGCGCTCTGAACGGAGAGTGAGGACTTGCACAAGCGAAGAAGCTGCTTTGACCGCCCCCTGAACCTTGGTATGACCTTCACGGCCGTTATGGCTCCGCCATCGACACCCCCGGACGGTTACATTATACAGAAATCCATGAGCCATCATCAGCACGAAGCCGGTCACGGTCATCCGGCGCGGGCGGTCTCGTCGTCTCTGTTGCGCATGTCGGCGGCCGGGCGGCTCGTCGCCGCGGTTGCTGTTGCCGGCGTGCTGTGGGTCGCGGTGTGGTGGGTCATGATGTGAGCCGACCATGGCCCCGCACCTCCGATTCCGTGATTTGACGCTTGGGTACGACCGCCACCCCGCCGTCCATCACCTCACCGGCGAGGTGGAGGGGGGCGCTATGCTCGCCGTGGTGGGGCCGAATGGGGCGGGAAAATCAACCCTGTTCAAGGGAATCCTCGGTCTGCTTGCGCCGCTGTCGGGCGCAATCGACCGGAGTCTTGGTGTTCGCGATATCGCCTATCTGCCCCAGGTGGCCGAGATCGACCGGTCGTTTCCAATCAATGTCTATGATCTTGTCGCGATGGGGCTATGGCGACGCATCGGCGTGTTCGGCGCCATCCGCAAGACAGAACGCGAGAGGATTGACCGGGCGATTGCGACGGTCGGGCTCACCGGATTCGAACGCCGCCCGATTGCCGGACTGTCGGGAGGCCAGATGCAGCGCGTGCTGTTTGCCCGCCTGCTGCTGCAGGATTCGCGGCTGATCGTGCTTGACGAGCCGTTCAACGCGATCGACGAGAGGACGGTTGCGGACCTTATCGCACTCATCCATCGCTGGCACGGCGAGGACCGCACCGTGCTGGCGGCGCTGCATGACATGAACCTCGTGCGCCGGCACTTTCCGCTGACGCTACTCATGGCGCGCGAGCCGGTTGCCTGGGGCGAGACCGGCCGCGTGCTGACGGCGGAAAACCTCATGAAGGCGCGGCGCATGTGCGAGGCATTCGAGGAAGCCGCTGCCGAATGCGCTGTCGCGGCGGAGTGATTTCCCCACCTTCCCCGCAGGCTCGGGAGGTCGGGAGAATCCGCCTTTTGCCCATTTGTGCCCGCACCAGGCAGGCTGCTGTGCCCGCACCAGGCAGGCTGCTGTGCCCGCACCAGGCAGGCTGCTGTGCCCGCACCAGGCA
>WNGJ01007164.1_pt1 | contig 11853 bp, 10 predicted proteins | sample 5400611 | NCBI WGS metagenome assembly WNGJ01 (sample SAMN13153375, study PRJNA577476) | soil metagenome | isolation source: 40 cm soil or saprolite under Garry oak tree replicate 1 | place: USA:California | collected 2016-06-15 | reverse complement strand
TAAGTGGTCTGGATCAGCGGTTTCGCCGAATAGCTCCAGGCGCCGTCGGCCTTCGTGGCGACCGTGTCCAGGTCCGTGAACGTGCTCGCGCCGAAGGGCTCGGCACCTACGCTGACGTTGGTGCCGGCCTGATGGCTCGAGACCTTGCCGGAGAGCATGACCGAGCCGCCGTAGACGACGACCGGGCGTGAAACCGAGATCGTTACCGATCCCTTTGACGGGCTAGCTGCCAGTACCGGCGCGGCCACGGCGACGGCGAGCAGCATCGTTGGGAGCAAGAGAGTCTTTCGCATGCTGAACCCCTTAGTTTTGCTTGTGACCTCTACGAATCAGATGACGCTTTCAACCGGCAAAGATTGCGGTGTGCTACCTACGCTAACGGCGGGCGGAGCACCGCGAACTGGTCGGTGATTTCGAGCTTCCGCGAGCGGAAGCGGAAGCACGCTGCGGGTCGGCCGCCGGCGGTCCCCGGTGGTCGACGTTCGCCGGTCGGCTCGAGGACGCCCCGCCGCACGAGCACGCGCTGGAGGTTCGTCGCAGATACGTCGTGCCCCAGCGCGGCTGCATAGATCCCGCGCAGCTCCGAGAGCGTAAACGCCTCGGGTGCGAGCGCGAAGCCGACGTTCGTGTACGAGAGCTTGGCGCGCAGGCGCTCACGGCCCGCGAGCGCGATCTCGCCGTGGTCGAACGCCATCTCCGGCAGGCGCGCGACGGGATGCCAGCGTGTGTCCTTCGGAACGTCGGGGTCGGCATCGGTGGGGACGAGGCCGAGGTAGGCGGTCGCGACTTCCCACTCGCGGGGATTTCGCTCGAGGTCGCTCAGCGTCTCCAGCTGTTCGAGATGCGCGAGCTCGCGGACGTCGACCTTGAGCGCGAGCTGCCGGCGGATCGACTCCTCCAGCGTCTCGCCCGGCTCGAGGTAGCCGCCGGGCAGCGACCACGCGCCGAGGAATGGCTCACGACCTCGCTTCCAGAGCAGTACCTGAAGCTTGCCGCCCCGCACCTGGAGGACGACGGCCAGGGAGACGTGGGCCGGACGCGGCCTGGTAGACTCGGGCGGAGGTTTTCGACCCACAGTCGTAAACTACCCGAGACCGATGACCAGCGCTCCAGTCGCAGCCCCGCCGCACACCGCCCGCCGGGACGTCGAAGAGGTCCTGCGCGAGGGTGGGCTGTCGCGGTTCCACTTGCGCGCGGTGCTCGTAACCGGCTTCGCCTGGACGTTTGTCGCGATGGAGATCCTGCTCGTCGGGTTCCTTGCGCCGACCTTCACATCGCTCTGGCACCTGAGCGGCGCGCTGCAGGGGCTCGTGAACAGCGCGGCTCTCGGCGGCTCGCTCGTCGGCAGCGTCGTGCTCGGACGCACGGCCGACCGGATCGGGCGGCGCAAGATCTTCCAGTTCTCGATCCTCTGGTACGCGGTCTTCACCGCCGCGACCGCGCTCGCCTGGGGGCCGTGGTCGGTGATGGCAATGCGGTTCCTCGCGGGTCTCGGGCTCGGCGGAATGCTCGTCGTCGATCCCTCGATGCTCGCGGAGTATCTGCCGCCGCAGCGGCGCGGGCGGTTGCTCGTGCTGCTGGATTTCTTCTGGCCCGTCGGCCTGCTGCTTGCGACCGGGCTCTCGTACCTCTTCCTCGTCCAGGTCGGCGGCGGCTGGAGCTGGCGCTGGCTCTTCCTCGCCGCGTCGTTCCCCGCGTTCATGGCCTTCCTCGTCCGCCGCTCGCTGCCGGAGAGCCCTTATTTCCTGGCGCGGGCGGGCCGAAGCGAAGAAGCCGCCGAGGTGCTGACCGAGATCACCGGGCGTCCCGTCGACGCCGGGTTGGTTGCCGCCCCGGAAGAGCGTTCGTCGGTTCGCGAGCTCGCCGAGCCCGGGCTGCGCCGGACCTCGGCGGTGATGATCGCCGTCTGGATCGCGCTCAACATTTCCTACTACGGTCTTTTCCTCTGGCTGCCGTTCGTGGTCGAGTTCGACAAGTTCCACATGGACGTCTACGTGTTGCTCGCGCTCTCGGCGCTGTCGCAGTTTCCCGGTTACGCGGCAGCGATCTGGCTTGTCGAACGGGTCGGGCGCAAGCCGACGCTGGCTGCGTTCCTGCTGCTCGGCGGGGTCTCCGCCTATGCGTTTGCGGTGGCCGGCTCACCTGCGGCCCATGTCGCGGCGCTCTTCTTCGTCGGGTTCTTCAATCTCGGCGCCTGGGGCGCGGTCTACCCGTACACGTCCGAGCTCTTCCCGACCCGCCTGCGCTCGAGCGCCTTCGGGATGCTCGAGGGCGTAGGGAAAGGTGCGGCGATCGCCGGGCCGTACATCTTCGGCAACCTGAAGGACGCCACTGGGAGCACGACGTGGTCGCTCACCTTCGTCGCACTGGTGATGGCCGCAGGCGGTCTCGTGGCGGCGATCTTCGGCCGGGAGACGCGCGGGCAGAAGCTGAGCTAGCGGGCTACGATCGGGCGGGGTCATGCCGCTCGACCGTCGAGACTTCCTCGCCCACACCGGGCTCGCGCTTGCGGCCGCCGGTCTGATCGGCCCGGAGGCGCTCGCCGCGGACACCGAGCTCGAGGCGAGCGCGCCGCTCACGTGGCCGGCGGTGCGAAAGCAGTTCCGGCTGCGGCGTGACCTCGTCCACCTCGGCGGGTTCCTGCTCGCCTCGCACCCGACGCCGGTCCGCCTTGCGATCGAGCACCATCGCGCGCAGCTCGACGCCGACCCGGTCGGGTACCTGCACGGCGAGCAGAACGTGCTCGAGGCCGCCGTCGTGCGGGCCGCCGCAAGCTATACCGGCGGTCGAGCTGCCGACATCGCGCTCGCGGACTCGACGACGATGGGCCTCTCGCTCCTCTACAACGGGATCGACCTTCGGGCTGGGCAAGAAGCCCTGACCTCGACGCATGACTTCTTCGTCACCCACGAGGCGCTGCGCCTGAAGGCCGAGCGAACCGGCGCGATCGTCAAGATGATCCCGCTCTACGACGAGAGCTCAGCGGCCGGCGCGGACGAGATCGTCCGGCGGGTCGTGGCCGCGGTCTCACCCAGGACGCGCGTGCTGGCGCTGACATGGGTGCACTCGAGCACGGGCGTGAAGCTCCCGATTCGGAAGCTCGCCGACGCGCTCGTACCGCTGAACGCCGGACGGAGCGAAGCCGACCGGATTCTCTTCTGCGTCGACGGCGTCCACGGCTTCGGGAACCAGAACGTCCGTCTGCCCGACCTCGGTTGCGACTTCTTCGTCTCCGGTTGCCACAAGTGGCTCTTCGGCCCGCGCGGCACCGGGCTCGTCTGGGGCAAGCGCTGGGAGCATGTGACGACGACCATCCCGTCCTTCACGGACACCGGCACCGTGGGAGGCAAGATGACCCCGGGCGGCTTCCACTCGTTCGAGCACCGCTGGGCGCTCGCGGAGGCTTTCCGCTTCCAGCAGCGGATCGGCAAGGCGCGCGTGGCGGCGCGCACGCAGGCGCTGAACCGGCAGTTCAAGGCAGGGCTCGCCGCGCTGCCGAAGGTGACGACCTACACGCCGCGCTCCGACGCGCTCTCCGCGGGGCTCGTCTGCTTCGACGTCAAGGGCATTTCGCCCGAACAGGTCGTTGCGTATCTCCTGGCCCGTGGCATCGTCGCCACGGTCACGCCGTACACGCCCTCGTACGCTCGCGTCTCACCGAGCATCCTGAACACGCCCGCCGAGATCCAGCGGACGCTGCGGGCGCTAAACGCTTTCTAGCCGCCTGCGATCGCGGCGACGACGCGAACCGTCTCGATCTCGCCGAGTGGGGCAGAAAGCCCGCCGCGCTCCCGCATGTCCACGCCGTCGACGTAGATATTCACGAGCCCGCGCAGCTCCCCGCGCTCGTCGAAGAGCAGGTTCTCGACCGGGAGCTCGCGCAGCGCCTGCTCGACCGTCTCGGCATGCGATTCGAAGCGACCCTGCCCGCCGGCTTCCGCGGCGAGCAGTGATGGGAGGAGGATCACTGCCACTCGGCGACTTCGATCGAGAGGATCGGCGGGAGCTGCCTCGCGGCCTCGACCCAGCTCTCGCCCTCGTCCGGGGAGACGAAGACGGAGCCGCTCTGCGTGCCGAGGTAGATCCCCACCGGGTCGAGCCGATCGGACGCCATCGACTCGCGCATCACCGCGAGCCAGGCAGGCGCGGGTAAGCCGTTCGGACGCTCTGCCCAGCTGGCGCCGCCGTCCCTCGTCCGATAGATGCCGAGGCGTCCATTGCAGGTGACGCGGTTCTCGGCGCCTTCCTCGGGGACGACGAAGGCCGTGTCCGGTTCGCGAGGGTGCAGCGCGATCGGAAAACCGAAGCCGCTTGGGAGACCGTTTCCGTCCAGACGCTCCCAGCTCTCGCCCCGGTCGTCTGAGCGATAGACGCCGCAGTGGTTCTGCTGCCACAGGCGATCCGGCCGGCTCGGATGGACGAGCAGCTTGTGCACGCACTGGCCCACTTCCGGATAGGGGTCGGGCATGAAATCCGCCGCCGTCCCCTTGTTCGCCGGGCTCCAGCTCTCGCCGCCGTCGTCGGTCCGAAAAACGCCTGCCGCGGAGATCCCGATGTAGAGCCGGTTCGCGTCGCTGGGGTCGAGCTGGATCGAGTGGCAGCACATTCCGCCGGCCCCAGGGTTCCACTGCTCGCGGGTCGGGTGCTCGACGACGCCCCGTACGGGCTCCCAGGTCTTGCCGCGGTCGTCCGAGCGGAAGAGCACGCCCGGAGCGCCGCCGAGCCAGAGAGTCTCAGGTTGAGACTCGTGCCCGGGCTCGAGGTGCCAGGTTCGCTCGAGCTTGAGCTCGCTCTCCTCCGGCAAACCCAGCTCCTCCGCGCGTTCCCACGTCTGCCCGAGGTCGCTCGAGCGGTGCACCGTCGCGCCGTAGACGAAGCTGTTCGTGCAGGCGTACAGCATCCCGTCCCGCGGATCGACGACGGCGTGGAAGATCTCCCAGCCGGGCAGCAGAGGGTCGTTGACCTTCCACTCGCGCCTGTCCTCGTCCCCCCGAAGGAGGAACAACCCCTTGCGCGTTCCTGCGAGGATCAAAGCTCCTAGCACGGGGAAGAAGTTATCGCGCGAGCGCGTTCGAAGTCGTGGCAAGCAAAGGAGGAAGCAGGTGGCGACACTGACGGACAAGCAGCGCGAGTTCCTAGACAACCCCTTCGTGGCAACAGTGACCACGCTGCGCAAGGATGGATCGCCTCACGAAACGGTCGTCTGGATCGACACTGACAACGGGGAGGTCGTCTTCAACACTGCGGTCGGCCGTGCGAAGGAGCGGTACCTCCGCAACGACCCACGCGTGGGGGTGATGGTCATCGATCCCGAAAACGCGTACCGCTGGGTTTCGGTCAGCGGCAAAGCCGAACTGACGACGGAAGGCGCCGACGCCGAGATCGACAAGCTCTCCAAGAAGTACCTCGGCAAGGACGAGTACCCCTGGCGCAATCCGGAAGAGCAGCGGATCAACGTGCGGATCACGCCGGAGCGCGTCGAGGCGACGGGTCTCGACGATTAGCCCTTGAGGGTTCTCCTCTGCGACGTCGGGCCCCGTGACGGGCTCCAGAACGAGCCTGAAACGCTGGCCCCGGCGACGCGAGCGGAGCTCGTTTCCCGTCTGGCCGCCGCCGGGCTCCGCCGCGTGGAGGCGGTCAGCTTCGTCCGCGACGATCGGGTGCCGCAGATGGCGGGAGCCGAGGAGGTCGTTGCCGGAGTCGAGCGGCGCAACGGCGTCGAGCTCGCCGGGCTCGTCCTGAACGAGCAGGGTTTCGAGCGTCTGCGCGAGACGGCGCTTGATCGTGTCAACGTCACTCTGGGTGCGACCGAGAGCTTCAACGAGCGCAACGGCAATGCCTCGCTCGCGGCGGCGACTGCGCGCGTGCAGCGGATCCTCGCTGCCGCCGATAGACCGACGACCGCAACGATCAGCGTCGCTTTCGGCTGCCCATTCGAGGGACCCGTCGATCCGGCCCTTGTGGTCGAGCTAGCGGCAAAGCTCGATGCCGACGAGCTCGTCCTCGCCGACACGATCGGCGTCGCGACGCCGCGCCAGGTACGCAACCTCGTCCAACGCGTGGGCGAGCTGGGGAAGCCCGTCGGCTTCCACGGGCACAACACGCGCAACACGGGATACGCGAACGCCCTGACCGCAATCGGGGCGGGCGCCGTGATCCTCGACGCCTCGGTGGGCGGCCTTGGCGGGTGTCCCTATGCGCCCCGCGCGACCGGGAACATCGCCACGGAGGATCTCGTCTACCTGCTCGAGGGCGAGGGAATCGAGACCGGTGTCGATCTGGAGGCGCTGATCGGCGTGTCGCAGTGGCTCGAGAGCGTGCTCGGCCGGCCCCTCGAAGGCCAGGTCTACCGAGCCGGTCCCATCGTGAGCGCATAGAGCTGAGCCGGGCCGCTCGCGAGCTCTACGTCGCGCTCGTACGCCATGCCCAGCTTGCCGGCGACCTTTTGCGAGCGCCCGTTCTCGCGCTTGATCAAGGCGATCAGGCGCGTATGGCCGAGCTCGGCCACGGCATGGTCGCGCACCGCGAGCGCAGCTTCGGTTGCGTACCCGTGGCCCCAGAACTCCTTGCCGAAGACCCAGCCGACCTCCAGTTCCTCGACTCCGTCGATCTCCCAGCGGTGGAGACCGCAGCGTCCGAGGAGACGTCCGTCCTCCTTGCGGACGACCGAGCGCAGGCCGAAGCCGTCCCGCTCCTCGCGCTGGATGAGGTCGCGCAGCTGGGCTTCGGTCTGCCTGCGTGTCATCGTCTGCCCGCTGCCCAGATAGCGCGTGACCTCGGGATCGGCGTACAACTCCGCGTAGACGTCGAGATCGTCCATCGTCAGAGGGCGCAACAGGAGGCGCTCGGTCTCGAGATTCACGGGCGCATCATCGCCCGTAAGCTGGCTGCGTGAACCGCCTCGCGAGCGAGACCAGCCCGTACCTACTGCAGCACGTCGACAATCCGGTGGACTGGTACCCCTGGGGCGAGGAGGCGCTGGAGCGGTCGCGAGCGGAGGACAGGCCGATCCTGCTCTCGATCGGCTATGCCGCCTGCCACTGGTGCCACGTGATGGCGCACGAGTCGTTCGAGGATCCCGAGACGGCGGCACTGATGAACGAGCGCTTCGTGAACATCAAGGTCGACCGGGAAGAGCGGCCCGACCTCGACTCGATCTACATGGATGCGGTGGTCGCGCTGACTGGCCACGGCGGCTGGCCGATGACCGTCTTCCTGACGCCGGAGGGTGAGCCGTTCGTCGGCGGCACGTACTTTCCGCCCGAGCCGCGGCACGGGATGCCTGCCTTCCGGCAAGTGCTGACGGCTGTCTCGGATGCCTACCGGCAGCGGCGCGGCGATGTGGCCCAGCAGGCGAAGGCACTCGTCGAGGCGGTGCGGCAGTCGTCCGAGAAGGCGCCCTCCGCGGAGCCGCTGACCGACTCGACCTTGAGCGAGGCAAGGCGCGGTCTGCGAGCCTCGTTCGACCCGGAGTGGGGCGGTTTCGGCGGCGCGCCCAAGTTTCCGCCGGCCTCTGCGCTCGAGTTCCTCATGCGAGCAACAGCAAATCGGACGCACGGGCAAAGCCCGCGCGCCCTTCATGGGGCATCGCAAGACGATGCCCCGGAGCTGGATCTGGTCACGACGACGCTGGACGGAATGGCCGCGGGGGGCATGTACGACCTGCTCGGCGGCGGCTTCCACCGCTACTCGGTCGACGAGCAGTGGCTCGTCCCGCACTTCGAGAAGATGCTCTACGACAACGCGCTCCTCGTCCCCGCTTACCTGCACGGCTGGCGGCTGACGGGGAACGAGCGCTACCGCGAGGTCGCCGAGGAGACGCTGGACTACCTGCTTCGCGAGCTGCGGCTGGCCGAGGGCGGGTTCGCGTCGTCCCAGGACGCCGACACCGACGGTGTCGAGGGGCTGACGTTCACCTGGACGCCCGAGGAAGGCGTGCCGGCCGAGCTCTTGCACCCGTTCGAGCACGGCCGCTTCATCTTGCGGGGCGAACTCGATGAGGAGACCAAGCGGCGCCTGTTCGAGCTGCGCGAGCAACGCCCGAAACCGGCCCGCGACGACAAGGCGATCGCGTCCTGGAACGGGCTCGCGCTGGCCGCGCTGGCGGAAGCGGGCCGGCGGCTCGATCGCGACGAGCTGCTCGCCGCCGGGCGCGAGCTGGCGGAGTTCCTGCTCGGGCCCCTCTCGGACGGCGAGGGGCGCCTTTACCGCAGCTGGCGCGACGGGCAGGCCAAGTACACCGGCTACCTCGAGGACTACGCGGACGTCGCAAACGGCCTCTACGAGCTCCACGTCGCCACGGGCGAGCTCAATTGGCTAGAGGAGGCAAGGCGACTGGCCGTCCTTGCGGTTGAGCTCTTCGGAGACGAGCGAAACGGCGGCTTCTTCCTCTCGCCTGCCGACGGCGAGCAGCTCGTTGCGCGCAAGAAGGAGTACGACGACCATCCGACCCCCTCGGGCAACTCGATGCTCGCCTACGTCCTCCTGCGCCTGGCGCGGATCTACGGCGACGACGAGCTCGAGCGCCGCGCGGTGGGCGTTTTCCGGCTCGTCCACTCCGTCATGGGCCGCGCCCCGACGGCGTTCGGGCACGCTCTCTGCGCGCTCGATCTCCACCTCGCGCCTCCGAAGGAGATCGCCATCGTCGGTTCGCCTGAGGACGAGATCGCCCGCGCGGCGCTGGAAAGCTTCGACCCGAATGCCGTCGTCGCCTTCGGCCCAGCCGAAGGCGTGCCTCTCCTCGAGGGCAAGGACTACGTCGAAGGCCGGCCCGCCGTCTACGTCTGCGAGCGCTTCGCCTGCCGGCGGCCGGTCACAGAGCCGAGCGAGCTTCGAGCAGCCGTCTGAGCTGAGCCATCCGCACTGGGCGCGGACGGCTCGTGAGGGCTAACAAGTGGCTTGTACACTCGGTCCAAGTGAGGAAGATGGGGCGGAAGGGCTACCTGTGGTCTGCGTTTGCATGCGCGCTCGCCGTCGTTTCCGTGGCCTCGGCCGCGGGCACGGCCACGCCTGGCGTGACGTCCAGCTCCGTTTTGATCGGCGGGACGACGCCGCTGACCGGGATCGCGTCGGCCTATGCCTCGGTGGCCAAGGGCGCTGACGCCTACTTCAGGTACAAGAACGACCACGGCAAGGTCAACGGGCGCGCCGTCAAGTACAAGTACTACGACGACGCCGACGACTCTTCGAAGACTGTCGAGAAGACGCGGCAGCTCGTCCAGCAGGACCACGTCTTCGCGATCTTCAACACGCTCGGTACCGAGCCGAACATGGCCATCCGCTCGTACCTGAACCAGGTCAAGGTCCCGCAACTCTTCGCTGCCGCCGGCGCGGTTGCGCTCGGGCGCGACTACAAGAAGTACCCGTGGACGCTGGGCTACCAGCTGAACTACATCGCCGAGGGCTCGATCTACGGGCGCTACATCGCAAAGACGAGGCCCAAGGCGCGGATCGGCGTCCTCTACCAGAACGACGATTACGGCAAGGATCTGCTCGCTGGCCTCAAGAAGGGGCTCGGCTCGAAGTCGCGCCTGATCATCGCCAGGCAGAGCTACAACGTGACCGACCCGAACGTGAAGTCGCAGGTCTCGAAGCTGAAGGCCGCCAAGGCGAACGTCTTCATGATCTTCGCCACGCCGAGCTTCGCGATCCAGTCGTACAGCTGGGTGCACAAGCTCGGCTGGCACCCGCAGATCTTCGTGAACACGGTCTCGAGCGCGGCCAACATCATGAAGCTGGCCACGCTTGCGAGCTCCAAGAGCACGGTCGAGGGATCGATCAGCGCGGTCTTCCTGAAGGATCCGACTGACCCGAAGTGGGCCAACGACCCTGGAATGAAGCTCTACCGGCAGATCATGAAGCGCTACAACGCCGGCGCGAATCCGAACGACGTCTACAACGTCTACGGGATGGCGGTCGCGTTCACGATGGTCGACACGCTCATGCACGCTGGGAAGAACCTGACGAGACCCGGCGTGATGAAGGCCGCGATCCATCTGACCGAGTACAAGAACCCGTTCGTCCTGCCGGGGATCGTCGTGCGCACGACGCCGGGCAAACGTTTTCCGATCGCCCAGGCGAAGCTCGAGCGCTACCGCAACGGCATCTGGGCTTCGTTCGGTGGACTGCTGAACACCCGCTAGACGCGCTGGCTGCGCCACGCTTCACGGGTGAACCCCTGGTTCTGTCACGGGGAACCCCTGGTTCCCCCGTGCGCCCCCTCCTTGCGGGCGGCGTCGCGGGGCCGGTGTTTCAGGAGCCGCCGGAACGTCTCGCGATCCCAGCGGGCGCAGCTGGCCTCCCGCCGGGCTAGGCCCGCCTCCGGCGGCGGATCGCTGCGCTCTCCGCGAGCGGTTGGCCTGGGCGTAAGCTGCCTCCGCATGGAGGGGCTAGCCGCCGCCGAAGCGCACTTGCTCGTCGACATGCCGACTCGCGAGCTCTGCGCCGAGGCTCGGCGACTTCGGGAGTTGGGGCACGGGAGGCTCGTCACCTACTCGCCTAAGGTCTTCATCCCGCTGACGACGCTCTGCCGGGACGTCTGCCACTACTGCACGTTCGCGCGGCCGCCTCGACGCGGGGAACGCGCGTACATGACGGCCGACGAGGTGCTCGCGGTCGCCCGCAAGGGAGTGGTGGCAGGATGCCATGAGGCGCTCTTCACGCTCGGCGACAAGCCGGAGCTTCGCTACCGGGTCGCGCGCGAAGAGCTGGCGGCGCTCGGCTGCGAGACGACGCTGGAGTACCTGGCCCGGATGGCCCGGCTCGTGCTCGAGGAGACCGGGCTGCTCCCGCATCTGAATCCGGGTGTCATGAGCCTGGAAGACCTGCAGGCGCTCCGAGAGGTCAGCGTGTCGCAGGGGATCATGCTCGAGTCGATCTCCACGCGGCTCGGCGAGCGCGGCGGCCCGCACTTCGGCTCGCCGGACAAGCAGCCGGAGCGGCGGCTGGAGACGATCGCCGCTGCCGGAGAGGCGCGTGTTCCGTTCACGACCGGGATCCTGATCGGGATCGGCGAGACCCGGGCCGAGCGGATCGACGCGCTGCTTGCGATCCGCGAGCTGGGCGAACGCTACGGCCACGTCCAGGAGGTGATCGTCCAGAACTTCCGTGCGAAGCCCGGAACACGGATGGCCGGTCACGTCGAGCCGTCGCTCGACGAGCTGCTCTGGACCGCCGCCGCGGCCCGGATCGTGCTGGGGCCGCACTGGAACATCCAGGCGCCTCCGAACCTGAGCTACGCCGGCTTCCCACGCCTGCTCGATGCCGGGATCAACGACTGGGGCGGCATCTCCCCCGTCACGATCGACCACGTCAATCCGGAAGCCCCGTGGCCGGAAGTCGAGCGCTTGCAGCGTGAGACACAAGCCAAAGGGCTCGAGCTCACCCCGCGGCTCGCCGTGTACCCCCAGTACGTCGCAGAGCTCGAGCGCTGGACCTCTCCTTGTGTTTCACGCCACGTTCTCGCCCGCGCCGACGGCGACGGCCTCGCCCGCGATGAGGCCTGGGCCGCAGGCGCGTCCGTGTCGGCCCCGTTTTTTCCGCGCGACGCGCTCCCGGTCGACACACGCGATGAGCTCGGCGAGGAGGAGCTTGTCCGTCTCTTCCGGGCGCGTGGCCAGGAGGCGGACCGCGTCTATGCCGCGGCCGATCGCCTGCGTCGCGAAGTCTGCGGCGACACGGTCACCTACGTTGTCACGCGCAACATCAACTACACGAACGTCTGTTACTTCCGCTGCGGTTTCTGCGCCTTCTCCAAGGGCAAGCTCGCGGCGAACCTCCGCGGCAGGCCGTACCTGTTGCCGCTTGACGAGATCGTTCGCCGCTCCACGGAAGCCTGGGAGCGTGGCGCCGTCG
>WNGJ01008909.1_pt1 | contig 11854 bp, 9 predicted proteins | sample 5400611 | NCBI WGS metagenome assembly WNGJ01 (sample SAMN13153375, study PRJNA577476) | soil metagenome | isolation source: 40 cm soil or saprolite under Garry oak tree replicate 1 | place: USA:California | collected 2016-06-15 | reverse complement strand
AAGATGGTCATCCCCTCGGCGCACAGGCCGAGCAGCTGGGCGCCGATCTCGCGGGCCAGCCGCGGGTGGACCCCGGCCATCGGCTCGTCCAGCAGCAGCATGGCGGGTTCGGCCATCAGCGCGCGCATGATCTCGGTCAGCCGGCGCTGGCCGCCGCTCAGGTCGCCCGCGTAGGTGTCCGCGTAGCCGGACAGGCCGAACCGGTCGAGCAGCACCCGGGCGCGGTCGATCGCCGCCTCCTCGTCGCCCCGCCAGTACCGCCGTCCGCGCAGGGCTCCGGCCAGCGTGTCACCCCGGTGCCGCGGCACCGCGCTGAGCAGGTTCTCCATCACGGTGAGCCGCTTGAACTCGCTGGCCAGCTGGAACGTCCGGACGAGCCCGAGCCGGGCGCGGCGGTAGGCGGGCATGCTGGTGACGTCGGTCCCGGCGTAGATCACCTGACCAGACGTCACTCCGATGGTGCCGGCCAGCATAGCCAGGAGGGTGGATTTGCCGGCCCCGTTCGGGCCGATGAGGCCGGTCAGGGTGCCGCGCCGCACCTCGATGGACACCCCGGCGACCGCGTGCACGCCGCCGAAGTCGCGGGTCAGGTCCGCCGTACGGAGCAGCGGACCGCCGTCAGGCAGTGCGGGAGCGGGTACCGAACGGGCGGCGACTGACCGCCCTGGCTCCGGCCCGGTGCCAGCCAGCGTCACAACATCCTCGTTCGGCATGACCGACCTCGGCCGGCCGGCTGCGGTCCGGCGGCGGCGCTCGGGCAGCACCCCCTGCGGCCGGAACCAGAGGAAGAGCACGATCAGCAGCCCGATCGCCACCCACTGCAGGTCGTCGACCAGGCCGGGCTTCCCGGGGATGCTGGGGATGTACCTGGTGGCTTCCTCGAAGGCGACCGGCACCAGGATCGCGCCAAGCACGGCGCCGCGGTGGTTGCCCGCGCCGCCGATGATCACCGCGGCGAACAGCACGATGGTCTCTGCATAACCCCACGCCGACGGCGCCCACAAGGTGATGAAGCCGACCAGGATCGCGCCGCTCAACCCGGCCAGGGCGCCGCCGAGCACGAGCATGGCGGTGCGCAGCGAAAGCAGGTTCTTGCCCAGCGAGTCGGCCACCACGTCGTTGTCCCGCATGGCCCGCAGCGACCGGCCGTACGGTGATTCGGTGACCGCGGCGAAGTCGCCGCGCAGCCGCCGCCCGACCAGGAACGTGAACGGCACCGCGATGAGCCCCCCGACGATCATCGCGCCGATCCACGGGATCGGCCACGGCAGGTTCCACCCGCCGATGTAGGACTGGAACCCGCCGTTGGCGCCCTGGCTGGGCAGCGACAGGATCGCGGCGGTGTACGCGCCGGCCGCCTGGAAGATGACGAAGCCGAAGTTGGTCACCCCGGCCACGCCGAACTGCTGGCTCAGGCCGAGGCAGGCGATGATGTCGACGCCGGCGTAGACGAGCAGGTTGATGACGTAGAACAGCTGCGCGCTGGTCATCAGGCCGTCGCCCCCAGCACGCCGCCGGGCCGGACCGCCATCACGATGAGCAGCACACCGAAGGCGACCACGTACTTGTAGGACGGGTTGATGTAGGCCGCGCTGATCTCAGTGGCCAGCCCGATAATGAGGGCACCGGCCATGGCGCCATAGGCCTGGCCGGGGCCCCCGAGGAAGACGGCGGCCAGGATCACCACCAGGAACAGGTCCGCGCTGGTCGCGCCGAAGCTGCCGTCGTTGATCGCCAGCACGGTGCCGGCCACGCCGCACAGCGCGCCGGTCAGCGCCCAGGTGAGGGTCACCACCCGGTCCGTCCTGATACCGCAGTTGCGGGCCAGCGACCGGTTCGCCGCCGTGGCCCGCATCGCCTTACCGAGCTTGGTATAGCGGAGAAGCCCGTGCACGGCGGCCATCACCACCACCGACAGCCCGATGATCACCAGCTGGACCGTGGTGAGGACCAGGCCGCCCGCCTTGACCGTCGGCCCCTGGCTCATCGTGTACGAGACGCTGGTGCCGCCCACGATGGCCTGCAGGCCGAACTCGATGATGAGCGTCATGCCCAGTGAGACGATCACCAACGTGATAGGAGCGCTGCCGCGGCGCTGGAACGGCGCGTAGATCCCGCGGTTGAGCAGGACCGACGCGACCGCTCCTGCCGCGGCCGCGACCAGCAGGCCGAGCCATACGTTGACCCCGGCCTGGTTGAGCCAGTAGGCGACGAACGCCGAGCCGATCATCACCGCGCCGTAAGCGAGGTTCAGCACGTCGGTCACGGCGAACTGCATGGTGAAGCCGACCGCAGCGATCGCCAGCACGGCCGCTGTCACCAGGCCGAAGCCGAGCGAGGCGAGGAACAGGCTCATCGGCTTCCCGTTACGAGACCGCGCGCAGCTGCGCGGCGGTGATGTTGCCGGTCACCTGGACGGCACCCGAGCCGCTGTAGGTGTCGACCTGGAAGATGCCGGTCGAGTCGTTAAAGGAGTCGAAGTTGGTCGGGCCGCCGGGGCCTTCGTAGCGGATGGCCTTGCCCTGTTTCAGTGCGGCGATCCCCTGCGCGAACGAGTACACCACCTCGGCGCCCGCCGAGCCGTCGCCGATCTTGGCGATGAACGGCGCGTACACGCTCGGCGACGTGGACTTGGCCTCGACCATCGCGAGCGCGGCCAGGTTGATTCCGTCGTACAGGTGTACGGCGCCCGGCGCGGTCAGGTAGGTGTCGAAGTTGCCCGTGCTGCCGACCTTGCCCTTCTCCGACATGATGGCCTGCTGGAACGGGGCGTACGCGGGCCCGCTGGTCTCGGTGACCAGGTTGTCGGCGTGGAAGCTGCTCGCCAGCGTCGACGCGCCGATCGCCGCGGCCACGGACTTGTACCAGTCCGGGGAGATCGTCGCCGACGTCCCGATGACCGGGATCATCTTGCCGCCGTTGAGCTGCTTCACCTCGGACAGGAACGTCGCTTCCGCCGGGCCGAGCGCCTCGGTGAAGATCACGTCCGGATGCGCGGCGACGATCTTGTCGGCCTCGGTCCGGAATGTGTTCGCGGACAAGTCCAGGGTCTCGTTCGCCACCAAGGTCTGACCCGCCTTGCCGATCGAGGTGATGGCCGGCTTGATGAACGTCTGGGAGCCGATGTCGTTGCCGAACGCCAGCGCGATCCGCTTGTACCCCAGGTGCTGCGCGATGACGACCATCGCGTAGGACTCCGCCAGGTCCGGCGGAACCAGCCGGTAGAAGTACGGGAAGTGGGTCGAGCTGAACTCCGACTGCCCGGTCATCCCGAACGCCACCATCTTGTCCGCGTTGATGACCGGGACCACGCTGGCGGCCTCGTCTGAGGTGACGCCGATGACCAGCGCGAGGTTCGGCGTGGTGGCGAACAACTGCCTGGTGGCGGGGACCGCGTCGGCGGGATCGCCCCTGGTGTCCACGCCCTTGCAGCTGAGCTTGTGGCCGAGCACGCCGCCGGCGTTGTCGATGGCCTGGGTGGCGCCGTCGCAGGACACCAGGTAGGTCGGGCCGAGGGCAGCGTCCGGGCCGCTGAACGGGGCCAGGTCCGCGACGACGAGTGCGGAGTGCGAGCCGCCGGCGCTGGTGGTGCCGCTGCTCGAGGTGGAGCTGGAGCTACAGGCGGCCAGGCCCGCCGTGGCCAGGACGGCCGAGGCCGCGGCCAGGACGGCCGCGGTGCGCCGTCTCGTGCTATGTGATCTTCGGATCATGTTCGTCCCCTCTGCGGTGAGAGTTCTGCCGACCGCGGTCAGGCCAGGGCACGGGTGAGCCTCTGCTACAGGCCGCCGGGCGAGGGGCCGGGCCGCCATCGCCAGCCGGAGCGGTCGCCCGTTTCGGCGACCACGCGGTTGCGGATGGTTCCGACGCCCTCGATGGTGATCTCGATGACATCCCCGGGCTGGAGCCAGACCGGGGGCTTGCGGGCGAAGCCGACCCCGCCCGGCGTCCCGGTGGCGATGACGTCGCCGGGCCGCAACGTGCTGAACGAGGAGAAGAACTCCACCGCGCTGGGCACGTCCACCAGCATCTGGCTCGTCCGCGCGTGCTGCATGACCTGGCCGTTGAGCACGGTGGTGAGGGCCACGTCGGTGACGTCGGCCTCGTCCGGCGTGACCACCTCCGGGCCGATGGGCATGCTGCCGTCGAAGTTCTTCCCCGGCGTCCACTGGGTGCCGGCCCGCTGCCAGTCCCGTGCTGACGCGTCGTTCAGCGCGGTGAACCCGGCGATCGCGTCGATCGCCTTGCCGGCCGGGATGTAGCGGCCGCCGGTCCCGATTACGACGCCGAGCTCGCCCTCGTAGTCGAAGGATTCGGTCAGGGCCGGCTTGACCAGGTCCGCAAACGGGCCGAGCACCGTCTGATGGCCGCGGACAAATGTGTCCGGCCAGGACGGCACCGCCCGGCCGCCCTCGAGCGCGTGCTCGCTGTAGTTCAGGCCCAGGCAGAGAATCCGCTCCGGCGCGGGCACCGCCGGGCCGAAGTCCTCGGGCCGGTACTCCAGACCGTCCCGGTCCTGCAGGCCGCGGGCGGCGTCCAGAGCGGCCGGGCCGGCCGTGACGAAGGTACCGAACGCCGCGAAGCGCGGGTCGCCGGTCGCGTCGGCGATGTCGACGTAACCGCCTTGCGCCCGGACATGCAGGCGCGGTCCGTTCGGCGTGGAGAGGGTCGCGAGCCTCACGAGCCAGGCCTCCTTGCTCGCGTGGCATGGGCCTGCCTCGCCTGGTTCGGCTGCGCTCTGCCGTTGAGGCTGCTCTGCCGAGGTAGGCTGCGCCGGGCCCGCTGCCTAGACCATTTGTGGGTACTGAAGCCGATTGGTATGCAATCGATTGATTGGCTGCATCATAGGCACGTGTATCCAGGGAGGTCAATGCGTGACATTATCTATAATTGGTGCGAGAATCTGTGTCGCGCAACTGATTGGTTGGATTGGTCTGGGGGATGGCCGACGACAACTCGATGACTGATAGCCCGGCCACCCACGGTTCAGTGACGCAGCGCCGGGCGCTGGCGGCGCTCATCCTCGCGGAATCCGAGCGGAACGGCGCGGGCAACGGCACGCGGCTGCCGACCGAGCGGCAGCTTGCCGTGGATCTCGGGGTCTCCCGCGCGGCCATCCGGCACGCGATGGCCGTACTGCAGGCCGAGGGACGCGTATCTCGCGAGGTGGGCCGGGGCACGTTCCTGCGTGGACCCGCGATCGCCGGGCCGGACGCGGCTCCGGTTCCTGATTCGGTCGCGGCGAGGGTTCCGGACGCCGCTCCCGCGGTGACCGACTCCGACGACTACGCGCCGGCCGACGTGATGGCGGTCCGGCGGCTATTCGAGCCGAGCGCCATGTCCCTGGTCGTGGCCTGGGCTACGGCCCGCGACTTCGCGGAAATGGAGCGCTGCCTACGCGGCGGAGAGCGGGCGGCGGATCACGACGAGTTCGAGGTCTGGGACGCCGCGCTGCACCGGTCGATCATCGCGGCGACCCGCAGCCCGCTTCTCATCCGACTGTACGCGGAGGTGGAGCGGGCCCGGCACGGGCGGATGTGGGGGGATCTCAAGCGGCGCAGCGCCTCGGCGGCCCGGCGCGACGAGTACCGGCGGGACCACGAGGAGATCGTGACCGCCCTCCGGATGCGCGACGCGGGCCGGGCTACCGCGGCGATGCGCACCCACCTGACCCGGGTGTCCGGGCACCTCCTCGGCACCGGATAACCGGCCGCCGCTATCGCGGGCTCACGCTCTGGAAGAACTCGCGCACGTCGAGCGCGAGGTCTTCGGGGGCTTCCAGCGCGGCGAAGTGGCCGCCGCGGCCGAACTCCGACCAGCGGACGACGTTGTGGACCTTGGTCGCGAACGGACGGACGGTCACGTCGGTGGTAAAGACGGCCACGGCGACCGGCACCTCGGACCGCTCCCGCGGCGCCCACATGGCCGGGTCGTTGAACCGCTCGTAGTAGGTGTGCGCGGCCGAGCCCGCGGTGGCGGTGAACCAGTAGATGCTCACGTCAGTGAGGATCCGGTCCCGGTCGACCGCGTCCTCGGGCAGCTTGGCGGCCGGGTCGGTCCACTCCTGGAACTTCTCCGTGATCCAGGCCAGCAGCCCAGCCGGGGAGTCGGTCAGCGCGTGCGCGATGGTCTGCGGCCGGGTGCCCTGGACCTGCATGTACGCCCCGGAACGCTGCTGCCACTCGTTCATCGCGGCGAACCGGCGCTGGTCGCCCTCGGTCATCGCGGCCATGTCGGCCTGGTCGCCGGTGGGGAAGGTGACCAGGGCGTTGACGTGCACGCCGATCACCCGCTCTGGAACCAGGCGGCCGATCGCCGGGGCGATGAAGGCGCCCACGTCCCCACCCTGCACGCCGTAGCGCTCATAGCCGAGCCGGCTCATCAGTTCGGCCAGCGCGGCCGCGGTGCGGCCGTCGGTCCAGCCGGCCTCGTTCAGCGGCCCGGAGAAGCCGTAGCCGGGCAGCGAGGGGATCACCAGGTGGAACGCATTGGCCGGATCGCCACCGTGCGCTACGGGGTCGGTGAGCGGGCCGATCATGTCGAGGAACTCCACGATCGAGCCGGGCCAGCCGTGCAGCAGCAGGAGCGGCGTGGCCCCCGGCTCGGCCGAGCGGACGTGCAGGAAGTGCACGCTGGCCCCGTCGATCGTGGTGATGAACTGGGGATAGGCGTTGAGCGTCGCCTCCTGGGCGCGCCAGTCGAACTCGGTGGCCCAGTAGCCGGCCAGCTCGCGCAGGTAGGCGACCGGGACGCCGCGCTCCCAGCCGGTGCCGGGCAGGTCCCGGGCCCAGCGGGTGCGGGCCAGCCGGTCGCGCAGGTCGTCGACGTCGGCCTGGGGGATGCTGATGCGGTAGGGCCGGATCTCGGTGGTGGCTTCGCTGTTCGTCATGTGCCCGAGGCTAGAAGCTATTGGTGTCAGGTTCTGACACCAATAGCGGGCATAGTTGACTTCATGCTGGAAACTTCGGCCCGGCTGCTCCGCCTGCTGTCCCTGCTGCAGTCGCGGCGCGACTGGACCGGCACCGAGCTGGCCGGGCGGCTCGGCGTCGGCCTGCGCACCGTGCGCCGCGACATCGACCGGCTCCGGGACCTGGGCTACCCGGTGGACGCGACGCCGGGCGTCGCGGGCGGCTACCGGCTCGGCGTGGGGGCCGGCCTGCCGCCGCTGCTGCTGGACGACGAGGAGGCGGTGGCCGTGGCGATCAGCCTGCACACGGCGACCACGGGCAGCGTGGCCGGGCTCGAGGAAAGCGCGCTGCAGGCGCTGACCAAGCTGCAGCAGATGTTGCCGTCCCGGCTGCGGCACCGGATCAGCGCGTTCCACGCCACCACGGTCCCGCTGACCGGGCCGGGCCGGGACCAGGCGGACCCCGAGCTGCTCACCGCCATCGCGGCCGCCTGCCGGGACCAGCGGCGGCTGCGGTTGCGGTACCCGGGCCGGGACGGCGTCCGCGTCCGGGACGTCGAGCCGCATCGCCTGGTGCACACCCCGCGCCGCTGGTACCTGCTCGCCTGGGACACCGGCCCGGCCGACTGGCGGACGTTCCGGGTCGACCGGATCCAGCCCCCGCTGGGGCCGCCCGGGGCCCGGTTCACCCCGCGCCCGCTGCCCGCCGGTGACGTGGCCGCCTACGTGTCGCAGGCCATTTCCTCGGCGCCGTACCGCTACCAGGCCCGCATCCTCATCCACGCGCCCGCGGCGGTCGTGGCGCTACGCTCCTCGCCGGCCGCCGGGCGGCTGGAGGCCATGGACGAGCACACCTGCGTGCTGCACACCGGGTCCAACTCGCTCGACGAGCTCGCGCTGTACGTCGCGATCAAGGGCTTCGACTTCGACGTCCTCGACCCGCCGGAGCTCATTTCCGTGCTGCGTGAGTTGTCCGGCCGCCTGGCCCGGGCGGCCGGGCCGTCTTCGGCGGATCCGTCTCCCGCCGGGTCGTCCTGACCGCCTTTTACTGCTGTGGCCGGCGTTTCTGCTGGCTGGAGGGTTACTTGCTCGTTAACATGACTGCCCGTAACGGTGCTGACGGGCGGCTAACCGGTGGAACCTGGCGAAACCACGAAGACGCGGGACCGTGCGCCCGGCCTCGACGGGGTCCGGGCGCTGGCCGTCCTCACCGTGATCGGCTTCCATGAAGGGGCTTCCGGGCTGCCCGGCGGCTTCCTCGGCGTCGACATCTTCTTCGTGCTCAGCGGGTTCCTGATCACCGATCTGCTGGTCGCCGGGTACGACCGCACCGGCCGCCTGGACCTGGCGGGCTTCTGGACCCGGCGAGCCAGGCGCCTGCTGCCGGCGCTGGCGGTGATGCTGGTCGTGGTCACCGCGGCGGCGGCCGTCATCGAGGCCGGGCAGGAGGCTTCGCTGCGGCTGGCGCTGCTGGCCGCGGCCACGTACACGAGCAACTGGTACCAGATCCTCCATCACGTCTCGTACTTCGCCGCGGCCGGGCAGGCCGGGGCGCCGCCGCCGCTCGATCACTTGTGGTCACTGGCCATCGAGGAGCAATTCTACCTGGTCTGGCCGCTGATCGTATGGTGCGTGATCGCCCGGCTGGCCACGCGCCGCGCGCGCGTGGCGTGCGCGCTGACCGGGGCGGCGGTTTCGGCGCTGGTCATGACGATTCAGTACACGCCGGGCGGCGACCCGTCCGCGGTCTACTACGGCACCGACACGCACGCCTCGGCCCTGCTGATCGGGGCCGCGCTGGCGCTGGCCCGGCCGCTGCGCGCACTGACGGCCATCCCGGCCGCGTATTCCAGGCGCCTCGACATGGGCGGCATCGCCGGGCTCGTCGTCCTGGCCTGGGCCGCGGGGCACTTCTCCGGCAGCGACCCGGTCGTCTACCCGGTGGGCCTGCTGCTGGCCGCGTTCGGCGCGGCTGGTCTGGTCGCCGCCGCGGCCGGACACGGGGTCATCGCGGCGATCACCAGCTGGCACCCGCTGCGCTGGATCGGCGTCAGGTCCTACGGGATCTACCTGTGGCACTGGCCGGTGATCGCGTTCGGCACCGCGCTGGCGGGGCCGGGAGCCAGCTCAGCCTGGCTGTGGCCGGTCGAGACGGCGGTCACGATCGGGCTGGCGTCGGCGTCGTGGCGCTACATCGAGACACCCATCATGCGGAACGGGCTGGGTGTCACCGTCCGGCACTGGATACAGCTCATGGCCGCGGCTAGCCGCCGTCCGGCGGCGGGCACGCGCGGCCGCGCCATCCCGGTGGCGGTAGCCGCGGCCGTGGCCATCACCGTTATGGTGGCCTGCTACGGCATAGCCCGGCCGCCCGCACCGGACGCCCCGAGCGGGCTACTCCGCCAGGTAGCCAACGGCGAGCGGGTGACCAGCGCCTCCCAGGCCACTCCTTCGGCTCGCTCGGCCCCCTCGCCCTCGTCGGCTTCGTCGGCTTCGTCGGCACCGTCGGCGGCCGGGCGCGCGCCGTCCAAGGCCACGCCGACCCCCGCGGCGTGCCATCGCGGGCAGCCGCGGGTCTCCGGCGGCCAGGTGACGGCGGTCGGCGACTCCGTCATGCTCGCCTCCGCCGCGGCGCTCGAGGCGGCGCTGCCCGGCGTCTACATCGACGCCAAGATCGACCGGCAGACGCCGGCCGGGCTGGCGGTAATCAGGGGCCTGGCCGCCGCGGGCCGACTCCGCCACGTCGTGGTGTTCAGCCTCGGTACGAACGGCAGCGTCACCGTCCGCCAGCTCCGGCAGCTGCAGCGGGCCGTCGGGCAGGGCCGCGAGCTCGTCCTGGTCAGCACGTTCGGCCCGCAGGCCTGGGAGCACGCGGTCAACACGGCGCTGGCCGCGGCGGCACGGCACGGCAAGCACACCGAACTGGCCGACTGGCACCAGGCCATCGCGGGCCGTCCCTCGCTGCTCTGGCCGGACGGCATCCATCCGCGCCCGGCCGGCGCCCGCCTCTACGCCCGCGTCGTGCTCACCGCGATCAAGGCCGGCCTGGCCAGCGGCCAGCAGACCTCGTGCCCGCCGGGTCGGACGCCCTTATTGTAGGATCTCACCGCGCGTGACATGTTGATCTTGCGTGACCTGCGGATTCTCGGTTGTCTCACGGCGATCTCACCAAGATCAGTCTCAAACTCGTGGCATTTCCTCGGCCGTAGCCGTCTAAAGCCACAGCAGGGCACGGTTGCGGACGCCGGCCGGGGCCTTGGACGAGCATCCGCTAGTGAGGGCGGCCACGACACTGCTGTGGAGCTTCGCGGGTGAAGGGCGCTGGCGTGGCTGATGATGCGCTGGGCGACGACGCTGGCCGACTACACCGTGTCGGTGATCGCCTGCCCTGTCGACTACAGCGACAACACCGAGCTCATCCGCAGCCTCAGCGACCTCAACGAGTCCCTGTCCTAACTAATCAAGTGAGCCGACGGTTTTACAGTGTTCACCTCCCTGTCCAGTGACATAGCCGCTGACCTGGCAATATTCCCCTAATGATCAGCTAAATATCCGGTCCTGTCCGCCATATGTCCGTGCGCTCGAGTGGCCGGGCGGCTGCCGCCACGGACAAGCACGGACGGCGTCCATACCAGCCGTCCAGCCTGAAGACCTGGGCTGGCCGACCGGCAGTTAGCCTGGCAGGGTGAGGGAGCAGTGTTACGTGCGCCGCTGCGCGGAGGACTTGCGCCGCGATGGCTCGGTGGTTCCGCAGTTGCCGGCTCCTGCGGATGTTCATGAGTAGTGGCGTGATCCGGCGGGCATGCCGGGCAGCCGGTCTGCGAGTGCGACCCCTCGCCGACAGCCGTGGCGTCCAGTAGTTAGTGCTCCCAGCGCGGGGTGCGGGCATAGCCGGGACGCCACACCGCCCGGTACAGGAGCCGGGCGGGTGCGGGCAGCATGCCGAGCAGCCGCTTGCAGGTGTCGGCCGGCGCGCCGTCGAGCATCCAGGGGAAGAGCTCGGCGGCGCCTCTCAGGCCCTCGCTCCTCCCGGCCGCCTTGCCGAACGCGGCCCAGCCCTGCGGCCCCAGGTGCGCCTCGACCAGGGGCAGTGCCTGATCCTCCTCATGCTGCATGTGGGAGCCGAGAGCCGCGGTCAGCGCGCTGGCGTTCTCGGCCAGGCCCGCGAGGCCGGTAGCGGCGAGGGAGGCGTCGACCCGGGAGACCAGCGGGTCGATGCGGGCGTGCTCGGCTTCCATCGCGTCGAGCACGGATACCTCACCCGGCCTGGTGACCTTCTCCCGCAGCGCCGGCCACAGCCACACGTCTTCGGCGGTGTGGTGGATGTGCAGCTGGTTCTTGAAGGTCGCCCAGCCGGCGCGCACGGCCGGATCGGCGGTGCGGCCCGCCTCGGCCGCGGCGGCCAGGCGCCGCAGGTCCCGGTGGAAGGCGTCGTGCGCGGCGTACATGAACGTGAAGTCGACCTTGCCCTGGAGAGGGCGCCGGCGGCGGGTGTCGTTGTTAGTCATTGGGACTCCTTGTCATCTGTTGACGGGATGGTCATGGCTGGCGGAGCGGGATCGCCGCATTGGCATGCGTTCCGGCCGGCCGCCCGCCCGCCGGTCTCGCGGTCATCGCCGGGCCGGCCCGACAAGCTCGGGCAGCGGCTCGGCGGCGGGCTGGTGCGCTTCGCCGCGGGTGTTGCTGGTGCGCAGCGCGATGACCGCGGTGGCGACCACGAAGATGCTGCCGGCCAGCAGCGCCCGGTGGAAGCCTGAGGTGAGCGCCTCGGGCAGGGGGGTGCGGGCGGCCAGCAGGTGGCTGGTGCGGGCGGTCGCGATCGCGGAGAAGATCGCGAGCCCGAGCGCGCCGCCGACCTGCTGGGAGGCGTTGAGCAGCGCCGCGGCCAGGCCGGCCCGGCCGGGGTCCACGCCGGCGTTCGCGGCCGTGGTGACGGCCACGAATACCGCG
>WNGJ01007163.1_pt1 | contig 11854 bp, 7 predicted proteins | sample 5400611 | NCBI WGS metagenome assembly WNGJ01 (sample SAMN13153375, study PRJNA577476) | soil metagenome | isolation source: 40 cm soil or saprolite under Garry oak tree replicate 1 | place: USA:California | collected 2016-06-15 | reverse complement strand
TTACATGAAACAAAATTCACTCAATGAGGAGGACCAGGTAGATGCGCTGCCGCGACGCTAAATTCTGGCTTGCCGCTCAGCGTGATGGCGACCTTGCCCGACCAGATGCACTGGCGCTTCAGGAGCACCTGAAGCATTGTCCAGCCTGTCGCGCTTATGAGCAGCGTCTAGGATATCTAAATACCCTGCTTCTGACACCGACCCCTCGCATGCATCCCAGCATCTCGACAGAGCGTATTATGCTGGCAGTAGAGCAGCGGAAACAGATCTCCCGGCAGCTCGAGGACATTCGCACGCAACAGCAGACACGGATGGCTCGCATGCGTGTTGTCGGTGCACCTCTGGCAGCAATGGCCCTTTTTACCCTGGTCAGTATCCCGCTCCTGGTACTCGCTCTAGCTATTGTTCAACCGGATCTATTGGAGCAAACCCTTCCGCTGCTGAGCAATGTAGTAGGAGTGCTTATCGTACTTGCCGAATACTTCCAGGTCGGGTTGACACTCATTACACAGGATAGCTGGCTCTTGTTGGGCGTGGCTTTCGTCTTAGTGGTCATGATGGGGATGTGGCTTCGTTTAATGCGTCATCCACAAGAGGCGTAGTAGCGAAGGTCATGGTCATCAAATTGACCATGATAGGGAGTTCCAATATGCGAAATGTCAGCAAGAGACAAAGGAGTTTACTCTCCCTTGTCGCGTTTTTATTGCCCCTAGGATTTTTCTTAGGTGGAGGCGCAGAGCTACTGGCAGGGATAACCGGTATCACGCCTACGGTAATGGCTGCGAATAGTCGCCTGGCCGGCGCTAAAAACGATTGTACTTATGAACATCGTGGGCCGACATTTGGCGGTGCTGTTGTCGTTGATACCAATGAGACGGAGTGCGGCAATCTGACTACTTTTGGTGGAACGGTGGCTATTAATGGTGTGGTTAAGGGAGACATCATTGCATTCAATAGCGATGTTGTTATTAGAGGAACGGTTGATGGGAATATTAAGCTGTATGGTGGCAATGTCATTTTGCAGAGTGGTTCCCATGTTCATGGAGATATTAATCTCTACGGAGGGCACTGGACACAAGGCACAAGCACGCAGATCGATGGTGCGGTTATTGACCGTACCGAACATGTAGACTCACTACTTCTTGGCAACGGTGGATTCAGATTTTCTGTCTGGTCCCTTTTAATATGGGTAGGATTGGGAATATTGTTTACCTCTTTATTCCCAGAACACGTGATGCTTGTGCGTACAACGGTAGTAAGCAAGGCGCGGCGGAGCTTCGTTATTGGGTTACTCAGCATCCTACTCGCCCCACCTGTACTTGTTGTACTCATTGCACTTGTTTTATCTATTCCGTTAGCAATTATAGTAGGATTAGGACTCATAGCAGCGTGGGCATTGGGAACGGTGGCTATAGGTTGGCATATTGGCGATTATATTATGCGCAAGGTAGCACCACACCAAAATACACGTCTTATGCAAATAGTGGTTGGACTGACGGTGTTGGTACTGGCAAGTTCACTCCCCTATATTGGCTGGCTCATAAGCATTGGAGCAGGATTGTTAGGGCTTGGGGCGGTTTTCTTAAGCCGTTTCGGAACACGGCTATACGATCAGCCCAAACAACCACTTACTCTATGAAGCCCCTATGCATAAATGCGAAGGATTGACAGCGCATTTTCAATAAAAAACGTTGGAAAGATGGGACGGACATACACGACGTACCGGGTCGTCAGGTGGCCGCCGAGGTGTGAATATGAGTATTGACGTTGAACTAACAGACCTGGCCTACGGAGGGGATGCCGTAGGCCGCTACGAGGGAAGAGTACTTTTTGTGCCTGGAGGGATTCCAGGAGAGCGAGTACGAGTAGATATTGTCGAGGAACGTCGGGGACATGCACGCGCTACCTTATTAGAAATCCTGCGTCCTGCACCGGAGCGAGTCGAGCCCAGTTATCCATTACTCACAGATTGTGGCTGCCAGTGGCAGCACATAGCCTACCCGGCGCAACTGACGTGGAAAGCGCATATCGTACGTCAACTCCTCGTACGCATTGGGAAACAGCCCGACGCGGTTGTCCATCCTACCATCGGTATGCCCAATGAAATCTCGCCGTGGCATTATCGGAATATCGCCTTATTTTCTGTGGGCCCGGCAGGTGAAGTAGGCTTTAAACTTACAGAAAGCCACGAAGTGCAAGACCTGGAAGATTGCCCTCTATTGCATCCTGCCCTGGATATCGTTTACCAGCGTATCCGCAGCAAGCTTATCAAATACTTTGGCGACTCCCTCAGTGAGATGATTCAAGGCTTCACTCTTCGCGGCGCTATCGGTGCCGTGAGTTCACCAGGCACATCGAGTACGGGTGGCACAAATGCAGTGAAAGCGGTTCCTACATTACTGAGTCTACATGCACGTCCAGGTCCAGGTTTGATAGAAGCACCGCAGCAACTGGCGCACGAGTTGATAACGATTGCCCCTGGTATAGTCGGTGTGATCATTGAGCGTGTTGGTGGCCGCTATGGACGTGTGGTAGCAGGTCAGGAGTTCTTGACCGATACGGTCTTAGGACGCCGTTTCCGTGTCTCTGCCGACTCGTTCTTTCAGGTCAATCTGGTGCAGACAGCGGTTTTGATTGAACGTGCTATGCAGATGCTGGAGCCCCAACGCGGCGAAGTCGCCCTCGATGGGTATAGCGGTGTAGGACTCTTTTCTGCGTTCTTAGCCTCGCGCGCCTCGCGCGTGATCGCGGTTGAGTCGCAGCCGAGTGCCGTGATGGACGCACGTGCTAATGCTACACTGAACAACCAGAACAACATCACGACTCTCGAGGGAACGCTGGAGCGCATCCTGGGCCAGTTACACTATCGACGTGAGCGCATTGACGTGGCCCTGGTTGATCCACCTCGCGCCGGATGTCATCCTAAGGCATTACAGGCATTGCAGATACTTGCCCCGCGCACTATCTGTTATGTCTCATGCGATCCGAGTACGCTGGCGCGCGATATTGCGACTCTCTGCTCGAGTGGGCGTTACCGCCTGGTCGCGGCCCAGCCCGTGGATATGTTCCCGCAGACCTACCACATCGAATGCCTGGCATTATTGGCTCGCGTAGGAAATCACTAAGAAGTATTGCTGTGCCTGGCGGAACCAGGGTCTGTGAATTATCCTGGCACCCACAAGGGGTGCCACTACATTTTGGGAAGTATTCGCATGGGAAATGTAGTGGCACCCCTTGTGGGTGCCAGGTAGAACGTGCACAAGGCGTTTTTCTCCGATAATTCACAGGCACAGCAATACTTCTTTTAACTACTCAGAACCACCTGGATCTCACCACCGGGACTAATCACGGTTCCAGGAGGGGGACTCTGCTGGATAACCCATCCGGGAGGCAAGTCGGGGTGCGATGGGTCTTCGTCCCAGACAACAACTTGAAAGCCTAACTCACTCGCCCGTTCCACTGCATCTATAAAGTCCAGGTTCTGTAAGTTAGGGGCCCCTTTAAGCTGATGTGTCTGTTGCAAATTCCCGATGACCTTGCCGAACCACAGATGAAGTTCTTCCTTACGGTCATTATCCTTTTTGATCTCGTCCGCCTTCTCCTTAGAGCCCTTGATTTCATAAATTTTATCCTGGATGAAGAACGGGTGAGATACGCTTTTGAACTCAATATTCGGCATACCACCGGGCGTCTCGATATGCACATCTCCAATATCTAACAGGTGACCCAGGAAATTCATCTGCACCTTAATATCGCGTAGATTCTTGTACTCGGTCTCTATGCGATCCTCATAGATGAAAAAGAATTCACGCTCAATCTCAATGATGCGCTGGTTGGTCAGGATGAACACGTCGTCTCTATAGTTGATATAAATGAAGAATATGACGGCGAATAACCCGAGCATGAGCAAACTCATGATAAACCACCAGATAGTCGTGACTGAACCTGGCACAATGCGTGATGAGGGTCCATAGATAGACAGAGGCAACACAGCCAGAAGAGCCAGGACAGGTATAAACAGCTTACCCAGGAGAACTTGGATGGACTTCTGGATATACATCACCGTATATTCGCCCCACGAGTAGCGGATATCAAGGATAAGACGCAATGGACCACCAAAGGTGCGCCGCGGACCAAGGTGCCTATCTGGATGAAGAGGTCGATACTTATCATCAGCGCTTGGTAGCTTTGGTACGGGTTTAGCTTTGCCAAGTTCTTCGAGAAGGGCGTTTATCTCGGGATCAGGTACTTTGGGAGGCTTCTCTTTGGGAGGCTTCCTGGCTTTAAATTCCTCGCTAACCTCTCGGATAGCCTCTTTCACTTTCCTGGGATAAGGTACATCCTTTAAGTTGATCGATCCACCTATCAAATAGATATGCAAGTCGCCAAAGTTAAACATAAACTGCAAGGGAGACTTCTGTTCAATGGCCACTTGCTGCACTTTTTCAAGAAGTGTTTCCTTGCGACTCGGTTGCCTGATACCACCGCGCCAATTAATGATGCGCTTATTTGTGATGATATCGATATCTAATTCCCAGAGAACGAAAAACCGGTAGAGAAACCAGCCCGCGGTAGCTATGGTGAGAAGCCCCATAGCTACCCCGAGCAAGGACCATAGAGTACCTGCACCTGGAAGGGCAATCTCCCCCCACAATACTAAGAAGATCAGCACTAGCGCAGCAATGAACGGCAAGGCAGGTCTGATCAGGAACAGCCAATGCCTGCGCACTACTCTCCTAACCGTCTCATCCGGCTCTTGTCCTGGGAAGTGTAACTGTTTGTCCTTCCCACGACTAATGCGCCGCAAACTCCAATGATAGCGTCTCGGCTGCCAGGAATCAGGAGGGGTCGTTACAGGAGAAACAGGACTGCTCATAGTATTACCTCCGTAGTGATGCTGCCAGGGAGATCCTGTTCCTATCTAGTTGCAGGAGAAACAGGACTGCTCATAGTATTACCCGGCTCATCTTAACAAAGTAGAATCAATTAATGTTTCTTCGGAGCCCCGCCACCCTTTTTAGCGCTTGAAGACACAAGGCCAATGATAACTAACACAACGAGTACAACAAAGATGAGTAAAAGGTAGTTTCCAACCATATCCGGATTCGGATTGGGAACGGCTAGCGTAAATGCTTGACCTCCGTTAACGACAGTAGTCAGACGACTGAGTACAGAATAGATGGCAATGCCTGAAATAATAGCAGGAATAGCACCCCAAATACGTTCTGGCGGCGTTGTTGGTTTAGGAAAAGCTCTATTGCCAATTATATACCCTAAAGCGATTATAATGGCAAGGGTAAGGACAGTAACAATAAGTACCTCAGTACCGGTAGGAGAAGGCGGAGTGTGTAAATTATTGGGATCCTGGAAGGCAAGCGGAAGGCGCACGAAGACAGCCTGAGCCACCAGGATCCCCCCATTCAGAGCCCCAATAAGTACGGCCGCTAAAGTAAATGCCAATGAAACTATCTCACGACGCCAACCACGTATAAAGCCTATTACAGCAAAAGCGAGAAAGACAACAAAGAAGCATTGCCAGCCTTGAAATAGCGACATACGTTCTTATCCCTTTCTGGCATTAAAATCAACACAGCGTTACATAGGATTGCGATAGACAGAAATCAAGTCGAACTGTTGTGAAGTTCCCCTCTTGCTTCAATAATACCACAGGTTACCTCCAAAACCTAGAGGTAATATCTTTTTGTTGAGAAAATGTGTTAGTACATATCATCTTAAAGCTCTGCCTTTCTGTCAGTGTGGCTATCAAATAGTACTATACGTGAGCCAGCAAAAAAAATAAAACAAGGCAAGAAGGGCGCTGAGAAGAGTGATAAAAGTGTCTATAGGTAAAATGTCCTAAAATATGGTATAATATTGGAGGTAGGCTCATAAAATTTTCTAAGACCCTCCACCTATATCTATACATTTCAACTGACATCGCTTGGGCAGGGACAAGCTACTGCCCCTATGGTTTAATTTCTTTTGTGAGGACTCATTATGGAACTGGGCAATATTAAGCTGGTCAGTATTGTTGAGCAAATGACAGGCGCGTATCTCGACTACTCAATGAGTGTTATTGTTAGCCGCGCACTCCCTGATGTACGCGATGGTCTCAAGCCGGTGCACCGGCGTGTCTTATATGCAATGGACCAGATGGGACTGCAATCTACGAAACAATTTCGTAAATGTGCAGGTACCGTGGGTGAAGTTTTGAAAAGTTATCACCCTCATGGCGATGTGGCCGTTTATGACTCGCTTGTACGTATGGCACAACCCTGGTCAATGCGCTATCCGCTGGTATTAGGGCAGGGGAATTTCGGTTCACAGGATGATGACCCGCCAGCCGCCATGCGCTATACCGAAGCAAAGATGGCTGCTATTGCCGATGAACTACTGCGTGATATCGACAAAGATACGATTGACTTCAAACCCAACTATGACAATCAGACCAAAGAACCGACGGTCTTGCCTGCTCGTTTGCCCAATCTGCTTCTCAACGGCTCCACGGGCATCGCGGTCGGCATGGCCACCAATATTCCGCCGCATAATCTTCTAGAGGTGTGCAACGCCATTATCCATTTGATCGATAATCCCGAAGCTACTACGGAAGCCCTTTCGCGCATCGTCCGTGGGCCAGACTTTCCTACGGGTGGCATCATTCAAGGGCGTGAGGGCATTCGCAACACCTATGCCAGTGGGCGCGGGCGCGTGGTTGTACGAGCTCGCACCCACTTTGAAGAGACCGAGCGCGGCCGTGTAAGTATCATCGTCACAGAGCTCCCCTATCAAATCAACAAGGCCGACCTGGTCAAAAAGATTGCGGAGTTAGCCCGTGACAAGAAAATAGATGGCATCTCTGAAATACGCGATGAATCTGATCGCAAGGGTATGCGCATAATGATTGAGCTAAAGCGCGACGCCAATCCCGACAGCGTTCTCAATTCGCTATTCAAATACACTGCTATGCAGAGCGCCTTCAACACGAATATGCTGGCGCTGGTCGATCAGCAGCCCCGTACGCTGACGCTCAAGGCCTTCTTGCAATATTATATCAATCATCGTGAGATTGTCATCACGCGCCGCACGCGCTTTGAACTCGCCAAGGCGGAAGCACGTAAGCACATTTTAGAGGGTTTGAAGATCGCGCTCGATAACCTGGACGCCATTATCGCGATGATTCGCCAATCGCAATCGACAGAGGCGGAGCTTAACATCAAGCTACAGCAACAATTCAATTTTTCGGAAGCGCAGGCAAAAGCCATCCTGGATATGCGCCTGGCTCGTCTCTCTGCCCTGGAACGCGCCAGGGTTGAAGAAGAATTGAAAGATGTACTGAAGAACATCGATTACTATAGGATGTTACTGGCCGACATCAACGAGATTCGCAAACTTATCAAGGAAGACTTGCGGGAATTGCAAGAGAAATATGGGGACGCTCGCCGCACAGACATTGTGGAAGCCGAGGCTGGCGAGTTCAGGGACGAAGACCTTATCCCTAATGAAGAAATGGTGGTTACACTGACCGAGAAGGGCTATATCAAGCGACTTCCTTCCAGCACCTATCGTGCGCAGCGCAGGGGTGGTAGAGGCATCACAGGTATGGCTACCCGCGAAGATGACACTGTTCGCCACTTACTGGTTTCTCATACGCATGACGGCCTGCTCTTCTTTACTGATCGTGGGCGCGTCTTCCAGCTCAAAGTCTATGATTTGCCCGACGTGAGCCGTACCGCCAAGGGAGAACATCTCATCAACCTGATCGCTATTGAACAGCACGAGCGTGTAACGGCCATCGTCTCTGTTCCCAAGGGTGTCAGCCGCGACTTCATGATTGTTGCCACTAAGAAGGGCGAAGTGAAGAAGACAGCCATGGACGAATTTGAGGTTGTACGGCGCTCAGGCTTGATCTCTATGGACCTGGAAGAGGACGATGAACTGATTGGCGCAAAGCTTGCACGGGCCGGAGACGACGTACTGATGATTACAGCCCAGGGTAAGGCCATACGCTTTACGGTGGCGGAGCTGCGTTCTGCCTCGCGTACCAGCGGCGGGGTGCGTGGTATTCGCCTGACCGAGGAGGATACCCTCGTTTCGCTCAATCTTACGCCAAAGGACAGTGAACTACTAGTGGTCACGGAGCATGGTTATGGTAAACGCACACCTATTGATGAGTACCCCACCCAAAGCCGTGGTGGTGGTGGCGTTATCACTTTGAAAGTGACCGATAAGACCGGGCCTGTTGCCTCGGCTCGTGTCATTAGCGATCACGATAATGACCTGATGATAATCTCGGCGGGGGGTGTCGTTATTCGTACGGATGTCAGTGCTATTGCCAGGTCGGGACGTGCCACGCAAGGTGTACGCTTGATGAATCTCGGTGATGGTGATTCAGTCGTGGCGGTAGCTACGACGAATGGGAAAAAGCTGGATGAGCCAAACGGCAGTGGGAATATGACCGAAGAGGCTGCCAATGGGAATGATGAGGAAGAGACTATATCAGAGGAAGAGATTACATCAGATGAGAATGGTGTGGAAGAAGTCTAGCGGTTTGTTGAACCTGGCAGCCACCAGGGCTGCCACTACATTTTTGTAGCGGAGACAGTCGGAAAATGTAGTGGCAGCCCTGGTGGCTGCCAGGTCTACTGCTGCCGCAGGCTCTCTCCTTCGACCCATTCTTCTAGCAGTTTGCCATCTCTGAGATGAAAAATCTGGATCATGGTTCTTGTCACTTGCTTGCCGGTCGGAGCAATGCCATCATATGCGCCCAGGTGAGTGCCGCGCCAGGTGGTGCGCACTACGACTTTGTCTTCTTCTGCGACCAGGTCTTCAATAGTAATGGAGATATCGGGAAAACCTGTACGCACCATGCGAATATAGTCTTTGACACCCTCTATACCGGCTGGCTGCTCGGGGGTAGAGCGATCAACAAATTCGGAGTGGAAGATCTCGTCTACAACGGCCAGATAACCGGAGTTGAAGCCTTCCACAAAGAGACGGCGGATAAGCGCTTTGTTTGCTTCTGCTGACACCAATGAAACTCCTCAGGTACTACCTATCGACCCTGCAACGACGTGCCAGCGTCGTTGCAGGGTCGCATTTCAAGGTAACACAAATCTTCTAGAATAGCATCCACAAATCGTTCAGGTTGTTGCGCTTGAGGTAACTACTACTGCCAGCATAAATGTAGGCCCGCTGGTGAGTAGTATCCCAAACCATCGCAGCCGCGGTACGTCCTGGTATAATATGTGGGCCAGGATTTGAACCGCTGCCGGGATAATCAGGCGTCACCAATCCCCAGGCATTCTGTAGTGGGTCATAGGCCCATACTCCATAATAAGGCACACTCTGACCATCTTCCCATCCACCCATTAAGAGCATGACGTTATTCTTACTATCCCATGCCCCTATCGCCTCCTGCCGCCCTCCTGGTCTGCCCGTACCAATACCCGTACTTAGTGGCGTCACCTGTACCCACCCACCGTTGAGGGTGTACATCCAGAAATCGTTCTGTTGCAGTCCATTGGCATCAAGCCCACCAAATACATATAAACGGCTATCAGTGGTATCCCATACCAGCGTCTGATAGGCGCGTGGCCCCATTGGCGCATCGGCCAGTTGCTGCCACCCGTTTCCTCCCGAACTCCCTGGTGTGTATGACCAGAAATCCTTCAATAGGCCGCTTGCATTTACTCCACCGAGGAGCAACACATGCTGTCCATCCCAAATGGCATTAGATGACCTTGCGCCTGGACTATTACCAGAACATTGTAAGGCTGTCCACACTTTTACACTGGGGTCGAACGACCATAAATCACCAAAGTAGTTGTTATTTGCATCCACGCCTCCGTAGAGCAGTACCTGCTGGTGGATGTTATCCCATGTCATGGCAGCATCCATACGCGGGGCAGGTGTAGTGCTGCAACCTCCAGAGGTCGGCGCGACGGTAGGAGGACTTAACTCCGTCCAATTGCCTGTACTCGTATTGTATGCCCAGAGATCATTCAAAGCTTTGCCATTGTCATCAATGCCGCCAAAGACCAGCACTGAAGCATCACGAGCATCCCACGCCATAACGTGTCCTGAGCGCCTGGCAACTGGAGCATTGGTTGAAGGAGCGGCCTGTGCATTGTAACCTGGGAATTGAAATGTGGGCTGGGTTGCCGTTGGTGTCACGGTTCCTGCAGGAGTTACGCTAGCAGCCTGTGATGCTGACACATGTAGACTCATGACGAAAGAATGTAATACCTCTGGTTCTGATTGCCTGGCAAGGCTACCTGTCAAGGTCAGTACAACTGTATAGGTATTGGGTGGAAGATTTTGTGAGTTCGCAGTGATCATCAAAACATCCGCTTTGCCATTTTTTAAAGCGTTGTCATGGTCCGAGGTTGTTATCACCAACCAGGTATTCTCGCTAAAGCTTGCCAACCAGGAAAGCGTCTGCCCGCTTCTATTGGTGATCGTAATCTTCTGCGAGGCAGGTTGTAACTTACCCTGAACCAGTGAGAAATCAGTGCCAGTAGTCTGTACATCAACGGCTGCGAGTCCGGTTTGTACCTGCATCGTCACTGCTATATTCTGCACCGGTAAACCCTGGCCTATGACCTGTACGTTTGTCGTGTATGTGCCATCATTCGCCAGGTTGCTCACACTGCTAGCGATAGTAAAATAGCCAGTCTTACCAGAATGTACTATACCCTCTTGTGGTAAGAGCGTCAGCCATGTGACGTTACTCACAAGAGAGACGGTCCAGTGCAAATCCGCCGTACCGCTGTTATGAATAGTCACTTGCTGGAAATCACTGTTGTGAAATAGTACATTGTGCGTATTTAACACCATAGCAGGACATATGCCTAACAGGCAGGGCTTGGTAAGCCAGATAATGCTGACCATACTACTCGTGACTAAAAGCAGTGCCAGTAGCACAAGGAGACCGCTTCTCCGCCAGTTTTTCCTGTGAGGATGTACCTTTTCTCCTGACAGCCTTCCTTTCATCTCTGCTGACTGGTTAGGTAGCGGAGCTGGCCGCATTGCAGAAATGCTTTCAATTTCCTGTTCACTTCCTTGCTTAGACTTCTCACGGCCGGTTTTATCTACAGCTATCACCGATTGACTCAAGGTTTGTAGCGCTCCCTTGTTTGACGCCTCTTGTTGATCTGAAGTTGGAACAGGGTCTGGAACCTGACCAGAGGTAGAGATTTGTGTTTGCACCTCTTCTATACCTGTTTTGCGCTCAAGCTCCTGGGTGATCACCTCAGTAGTATAGTGTTGTTCATGCGCATCTGTTTGCGAATTTGCAGAACTTTCCACAGCAGTCCGATAAGCACGCGCAAAGGCCCGCAAATCCTTATAGCGATTCGTTGGTTCTTTAGCCAGAGCCTGCAGGATAACTTCCTCAACCTCCGGCGGAATAAGTGGTTGAAACTGGCGCAATGGTGGTGGTGGCGTTGAAATATGTGCGTGCATGATCGAATACAGGTTGCCGGTGAACGGCGCACGACCTGTGAGCAACTGATAACAGGTTACTGCCAACGCATACTGATCGCTGGCCGCACGTGGTTGTTCCAACCACTGTTCTGGTGCGGTGTAAAGAGGTGTTCCTACATAGCCATGCAATGAAGCGTGCGTATAGCCTTCTAAGAGCGCAGAGACACCAAAGTCGGCCAGCAAGAGACGATCTTCCCTATCCAGTAACAGGTTGGCTGGCTTGACGTCCAGGTGAATGATGCCATGTTCATGGGCATACTGTAAGGCTGCCGCAGCACCCTCAAGATAGGGTAACAATTGCTGTGGCGTGAGCACAATGGCTTCTGTAGCCATGGGCAAGGTCGCAGCGCTCTGGGCAGTTTCTCCCTTA
>WNGJ01029710.1_pt1 | contig 11857 bp, 15 predicted proteins | sample 5400611 | NCBI WGS metagenome assembly WNGJ01 (sample SAMN13153375, study PRJNA577476) | soil metagenome | isolation source: 40 cm soil or saprolite under Garry oak tree replicate 1 | place: USA:California | collected 2016-06-15 | reverse complement strand
GCGGCCGCAGCCGGGCTGGCCTCGATGGCCCACCTGACCGCCACCTCCACCTGGCTGGTGCTGCTGCCCGGCTTCATCCTGGCCGGGATCGGCCTGGGCGTCACCTCCACCGGCCTGGCCTCGGCGGCGCTTTCGGCGGTGGAGCCGGCCCACGCCGGGATGGCCGCCGGCCTGGTGAACACGTTGCGCCAGGTCGGCACCGCCACTGGCGTGGCCGTGCTCGGCGCCCTCTACGCCTCCCGTGTCACCACCGCCACGCTGCACGTCCTGGCGGGACTGCGCGCCTCGCCCGGCGCCGCCCGCCGGCTGGCCGCCGCAATCGCCTCCGGCGCCGGCACCCGGGTAGCCGCCGTGGTCCCGCCCGCCGCCCGCGCCGCGGTCACCCACGCCGCCCGCGCCGGCACCGCCAGCGGGCTCAACGACGTCCTGCTCGCCGCGGCCGCGTTCGCCGCGCTCGGCGCGATAGCTGGCTTCGCCTACGGACCCGACCCGGCCAGGCAGCCGATGCCCGGCCCCGCCCCCGGCGAACTGTCCGCCCAGCCGGCCCCCGCCCAGCACCAGGCCCAAGCAGCCGGCCGGGCCCGAAACAACGGCACCGGTCTCGCGGGGCCACAAGGCGAGTCGCAGAGGAGCCGGTGATGACTCCAGGGGTACCGCACGCTGCGGGTCGCCCTGGGCGATGAGGGTGTGCTCGGCTTGGTGATTGACGCGCCGCCGATGAACCTGATCGGACCGGAACTGGTACACGACCTGGTCGGGCTGCTCGGCGCGCTGGAATCTGACCGGGAGACCAGGGTCGTGGTGCTGGAGAGCGCTGACCCGGATCATTTCGTCCCGCACGCCGACCTCACCAAGGTCGCGGAGTACACCGCCGAAGCGGCCCCTGTCCGCCGAAATCCGAACGGTCGTCCGCAGCCTTCGCATCGGCACTGACCCCCGGCGACACGGACGCTGGCCAGACTGACACAGCGATGCGGGCCAGCCCGCGCTGCGTGCCGGCGCCGCCTGACCGGTGCCAGCCTCGTTCTGCTCGAAACCGAGAGCTACGGACCAGCCCACAAGATTGCGCGCTCAGGCGGCTCGATATGTACTGAACACCGTGGCCAACTGCCGACCAACTCGGCGTGCAGAACCGCCGATCTGAGCGGCTATCGGCGTGCAGTGCATCAACGGCGGCTACGCAGTATCGGGCATTCTGCAGATGTTGCCACCCGGCACACGGTGACACACGGCAATCGTGGTATTGATCGGCTCGCAGTCGACAGCTGCGCTTGCGGGTATCTCTGGGAATGCTCGATTCCAATTGCGGCCGTCCTGAAGACGCGGTTTCACGACTTGAACGGTGCTGGAACTGCAGGGCCCAGGCTAACAATGGCTGCCGGCAAATGTGCAGCGGCGAATAGGCCGACAATGCGATAAATCTGGAAGGATGGCGTGGCCTTGCCGGGCGCCCGTCGGCGTGAGAATCTCGGCATCAGGTCATCGGAGGTGATCGAGCTGGCCGAGCAGCAGTTGACGCGCCCTGGGGCGGTGACGCGTGCTCAGGGTCCGGGAGACACTCCGATGGAGACCGGCTCCCGATGCCGGTCCGAAGCCGGCGTCGACGAGGCGCCGAACAGCTGGGCCTTGGTCGTGCTGCTCTTGGTGGCAGCCATTGGGGCATGGATCGGACGTTACGTTATCCTCCACGCTCCCGACGCCGCACAGTTCACCGGGGAAAAAAAGGCGGCACTTGAGCTCTGGGCGGGCCTCATCGGGGGCTTCTGCGGGTACAGCCTCGCCGCCGGGTTTGTCATGACCCGCTGGTCTTGGCAGGTGTTGAAGATCTTCAAGCCACGAGCTCCCCTTGGGAGCGCGGTCCGATGGGCGCTGGCCACCGGTCTTATCCTCGTGACGGTCTGGCTGGCAACGAGCGGCACTCCAGCGGCGACTGTGAACGGCCGGCCTGTCCACCTGTTCCTCCGCGAGCTCAATGGAATCACCATCGCTGGCGGCGTGGTCGCCCTGCCGGGTCTCGTCGGTTTTCTGGCGTTGCGGTCGCTCGCCGGGAATGACAGCCAGTGGGACGAGGAACCGCGGTGCCAGATCCTGATGGTCGCGCGGCTCCGCCAGCACCTCCGCCGGCTGCTTGGAGCGTTCGGCCTGTTTCTCACCCTGCTGGTCGTGACAACGGCCGCTCGGCGCCAGGTTGTGCTTACCCTCCACAAGAACGCGACCTATCCCCAGGAATATGTCCTGCTGTATGGCTTGATCGCCGTTGCCGTCTTGGCACTGTTCTATGTCTCAGCGACCATGGCCATCGACCGGCGGTGTGAGCGCCTCCTGGATCGTTATGCGCCCATTCCTGACCCGGGCGCTGAGGACATCTCAACCCCGCTGAAGAGACGCCAGGATTTGTCGGCATTGCTCGGGCTGGGCGCGTCCTGGCAGAACTCCTTCCAGAACGGCATTGTGGTCTTCGCGCCTCTGCTCACGGCCCTCATCGGAACAGCATTGCCAAAATGACCGCTTGCGCCGTGACGCCGACATCCTCCCCCCGGGACAGGCCGATTGACGCCGAGTTGATCGGTACACGATCAGGCAAGGGGCGCGCGCTAGCCGCCGACCTGCACGCCGGTGTGGCTTCCTTCATTGCTGCGTGTCGGCGATTACGAACGGCCATTTTGTCATGCAGCCGCGCGCGGCCAGCCCGACTCGCTCATCGATGAGCCAAGCCGTTCGACCATTAGCGGTGCCAGTCTCAGGGCGGAGGGGATCGAAGATCAAGTTGCGGATCGACGGCAAAGGTCGGCCATTGCCACCAAACACATGGCCCCGCGGGTACCGCACTGACCGTAGCCTTGCTCATGAGGGAGCTAATCAGTCGTCGGCTGGCGAGGAACAGGTGGAACGAAGAAGCCCAGATTTCTGGCTGATGCGTTCGCCTTGGGAGATTCTGTGATGCCAACTCCCCTGCTAGACACGAAGTTGTATGTCCCGAGGCCTCGTCGCCGAGATCGGCCAGGATGGCCGGCCTCATAGGCCGCCCAGCGCAGCACCGGCGGTCCCTGCCGCCACAGCGAAGTTGCGGAGTTGCTCAGCCAGCAAGCGGCGATCGGCCATTGGGATGCTGATGCGACCAACGATCAGGGCACGGGTGAGAATCAGGACGGCGCTGGTGGCTACCGGTGACAGCGACGATGACGCGCGGGCTACGCAGGCCGCGGCGTGGTGCCCGTGTCAGACGCGCCCTGATGCTGATGCATAACGCGCCTGCGGGGGGTAGCTGAGACAAGACAGATCTACCGTCACCTCGGGAGTACGCCATGATCAATCAGCCGGTTGCCGGTCGCGGGCGTGCGAATGGCGCCCTGCTCGTGCTGCTCGGCGCGTGGGGAGCGCTGATACCTTTTGTCGGCCCGTACTTCGGCTACGCCTACACGCCGGATAAGGCCTGGGCCTATACCTCGGGTCGCCTGGTGCTGTCCGTTCTTCCGGGCGCGGCGGTGGTCCTCGGCGGGCTGCTGGTCCTGGCCTCGGAAGGGGCAGCGGCCATCGGCGGGTTCTTCGCCGCGGCCGGCGGCGCCTGGTTCGCCGTCGGGGCTGAGGTCATGGCCGTCGCCGCGCGCGGCGGGTCCTATGCCCCGGGGTCGCCCGTGGTCACCTCGGGGCCGGCGTTCGCACCGGCGACCATGCGCCTGCTTGAGCACCTCGGCTTCTACTCGGGCCTGGGCGTGGTGATCGTGTTCCTCGGCGCTCTTGCCCTCGGCAAGGCAGCGATCGCCCGCCTCGCCGGCGGCCGCCACCGCGCGCCGGCGACCACGGTGACCGAAGAGCGCCAATACGGCCTGACCTACTGAGCCCCCGGGCAGCGCGGGTCGGGCCCGATGACCAGATCACAGACCGTGGCTCAGGACCGGGGACGCTGAGCCGCGCTCACAGTTGCCTTGCATATCTTCTGGTGCCGGCAATGCCCGGCTGGGCGGCATCCTCGGCTGGGTCAACCGGGGCCGCTTTGAACACACAGGATGATCAGGCGCGCGTCGTCTTGGACAACGCTCACCGTGCTGAGCCGTGTATAACCGCGCTCCCGCAACCCTTGTCTTCAATATCGGCGCGAACACAGCCAGCGGCCCGGTCACCCGCACCCTCGTCACCTTGCTTGCCGGTCTGCCCTTCGGTTCCTCCTTCTGAGATCGGAGGAACCAGGATGATCACAATGCTCAGGATTATGCCGATACGTTCCGCCCGCTCATCCTCGGCCAGCAGGCCCTTCGCGCCGGGATCGGCATAATCCCCAGGACGACATAATCCGCATATAGGACATCGGGGACGCCGCGGCGGGTCATGGCACGGCGGAGCAGGTCCTGGCAGGCGCGGGCGTTCTCGTGCGCGAAGAACCGGCCGTCGACCAGGAGCCGGGAATGGTCATCGACGATCAGGAACAGCCGCGCCCGGACCGAGCCCTCCTTCCGGGGCCAGGGCACCCAGGGGCCGGTCAGGACGTCGGTGATCCACCGCTCGTCCGGGCGGGCCGCCTCGTACCTCCCGTAGGCCTTCGGCTCGGCCGCCAGCGCCTCGCGGTGCAGGCCGGCGCGGCGCAGCTGGCCGCGGACGGTCCGCTCCGAGATCCGCACCCGTGCCGGTGATACAAGATCGAGGCGATCTGCGCGGCGGAGCGGCCGGGCCGCTCCAGGCGCAGCGCCGATGCCTCGGCTGCTCCAGGGCGCCGAAGGCGATCAGGCCATCACCGGCACCCACATCAAGCAGCGTGTCGCCGGGCCGAAGCCGCGCACCGTCGAGCACCCTGTCACGGATCGGACAGAGCATCGGTCAGAGCCTGCTGGTGCGCCTCGGCGTCGCCGCCGAAGCGCACGTCCAGCAGCCAACGATGCCAGCGATCAGTCCTGTCCACGGTCATCCCGATCTCGTGAGCGTCACCGTCGATAGGTAGTGTTCGGCTCACCCCGGCAGGGTTAGCTCTGTACCTCGCGACCCGTCGCGCACCCTGCCAGCGTTCTCCTGCCATGCGGCAGCGGGCCGCGGCTCCACACGCAGTGATCCTGATTTCTCGATAGCCATCGGAGCGGCGACGTCATCTTCCATTCCGACGCTTCATCGTCTATCGTCGATGAACGATGGACGTACATGAGCAACCGCTTGAGCGGGCCACGGCCGCCGAGTACGCGAGTTGGTTCCGCGCGCTCGCCGATACGACCCGGGTGCAGATCGTCTCGTTGCTGGCGCGGCGCGGGGAGCCGATGAATGTCGGCGAGATCGTGGCGCGAGTGGAGGTCGGCCAGTCGACCGTCTCGGCTCACCTGAAGGTGCTGGCTGAGGTGGGGTTCGTGCTGCCGGAACAGCGCGGGACTGCCTGCTACTACCGGGTCAACGAGGCGTGCGTGGAGTGCTTTCCCACAGCGGCGGACATCGTCATGGGACGACCGGTGCCGGCGCATCTTGCCTGATCCCGCGGCCTAACGGGGAACGGAGTGACCGATGACTGACGAGGACTTGGCCAGCAGGCGAGTGCGGACGATCAGCCGTTACTCGGAACTGGCGCGCTCGGCGCTGCAGGGCGCGTCGATCGCCGACTGTGAGCCGGATGCCTTCGCGGGCGGACAGTTCGGGGCGGCGGCCTACTCAGACAGAGATGACGCGCCCGCGTCAGTGGCCCATGTCAACGCCACGAAGGCGGGAATCGGCAACGTCCGGTTCATGGTGGGGCACATCGAAGAGATCCCGCTTCCGTCGGGGCACGTTGATGTCGTGATCTCGAACTGCGTGGTCAACCTGTCCGGCGACAAGCCGAAGGTTCTTGCCGAGGCCTTCCGTGTGTTGCGGCCTGGCGGCCGGCTGGGCATCAGCGACGTCATCGCCGAGGCGGGCGTTGATCTGCAGGCTCAGGCCGAGGCTGAGCATCATGTCGGCTGCGCCAGCGGAACGCTGACGCAGGCAGAGTACGAGCGGCTCCTGGCGGCGGCTGGATTCACATCCGTCAGCATCACGGTCACCACAGACGCGGGCGGCGGGCTGCATTCGGCGATAGTCAGGGCGGCCAAGCCTGCGACGGCCTGAACCCGGCTAGCTTGCAGGCGAGCCGATCAGCACTCCCAGGCTCGCAAGCGCTCCCGTGCGTGCGCGGTAGTAGACCCAGACGCCGCGCTTTTCCCGGTCAAGCAGCCCGGCCTCATGCAGCACCTTCAGGTGGTGGCTGATCGTGGGCTGCGATAGGTCGAAGGCACCCGTCAGGTCGCAGACGCATGCCTCGCCACCCGCGTGGCTGGCGATCAGGGACATGAGCCGCAGCCGGACTGGATCCGCGAGCGCCTTCAGGAGGGGCGCGACCTGCTGCGCTTGCGCAGCGGTCAGCGGCTCCTGCGACAGGGGCGGGCAGCATGCGGCCGCATCCACCAGTGGCAAGAGCTCCAGAGACCTCGACATAGATCTATATTGACAGATGTCTATGTGTACTGCAAGATGGCTGGCAAGCACATATAGACACTCATCGAAGTCCAGGAGGAATCCGTGTCCCGGATCCAGCTCGCGCTCAACGTCGACGACATCGATCAGTCGATCGCGTTCTACACGAAGCTCTTCGGTACCGAGCCGGCCAAGCGACGGCCCGGTTACGCCAATTTCGCGATCTCCGAGCCTCCGCTCAAGCTGGTTCTGCTAGAAAACCGCGGCCAGGGCGGCAGCCTGAACCATCTGGGTGTCGAAGTCGCCGACACCGATACTGTCGATGCGGAACAGGCCAGGCTCGCCACCACGGGCCTGGCCTCCATCGACGAGCGGGATACCACTTGCTGCTATGCCGAGCAGGACAAGTTCTGGGTCCAGGGCGCCCCGAACGACCTGCGCTGGGAGATCTACACCGTCAAGCAGGACAGCCCGACGTTCTGGGGCGAGGGCGGCGGCCAGAGCTGGGAGACGGTGGAGGCGGCGCTCGACGCGACGACGCAGAAGTGCTGCGGCACGGATGCGCAGGGCGCGTCAGAAACCGAGTCCGCTGGCGCCTGCTGCTAGCTAGGGGGTGTCCCGTGGCGGCGGCGCCTACCTGGCGGGAACAGACAGGAGCGCGGCCATGCGTTCCAGCGCGGCGGGCACCAGCCGGTAGTACACCCAAGTGCCCCGCCGCTCGCTGTCGATGATCCCTGCCGCGCGCAGGACCTTCAGGTGGTGGCTGATCGTCGGCTGGGTCAAGTCGAAGGCTGACGTCAGGTCGCAGACGCAGACCTCGCCGCCCTGGTGCGCGCCGATCAGGGATACCAGCCGAAGCCGGACCGGGTCCCCGAGCGCCCTGAAGGTCTGCGCGAGCCCGGCGGCGGCTGGCTCACCGAGGGGCTGTCCCGTCAGCGGCGGACTGCACGCCTCGGTACCGGGCCCTGAGATGCCGACGATCGCCAGGTCCGCACGCTCGGCTTGGATCGACATCCTTCTATCTTGACGAGTTTCGATACAACCTGGCAAGGTGACCTGTATCGACATTCATCTATCCAGGGTGGCGGGGTGGCGGGCCGAGCGGTGGCGGGCTGAGCAGGGTGGCGGGCTGAGCAGGGTGGCGGGCTGAGTGGGCGAAGTCGCGTTGTGGCGGCGCCTGACTGCGGAATTCGCGGGCAGCGCCTTCCTGGCCGCGACCGTGATCGGTTCCGGCATCGCGGCCGCTGCCTTGTCGCCTGGCGATACCGGCCTTGAGCTATTGGAGAACGCGGCGGCCACGGCGGCGGGCCTGTTCTCGATCATCTTGATGTTCGGTCCGGTATCGGGCGGACATTTCAACCCGGTCGTCTCGTTCGTCGACGCGGTCTTCGGGGGGTTGCGGTGGCGGGACGCCGCCGGGTACCTGGCTGCGCAAGTGTCCGGCTGCATCGCCGGAGCGGTTCTCGCGAACCTCATGTTCGGCCGGGCTGCGGTCAGCATCTCGGCAAAGGACCGGGCGACCGGCGCCCACTTCCTCTCGGAGGTCGTCGCGACGCTTGGCCTGTTGCTGGTGATCTTTGCGCTGGCCCGTTCTGGGCGGGCCAGATCCGCGGCGGCCGCAGTCGGCGCGTACATCGGCGCCGCGTACTTCTTCACCTCATCGACGAGCTTCGCGAACCCGGCAATCACCATCGGCCGGATATTCTCCGACACCTTCGCTGGCATCGCTCCGGCATCCGCGCCGGCGTTCATAGGCGCCCAGGTCGTGGGCGGCGCACTGGCTGTCGGGTTGATCAAGGTGCTCTACCCGGGAGTCACGCCGGCCGAGGCCGAGCGCATCGTCATCCCGCATCTCGCCGAGTCCACTACGAGCGACGATGCGGTCTCATCCGATGGCAGCCGTGAGATTCACCGCTGAACCTGCGAGCGACGGGAGCTGCTTATGCACCTGCTCATGATCGGCGGCAGCGACGCCGGCATCAGCGCCGCATTGCGTGCACGCGAGATCGATTCCTCGGCCGAGGTGACCGTGGTGCTGGCCGACGCGTTCCCCAACTTCTCGATCTGCGGGATCCCGTACTACGTCTCCGGCGACGTCACGCACTGGCGCAACCTCGCCCACCGCACCGTCGCCGACCTGGAAGTCGCTGGGATGACCCTGCGGCTGGACACCACGGCGCGCGAGATCGATGTTGCCCGCCGCGGCCTGGTTGTCACGGCCGCCGACGGTACGGCGGACATGATCAGTTACGACAAGCTCGTCATCGGCACGGGGGCAGTCCCGGTGCGCCCGCCGATCCGCGGCCTGGACAGTCTCGGACCGTCGGACGGCGTTCACCAGCTGCACACGATGGGCGATACCTTCGCCGTCATGCGGACTCTCGAGCGCGGCCCGGCCAGCGCCGTCATTGTCGGCGCCGGCTATATCGGCCTGGAGATGGCCGAGGCGCTGACGGCGCGCGGACTGGCCGTCACCCAGATGGAACAGCTTCCCGAAGTCCTGCCCGCGGTGGACAACGAGCTCGGCGCGCTCGTGCATGCCGAGCTGGCCAGCCACGGCGTGAAGGTGCTGGCCGGCACCACCGTGCACCAGGTCAGCCGCGCCGAAGGACCAGAGGGCCGCCTGCGGGTCGATGGCAGTACCGGCGGCGATGCGATCAGCGAGCTGGCGGACATGGTTCTGGTCGTCACCGGCGTCCGGCCTGACGCCGACCTGGCCGCTTCAGCCGGAGCGGCGACCGGGGTCAGGGGAACCATCGCGGTCGATCGCTCGATGCGCACGAACCTGCCCGGCATCTTCGCTGCCGGAGACTGCGTGGTCACTCACCACCGGCTGCTGGGCGAGACATACCTGCCGCTCGGCACGACCGCGCACAAGCAAGGGCGGGTCGCTGGCGAGAACGCGCTCGGCGGCCAGAGCGAGTTCGCCGGGAGCCTCGGAACGCAGGTCGTCAAGATCTTCGATCACGTCGCCGCTCGCACCGGCCTGCGGCACAGCGAGGCGACCGCTGCCGGGTTCGACCCTGTAACAGTCGAGTCCGCGGCCGACGATCACAAGGCGTACTATCCGGGCAGCCACCGCATCACGATGCGGGTCACGGGCGACCGCAACACCCGCAGGTTGCTCGGATTGCAGCTGTTCGGCCACCGGGACGCCGAGGTGGCTAAGCGGATTGACATCGCAGCCGCCGCGATCTTTCACGACATGACGGTTGACGACGTCAGCGACCTGGACCTCTCCTACACGCCGCCGCTCGGCAGCCCCTGGGAGGCAGTCCAGATGGGGACCCAGGCGTGGACCAGGCAGGTTACCTCAGCCAGGTCGCGCATCACGGCAACGCAGATGCCAGGTGCTCACTGACGGACAAACTCAGGCCAGCATCGGAGGCAAAGCGCGAGCGATGCACACAAGGCGTGCCGCACTAGCGAATATCGCTATGACCGCCAGCCAGTGGATGCCGGGCCCAGAGGTCATCGCGGCCGTGATCATCGAGGTATCCAGAACCGCCAGGCCAACGCAACCTGCAGCGCCAGAGCGCCGAACGGTCCGGTAGCGCGCAGCGCGGATCGCGATCACGAGAACGAGAACGCTTGCGACGAGTAGGCCACCCAGCAGCGCGCGGGCGATGATAGGAACCGGCCAGTCCCATGCCTTTCCCGTGATCAGCACCGCGGCCCAGCAGAGGCCGAAGGCCGGCCCCGTCACGACGAGCGCACGTGCCACCCGCCGCGCCGGGCTGGCGCTGCTGTAAGCCTCTACTACCGACCGAGCGCTGCCGAACTCGCTCACCGCTGCTTGCGCTGCGTCTTCTGCGCCCAACTCGAGCCGCAGGTACTTGGCGTATGCCTCGGCAAGCCCGTCACTGACTTCCTCGGCCAGCGGCAGGGGTAGCTCGGCGAGAAGGACCGCCTTGTAGTTCGCGATCAAGCTGGGTTCGGCCATGGCGTGCCCTCTAGGGCCGCACTCATCACGGCGGCGAAGTTCCGCCAGTCTGCACGTCGCCTGAGCAGCGCGTCTTCTCCCGCACCGGTCAAGGTATAGCACCGGCGCCGGCGGCCGGCGACGACGGACCATGAGCCCGCGATCAAGCCCGCGGCCTCCAGCCGGTGCAGGGCCGGATAGATCGTCCCGGTCGGCAACTCGAGCTGGCCGCCGGTCGACTCCCGCAATGCCTCCATGACGGCGTACCCGTGCCTCGGCCCGTCTTCCAGGGCGGCGAGCAGCAAGGCATCCAAGTGCCCCTTCAGCTGATACCGACTAGAGTCGTCTCATAAGTAGCATTGCTACATATCGCTGAAGGGGTGCTCGGTATGGCGTCCGCGAGCAAGATCCTCGGAGAACAGGTGGGCTCCACCGCACCGGTCTTCCTCACCTTCCTCGCTGTCCATGTCCTGGCCGGACTCACAGCCGTCGCTACCGGCGCGATCGCAGCCCTGACGCGCAAGGGAAGCCGCAGGCACATTCGAGCTGGTCGATGGTTCTACGGTGCCATCACAGGGGTCTTCGCGACAGCCACCGCGTTGTCGATCATGCGATGGCGGCAGGACTATCACCTGCTGATCATCGGGGCGGTGGCCTTTGCCGCGGCAACCATCGGCTACCTGCACCGGCGCCGCCACCGGCCAGGCGATACAGGCCACATCGTCGGCATGGGAGCCGGATACGTAGCGATGCTCACCGCGTTCTACGTGGACAACGGTCCCCAGCTGCCGCTCTGGGACAAACTTCCGCCGCTGGCGTTCTGGTTCCTGCCTGCCGCGATCGGCGCGCCGATCATCATCAGGGCCGTCCTCGCCGCACAGAGGCGACCACCGCAACAGTCCTTGTCCACGACGAAACCGCTCTGTCGACACTCGGCTGGTGTGCGTAAGAGACGCGGTTGAAGATTGTCACAGCTTCGGGTGGTGCCTTGTCTTCAAGGGGTAAGGCACCAAGCGGAAGGAAGAATCATGCGAGTCTTCGTCACGGGAGCGACCGGGGCACTGGGACGGCACCTCGTTCCTGGGCTGGTCGCGGCGGGGCACGAGGTCACCGCCACAACGAGGACGCCCGGCAAGGTCGCGCAGTTGCGCGAGGCGGGCGCGGAGCCGGCGGTCGTCGACGGGCTGGACCGCGAGGCGGTGATCGCGGCGGTGCTGGCTGCGGCGCCGGAGGTGATCGTGCACGAGATGACCGCGCTGGCGGGCATGCGGAGCTTCCGCAATCCCGACAAACTGTTCGCCGTCACGAACGAGCTCCGGACCCGCGGCACCGATAACCTGCTGGCGGCCGCGGAGCGGGCGGGTACCCGCCGGGTCATCGCGCAAGGCTACGCGGGCCCCGGGCCAGACAAGCGTTCCGGCGGCAGGCTGAAGACCGAGGAAGATCCGCCTGACTGGCGGCCCATCCGGTCGGCTGTGCAAGGGCCGACGGCGATGAAGCACGTGGAGGAGACCGTGCCGCGCACGGCACCGG
>WNGJ01020273.1_pt1 | contig 11861 bp, 4 predicted proteins | sample 5400611 | NCBI WGS metagenome assembly WNGJ01 (sample SAMN13153375, study PRJNA577476) | soil metagenome | isolation source: 40 cm soil or saprolite under Garry oak tree replicate 1 | place: USA:California | collected 2016-06-15 | reverse complement strand
GGGCTCTTCCTCTCCCTGGCCATCGTCGTTCTGCTGCTTGCATGCGTAAACGTCACCAACATTTTGCTGGTGCGCGCCACCGCGCGGGAAAGCGAAATGGCGATTCGTACCGCCATGGGAGCAAGTCGCGCCCGCTTAATCACGCAGGTCCTGATGGAAAGCATGCTGCTGGCCATGTTCGGCGCGGTGATTGGCATCGCGCTCGGAGCCTCAGTGACGCACTGGATGGCCGACCTCCGCCTTGCCTCGTTCATCCCGGTCACTTTGGACTTTGGTCTCGATTGGCGTGTGCTCGCATACGCGATTGCTGCCGCGCTTTGCACCGGTGTTTTTGTCGGATTGTGGCCGGCCCTGCGCGTCGCCCGCTCGAACGTAAATCAAGCGCTCCGCGAAGGAGGCCGTAGCGGTTCCAGCGGAGTTGCTCGCCATCGCGTACGCAGCATTCTGGTAGGAGCGCAAATGGCGGGCTCGCTGATTCTGCTCATCGTTGCCGGCCTGTTTGCCCGCAGTTTGCAGTCCGTTCAGCGCATGTATCTGGGTTTCGAACCGGGTCACGTGCTGAATGTGATTCTTGACCCGCACGAAATGGGATATGACCAGGCCCGCACGAATGCCTTCTATAAGGAACTCGAAGACCGGGTGCGTCCTCTCCCTGGAGTTCAGTTCGCAAGTCTGGCATATAGCGTGCCTATGGGAAATTACTCCGCGGGAGACGCAGTCAAAATTGAAGGCCATCCCACGCCCGGCGGGCAGCAGCCGCCCGTCATCATGGACAACTTAGTCGATCCCGCTTACTTCGAGACGATGAAGATCCCGATGCTACGGGGCCGCGCATTCACGGACTTCGATAACGAGGCCTCGACTCATGTGGCCATCGTGAACCAAACCATGGCCGCGCGCTTCTGGCCCAACGAAGACGCCCTCGGCAAACGTTTCGAAACCAAGAGCACGTTGTGGCAGGTGGTGGGAATTGCGGAAAATGGAAAATATGCTTTCATCGGTGAAGATGCCAGGCCATATTTCTATCTTCCCTTAAAGCAAAGCTTCGTATCTATGCGGGTCCTGCAGATTCGCACTTCCATGGCTCCGGAGGCGCTGATCGCGCCGGTGCAGCAAGTGATCAAGAGCCTGGATCCGAGCCTGCCGGTCTTTTCGCTTCTCACCATGAACGATTCTCTTGCTGGCGCCAATGGACTCATGATCTTCCGCATGGGCGCCCTGCTCGCCTCCTGCATTGGCTGCCTGGGACTTATGATGGCGGCGGTGGGAGTTTACGGGGTTGTGGCTTTTGCCGCCAGCCAGCGCACGCGCGAGATAGGAATTCGGGTCGCTCTCGGTGCGACACGAGAGCAGGTACTCAAACTCGTCCTGCGCCAAGGTGTCTGGGTGGTGCTCGCAGGCGCGGCTCTGGGACTTCTGGCTACAGTCGGCATCAGCCGCGGAATCGCGAATCTAGTGGTAGGAGTAAGCGCCACCGATCCGCTCACCTTCATCGCCGCAACATTGTTCCTGATAGGAGTTGCGCTGTACGCATGCTATGTCCCCGCGCGCCGTGCGATGAAAGTCGACCCGATGGTGGCACTGCGGTACGAATGAGGAAGAACTATGAATGGACTACCCCAAGACGTTCGTTACGCACTGCGCCAATTACGCAAGAACCCGGGGTGCACCGGCGTTGCTGTGATAACCCTGGCGCTTGGAATCGCTGCCAACACCGCAATTTTCAGTGCGGTTGATGCCGTGCTGGTGCGTGCACTTCCTTTTGGCGCGCCGGACAGACTCGTGTGGCTCAACGGCAAGATACCGATGACGGATGAGGCCGCGGTCTCTCCTCCAGATTTCCGAGATTATCGTGCCAGCAATCGAACATTCGACTGTATTGCGGCTATAGGGTACGTAGCCGGGCCGTCGAACCTGTCTGTTGGCAAACCCCAGCAGGTCCTGACGACCATTGCGTCAGCCAATTTCTTCGAGTGCATGGGTCTCCGTCCGTTGCTTGGGCGAGATTTTGTTTTATCAGATGAACAAGCGAACGAGCCGCAAGTGGCGATCCTGGGCTACGGCGTGTGGAAGCGCGACTTCGGTGCTGATCGCAACATTATTGGAAGCACGATCCGAATGGATGGCGCGACTCTAACGATCGTCGGCGTCCTGCCATCTGATGTGCCACTGCTCAGCGAAGCTCAGATTTGGCGGCCGTCTCCAATGCTGAATCGGTTGATGAGCTTCCGCCTCGGGCATTCACTGAAAGCAATTGGCCGACTCAAGCCGGGTATCACGCTCGAACAATCTCAAGCCGACCTGGATGGCATCGCGCTGCAATTGCAGCATCAGTATCCCGATACAAATAAAGGTTGGTGGATGCGCCAGAGGCCATTGCGGGATGTGCTGATGGGGCCGGTGCGCCCGGCATTGTTGCTCATGTGGGGTGCAGTCGGGATTCTTCTGCTCATTGCCTGCGTCAACGTGGCGAACTTGTTGCTGGCGCAGTCCATCTCGCGCCAGAGGGAGTTCGCTTTGCGCACGGCTTTGGGTGCGAGCCGAGTGCGCATGATCCGTCAGGCATTGACGGAGAGCGTAATGCTGTCCTCCGCCGGAGGCGCTCTCGGGGTGCTTGCGGCTTCGTTAGGAATCCACACCCTGCATTCCTTCGGGCCGCTGAACGTCCCGCGTCTTGGCGAGAGCAGCATGAACCCGGCCGTGCTGGGATTCACTATCGGAATTTCTGTGTTAACCGGCGTCGTGTTTGGCTTGGTTCCGGCTTTGCAAATTTCTGGAAGCCAGTTCAGCCGAGGGCTGAAAGAGTCAGGACGCACATCGGCCCCGTCGTCGCACAAGAGCCTGAGCAGCGCGCTCGTAATTGGCGAAATTGCGATGTCGCTGACGCTGCTGGTCAGCGCCGGGCTTCTGCTCAAAAGCTTCTGGCGGCTGATCCACGTGGCTCCAGGATTTCAGACCGATCACGTCGTGACCGCTAAGCTGAGTCTTCCCCTTTCGACCCATGGACTCTATGGCGACCCCAGGGCACGGGTCCAATTCTGGCGGCAATTTGAGGAGCGGGTGAAAGCTCTACCCGGAATCGAGGCCGTTGGCGCCACCTCCGAGCTACCGCTCAGCGGACAGCATAGTGACGATCCGTTCCACATTCCCGGACGCACGTATGGCCCGAGCGAGTTCGACGACGCTCAATTCCGCCAGGTCACTCCCGGATATTTGTCGGCCATGCGTATTCCTCTCATTTCAGGACGGTGGCTGGATGAGCACGACAACGCGAATTCCCCAGGAGTGGTCGTTGTCAATCAGGCCTTCGTGAGGCGCTTCTTCAGTGGAGGCAACGTAATTGGCCAGCCTTTGCAACTCATGGGCGATCCACAATCGACGCGCGAGATCGTCGGCGTCATAGGGAATGTCACACACATCGCGCTCAGCGAGCCAGATTGGCCGGAGATGTACGTTCCCTACGCGCAATTTGCGCCTCCAACGATGAACGTTGTGGTCCGTGCCGCCGCCAATCCAATGAATCTGGCGACCGCTCTGAAGGCGCAAGTCAGCTCCGTGGATAAAGACGTAACCCTTTCGGCCGTCACGTCGATGGATGATGTTCTGGGCGCGTCGGTGTCTCAACCGCGCTTCTCGTCGCAACTGCTCGGAGTGTTCGCCGCGCTCGCACTGCTGCTGGCCGCGATCGGTCTTTACGGCCTGATGGCCTATTTCGTAACTCAGCGCAGAAGTGAAATCGGTATCCGAATGGCTCTGGGCGCCACGCGCGAGGACATCCTGAAACTCGTGCTCCGTCATGGTGGGGTGTTGGCGATTATCGGAATGACGATTGGACTAGCCGCATCAATGATCGCCACACGCGTTTTGTCGAGCTTGCTGTTCGCCGTGAGTCCAACCGACCCGCAAACATTCCTTGCGGTTGCCCTGCTGTTGGCGGGAGTTGCGCTTGGAGCTTGCTATGTCCCTGCGAGGCGCGCCATGAAGGTCGATCCCATGGTGGCGCTGCGGTACGAGTGAGGCAGAACGAACCATGAATGGATTACTCCAAGACGTTCGTTACGCACTGTGGCAGTTGCTTAAGAATCGCGGGTTCGCATGTACTGTGCTCTTTGTTCTGGCGCTGGGAATTGCTGCCAGCGTGACAATGTTCGCTTTTGTCGACGCGGCACTGATCGACCCGTTGCCGTATGGGAATCCGTCTCGGCTGGTTGCAATTACTGAGACCTTCCCGACCAGCCCAAGTTCGTCAGCTTCGTATTCCAACGTGTCGTATCTCGACTTTCAGGATTGGAGTGCTCGCAACAAGGGCTTTGCGTCGATTGACGCATACGCCCTAAACGGAGGATTCACTTTTAGCGCTGCGGAAGGCGCACAGCAGGTCACTGGTGCTCGCGTTAGTGCTGGCTTTTTTCGCACACTGGGGACGATACCGATGGTCGGACGGGACTTCTTTCCCGGCGAAGATGTAGGTGGCGGACCCCGCCCGGTGATCCTGAGCTACAAGGCCTGGCAGAATCGATTTGGCGAAAGAAAGGAAGTACTCGGGCAGACGATAACGATTAATGGAATTCAGCGCACCATTGTTGGAGTGCTACCGCGCGAGTTCCATTTTGCTCCGGTGGGAGCGACAGATTTTTGGATCACGTTAAATCCAGCAGACCCATGCGAAAGGGATCGTGGTTGCCACAATCTCGGGGCTATTGGGCGTCTCAAAGATGGTTTCTCTCTTGAGGCTGCACAGGGTGCGATGAAGTCTGTGGCGCAACAGCTGCAAGTCGAGTATCCAGATTCGAACCGAGATGAGAGCACTGCGGTAGTGCCGCTCAGCGAAGTCATTACAGGAGATATCCGTCCGGTACTCCTGACTCTCCTCGGCGGCGCGTTACTGCTGTTTCTAATTGCCGCGATCAACAGCTCCAGCCTGTTACTGGCCCGCTCCAGCTCTAGAAAGCGCGAGATTGCAGTTCGTGGAGCGCTGGGTGCGTCGCCCGTGCGTTTAATCGGCTTGTTCACTATTGAAGGCCTTGTTCTCGTAATTCTTGCAAGCTCGGTCGGACTCGTTGTGGCCGACTGGGCAATGCAGACTCTGAATATCCTAATTCCGGCCGACATGATGGGTAGCATGCCCTATCTCCAAGGATTAGGTCTTAATTGGCACGATCTAGCTTTCGCGGTCGCTCTCGCCGCAATTGGTGCTGTCTCATTTGCAGGTGCGCCCATTCTCCTAATATCTCAAGCAGCTTTGCACGACTCCCTAGCGGAAGGGGGCCGAGGATCGAGCGGCATCAATTGGCGGCGGATAGGAGGCAAACTCGTGATGATCGAACTTGCCTTGGCTACGGTCCTTCTGGTAGCAGCCGGCCTGCTTGATAAGAGCCTTTATCGCCTGCTGAAGGTTGATATCGGTATTCAACCCGATCGTTTGGCAACGCTGCGGGTGACACTTCGCAGAGCCAGGTATTCAAAGGACGGGCAGGCTGTCACAGTCCAACGCGAGATCGTGCATCGAATCGCGGGATTGCCAGGGGTAAAGTTCGTCGGGGTCGCTAACGCTCTGCCTGTCAGCTCTGGGTGGGGATCGACCTGGTTCGAAATTGCCAATCGAGCCGATCAACGCGAGCACAACGAGGCCTTCAACAGGCAGGTGAGCTCTGATTACTTCAGAACGACACAGGCGCGTTTACTGCAAGGCCGCTTTTTCACTGAAGCGGAGGATGCCTCGAAGCCATCTGTAGTGATCATCAACCAGAGCCTGGCAAGGCAGTACTTTCCTCACGAAGATCCGGTCGGCAAACAAATTTCCTATTACGACGAACCGGACAAGCCAATGCAGGTTGTGGGTGTGATCGGTGACATTAAAGAAAGCCCGCTCGACGCCGCCACCAGGCCAGCCATCTATGTGCCGTTCAACCAGCACCCGACCCCCGACTTCGGCGTAATTATCCGTACGTCAAGAGCAGATGCAGAGCTTGCGCACACCGCAGCAGCGACTATCCACGCGATCGATGCAGGCATTGCGACTTCGCAAGAAACCACTATGCTCGCGATGGTTAACGATTCGCCCACAGCTTATCTCCACCGAGCGTCAGCTTGGCTGGTCGGAGGATTCGCAGGTTTGTCGTTCATCCTCGGTGTGGTCGGATTGTATGGAGTTGTAGCTTATTCGGTCGGACAACGCACGCGCGAGATTGGGGTTCGCATGGCACTGGGAGCGCAACGCAGTTCGATTCATCGGCTCATTTTGCGGGAGGCGGGAGGGCTTGCAGCAATTGGAGTGATTTTAGGAATTCTTGGTTCGCTTGGAACAGGAAAGCTAATTGGGAAGCTTCTGTTTGGTGTTAAGCCGTGGGATGGTTTGACGCTGTCGCTCGTTGCGGGCGGGCTTTTCACCGCTGCTTTGCTAGCGTGCTTTCTTCCGGCGCGCCGAGCGGCCAAGGTCGATCCCATGGCTCTGCGCTACGAGTGAAGCAGTTTCAGGTGAGAGCATGAGAACGATAATTGAAGACCTTCGATACGGTTTGCGGCTCCTACGGAAGTCGCCTGGGTTCACGATTGTGGCGGTGCTCACGCTCGCGCTCGGTATCGGTGCCAACACCGCTATTTACACGCTGCTCGATCAAGCTCTGCTGCGCAGTTTGCCGGTGAAAGAGCCGAGCCGTCTAGTAGTCTTGCAATTCTCGGGCGACGATACCGGAAGCACGCACGCGCGCGGCGATTCCCAAATTGTATTTTCCTACCCCATGTACCGCGACTTGCGGGACCACAATTCAGTGTTCAGTGGATTGATCGCAACCAGTTGGGCTCAGGTCGGAGTGCAATGGCACAACCAGCCCGACCTTGCAGATGCGGAGTTGGTCTCGGGCAATTACTTCGACGTGCTTGGATTGCAGCCGGCGCTGGGCCGTTTCTTGGTGGCCTCCGATGATCTTGCAGAAAATGCGAATCCGCTAACTATACTCAGCTTTAATTATTGGCAGCGCCGCTTTGGTTCCGATCCGAAGATTGTCAACCAGAGTATTTCCATTAATGGACACCCGTTCACCGTGATTGGTGTCACTCCTCCTGGTTTTCATAGCGTTGTGGGCGGTGGGTCAAAGTGGCTGCACATTATCGGCAGGCTCAATCCTGGACTGACTCGCGCCCAGGCTCAAGCAGGCATCGATCAGCTTTGGCATTCGATTCGCGCAGACGAGTTGAAACAGCTAGGGCGTAGTTCGCAAACGTTCCGTGATGCCTTTCTGACCAACTCTCATCTTTTTCTGGACGACGGCTCCAAAGGTGTTCCCGTACATGGAACTGTGCCTACAACGCTTTTGATCGTCATGGGCATGGCCGCACTCATGGCCCTAATGTCGTGCACAAATGTCGCCAGCCTTTTGCTGGTGCGAGTGGCGCGACGTACACGAGAAATTTCCGTGCGCTATGCGCTTGGAGCGCAGCGGAGACGTTTGGTCCAGCAACTGTTGGCCGAAGGCTTATTGCTCGGACTGGCTGGTGGTGCGATTGGCATCTTTCTAGCTCCCCAGATTGCGGCGGTGCTGACTCGTACAATTTGGGGAGCCGGACACAGCCAATTTGCATTCAGCCCATACTCTGACTTGCGGATTCTGGCATTCAACTTTGGGTTGGCGCTGGTTGTGAGTGTCATGTTCAGTCTGGCGCCGGCATTGCAATTCCGGCGGCCCGACCTAACTCAGACTCTGAAGCAACAATCAGCGGTCATTGCGGGCTGCTCGATTTATCTACGCCGCGCCACGGTAGCCGCACAAATCGCTCTCAGTCTTCTGTTACTCGTTGGCGCTGGCCTGTTTGTGCGTACGCTGCGGAATCTCAAGACCCTTGATGTGGGATTCACGACTGACCATCTCGTCACATTTACTGTCGATCCGAAGCTCGCTGGGTACGAAGATACTCAGACGCTTGCCTTCTACCAGCAAATCCTGGAGATGCTGTCGAGCCTCCCCGGAGTGCAATCCGCTGCGGCTACAAACGATCCGGAACTCGCCAACAACAATTGGGGAAACAACATCACCATCGCCGGTTATCGCCCCGCCGACGGCGATCACATGAATATCGAGTGGGCGCGAGTGAGCCCCGGATATTTCTCGACAATGAAAACGCCTCAACTCGCAGGCCGCGAGGTCGAGCCATCCGATCGCGTTGGAACCCACAAAGTTGCGGTTGTAAACGAGAGCTTCGCGCGCCGCTATTTTGGCCGGCCGCAGAACGCGTTGGGGCATTATTTCTGTGCCGGCGCGGGCAACGTCACGCCGGATATCGAAATCGTCGGCGTCGTGAAAGACGCCAGGCACACCACTGTCCGCGAGGATGTGCGTCGAACTGTTTTCACCCCCTATCTGCAAGATCCGCAGATGGGGCCGGTCTATCGCTTCGGTCTGACTTTTTACGTGCGTACTTGGCAAGACCCCAAAGCTGCGCAATCCACCATTCGCTCGGCGATGCAGGCGCTCGATTCAAAGCTGGTGCTCGATGCCTTCCGAACGATGCAGGAACAAGTGGAGGACAACCTGAGTGATGAGCGCGTGATTGCCTTCCTGGCTACAAGCTTCGGCGTGCTTGCGGCGTTATTAGCGGCAATCGGGATTTACGGTGTGCTCGCCTACTCGACCGCCCAGCGCACGCGCGAAATCGGTATTCGCGTCGCCATGGGAGCGAGCAGGATTGATGTCATTCGCACGGTGCTGTCTGAAGTGGCACGGCTGGCAGCGATTGGATTGGCAGCAGGTCTACCGCTCTGTGTCGTGCTGGCACGCGCAATCCGCGATCAGCTATTCGGCGTTTCTAATTACGATCCGCTGACGCTCGGCGCGGTGTGCGTCGTGATGTTGGCAGTCGCGTTTGTATCAGCAGCCCTGCCTGCCCGCCGCGCGGCGAAGGTCGATCCCATGGTGGCGTTGCGGTACGAGTGAGGAATAAATGACCGGAATCATTCAAGATCTTCGCTACGCACTGCGCCAGTTCCGCAAGAGCTCAGGTTTCTCTGCTGTTGCGATCGGCACCCTTGCGTTGGGAATTGGAGCGAGTACGGCCATCTTCAGCGTTGTTTATGGCGTTCTCTTGCGCTCGCTCCCGTACTACAAGCCTGATCGAATCGTGCAAATGTGGGAGGTAAATTCCAGCGGGGGGCACGTGCGGTTCGCGGACCCGAATTTTGAAGACCTGCATGCCCAAGCGCACTCGCTTCAAGGTATAGCTGAGATGTATTCGATAGAAGCTGCCGTTTCGGTTGGCGAGGAGCCGGATCGCATCAACGTTGCGCATGTCTCCAAAGATTTCTTCTCTGTAATGGGCGTCCAGCCGGTAATCGGAAGGTTGTTCGCTCCAGAAGAGCTGCATTTTGGAGCTGCTCCCACCGCGCTTGTCAGTTATTCGTATTGGAAACTTCACTTGCATGAAGCCCGCGACCTCGGGGCGGTGAATGTCACGGTTTCAAACAACCCTGTATCAATCGTTGGTGTCCTTCCGCCAGGGTTTGCTTTTCCAGACAACAGTCAGGTATGGCTCGCCCGAGAAACTGATGTCCGCCTGCCGAGTCGCAGCGCACATAACTGGGAGGTTGTCGCACGGCTGCGAGACGGCGCCTCTCTCGACCAGGCGCGGGCCGAGGTCTCCGCAGTCGCTCATCGGCTCTTTCAGCAATATGGCTCCGAAGACATGACCATGGTCGATGCCGCAGTTCTCCAGTTGCGGGAGGCGTTGACGATCGAGGTGAAACCAGCGCTGTTGGTTTTGTTGGGAGTAGCGAGTTTGCTGCTGCTGGTTGCCTCCGCGAATGTGATGAACCTATCGCTTGCACAGGCCTCCGCGCGTGCTGGTGAATTAGCAATCCGCTCAGCACTGGGCGTTTCTCGCTGGCGTCTCGTGAGGCAGTTCCTGGCGGAAGCACTTCTGCTTTCACTGCTCGGCAGCTGCCTTGGCGTAATTTCTGCATATTTCGGGGTCCGCGGTTTGCGGGCATTGGCGCCAGGCAGCATTCCTGGCCTTAACGACATTTCCTTGAATGCACCTGTACTCTGGTTTGCTCTGGGACTGGCTGTCGTGCTTGCGGCCGGCTTGGGCGTGCTGACGGCATTGCGCGCAACGTCAAGCAATCTGCAAAGCACTTTGGCGGCAGGACGCACGCAAGCGTCTACCGTGCGCAGCCAGCGAGCAGGGCGAGTCATCGTCGCGGGCCAAGTTGCAATAACGCTGACTTTGCTCGTCGGCGCCGGACTGCTCGGCCGCAGCATGCTTCGTGTGCTCTCGGTGCATCCGGGATTTGAAACCCAGCATGTGCTGACGATCGATCTGAAGTTGCCCGATCTCGACGCGCAGATGATGCCCCAGCGCGTGCAGTTCCTGGACCAGCTAATCTCGCGTTTTCGAACTCTACCGGGAGTGCGGGAAGTCGGCGGCACCAACACGCTCCCTCTTACGTCCGGCCCGGATGATGGAAACTTCGCAATACTGAATACGCAGGGGCTTTCCCCTGCACAAAGAGATTTGATTGACCGTAGCGCTCACATCTCCCCTGAAAAAGCCGGCCCGGCATACCTGAATGAGTTCACGAAGTTCTTCGACCAACGATTTTCCGACGCCGAACACACCGGGAATGCTGATTATGTAGTGGCCAGCGAAGGCTACTTTCAGAGCCTGGGGATTCCACTGCTGCGTGGCAGGCTGTTCAACGACGCAGACGGACCGAATGCTCCCCATGTCGCTGTGATCAGCGAGTCGACAGCGCGGCAGAAATGGCCGAATCAGAATCCGATTGGTCAAACGATTGAGTTTGGCAATATGGATGGCGACCTGCGCCCGCTGACAATTGTCGGCATAGTTGGAGAGGTGCGCGCGAGAACACTGGAGTCAGCGCCGCGACCAACCATCTATGTGAATTATCGGCAGAGGCCGCGAGCCACTTCCCAGTTCAGTATAGTTTTGCCGACGAGTTCTGATGCTGCGGCGGTCTTCGCTGCCGCCCGCAGAGTCATAGCGCAGCTTGATCCGACGGTCCCGCCGAGATTCAACACCTTACACGAAATATTTTCGGAGTCATTGAACAGCCGCCGTTTCAATTTGCTTCTGATCGGGGTGTTTGCAGGTACGGCGTTGCTGCTGGCGATCGCAGGCGTTTGCGGCGTGCTGGCCTATTCGGTCGCCCAGCGCACACGGGAAATAGGAGTCCGCATTGCGATGGGTGCAAGTACAGCAAACATTCTCAAAATGGTTTTACGCCAGGGATTAATTACCGCCGTGGTTGGGATATCGATTGGGCTCTTGGGATCATTCCTGCTCACCCGGTTCATGCGTTCGCTTCTGTTTGAGGTCGGGCCTGGTGATCCCATCACGCTCGCCGGTGTGGCTTTGTTGTTAATGCTTGCGACCATGCTGGCGTCGTACATCCCAGCGCGGCGCGCAGCCAAGGTCGATCCCATGGTGGCGCTGCGCTACGAATGAGGAGATATGAACGGAGTACTGCAAGACGTTCGCTACGCGCTGCGGCAGTTGCGCAAGAGCCCGGGCTTCGCCGCCGTTGTCGTCATCACGTTGGCCGTCGGTATTGGCGCGAACAGTGCCATCTTCAGTGTGATTGAAGCAGTCATGCTGCGCCCGTTGCCATACAAAGATCCGAAACAGCTCATGCTGCTTGCTGATTCGCAAGACCCGGAAAATGGTGGACTTCTTCTTAAAGATATAAATTCACTGCGGTCTCAGAGCCGCAGGTTCTCAAACATCGCCTTCTATTACCGCGACAGCGGGTTTTCCAATGTCACCCTGAGCGCCGGGACAGAGCCAGAGTTGGTTCAAGGAGCATTTGTCTCTTCCAACTTCTTCCCGGTGATGGGAGTAGCGCCCGCTCT
>WNGJ01026249.1_pt1 | contig 11862 bp, 13 predicted proteins | sample 5400611 | NCBI WGS metagenome assembly WNGJ01 (sample SAMN13153375, study PRJNA577476) | soil metagenome | isolation source: 40 cm soil or saprolite under Garry oak tree replicate 1 | place: USA:California | collected 2016-06-15 | reverse complement strand
CCACCCGCATCGTTTCCGTCATGGAAGCTCTGCGAATTCATCCCTATCTCGGCCGCGTCGGCCCTGAACCCGGCATCCGTGAACTCATCATCGGCGGCACTCCGTATTCCGTCCTCTATCGCGTCCGCGCCAACCGCCTTATCATCTCCGCCATCTCCCACGCCTCCCAATCTGGATAAACTCCCATCTCCGCACGTGCCGAGGAGCAAAGAGAGATCCTTCGACTCGCTGCGCTCGCTCAGGATGACCATCCTTCGTCGGATGGTCAGATGCAGGGGACGAAGGTTGGGTCGTTTCGATCCGGCTCTTCGTTCTCGCTCGCCACCGCTTTTCGTTTTCTCGCCACTCGTCACTCGCCACTCGGCACTCGCCACTGCTCTTGACAGTCGATGGTCGGCCATGTGGCCGAAGGCCTGCCGCCCGCCATAAAACGATTTCAGAATTGATTCCGCAAACCGTTGACTTACTTCATCCGTCGCCCTACCCTATGCGATAGAGGTTCGATGAAAACATGAGCATCCGAGTCGAAGGGCGGAGGGTCAAAGGCAAGCCCGACGCAGTGTCTATTCAAATCGGTGCAGGGGTTTTCTCATGCCCTATTGTTGGGATGACCCCGATGACGTTCTCCGGGTACTAAACAATGCCATCGCGTTGGCGCAGGCTCCGTTGCGGAATGAGATCAACCGACTCCTGCGGGAGAATGCAGGACTGAAAAGCCAGCTTGAGAGTCGAAATTAGACTCATGAGTGTCGTGGCTGGCACAGCCTGCCATCTTTCTAGTTCATTTACTAACCTTCACCCAAGTCTTGCCTAAAGCATCCGCTTCAAACCAGATCATCCCGTCCGACCTAGTGGTGAGGACCCTCCGGACCCCGCCCGTAGTCCAGTTAATCCCCCTCGCATGGATTCCATAATCGACCTCCTCTTGGGTGTCGAACTTAATTTCTTCGTCGGAGATAATGATGATTTCCGGGTTGCAGTAGTCAAAGACTTCCTTGCAATAACCACTTTCCCTTCCATGATGCGACGCGACAAAAACATTTACACGGCCCAAGTGCTGTCTGAAGCTTGCGTTTCGGAGGAGCGCCTCCCATCCAGCCGTCTCGAGGTCCCCCGGGAACACAATGGACAGTCCCGGATAATCGAGAAAAAGAACTAGGCTAAGGTTGTTTGTGTCCTCGAACGTGGGATAGTTGTTATAGAAGACCTCATAACTTAGCAATCCAAAATCGGGCGGGCTCGAAACGATTTGATTGTAGTTCCCGGACATCGCTAGCAGAGATTTCATTCCAGGCCCCAGACCGCCCGATTGCTCTTTCATCGCGCGCAACTGCAGGTCTGTGATCGAAAAATTTTTGTGAAGGATCCATACGGGGATTCTGTCCTGCATCTGCCTCAACCTGGGAAGCCCACTGACATGGTCTTCGTCAAAGTTCAGTACGAAGAAGCGCTCTATTCCCCTGAATCCAGAGTTAACCAGATAGTCCGCAGGATAAAAGCCAGTCTCATCGTTGTCGCCACAGTCGATCAACATGATATTGCTTGTGTCAGCGATCGCGAGCGCACAAAACCCGTGGGCAACGTCGAAAATCCTTAGCAACATTTAGCGCACCCAGCCAACGGCCGCACATTGTATCACGTGTTCGCTTTTCTTTCACCATTGGGTAGGTATTGGAGGCATCGTTGGCGGCGGCTTCGGCTTGGTGGTTCTCCGAACGTGCTCCAAGTAGTGATAACCCCGATGGATCGGAGACTCGAAAGTGTAAGCAGCTGCCTTCTGAGCGAATTTCTTGTTCGTGACATAGACGCTTATCGTGGTCTCGTCAATATCCAACAACACGCAACCTGCTTGGTTGTTGGTGATTATTGGCAGCTCCCGGCTGCTGAATGCGCCGTAGGCAAGATGTTCCGAGGGGGCATTGCCGACCAGCGTGAGCGCGGGGTTCACGACGTCCAGGAAGTCGTATGACCTGTCGGATGACCTGCCATGGTGGGGAGCGATTAACACGTCAACATCGGTCACGGCCTTTTTATGGTTGGCCAGAATGTGCTTCCATGTTTCATCGTGCGAATCACCGCCAAACAAAATTCGGCGGCCCTCCGTTCTGTACAACAGAACGTAGGAACAACCATGATAGTCGCCGCTGTTTAGATTAGCGTCCTTGATCAAGTCCGCGGTTGGAGCAAGGATATGTAGGCCGTCCCCTCCACCGCCGCCATCTGCCCCTACGTTGTAGTACTTGTTCCTGTAGCCCGAGTACGATGTCAATCGTGTTGGGTTTTTGCGGTCTTTGGCACCACCTCTCAAGCTGAGATAAAATTTCCAATCCGCCTCGTTGAATCTGCCGTGTTGTTTCTTGCTCCAGTCGATTGCCTTGTTGTTGTTTGTGTCCCAAAAATTTGTGGGCGAAAACTCTTTGAAAAACTCCTTCATGCCGTCCATGTGATCCATGTCAGGATGAGTGAGTACGAACCGAAAAACGTTGCTGATGCCCTGCTCTTTCAGGTACCCAATCGGATTCACCGGGAAGTCCCTTTGTCCAAAATCGCCGGGCAAAGGTGGTGGTGCACCTAGCAGTGAACGGAGGCTTGCTTTAGGAGCCAAGATAACTGGAATGTCGGGAACCACAACAACGGGAGCCGCATTGCAAACGTCGATGACCGTGACATGCCCGCTGTTGTGCTGGATCACGTTGCAGTCGCCCTCTCTCACATTGAGGAAGTGGATCTGCGGCATAGCTAAGGGGATTTCAGAGGTTCAAGTTCGGCATACCGAAGGAACATTTCATAGCTGAACTGTCGGAAAAATTTCAGATAGCGATAGAAGAGTGTGATGGAGGCCAAGCCCGCGAGTAGTGCCCAGCGGAGCCGAACTGGATGAACTCCAAAGTAGTGCGCAATGATGATGCCAGCTGCCGCCACAAGGAAGGCAAAGGACATATTCCGCGCAAATCCATATTGATTGCGGAACGCATCAAGCCGATTCTGTCGGGTCTCATCCGACGTCACAACTGCATAGCAGTGGAGAAATAACCCCTCGCCTTTACCGTCGAACTCGCGCGACTTCATTCTTACGCCGATCCTTTGCTGGACCTCGTGAGGAAGTGGGCGGCAAAAATTTGGGAAGATTACCCGCTGAATCCATTTCGGCCTGACGCCCATGAGGAGTTCATTGGGGCGTTTGAGCAGTCGGGAGACCGCGATCTGTTCGTAAAGGAACGAGGAAAAGTGGGCGATGATATGGCCGCAAATGTAGGTTAAGACCACCAGGAACACTGCGAACAGAGGGGCAATCTTCTCCTGAGTGAGGAGGCCGAATCCAAAAATATAGTCGAACGTTGCCAGCAGGATTGAACCTGAGGAGAGATAGGCAAAAAAGTCGTAAACGCTGAACGGTACTTTGTCCAAGGCTCGCTGCGCTATGGAGAGATGCTAATTATTGGCACCTCACATCTCAATATGCAAGGGCAATAAACATCCTGCGAGGCGTCCCATCTAAGAGACAGAAACAGGAACGCGGTATTCGCGCTTCGACCGAACCTTGCTCTGGAACACAGGGGGGAGCGGATCGCCGTGCTCCCGGCAGGATTCCACGATTCTTCTGGCGAGGCCTTGAGCGATTTCGACCGTTTCGGCAACGCTGCGGCCTTCGGCCACCAATCCCGGAACATCCGGGCTGGTACCCAAATAGCGGCCATTCTTCAGATTCTCGACGCGAACCTGAATGGCCACTTCCTCGACTTCCGCGAGGTGCTCTTGCCGCTTCATGGAGGTTCCTTCGCAGGGCATTATAGCAGATACGCGTTTCAATGACACCAACTTTTTCCGCGACGGCGGCAGCGATCCACTGGTTCAGGGAGACACCGTCCTCTTTCGCGAGGCGCTGCGCCGCTTTCTTGATGGAATGCGGAAGCTTCAATGGATAAGTAGCTCTACTCATGATTTCACATATCATAGGATACTTCCATTGGCGCGCTGAGGAGCCTCTTTGCATCCGATGCTAGCAATGCTATCATTGCTGACATGGCCGCACTCACAATTCGCCAACTGGACCAGAAAACCAAGACCCGCTTGCGGGTTCGCGCCGCCCACCACGGACGCTCGATGGAAGAAGAAGCCCGTGAGATCTTGCGCTCCGCTTTGACCACCTCCTCTCGGACCAAGGGAAACCTGGCCGAGGCGATTCGCCGCCGGTTTGCGTCGTTTGGCGGAATCGAGATCTCCTTACCGCAGCGCGACGCCGTGCGCAAGGCCCCAGGATTCGAGGAGTGATCGTTCTCGATACGAATGTGCTGTCGGAACTCATGAGGCCGAAACCTTCCGCCCGAGTCGTGGCATGGATCGCCCAACAACCGCTGGCAGACCTCTTTACGACCGCGATCACGGAGGCGGAAATCTTTTACGGAATCGAACTGCTCGCCAAAGGTAAGCGGCGCGACGGCCTGCTGGCTGCAGCGGAAGGGATGTTTACAGAAGACTTCGCGGGACGTGTACTCGCATTCGAGAGCGACGCTGCGCACCATTTTGCAATGATTGCAGCACACCGTCGGGCGCTTGGAAGACCCATCAGCCACGCGGACGCCCAGATCGCATCCATTGCCCGGGCGCACGGGGCTAAGCTTGCAACAGGGAATGGCCCCGACTTTGCCGATTGCAGCATTACTGTCATCGATCCCTGGCGCGCGCCCTAGAGAGAAAGCCAGGGACAGAAGCCGGGAAGCCTGGGACAGGCCGGACCCTACCAATACATCACCCGACAATCACTTGGATCCCTCAACCCCACAGGGCGGAGCTTGCCGCCGGCGAGGTCTTTCAAGGCGCGGAGGCGTGCGTCGAGTTCGGCGGGCGTCAGGCGCCCCTGGCGGTAGAGCGTGCGCAGAAAATCCGGGACCGGACGGTCGCCCTTGCGCGTGTTGCATTCGATGCAGCAGGAAACCAGGTTGCGGTAGGAATTCCGTCCCAAGCGCACCCGTGGCACAACGTGGTCGAGGCACTGCACGTTAGCGGGAGTGCGGCGGAGGCAGTAAAAGCAGGCGCCGCGTTCGCGATCGTGAATGGTTTTGCGGAGCGCCCAGGTTTTCAGGAAATCCGTGGTTTCGAGCGTCGCCGCAGGCGGCTCCCCGGCGGCTCCCGTGCCCAATGTCGTGCCGTTTTTGCCCGCGCGAACGGCGCGGATCTTCTCGGGCAGGCGCATCTCCACAAGGTGGCCGGTCTTGCTGCGTTTGAGCACGCGCAAAGTTCCCAGCTCATCGAGCCGGCGCACTGCCTGGCGCGTCGCTCCGATGGCGAGACCCAGCGTGCGGGCTAGGGACATAACCGCAAACTGCAGGCGGAGCTTGCCTACCACGAGAGAATGGCGCAGCAGATACGAGTAGACGGCGCGCTCCTTGACGGTCAGGCCGAGACGCGGGGCGAGAACATCTTCAAACTGCATCCAGAGGAGTTTGGCGTTTAGTTTTTTGCTTAGCATTGGTTTGGGTCCTGGAAGAGAAGTCTAAGAGTCGAAGAGTTGAAAAGTTCAAGCGTCGCCAGAACGGCTGTCAACTCTCTTCTCTCTGTGACCTCCGTGCTCTGGACTCCGTGTTCTCTGTGTTAAGTCTTTGCCTTTCTTTTCGACACCCAACAGAAAGAGAAAGACCGGACTAAACACTGAGCGCACAAAGATGGAGGACGGGGACCACAGAGAAGAGCCGGCTTTTGAGGAGTGGGGCGACTTGTTTACCCTGAGCCTCGAAGGGCCGCAGCTTTTCCTTAGTTTGCAATTCCCTTCTATGACGGAAAGGTTTGGGTGAACGGATAAGCGGAAGACGTCAGAAAAGCGGCAGCTAGGCTGCCGCACCCCAAAAAACAAAACGCCCCGACTGGAGTCGGGGCGCACTTTTCTACAACACTAATTCTATCAGAGTCTTGCCGCACTTGTCAAGGAAAAAGTTAGTAATGGGCAGAATGGCGCAAGTGCTTAGGAGACAAGAAGATAGGGCTCTCTTGGTTGTCATTCCGAACCCAGTCCCGCGTTTGCCCGCGGTAAACGGGCGCAAAAGATGTCGCGGGAATGGCGGTGACGAGCGAACTTTGCGAGTCCCGAATCTTGTCGGGAGGCATCTGCTTTAGGTTTTCTCGCCACTCGCCACTCGTCACTCGCCACTGTTTTTGCCGAGTACGCCGCCCAAGGCGTGGAATTCACTCGGGGACTTGGCAACATGCCCTGGCACAAGCGGGAGTTCGTGGTGAAGGATTGCGACGGCCGTCTGCTGGCTTTCGGCGCGAACCTGTAGAAATTATTGTAAACATCCCGTCTGTCCACAGCGTCCCCCGGTGTCCCCCCTCCTTCTTGATCCATGCGCCACCTGCCACTTTGAAAATACCCCCGATTCAAATATGATTCGTCCTTCGGAGGTTGAAGGAATATGGCAGAAGCGACGGTGAAATTAACGTTCGGCAGTTTCTCGGTCGAGGTCAGCGGCTCGCCCGATTACGTTGACAAGAAACTGGAAGAGCTCTTGAAGACATACGGACCATCAGGTCGTCTCGCATCGGTTGAGAGTAGGAGTGCAGTGCCTTTGGCTCTTCCTGGTGCCGATGCGACAGGCAAGAAGATAGGTCCAGGGGAATTTCTGACGAAAGCTCCCAGCAGCAATCAAAGCGACCAAGCGCTCTCCCTCGGCTACTACCTCGAAAAAGTTGAAGAAATGCAGAGCTTCACAACCGGTGACCTTGGAAAGGTCGCCCGGGAAGCCAAGAGAAAGTTTGCCAACATTAGCGACGTGGTCTCAAAGCTTGCCGCTCGGGGATTACTAATGAGCGTCGGGAATAAAGAGGGGCACCGTGCTTATTCCCTCACAGCAAGCGGCGAGGAATACGTAGAGAAGTCAGAGTCCAAAATAGATCCCGAGAAGTGAAGACTATACCGTGGTTGAGCTTCTTCGCGGATTCATCAAAGAATGTGAATCGGTAGCTGGGCAGATCGGAAAAGGACGCGGTGACCTTTCGCCAGATTCTCCCCTCGCTGGCCGTGTGCATGAATTGTTGCGAAGTTGGTACACGACCATCGAACCGACACTAAGGACCGCGGGCATATCCGCGCTCCTCTTGATGAATGCGGGAACAGAGCTAATAACGCTCTCCCAGTTAACGGGCCAGCCTCAGCCCAAAAAGTCTTACGCAAATACTTTTGTCAGACTGCAGCAAGTACTTTCGGGTCAAATACAGCCTCAAGCCAAGACGCTGCCTGCATTTGTTCCATCACCCGCCGCACCAACCAGTTTCATTCCAGAGATTCCGGACCTACCGAATAACTTAATTCCCAATTCCCTCATCGGATGGATTCCCCAGATGCGGCAGCTTCTTGCGCAAAGCGCGTACGGAAATAACGTGTTCGTGATGGTTTCTTACAGCAAGAAACTGGGACCTCTTATAAACAAGATAAAGGACACGCTTATAAAACTTGAACTCAATCCGATCGTTGCTCGAGACAAGGTCATCACGAACAACTTGGACAATTCGGTTGCTTGCCTTTTGTGTTGCAGTTACGGTGTCGCAATCTTCCACAAGCCGGAAAAAGGGCAGAAACACAATCCCAACGTGACCTACGAACTCGGCATGATGCATCTGTTGAAGAAACCCTGCGTCATCCTCAAACATAAACAACTCAGCAAAATGCCAAGCGACATCCTCGCGCACCTATACGAGGACTATGGAACCGAGAAAGAGGCTTGCACAAAATTGAAGAAGTGGTGGAAGAAGCAGAGAGAATCATAATGGCGGGCGGGTGGGGCACCTGGTGGCGGCACCCTTTGGCATTTGGTATTCCAAAGGGTGCGGTCTTTGACTCTTAAGATATATTCACGATTATAGCGGGCGGAGCACCCTTAGACTACGGAGGCGGGTGGGACAGGCTTTTGAATTGGGTGGCGCGCCCTTTGGCATTTGATATATTTCAAAGGGTGCGGTCTTTGACTCTTAAGCGAAGGCGAGGCGTCCGCGCGGGAACCGGGAACCGGGGGACAGACTGGACGTTTCCATTTTTTAGAGATCTTCGGGACTGTACAAAACCTTTGTTGAGCATGGGTCCCAGTACCCAAAAGGGACCATTCCCTCTTGCTTGCCCTGTAGTTTCTACACGCATCGCATTTCCGCTACCACCACCTGTCACTCCATCCCTCCAGTCTATGTGATTGAATTCTCAGCCTATAAGCAAATCCAACCCCAGTTTGGAAGGGAGGATGCCCCTCCAACAGTGGGACCAAGAACTCTAAAAGACTGCCCGTTCGATAAGTGTAGTTTGCACCGAGAAACAGAAAAGGCGCTTCGCTTAAGGAGGCGCTGCGGCCTGGACTGGTGCCAGCAAGAACGACTTGCTCCAGAGCGCAATCGACTTGGCAATCGGCCGCACTTCTCATAACCTAAGAACGCCCAGCGAGGGCCAGAAAGGTGAGAATCATGCGTATCGCTCGTTTGATTTGTTCGTTGTTGCTCGCCGTTGGATCATTGGCGATCCCGGCTCAATCCCGAGCCCAAGTTGCTGTGGGCATCTCCGTTCAGTTTGGCCCTCCAGCGTTACCAGTCTATGAGCAGCCTCTTTGCCCAGGCGACGGTTACATCTGGACCCCGGGTTATTGGGCTTGGGATCGCGAGGACGAGGACTATTACTGGGTTCCTGGGACCTGGGTCGAAGCCCCCGAAGTCGGCTTCCTCTGGACGCCCGCCTACTGGGGCTGGGAGCGCGGTGCCTTTTTCTTCCATGAAGGGTATTGGGGCCCGCACGTTGGGTGGTACGGCGGCATCAGTTATGGATTCGGCTATTTCGGCCACGGGTATGAAGGCGGCCGATGGGATCACGACCGCTTTTATTACAACCGTTCCGTGACCAACGTGAACATCACTGAAGTCCACAACGTCTACAACACCACCATCATCAATCGCAACGAAACCCGCGTCAGCTATAACGGCGGCGATGGCGGTATCCGCGAGCGGCCCTCTCGGGAAGAAGAATCCTTTTCTCGCGAACGCCACATTGCCCCGGTTTCCGTGCAAAACCAGCACACTCAGGAAGCGCACGGCAATCGTGAATTGCGCGCTTCAGTCAATCAGGGCAGGCCTCCAATCGCCGCAACGCAACGCCCCGGATCATTTCGCGGCTCTGCTGTTGTTCCAGCAAGGGAAGCCGGCGGACGCTACGAGCCGCCAGCCAATCGGCGCGGTAACAACAATGCTGCTCGTCCCGATAACAATCCCAATCGTCCGCCCAACCCGGGAGGCAATGCCAATCGTGCACCCTTCGCTCACGCCAAGGAAATTACACCTCACGATCGGCCGGCTCCGCCGAACACGGGCAATCCCAATCTCGACCAGAAATACAGGCAACAGCAGGACAGGCTCTACTCCAAACAGGTACAAGAGCATCAGAAGCTCCAGCAAAAACAAGAGCAAGACCACCAGCGCGTAGCGCAGCAAAATGCCAATGAAGCAAGAAGGCAGCAGGTCGAACAGCGCCACCAGCAACAGACCCAGCAAATGGAGCAACGCCACACACAACAACAACAGAGGATGCAGGAGAAGCAGCAGCCGCCGCGCCAGAATCCGCCGCCTAAGTCGCCGAAGGGAAAGCCTTAACAGCCCGCTCGCGGCAGGCAGGATGCGCACTCTAAAAAAGAGCCAGCTGGAAGCCGGCGCTGCGAAAAGGGCACGACGTGTCGTGCCCCTACACGGGCGGGAGCACAGGGCGGAGCTTGCCGGCGGCGAGGCCTTTCAAAGCGCGAAGGCGTGCGTCGAGTTCTGCGGGCGTCAAGCGCCCCAGGCGGTAGAGGGTGCGCAGAAAATCCCGGGCCGGACGGTCGCCCTTGCGCGAGTTGCATTCGAGACAGCAGGAAACCAGGTTGCGGTAGGAATTGCGTCCGAAGCGCACGCGTGCATGACCGGGGATATTGATCTTAGACGTGACTGGTGCGGGCTAGGAAACTGAGTTTTCGAGTTTTCCGAGTTTCTCGCCACTAGCCACTCGTCACTCGCCACTGCCCTTCTTCTGCAGGCACTCTTCGCAGTAGCCGCCCACTTCCGTGCGCGACACCGTCACCTTCATGTGAAAGTCTCGCGCAATCTGTTCCTTCAATTGTTCGTACAAGCGGCTTTCGAATTCGCGGACCTTGCCGCAACGCAGGCAGGCGACGTGGATGTGATCCCGCGGGCCGTGAGTCTCGTAGTAGTGCCGGTCGCCGCGCAGGTGCAGCAAATCCAGCTCGTCGATCAAGCCCTGCTTTTTAAGCAAATCAATTGTCCGGTAAACGGTAACCAGGTGCACGCCGGCATCGATTTTTTGCGCCCGCTCGAGGATCTGATCCACGTCCAAGTGCTGTTCCGCGTCATCCATCACTTGCAAGATAACGCGGCGTTGCCGGGTCATGCGGATGCCGCGGGTCGCCACTGCTTGCTGCAGCTTGCCGGTTGTCTCGACAGTATTGAGGCGCTCCCCAGTGGAAACCCGGTGGGAGGGTGCAACAGCCATTTGCAATGCTCCGCTCGTGCGGCGGATCTGTTCTAGGAATGGATGGGCAGCAACCGCACAACGTCATTGTACATAACGTAAGCGAAGAACACCAAAAGGAACACTAACCCCACTTGCACGAAGCGCTCTTTGAACGCCAAGCTGAAATCGCGCCGGCGGATTCCTTCCATGCTCAGTAGCAGGATGTTTCCTCCATCCAGGATCGGGATAGGCAGGAGGTTCAGTATTCCCAGGTTCAGGCTGATCATCGCCATCATATTGATAACGTCGACGGGGCCTTCTTCAACAGCCTGGCCCGCTAGCGCCGCAATGCCCACAAAACTTCGCAACTGTCTGACGGACATTTTGCCGGAAAAAAGTCTGCCGATTATTCCGAGCAACTTTACTGTGGCCCCCGCGGTTTCATCCGAGGCTTCTTTTACGGAGGAAACAAGAGTCATCCCCTTGAACGCCCACTCGCCTCCCGGACCCACGCCGATTCGCCACGCTAGCTGCCCTTCCTCGTCCTTATCGTGAACGGGATGAATCGCCACGCTCATCTCGCTGCCGCTACGCCTTACGATAGTATTTAAGACCTGCCCGTTCGAATGCCTGATCTGATCGAAAAAATCGTACCAGCTATTCACGGCCGTGCCATTCACAGCGACAACCAAATCCCCGCGTTTCAGCCCCGCGCGGCTGGCGGGCATCCCTCGCTCCACGGGTCCCACCAGCGCCGGCACGGGTAGATTGCCTAGCGCGCGTTCAACACTCCGCACGTCCGCGGCCTTCACCTCGACGGTTTTCTGCGCGCCCTGCCGGTCGATTCTGAATCGTAAAATTCCATCCGCCGCTGCCTGGAGAAGAAACGTGTTCGCCTTGGACCAGGTTGGCGTCGCCACGTCATTAACCGACAGAACCTGGTCGCCATCCTTGACCCCTGCCTTTGCAAGCGGGCTCGTCTGTGGAAGGCCGCTGAGTACTAGAGGCTTGTCCAAGTAAGCAGGGTACGGTAAGCCCTTGATCGCGTAAAAGCCGCCCAGCAGCAAAATCGGCATGATCAGGTTGACAGCCGGGCCGGCAAAAGAAATCAGCGCCCGCTGCCAACGCGGCTTGCTCATCAATTCGTCCGGAGCGCCGGTGGGAGCTACATCATTCGAATCGACTTCCGATAAATCCTGTCCAGCCATTCGCACGTAGCCGCCCAGCGGCAGCGCGCTGATGCGGTAATCGGTCGCTCCCCATTTGAAGCCGAAGAGCCGCGGTCCGAACCCGATGGAAAATACATCCACGCGAACGCCGAAGAAACGAGCGACGATGAAGTGTCCCCACTCGTGCACCAGGATCATCACGCCCAGAACCAGGAAAATTCCAATCATTGT
>WNGJ01007155.1_pt1 | contig 11865 bp, 14 predicted proteins | sample 5400611 | NCBI WGS metagenome assembly WNGJ01 (sample SAMN13153375, study PRJNA577476) | soil metagenome | isolation source: 40 cm soil or saprolite under Garry oak tree replicate 1 | place: USA:California | collected 2016-06-15 | reverse complement strand
CAATCAGTAGCGTTGCAGGTCGCAAGGTTGTTGAGTTGCGCCGGTTAGGTAAACGGATCTGTATTGGGCTCAAAGACGGTCTCTGGCTCGTCTTCCATCTTATGATTGCCGGCCGGCTTCACTGGAAAGGGGGACCAGTCAATACCCGAGGCGATGGATCAACTGTTAAGCCCGGCTCAGGAAAGGGCTCGAAGAATCTACTTGCCACCTTTGACTTCACGACGGGTGCTCTTTCACTCACCGAAGCCGGTACTCAACGGCGCGCTTCGCTTCACCTGATCGAAGGTACGCCTGGACTTCAACGTCTCGATCCCGGAGGTCTCGAAATATTTGAGCTTGATCAAGACAGCTTTGCCAAAGTTCTCCGGTTAGAGAACCATACATTGAAACGTGCGCTCACTGATCCACGCTTATTAAGTGGCATTGGCAACGCCTACTCCGATGAGATTCTTTGGGAGGCACAACTCTCCCCCGTTGTCTTGACGCAAAAGCTCAGCGCGGAAGAAGTAGAACGATTGTTCAATTCCACTCGCAGAACGCTTACGAAGTGGATCGATCTCTTGCGTGCAGCCTCGTCCGATGCCTTTCCGGAAAAGGTTACTGCTTTTCGACCCGAGATGGCAGTGCATGGTAAATACCAACAGCCGTGCCCGCGCTGTGGCGCCAAGGTTCAACGCATCCGTTACGCAGCGAACGAAACCAACTATTGTCCCAATTGCCAGACTGCCGGCAAGCTCCTCGCCGACCGAGCTCTTTCGCGTTTGCTCCGTTCTGACTGGCCGCGTACAGCGGACGAATTCGAAAGCATCACACGGCAGTGAGCGAAAAATAAAGTGATGAGTTATGAGTGATGAGTACTGAGTGAACGAAATAGTTGTCGGTTAGCGGTGGGCAGTCAGCAGTCAGCTGTTCGACGTTCTTAAGTGTTGCACGCGCATTTTCGCTCGATTAGACTCCTTCGGCTCCCGTCGTCTTTTTGTAGCCACTCCCAAAGATGCGGGCGAGAGCTCCCGCGCTCCCAGTAGATATGAGCACACCTGAAACCCTAAAGCCCAACATCCGCACCGAAGCGATTGCGGGTGTCACTACGTTTTTCACGATGGCCTACATCGTCGTTGTAAATCCAGCGATCCTATCCACTCCGGGAACAGGTATGGCTTTCAGCGGTGTGCTCACCGCCACCGTGCTGGTTTGCTTCACGATGACGCTCTTCATGGGCCTTTACGCGAAGTTGCCGTTTGCAGTGGCGCCCGGCATGGGCATCAATGCGTTCTTTACATTCACCATAATCCTGACGCAGAAAGTTTGGTGGCAAGTCGCGCTCGGCATAATCTTCTGGGCCGGCGTCTTGTTCCTGGTCATATCTCTAACGCCGATTCGCGAAACAATTGCCAAAGCAATTCCAACTGAACTGCGATTAGGCACTGCGGCGGGCATTGGAATTTTTCTGACATTCATCGGCTTAAAGAACGCAGGCCTGATTGCTTCTGATCCGGTCACGTTTGTAAAGCTGGGAACACTCGGGTTGCCGGCCCTGCTAACGATAATCGCAACGGTTATTTCAGTATGGCTGCTAACCCGCAAGAGCGCGTTCGCCTTTCTCGCCGGCATCGTGTTCGCAACCCTGATTGGTTGGGCACTGGGTTTGGTTAAAGTGCCGGACAAGTTTTTCAGTGCTCCGGATTTCAAAACAGTATTTCTCAAACTCGATGTTCTCGGCGCGCTGAAACTTTCCCTGCTGCCTGCGATTATCGGTATCCTGTTTACCGATCTGTTCGACTCGATCTCCACCTTCATTGGCGTCGCCCATGCGGCAGAGCTGCTCGATGAACATGGCCATCCAAAGAATCTCAAGCAGGGTTTGATTGTTGATTCGTTTGCCACGCTCGGCGCCGGACTTGCGGGAACATCGTCGGGCACGGCTTACATCGAGAGCATTGCCGGCATCAATATGGGTGGGCGCACCGGACTGACCTCGGTCTTTACAGCGCTTTGCTTTCTTCCCTGTTTCTTTCTCGCACCGCTGGCGGGTATGGTGCCGTCTTATGCGACCGCATCAGTGCTGATACTGGTAGGCGCCTCAATGTTTCGCAGCGTGGGCAAGATTTCGTTTTCGAAGATCGAAGAGGGCCTGCCCGCGTTTCTCACCATCATTCTGATCCCGCTGACCTTCTCAATTACGCAGGGAATACTTTGGGGCTTCATCTCCCACGTTGGGCTGTATTTGATTGTGGGCCGGCGCAGGGACATTCATCCGGTGATGTACGCACTGGCAGTCGTTTCCATTGGGCTATTGCTGTTGGAACACGCGAAGTTTTCGTGACTTTGGAGTGCGGTAACCTGTTACCGCTTTGGTCTGCGGCGGCCAGACGCCGCTTTTTTGGCGGCGAGCTTCCGCACACTACGACTGCGACAGGTCGCAGTGACCAAAGCGCCGACAGGTCGGCGCACTCCAAAGAGTTGAGTCTTCTTTTCGCGCCCGGGAGCGATTAGAAGGTGCAACCGTAGCTTTTCATCGATGCTCGCGCTGATTCGGCTGATTGTTTGCAGGCTGCGGCCAGCGTTGGTTTGGTTTGTGGATTTTCTGCGAGTTTACGCCAGGAGCTGCGCCATTGCTCGATGCTGGCTTTGTATTGAGCGCGCGCGGCTTCCGGGACTTTATCAGAGACACAAGCATCATATGCGCTTATGAACTCGTCGCATTCAGGCACTCCAATTTTTTGCGCGCTGGCCGTTGCGGTCTTGGCTGGGGCGGTGCTGGTGGCCGCCTTATTGGCGTTGCCATTCGTTGCGTTCTGGTTTGTCGTGGGCTCTGACTTGGAACAACCTACCAGCACGATGGCGCAGGCAACGCAAAGGAGTAAAGAAACTCTTGTTAACATTTTAACGCTCCTAAGATTTCAGCCGTCTCTAGCAGACTGAATCAATTGAAGGGGATGGAAGAGCGGGGGAATAATACACGAGAGACCAGGAATAGTGGAGCCTTTACACTGGCGAAGCCTCACTGCGGGAAGGATGCTAAGATATATATTATAGTTGGGACGTCGCGACCAGGCCGGTTGTTGATAGCGTTTTACACCGAGCGGGGTGACGCTATTCGCTTGATTAGCGCCAGAGAATTGACCGCAAACGAACGAGAAGCTTATGAAGAGAATTGAACCAGAAAACAATGATGAACTTCGGCCAGAGTACGATCTGCGGAATCTGCGAGTCAGAAAGTTGGGCCCAGAACGGAAGAGTTTCGGCGACATGATTAGATTGGAGCCTGACGTAGCAGAAATCTTTCCTGACGCCGACGCAGTCAACGAAGCGTTGCGCTTTCTCATCAGGACTACACAAGAGAAGAAACCAAATCTCCACGATACAAAGCCATGAGCCTGTTCCCAACCAGTCGCAACTCATGAGCGCACAATCAAATAATCATCCCATCGGCAAATCGCAGCCACGCAAGGAAGGCCGGAAGAAGGTTACTGGTCAGGCGTTGTATGTTGACGACCTTTCTTTTCCCGAGATGATTCACGGAACCACCGTGCGCAGCTCCAGCGCGCGCGGCCGAATAAAAGATATTGCATTCCAGGGCGATATCCCCTGGGACGAATTTACCATCGTCATGGCAAAGGACATCCCGGGCGAGAATTACGTGGCCCTGATTCTGAACGATCAGCCTTATCTTGCGGACCAGGTAGTCAATCACCCGGAAGAACCGATCGTCTTGCTGGCCCATCCTGACAAATATCTTCTCGAAGAAGCGCGCCGCAATGTGCGCATCGAAATCGAAGAGCTGCTGCCAATCTTCACACTTGAGGATTCTATTGGCGGGAAAGAGATTATCTGGGGGCAAGACAACGTCTTCAAGTCCTTCCTGGTTGATAAAGGCAACGTCGATGAAGTTTGGGCAAATGCCGCCTTCATCGTGGAGGGCGAGTATCACACCGGCGCCCAGGAGCAACTCTACATTGAGAACAACGGCGTGATTGCGATCGCTAATGCACGAGAAGGTGTGACGGTGTGGGGCTCGATGCAGTGTCCTTACTACGTTCACAAAGCCCTGCTGAAACTGTTCAACTTGCCGGAAGAAAAGATTCGTGTCGTGCAAACTGAAACCGGCGGCGGCTTCGGCGGTAAAGAAGAGTATCCGTCGCTGCTTGCCGGGCATGCCGCGCTGCTCTCCCTAAAATCAGGCAAACCTGTGAAGATGATTTACGACCGCGCGGAGGACATGGTAGCGACCACGAAGCGACATCCTTCGCGCACGCGTCATAAGACCGCGGTGACTAAGGAGGGCAAACTGATCGCGATGGACATCGAGTTCATCATTGATGGCGGCGCCTATTGCACACTCTCGCCCGTAGTGCTTTCCCGAGGCACGATTCACGCAGCCGGTCCTTATTACTGTCCCAATGTACGTATTCGCTCGAGTGCGGTCGCGACAAACACGCCGCCCCACGGCGCCTTCAGAGGTTTTGGCGCGCCGCAAAGTATCTTTGCGCTCGAGCGGCATCTTAATAAAGTTGCCGCCAGGTTAGGCTTAACTGCGGATGAGTTTCGTCGTCGCAACTTCGTCCAGCAAGGACAGACTACGGCGACCAGTCAAGTGATTCGCGAAAAAGTAGATATGAATCACCTGCTTAATCGAGCGTTTGAGCTGACCGATTACTACGAAAAGCTGGAACGATTCGCTCGTGAAAACCGACCCGAGCAAACGGCCGGAGCAGACGGTACGACTAAGCCGCGCATCAAAAAAGGGATCGGGTTCGCGTCGTTCATGCATGGCGCCGGCTTTACCGGCTCAGGCGAAGTTTACCTGGCGTCAGTAGTTGGCGCCGAAGCAACCGCGGAAGGTCGCGTGCGGATTCTTGCAGCCAGCACTGAGATCGGTCAGGGTACGAATACGATCTTTTCTCAAATCGCTGCCGAGGCCCTCGGCGTCGACAGTGAGCTAATCGAAGTTAGTCAGCCGGATACCGCGAATGTTCCTAACAGCGGTCCGACGGTGGCATCGCGCACTTGCATGGTTGTCGGCAAGCTGGTCGAGTCGGCAGTGTTGAGTTTGAAGCAGACACTGATCGGAAGCGGGTTGTTGCCGGAGGGTTATAGTCAGTCTGATTTTCAAGCAGCCTGCAGGAAGTACGTCAAAGACTTTGGTCCATTGAAAATGTTCAGCAAATATCAGGCGCCGCCGAATGTTCGGTGGGACGATGAGAAATATCAGGGCGATGCCTACGGTACCTATGCGTGGGCTGTGTATGTGGCGGAAGTTTCAGTTGATACCCTGACTTACGAAGTCCACGTCGAAGATTTCGTGGCCGTGCAGGAAGTTGGGCGAGTAATCAATCCGGCGATGGCAGCTGGACAAATTGAAGGCGGCGTAGCCCAGGCCATCGGTTTTACACTGTTTGAAAATGTCGTCTGGCAAAACGGGCGGATGGCAAATGGACAGATGACTAACTACATCATGCCGACTGCCGCCGATATCCCGCCGATTCGGGTTTATTTTGAGGAGAACCCTTATGCCTATGGGCCGGGCGGGGCAAAAGGGATTGGTGAACTGCCGATGGACGGCGCGGCGCCCGCGATCCTGAACGCGATTGAGAATGCGACTGGAACTGATTTTGATCACGTACCATTAATGCCGGAAGAAATGATGGAAGCGTTGAGTGCTAATCACGGCGAGGCGGGGGTAAGGCACCATTCCCAACCCTGAGACCTTCCGGCTTTCGTGGCCGATACTTCATTGAATGGCTCTCAAGATAGATTTAGATACTCTTGTAAGTTCAGCTCCGGGTCAGGAAGGGTGGCTTGCCCCCGCTCCTGATTAGATCAAATGGCATCAAGCAACGACAAAACAAAGATATGGTTCTCGGTTAATGGCAAGACGCAAAGCATTGAGTCGTATCCCATGGAACGTTTGCTCGACGTGTTGCGCGAACAGCTATATCTGACGGGTACGAAAGAAGGCTGCGGTGAAGGTGAGTGCGGCGCGTGTAGTGTCCTGGTCGATGGAGAGATCGTAAATAGTTGTCTGGTTCCAGTTGCACAAGTTGAAGGCGCATCGATTAAGACGATCGAAGGCGTTGCGAACGGCGAACAGTTACACGCAGTGCAACAGGCATTCATTGATTGTGGTGGTGCGCAGTGTGGCATCTGCACGCCAGGGATGGTGATGGCTGCCGTGGATCTACTCGAACGAAATCCTCATCCCGACGAAAAAGAAATTCGCACCGGACTGGCAGGAAATCTCTGCCGCTGCACGGGCTACATGAAAATTTTTGAATCAGTGGTCCGTGCCTGCCAAGAGCATTCTAAAGATGTTTGACCTTTATTATGAATTCCGAAAATTGATGGCGGCGCTCGATGAACACCAAATCGATTACGCCCTTTGCGGTGGCCTTGCGATGGCCATCTATAATCGTCCTCGAGCCACTGTGGATATTGATTTGTTGATACTTTCCGAATCGTTCGATCTTGTGATGCCTGTTGCCACCGAACTTGGTTATGAGATCCGCGGCTTGGATATGACTTTTGCTAACGGCGCGATTGACATACGACGCGTATCAAAGATTGATCCCGCAAGCGGACAAGTTCTTTCCTTAGATTTGCTTCTTGTGACGCCCGCGATTGAGAGGGTATGGAATTCCCGTGTTGAAGCTGCCTGGGAAGACGGAATGCTTTCGGTTGTTTCGCTCGAAGGGCTAATTGAGCTAAAGAGTCTACGCGGGAGTGCTCAGGATTTAGCTGACATTGCGGCGTTACAGGAGGACGTCAATGATGCGACAAATTGATATGTCAAGAGAGGCGGTTACCGCTCGACTGAAACTTGTCTCGGAACTGCGGCGACTTTGCCTCTCGCTGGGAACCGCTAAGATAAGAACTCAGTCTCAGGTCAAAACCTCCAACATTAGAAAGGATGAACGAGGACCTAACGATTCTGACCTTAAATCCAAATGAGAGGGCACGTTCCAAGTTATGCACTGGTTTCGCCCGCGAGTCTGAGCGATGCGCTTGGCGTTCTCGCGCGTGAGCCCGGCATCTGGCAGCCGTTTGCCGGCGGCACCGACTTGATGGTGTTGCTTGAGGCTGGAAGACTTCCGCACCGGAACTATCTCAATATCCGGAACCTCGCGGAGCTTCGCGGGATAGAAGTTTCTGAAGCGCATGTCACGCTCGGCGCGCTCACGACGTATACGGAAGTGCAATCAAATCCAGTCCTGCGCGAAGAGTTTCCAATGCTTTGCCAGGCAGCAAGTGAAACTGGCGGGCTTGCAATTCAAAATCGCGGCACGCTGGGAGGCAACATCGTAAACGCTTCTCCGGCAGCCGACTCGCCGCCGGCATTGCTCGCGTACAATGCGGAGGTGGAACTTTTTTCGGTCCATGGCTCGCGCTGGGTGCCCTACCAAAGTTTTCATACCGGTTACAAGCAAACAATCATGCAACCCGATGAACTGCTTGCGCACATTCGCCTGCCGCGCCTGCGGCCGGATTTGACTCACTATTACCGCAAGGTGGGGACGCGAAAAGCGCAAGCGATATCGAAGGTCTGCTTCGCTGCGACGGCTCGCATAGATGAGGGTATCATCGACGTGATGCGCATTGCTCTCGGTAGCATCGCACCAATTCCTCTTCGCTGTCGCAAGACGGAAGAGGTCTTACATGGAGCGACGCTAAACGAAAAGATCGTCGAGAAGGCCAGGGTTGAGTTAGCTCGGGAAATCGCGCCCATAGACGACATTCGTTCGACAAAGAGTTATCGTCTCAGAGTGAGCCTGAATCTGCTCGATGATTTTTTGCATCAACTTGCGCATGTTCACGCGTAGGTTATGTGACGACTGACCGATTGATTTTCTATTGAGACGTAATCGATGCACACGGCTGTATGTCTGTGCGAATGCCCACATGACCCCCAAACCGCTCCATCACTTATTATTACAACTTGGCTTGCTTATCTTACTTTTTCTTACTGCTGGTCAGGCGTTTGGCGTCTGTCAAAATGAGACTAAGCCCTCGGCCACTCCATCTTTGCAGATGCTGGTGCTTGGCGATTCAATAATGTGGGGTCAGGGATTAAGAGACGAAGAGAAGTTTTCGTCGCGAGTTAAGTGTTGGCTCCAGGAAAAAATCAATCGAGAAGTCAAGGTCCACGTCGAGGCGCATTCCGGTGCCGTCATAGCAGCCGCGCCTGGGGCGAAGCTTAATTTCGCAACTGCTAACGGCGAAGTTAACTTGCCGACTCCGACGATCAACGAGCAGTTAGACAACGCAATCCAGTTTTATAAGCAGGACCGATCAAGCCCGGCTCTGATTTTCCTTAACGGTTGTATAAACGATGTCGGCGTGAAAAACCTGCTGGCGGCGTCGACTCAGCTGGATGACATCCGCGCGCGAGCAAGTAAGAGCTGTGGTGAAGACATGTATGGTCTGTTGCAGCGCGTCAGGAAAAACTTTTCGCAATCATACGTGCTGGTAACCAGCTACTATCCAATAGTATCGACGCAAACTGACGATAATGCTTTCTTAAGACTTCTGGTAAAAAAACTAAACAATCAAAAGCCGGAAGCGCGGCAAATGAGCGACAAGGAAATGCGGGCCCGGCTGATAGCGATTTCGGACGAATGGTATAAGACTTCAACCGCCAGTCTGGTTGCGGCAATAGCTAAAGCAAATGAGAATTCCGCGTCGGACTCGTCAGCTCCTAAAATGATGTTTGTGGAAATTCAGTTCGGTCCTGAGCACGTGTTTGCAGCACCCGATACGCTGCTATGGAACTTTATGTTTGCGTCAACAAATCTTACTGGTTTTACGAGAGCAATTGCACTGCTTTCGTTCGGCACTGCTGCTTACAAGACAAACGATCACGTCAGAGAAAGCCGGATTAGAAGTTGTGAAGAAACGTTTAAGAAACCGCAAGGGATCAAGGAAGACAAGGACCAGAAAAACTCGCGCCAGGACCTCTTCCTGATTTGCCGCTATGCTTCGCTGGGGCATCCGAATCAGATGGGAGCTCTGATTTATACGGAAGCAATTAAGGCGCAATTGGAGCAACTAATAGATAAAGCGGGTTGGAAACAGGATACTAGTCGCTCGCTGACGCTTCAGTGAAAGGAACCAAACAGATGAGTTTCCCATTCAACCAAATTGAATTCAAACGAAATGCAGTAGAGCCCGTTGAATGTATCAAAGCCGGGCTGGATTTGATCAGGAGTCAATACTGGCTTTTCGTGGGGATGACTGCGGTCGGGATAATCATTGGCAGCGTGGTGCCCCTGGGAATCTTGATGGGGCCGATGATGTGTGGAATTTATTTGGCGCTGTTTCAAACAAGGCGCCGTCAGCCGATCGAGTTTGGCATTCTGTTTAAGGGCTTCGATTATTTCGGCGACAGCCTAATTGCCACCCTGCTGCACATGATTCCCATATTTGTGATCCTCATTCCTTCCTATTTCGTGTTCATAGCTTTGTACGTGGGATTTATCATAGTCATGGCGCAGAGTAACGGCTCGCCCAATCCTGCGGCGGCGATAGGATTTTTCGCCCTCGTTATGGTCTTCTGGCTGGCCGTCTTTCTTCTGTTGATTGTGCTTTCGGTTATCTTCACGTTTGCCTATCCGTTGATCGTGGACCGGCGCTTGTCAGGACTCGATGCCGTGAAACTAAGTATACGAGCTGCGTTAGGAAATTTCTGGCGCCTGCTGGGAATGCTTTTGCTAACCGGTCTAATGAATTTTGCCGGCGCGCTTTTTTGTTATGTAGGGGTCTTCTTCGTGCTCCCAATAAGTCTCGCCGCTATCGCGTCGGCTTACGAGCAAGTCTTCGGGCTCGGCGAGGTGCAACCAAATCTGCCGCCGCCACCACCATCTTTTGTATGAACTATAATGAGGCGCGGCCAGAAGCGACTGTGGTGCAGCTTTTCCGGTTGGCTGTTGACCGCTCGCAAACTAAATTTGCGCTGCTAAACTTTTAAGTGATGATGCCGGCAACTAATCTCGTCGTTCGCAGCCGGAGAGTTGTCTTACCAGAGTCAATCGCACCGGCGTCAATTCATATCAGGGACGGCGTCATCGATTCCATCAGCTCCTATGAAAATGTGCCCGCTGGTTGCGAACTAATCGAAACAGATCAGGACTCAGTAATAATGCCAGGTCTGGTGGATACGCATGTCCACATAAATGAGCCAGGCCGAAAAGAGTGGGAGGGATTTGCCACCGCGACGCGCGCCGCCGCAGCCGGGGGCGTGACTACGCTTGTCGACATGCCGCTCAACTCGATTCCGCCAACTACAACCGTTGTGGGGTTCAACGCAAAGTTAGAAGCGGCGCGCGACCAGTGTTACGTTGACGTCGGTTTTTGGGGCGGCTTGATTCCGGGAAATGCGTTTGAGCTGGCCCCACTTTTCGAGGCTGGTGTCGTTGGCTTCAAATGTTTTCTTATCCACTCCGGCGTCGATGAATTTCCTAATGTTACTGAAGCGGATCTGCGGGAGACGCTGCCTGAGTTGCGCAGGCTCGGCGCGCTTTTAATAGTCCACGCGGAATTGCCTGGGCCTATAAGTAGGACAGGCATTCCCGCCTGTCCTAAGGGTTCAGAAAGCTCTCTCCTGCCGGAATGGGCAGACAAGAATGTCTCTCCAACGAAATATCAAACGTTTCTCGCGTCACGTCCGCGCGCCGCGGAAGACGAGGCCGTAGCCTTAATGATCAGGTTGAGTCGTGAATTTGGCACTCGAGTCCACATCGTTCATCATTCTTCATCAGACGCGTTGCCAATGCTACAGGAAGCAAAGGCTGCGGGACTCAAGCTCACTGCGGAAACCTGTCCTCATTATCTGATGTTTGCGGCCGAGGAAATTTCCGACGGCGCCACTGAATTCAAGTGTTGCCCGCCAATTCGTGAGCGTGAAAACCGCGAACAACTCTGGAGTGCACTTGGCAGCGGCATTATCGACATGATCGTTTCGGATCATTCTCCGTGTCCGCCCGGGATGAAATTGCCGGAGAGCGGGGATTTTCTTTGCGCCTGGGGAGGCATATCTTCCCTGCAATTGCGGCTGCCGGTTGTTTGGACCGAAGCGAGTCGCCGTGGCCACTCCCTCGCAGATCTTTCGCGTTGGTTGTGTAGCGCGCCGGCGAACCTGGTTGGGCTGGAACGTCGCAAGGGTCGGATTGCCCTGGGCTATGATGCAGATATAGTCATTTGGAATCCGGCAAAGCAGTTCACGGTAGAGGGTCGCGCACTTCATCATCGTCACAAGCTCACGCCCTATCAAGACCGAATTCTGGCGGGCGTCGTTGAGAAAACTTTGCTTCGTGGCAGGAAGATATATGATGGTGGCGAATTTACTATAGAGCCGCAGGGACACCTTCTGACGCAGAGAGGTTATGATCCAGCTTGAAGGGGTAGTTTTAGAGTCCAACCCCGGGGTCCCGGGCGGGGAGTTCCCGTGGGGTGGTAGCGTTTAGGTTACTGACTGCGGGAGGCCATGCAAGCGAAAGCTTGGCTCTGAACGAGGTCTATGCCAGAAATAGAATGGACCAACATTGAAGATGCGCCGGTGAAGGAGAAGTTCGGCGGAACTGTCAGGGTGCGCACTCTTTGGCGCTCCGCGAGCGGAGCAGTGGCGCAGGTAGTTGAGCTGGCTCCGGGCGCCTGCTGGGAAGGAATCGATCTTCACGAACCCGGACCCGAAGAAGTCTATGTGGTTTCGGGTCTTTTTAATGACGGGGTCCGCGATTACCCGGCCGGCAGTTTTATTCATAATCCGGCAGGCTCGTCTCATGTGCCGCAATCAAAGACCGGCTGCACTTTGTTTGTATTTTATCCTGAAGGTTAAGAGTCTAAATGGACTTTACTGAACTGGTTGATCTGGCT
>WNGJ01007153.1_pt1 | contig 11865 bp, 10 predicted proteins | sample 5400611 | NCBI WGS metagenome assembly WNGJ01 (sample SAMN13153375, study PRJNA577476) | soil metagenome | isolation source: 40 cm soil or saprolite under Garry oak tree replicate 1 | place: USA:California | collected 2016-06-15 | reverse complement strand
CCCGCACGCCCGGCGAGATCATCAACGATATCCAGCGCGAACTGGCGCGCCGCGGCTACTACGATGGCGTCAGCGATGGTCTTTATGGCCCGAAGACTGACGCTGCCATCCGGGACTTCGAGCAGGCCGCCGGGCTCAAGCCGAGCACCGAGCCGAACGAGGCGCTGCTCCAGGCCATCGTGCGATCGCCCGCCAAGCTGGTGAAAGGCATCACCGGGGCTACGGCCGCAGCGCGTCCGACGCCAGTGCGCAGCGACAATGTGATCGAGCGGACTGCGGCTTCCAAACGCGTGATCGCGCTGCAGCGGGCGCTCGCCGAATACGGCTACGGCCAGATCAAGCCAAGCGGAATTGTCGATCCTGATACTCAGACGGCGATCGAGAAATTCGAGCGCGAGCGCAAGCTGCCGATCACCGGTCAGGCCTCCGACCGCGTCGTGCGCGAGCTGGCGGCGATGACCGGCCGACCGTTGGAATAAGATTTTATCGCCCCACGGGCGCGCGGCCTCGTAATCATCGAAGACGCGAGACACGGCTCTCGTCGGCGCTGCGCAGGTGGTAAATACTGCGTTGGTCGGCACGACGAGCGAGAAATTGGAATGCGCCTGAAATCAGCAATCTGGGTCGCAGCCTATGTCCGCCGTTGCCACCTGGAAGGAGCCTTTGCCGCCGTACGGCGGCGTGGCGCCGAGGAGGCCGGGGCCATTTTCGTCAAGCTCAACCGGCTCGACGGCACCGCGGAGCTGTTCGGTCCGGCGCCGCAGAGCGTGTTCGAGGACGCGCGACCGGCGGACCGGGCGTTCAGTCGGTGCCTCGGCGAACGGCCCGCTCCGGAAGCCAAGATCGAGGAACGCATCGCGCGGGAATTGCGTTTCGACCCCGACGCGTGGATCGTCGAGGTCGAGGACCGCGCAGGGCGTCATTTTCTCGATCAAATCGTCGCCTGAGCGGCGCCGGCCTGCGCGCACTCGGATCGTTCGCCACTGCGCAAGCGCGCATCGTGCTGAAGGTCCCCCCGGCGCGACACCTCGCACAAAGCTCGCCGCGCATTTTCCGCTGCTGCCCGCCAGGAGACCCCCTCGTGCTGGACGGGCTCGTTTTCCGCCCGCTTGTCCTCGCGCCAGATGGCAATCAGCCGATACGCCGCGTCCGTGCTGATCTCGGCGTAGAGATCGGCAAGTTCACAGATGCGATCGACTGGCTGTCCGAGCCAGCGGCTCCAGAACAACAGTAGGCCTTGCAATGCATCGGCCGGCAGGTCCATGGCCTTGGCGACGACCACGATCGGCTCGCCGAGCTCGTCATTGACGATGCGGCGAGCTTGAGCCCGCGAGATCCCGAGTATGCGTTCGAGCTCACATATGAGCGTCTCGGCATTGTGCTCTAGCGCGGCCGATTCCAGGCGCCAGACATCAGTGCGTTGGATGTCGGGGAGAGGCTGCGATGCGATGAGCGGTGCGTACTCGAGATTGATCAGGATCAGTCGGCGCTCGGGCGCTTTCGCCGCGTAGAACAGTTCGGACAGCTCGCACGCTTCGGCGACGTTGACAGCAGCACGCGCTTGCGCCGCTTGCGGCGCACCGCCAGGAGACGTCGCAATGCTCTCCCCATGAGCGTCACCGCTTGCTTCGGCGAGCGTCTTGACCTCGGCGGACCCCAGCCACGGCGAACGCTCGAGGATCGGACCAGCGACTTCGACGACATCGCGCGCCAAACGCTCGAGCACGGGCTGAGGAGCGGACGGGTAGGATGCAAGCCGCGCTGCAAGCGCCGCCCGTTCGGAAACTTCGGTCGCATCGATGAGCCGCAACGCCAGCTCGGTGTAGTAGTGTTCGTCTTCCGGCGTGTGGATCGGCCGCTGCAGGTAGAGATCGGTCAGCACTCGCAACAGGGTGGCGTACATGTCGACGCCGTTCCCGTCGGCGGCGAGATCGAACAGGCCCTCAAGACCAGCAAATGCCGCGAGAGCCTTCATTACGATCACTGCGCCTTTGCTGCAACACTTCCAATTTGAAATAGCTTAGGGGCTCCGCGTTAGCGGACCGTTAACCTTGCCGGTCTCAAATCGCGCAGGAGCCGCTTTGCGGCGTCCAGCCGTCAGGGGGACGGGGGCAACGATATGGGTACGGTGATCAATTTTCCGGCAGCGCGGCCGAGCGCGCGGCGGCCAAGACCGATCGCGGACAAGTCCGAATCAGCGGCCGTCATCATCCTTCCGGTCGTCCGAATCGAACGATACGCCGATGCGCCGAGCGGGGATTTCGCGCCGGAAGTGAGCGCTCCACGTCGCCGCCGCCGTCGTCGCGCGAACCGCTCGTGAGTTCGGGCTCAAGCGTTTGCTGAACGCATTCACTGCGGGCGGCACTGTGCCGCCGCGAGCGCACTTCGCACCGCCGGGACCCATCCCGCTTCGGACGCGAGCGCCCTGATCACGATCAGGCCGGTGGTGGTCGGCGAGGCCACGATCAATCGATCCGCCGCGGTGATCTCTTCGTTCTCCGGCAATTCCGCCCGTTGGGCTGCCGTCATCAGGTCAAGCTCGATCACCCGCCGCCCTGCCGCCCGATCGTTGATGGCGTAGTAGGCGACGTCGGAGCGGGTATAGAACGATACCGAGGTATACGTCTGGCTGATCGGCACGGAGAACTTCAACGGACCTCGCGACAGATCGTAGCGGCACACCGACACCTGGAACGCCGGGTCCATGAACGGCATGACTGCCTTCTCCGGCGTGGGACTAGGAACGGGAATCACGGCGTTGACCGGAGCGATCGCCGACACGCGGGCGTAGGCATCCTGAGTTGCCATGCGGGGGAGCAGCAGGACCGTCGTCAAATGGACGATGCCCGCAAGCAAGAGCGCGCCCAACAGCCATAGCGCCAAGCGAATCACAGGCAAGCCTTCTTGGTGATTGCGGGCATCGGCGCCTCCGATCCGGTGCGCGCCGCCATGCCGATCGGTGTATCATAGAGCCGCAGAACGAGGAGATACTTTTCCACCCCGCCGGTTGGGAGCCAGTTACCCGGCCGCGCGCGCGGGCCGACCATGATGTTGAAGCTGCCGTCGGCGTTGCGGATGATTTCCTGGCTGGTGAAGCCTTGTCGCTGCGCGGAATTGGCCACCAGTCGACCTTCGAGGTCGTATAGCGTTAGGGTCCAAAAGCGGGCTTGCGGAGTGGTCCCGCTCAACAGCACGTCGCAGCGGCCGTCGAGGGGTTGGCCGGCGTCGTCGGTGCTTGCATAGAATGCGACGCCGTCACCGGAACCGACCGGCAGTTCGCCGGTGCGCGCGACCATCGCGCGCGCATAGGGGTCGATGCCGGAGGTCCCGTTCTTCGGCCACCCGGTCCACGCCCCGATGGTAACGCCGCCGTAGGCGCTGCCCCGCGTCAACGCGACCCAGGTCCCGCCAAGGCCGATCGCCGCCGCGATCACGAGTGCAAACACGGTTCCGAAGAGCAAACGCACGTTTGGTCCGCTAGCGTGGCTGTCAGAGCGACGGGTGTAGCAAAAGCCGCCCCTCGGCCTCAATCGCCGCGCGACTGACCAGGCGGCTGCTGGGGAGACGCGGATGCGACCGTCCCTTGCGGTCGCGCTGTCGCGTTGTCCGAAGCTTTGGTCGGCTCGGCGCGGGTCGCTAGTTCGCGCGTGGCATCGTCCATCAGGCGCTCGACGCGGACCAGGGCGTCGGCCCCGCGCTTGGTGAGAACCGAGTTCGGGCGACTGGCCGGTGCTTCGCCATCCTTTTTGCCTTCGGCGACGGCCGGGCGGGCCGACGGCGCTTGCGGGCCGAGCCCGGGAATGGGTTTGAGCTCGATCCCTTGGTGGGCGTAGGCCATGATCTCGTGCCAAGTCATTGCCGGAAGCGAGCCACCGGTCATCTGATGCATGACGGTGTAGTCGTCATTACCGAACCAGACGCCGCAGACCATGTTGCCGGTGAAGCCCACGAACCAGGCGTCGCGGTAGGCATTGGTGGTGCCGGTCTTGCCCGCAGACCTGATGCCGTCGAGAATTGCGCGCCTGGCGGTGCCTTCCTCCACCACCTTGCTCATCATCATGTTCATGTCCATGGCGACCTGCGGTGTGATCACCTGCACGGGTTTCTTGCCGTCGCGGTCCCAGCGCCAGATGAGCTCGCCGGCGCCGCTGCGCACTTCGAGCACAGCGTGCGGCGCCATCGCTTTCCCCAGATTGGGGAACATCGTGTAGCCGCCGGTGTGATCGAGCACGGTCACCTCGTCGGCGCCGATCGGCATCGAGGGCGTGTCGGGAAGCGGTGTGCGGATGCCGGCCTTGCGCGCGGTTTCCCTGATCTTGGCGCGGCCGACCTTCGGATTGCCGTTGCCGAGCGCGATCGAGAGCTTCACCGGGATGACGTTGATGGAGCGGGTGATCGCCTGCGTGAGCGTCATCGCGCCGGCATGGCCGCCACCGTAGTTCTTCGGGCACCAGTTACCGATGCATACCGGCGAATCGACGACGACCGAGGTCGGCTTGAACCCGTTCATCAGCGCGGTCGCATACACATACGGCTTGAACGAGGAACCGGGTTGGCGCATCGCATCGGTCGCGCGGTTGAACTGGCTCTCGCTGTAGTCGCGCCCGCCGACCATGGCGCGCACCGCGCCGTCGATATCCATCAGCACCGCGGCACCCTGCTTGGCCTTGTATTCGCGACCGTATTGCCGGAGCGAGTTTTCGAGCGCTTGTTCGGCGTGCTTCTGCAAGTCGACGTCAAGCGCGAGGCGCACCACGAAGACGCGTTCGTGCACCGACTTGGGCAAGGTGTCGGCCAGCTTCTTCATCTCGTCGAAGGCCCAGTCGAGGTAATAATTGGGCGAGCGCTCGTCGCGCCGATCGACCGCGGTGGCGGGATTGCGGCGGGCACCAAACACCTGGCCCTCGGTCATGAAGCCGGCCTCGACCAGGTTGTCGAGGACGACGTTGGCGCGCGCGCGCGCCGCCGGCAGATTGATATGCGGCGCGAATCTCGAGGGCGCCTTGAACAGGCCGGCGAGCATCGCTGCTTCAGCGAGGTTTACGTCGCGCGCGGACTTGTTGAAATAAAACTGTGCCGCTGCATCGACGCCGAAGGTGCCGCCGCCGAGATAGGCGCGGTCGAGATAGAGTTTGAGGATCTCGTTCTTCGGCAGCCGTACCTCAAGCCACAGCGCGAGAAACGCTTCTTTGACTTTGCGCTCGATGGTCCGCTCGTTCGACAGGAACAGGTTCTTGGCCAATTGCTGGCTGATGGAAGAACCGCCCTGCACCACGCCGCCGGCGCGTGCGTTCGTGAGCATCGCGCGGAACAAGCCGGGAAAGTCGATACCGAAATGCTCGTAGAACCGCCGGTCCTCGGTGGCGAGCGTCGCCTTGATCAGGTGGTCGGGGAACTGGTCGAGCGGGATTGCGTCGTTGTGGCGGATGCCGCGCGAGCCCAATTCATTGCCGTAACGGTCGAGGAAGGTGACCGCGAGCTCGGACTTCTTCAGCCAATCGTCGTCGGAGGTTTCACGGAAGGCAGGGATCGCAAGCGCCAGCAGCACCAGTAGGCCGCCGTTGCCCAGCGTGAGGCCTTCGGACAGCGGTTCCACGAAACACCAGCGCCGCCAGCCAGCGACATGGAAGCGATCCATGAACACCGTGAAGCGCTCGTAAAGCTCGCGACCCCAGGTCTTGGCCTGATACATCCCGAAGTCGATGCGCGCATCGAGATCGAGCAGGAAGCGCCGCAGCCTTGTCTTCCATCTCGCCCAGCTGTCGCCTTGGAAGAGGTTGCGCAAAGAGATTCCCTCAGGGCCGAAGCATCACGCCGGCAGGACGCAGCCGCCCAGCCGTTAGCGCAAGTCTTAACCGATCGAGGGGTTCCAAACTATGGCGAGATGGTCAAAAGATGAATGCCACGGTCAAGCGATGCCGGGTGGAACGCCGGTCGCCGCCCACCGGGGCGGTGAGCCGGCGTGAGGTAGCCCCTTCATGAACAGTGACGACACTCCCTTTTGGCGCCGCAAGTCATTGGCGGAAATGACAGATTCCGAATGGGAGAGCCTTTGCGACGGCTGCGGGCGGTGTTGCCTGGTCAAGCTCGAGGACGCCGACGATTGCTCGCGCACCTATTTTACCGATGTCGGCTGCCGACTGCTCGACAGCAAGACGTGCCGTTGCCGCGATTACCCCAACCGGACCGCGAAGGTGAAGGACTGCGTTCGGTTAACCCCCAGAAATATCAAGCGAATCGTATGGCTACCGCCCAGTTGCGCCTATCGCCTTTTGGCCGAGGGACGCGACCTCTACTGGTGGCACCCACTCGTCTCGGGCGATCCCGAGACCGTGCACCAGGCGGGGATTTCGGTGCGCGGGCGCGTCGGCGCGTGCGAAGACGAGGTGGCCGACGCCGATCTTGAGGATCGCATCGTAAGCTGGCCGCTGCGCATGCCGAAGGCGGCGAGGAAGCACAAGCAAACCCCGCGCCGATGAATCGGCGGCACGCTGCCGTGCTGCTGCCTGTGCGTGCCTCGGCGAGCGTGGCGATCGCGGGGACCAGCCGCGCGAGTCGAGATCCGCCATTCCACGAGTCTTAAGACCGACATCGCGCGCCATGCCTGCCCGCCGCGGCACCGGCCGCCACAAGTCGCGCAACCTTGGCGGTTGCACCGCGCGTGTGCTTTTGCGCGGAACGCGGCAGCGTGTCGCGCCGTCGTGAGCTGGCGATGACGCGTCAGCCGGCAGACGCGTCGCCGCAGTGCTGTGACGAACCGCGGCGTCCGCGCAAAGGCATGGCATCTGCGCAATCCGCCGCCTTGCTCCCGTGCCTGTTCCCCGCCTAGATGCCCCGCGCCTCGCCGTCTGGGCCGGCGCCAGGCGAAACGATGCGCGATCCGCTCACGCCCCCGTCGGATTATCTCGATCACGCCGCCGCGCGCCGTATCGTCGTGGGCGTGCTCCTCACCATGCTGCTCGCGGCGCTCGATCAAGTGATGGTCGCCACTGCGCTGCCGACCATCGCCGCGAGCCTGGGCGACGTCGAGAACATGTCATGGGTCGTCACCGCCAATCTTCTGGGCGCGACCGCGGTGACGCCGCTCTACGGCAAGCTCTCCGACATCCGTGGCCGGCGCGCCATGCTGCTGATCGCGATCGGCGTCTATGCGGTTGGATCGCTCGCCTGCGCGCTGGCGCCGTCCATGCTGGCGCTGATCTTCGGCCGCGCTGTGCAGGGACTGGGTGGCGGCGGCCTGATGCCGCTGGTGCAGACCATCATCGGCGATGTTGCCTCGCCGCGCGACCGCCCGCGCTACCAGGCCTACACCTCCTCGACCTTCATCGTCTCGACCGTGGGCGGCCCGCTGCTCGGCGGCTTCATTGCCGAGCATCTCCATTGGTCTTGGATTTTCTGGTTCAACCTGCCGCTCTGCGGGTTCGCCTTTCTGTTCACCCACAACATATTGCAGCGGCTACCGCGCCACGACCGTCGGCACGAGCTCGATGTGCTGGGCGCCGTGCTGATGGTGGGGGCCGCGATCCCGCTGTTGCTTGCGCTAACCTGGGGCGGGCGGCGCTATGCTTGGGGCTCGCCGCAGATTCTTGCGCTCTTCGTCGCCTGCGTAACGCTATGGTGCTTGTTCGCGTGGCGCATGATGACTGCGAAACAGCCGTTCATTCCGGTGTCGGTGCTGCGCGATGGCGCCATGCGCGTGGGCACCGCGGCCGCCTTCTTCGCCGTCGGCGTGGTCATTGCGCTGACCATCGTGCTGCCCCTTTATGGCCAGCTTGCGCTTGGCCTCTCGGTGAGCGAATCGGCCTGGACGATCATTGCATTGCAAAGCGGTGCCGCGGTCAGCTCGGTTGTCGGTGGCCGGCTGCTCGTCCGCTTCGTTCACTACAAGCGGGTGCCGCTCCTCAGCCTGCTGCTCTCGGTGGCGGCGCTCATTCCGCTCGCAATCGCGCCGACTGGATTTTCGCCCGCCGCTGCGCTCGGTCTGATCGCGCTAGTAGGGCTCGGATTGGGGCCGACGTTCCCATTCACGGTTGTGGTGGTGCAAAATGCGGTCGCGCTCCACCAACTCGGCGTCGCGACCGGCACGATGAATTTCTTTCGTGCGCTCGGCTCGACTTTCATCGTGTCCGCCTTTGGCGCGATCGTGCTCGCGGGCGCGCCGGTGACGCGCGGGATGTCGGCGGGCGCGGTGCTGGCGGGAACGGATGCGGCCGAGGCATTTCGGTGGGTTTTCGCCGCCGCCATTCTCTGCCTGATGGTCGCGCTCTCGTGCATTCTCGCGCTCAAGGAGCGGGTGCTGCGCGGCTCCTCGCGACCGACGACGCCCGGAGAATAATGCGGCGGCACGTTCGGCCTCGCGCGGCCCGGGCCAAGCGGCGGCGGTGCCAGCGGCTCGAACAGGCGCCGGCGAGCGCGGACGGGCAATGTCATACCTGCTCTGTGCCTGAGCCCGTTGCCTTCACCGCGCTGGAGCGCGATATCAACAGCTGCCGCCCGGGCATGCGGGTTGGCCCACTGATTCATTTTGATCCGAATGACGACTTCGAGCCAACGGTCAAACCAGCCTTCCAAAGTCGAGCGCAAACCTTCCAAGCCGCACGCGCCGCTGACCACAGGCGACGTGCGCAACATCTTCTACGGCCTGATGCTGGGCATGTTCCTCTCGGCGCTCAATCAGACCATCGTCGCGACCGCCCTGCCCACCATCGGACGCGACTTCGGCGACTTCGAGAACCTCTCCTGGGTCATCATCGCTTATCTGCTGTCCTCGACCGTGGTATCGCCACTCTACGGCAAGCTCTCCGACATCCACGGTCGCCGTTCCATGATGCTGGTGGCGATCGGACTGTTCCTCGTGGGTTCGGTGGTATCGGCCGCGGCGCCCGACATGGCGATATTGATCGCCGGCCGTACGCTGCAGGGGATCGGTGGCGGCGGCATCGTGCCGCTGACCCAAACCACCATCGCCGATATGATCACGCCGCGCGAGCGCGGCCGCTACCAAGCCTATATGGGCACCTCGTGGATCGTGGCCGGCGTCGCTGGACCAGCCCTTGGCGGCGTTATCGCCGAGTATCTGCATTGGTCCATGATCTTCTGGCTCAACGTGCCCTTTGGGCTCATCGCCGGACTGCTCACCTATCATGCGATGAAGCGGTTGCCGCGCCACGAACGGCCGCATCAGCTCGACATCGTCGGCGCAGCGCTCATGATCGCGGCGGCGACCCTATTGCTCATTGCGCTCACGTCGGGCGGCACGCGCGTGCCATGGATATCGTCGACGATCTTCGTCCTCGTGCTGGCTTCCCTGGTGCTCAGTCTTGCCTTCGTGTGGTGGCTGCGGCTGGCCCCCGAACCGTTCCTGCCGCTCACCGTGCTGCGCAATCCGGTGATGCGCGCTGGCACCGCGGCGACCTCATGGATGCTCGGCGCGGTGCTGGGGCTCACCGTCTATATGCCGCTCTATTTCCAGGTCGTGCATAAGCTGTCCGCGACCCAAGCCGGTCTCGCGCTCATCCCGATCGTGGTGATGACGACGCCGGGATCGATGCTCTCGGGACGCTCGATGATGCATCTGCGCCGGTACAAGATATCAGCGATCGTCGGCGCGACCATCGCGATCGCGACCGTCACCGTGCTTTGCATGCGACCTGACATGCCCCTCTACGGCGTGATCATCGCGTTGACGCTGATCGGCTTCGGCGCTGGCACCGTCTATCCGGTTGCAACCGTCTCGATCCAGAATGCCGTGCCGGCGCATCAAGTCGGAACCGCGACCGGCGCCATGAATTTCTTCCGTGCACTCGCGAGCACGCTCGCAGTCGCGATCATGGGCGCGATCCTGCTTGCCGGCCTCGGCGCCGCGCCCGAGCGCGGCACCGGCGTGGAGCTTCTGGTCGAGACTGCGGGTGCCGCCGGTATCGATATGGCGGCCGTGTTCCGGTTCGTCTTCGTCGCGGCGGATATTTTCTTGATCGCGGCGCTGGCCGCAGTGCTGCTCATGGAAGAGCGTCCACTGCGGGGCCCCGCGCCCAGTGCGCCGCCAGTGTCCCCGCAAGTGCCGCCCGCGCCAGCGGAATAGACTCTTTCGTGTTTTTTGCGTGCAAGGTGGAACGAGCGGCAAACCGCTATCGCCGTTACTTGGTGCGCACGGTCTCCTCGTAGCTGGGCGCCTCGTGCAAAAACCCACGCTCCAGCATCCAATCGACCTTCGCCTTGAACTCGGCGGACTGGTAGGGCTTGACGCCGGTCAGTTCGGGGAGAAGGCCGTCTTTGCGCAGCTCAGGCTTCAAGTCGCGCAAGAGTTCGGCCCGCGAGCGATCCTCGTTCTGGCGCAGCCATTCGATCGCGCGATTGAGCGCGCGCCGCAGCTTCCCCGCGGTTTCTTCGTCAACATCCTCCCCCGCGACGATGCCGCCGCGCCAACGCAGATCGGCAATTTTGCGGCAGCGAGCGTCGAGCGCGCGGCTCACCAGCGGCTCCATCAGCGCGGCCGCTTCGTTCCGGCCGCTGAGCAAGGCGTCGAGCCGGTCGGCCGCGTGTTCGAGCTTGATCTCGGCGAACGGGACGCCGGCCGCTTCCATGGCTTCGATCGCGGCGTAGAACGTGCCCGCATGCCAAGTGACCGCGATCGGCACGTTGCGCAATTCAGTCAGGGTGTGAATGCGCGAATCCTTCCGCACCATGATCGCGCCGGTACGCACCGTGGCGTCGAGCCCGATGATCTTGCCCTTGCCCAGCCGCTGCACGCGCTCGATCGCGCCCCATTCGCATACGGGGTAGACTTCGAGCGCGCCGTGCTGAAGCTGCGTCTCCTTCCAACGATGAGCAAAATCCTTGACACGGCCCTCGGCGCCTTTGGGATTGTCCTCGTGATAGACGACGTCGAGGCCTTCTTCGGCGAAGAAGCCTTGCTCGACCGCGACCCGCCAGGGACGGTCATGGGCATTGCTGTCGCCTTGGAGACGGATGGTGCGCGCCATGGGGATACCAGCAGGCTTGATCCAACGAAGGCAGCAAACCACGTTATGCCCTGAATTTCATGCAGCCACAACAGAGCAGGCGATGGACAACGGCCTACGCTCTGCTCTTTGCAGCGCAGATGGGCCGAGCGCAATCAAAGCCCCACAATGACCGTAGCCGAAGGATGCGCGATGGTCGATGAACTCACCGCTGATGAGATTCGCACCTTACTGAGACTCGAGCCGCATGCCACGTGCGGGTCGGTGCGGATTACTTACCTCAGTGCGCAATCAATCGCGGCTGGTGGTTTGCCGCCGCCGTTTTCCGACGCACGACCGATGGGCTCCGCGCTCTATTTCATGGTGACGCCGACTGCACCGGTGCGCCTTCACCGCATCCGCAATGATCAGCTCTACCACTATTACCTCGGCGATCCGCTCGAGGTCTTGCTGCTGCGCAGCGACGGCACGACCGACCGCGTCGTCGTCGGGCCGAACCTGCGCGGCGGGGAACACCTACAGCTCTTCATCCCCGGCGATACGTTTCACACCGCGCGGGTGATGGGGCGGCGCCGATGGTTCCTTGGCGCCAGCACCGAGTGGCCGGGCGTGGTGCCCGCCGACGTGGAGACCGGCAATGTCGAGGAACTGGCGGTGAAGTATCCATCGATTGCCGCTGACCTGCGCGCCATCGCGGCCTCGGTCCGGCACGATCGAGGTTCGGCTTAGGGAGCGAGCGGCGAGCCTATTTTCCCCGCCTGCTCCACCAGCCACGCGCGGTAGCGCGTGAGCGGCGTGACGCCGGTTAGACCGCCGCAGCCTTCGCTCAAAGCTGGGCCGGTCGACCAGCTCACTACACCGATCACCGCTAGGGCGCCGCCGACGTCGCGATAGACCGGCGCGC
>WNGJ01007146.1_pt1 | contig 11869 bp, 14 predicted proteins | sample 5400611 | NCBI WGS metagenome assembly WNGJ01 (sample SAMN13153375, study PRJNA577476) | soil metagenome | isolation source: 40 cm soil or saprolite under Garry oak tree replicate 1 | place: USA:California | collected 2016-06-15 | reverse complement strand
CGCGTCGTACATCTCGGGCGCGGTGTAGGTCCCCCAGGGCTTGAGGTCGGCGACCACCGGGGTCTTGCGCGAGATGTGGTCGAAGTCGTCGATGGCGAGCTTGACCCCGAAGTCGCGGGCGGTGGCGAGCAGGTGGAGCACCGCGTTGGTGGAGCCGCCGGTGGCCATGACCCCGGTGATCGCGTTCTCGAAGCTCTTGCGGGTCACGAGCCGGCGCGGGGTGATGCCCTTCTGCACGAGCTCCATGACCAGCTTGCCGGACTCGAAAGCGACCTCTTCCTTGCGGGGGTCGACGGCCGGGATGTCGTTCCATCCCATCGGCGACATGCCGAGCATCTCGTAGGCGGTGGCCATGGTGTTGGCGGTGAACTGGCCGCCGCACGCGCCGGCCCCGGGGCAGGCGTGGTCCTCCACGTCCTTGAACTGGTCGAGCGGGAGCTTCCCCGCGTTGTAGGCGCCGAGCGCCTCGAACACGTCCTGGATGGTGAGGTTGCGGCCGGCGAATGGGCCCTCGGTGCCGACGCAGCGGCCGAACATGATCGAGCCGCAGTAGAGCATGAGGCTCGGGATGTCGAGGCGGCCCAGCACCATGGTCATCGCCGGGATGGTCTTGTCGCACCCGGAGATGGTCACGATGCCGTCGAACATGTGGCTGCGCGCCACCAGCTCCACCGAGTCGGCCACCACTTCCCGGCTGATCAGCGAGCCCTTCATGCCCTCGGTCCCCATCGTGATGCCGTCGGTGATCGAGATGGTGTTGACCTCGATCGGGGTCCCGCCCGCCGCGCGAATGCCCTGCATGACCTTCTCGGCCAGCTTCCGATGGTTCCAGTTGCACGGCATGGTCCCGATCCAGCAGTGGGCCACCCCGATCTGGGGGCGCGAGAGGTCCGCGTCGTTGTAGCCGACCGCCTTCATCATGGCGCGGGCGGCGGCGCGGTCGGGCCCTTCCAGGAGAACGCGGCTGTGCTTGCGGGGATCGACGGCCATCGGAGACTCCTTTGTCGTGGGAGCGCGCTTGGGTTCGGCGCGATTCTACAGCAGCTCGCGGAGCGGGACCAGCGCGTAGCCTTGCCCGCGAAGGCCCGCGACGAGGGTGGGCAGGTGCTCCACCAGGCGGCCTCCGGCCCCGGGCACGCCGTCGGCGTCGTGCAGGTCGTAGATGGCCCCCGCGCGGGCCCGCGCGATGCCTCGCCGCGCCTGCTCGGCCGGATCGACCGGGTGCCGGCCCTCCGGCTGCACCGTCCAGAAGACGCACGGGGTGTCGAGCCGGCGGGTCACCCCGAACATGGCCAGGTTGGTCTTGCCCCACGGGGGCCGGAAGAAGCGGGGCGGCTCGCCCGCCGCGTCCGCGATGGCGGCGTGGCCGTCCCGGATCTCGCGCTCGGTGTGGGCGGGGCCGCAGCGCCAGAGGCTCGGGTGGCTCCAGGTGTGGTTGCCGAGGTCGTGGCCGGCCAGGGCGATACGCCGCGCCACCTCGGGCGCTGCCTGCGCGCGCTGTCCGATGAGGAAGAACGCGGCCCGGACGCCCTCGCGGGCGAGGACGTCGAGCACGCGCGGGGTCCAGTCCGGATCGGGGCCGTCGTCGAAGGTGAGGCTGACCGCGCGTCGCTCCCGGGGCCCGCGCCAGATCGAGGCCAGCGTGAGCAGGTGCGAGCCCCACGTGTAGGCGCCCCAGAGCCCGGGTGCCGCCCCCGCCGCCAGCCAGCCCGCGCGCTTCACGCGGGGGGCCGCTTGGCCACGAGCAGGGTCAACCGCCCGCTCTGGACGACCTCGCCGTGCTGGTTCAGGATCGAGCGCTCCTCGATCACCACCCCGCCCTCCTTCATCGAGCGCTTGGCGACCGTCTTCGAGACGCTGCGGATGGTATCGCCGACGCGCGTCGCCTTGAGGAAGCGCCACTCGAAGCCCATGAACGCGAGGACCACGAGGGGCGGCTGGGGCACCCGCCACCCGAGCCCGGAGGACATGCAGAGCGGGATGAGGTCCGGGATCGCGCCGGGATCGGTGGGACGGCTGAGGGTGAGTGAGCCGAAGAGCGCGGTGTGGGTCTCGGTGAGCGTCACGGCGGGGGTCTCGAGCGGCACGTTCATCCGCACGTCCTCGAAGTAGAGGCGCCGCTCGACCGGAGCGCCCGCCATGCTCCGATCCCTCAGATGGGCCGGCGGCTGACCACGTGGTCGGTCTCGCCTTCCTGGACCACCTCGCCGCGCTGGTTGAGCACGCGCCGCTCCACCGTGATCACGCCCGCGTCCGTCCGCTCGCCCTCCTTCTTGGCCGCCACCCGGGCCTCGACGTGGATGGTGTCGCCGATCTTGATCGGCCCCTTGAACTTCCACTTCACCGCGGCGAGCGGGCCGACCGCCTGCCCGGGCACCACCCGGTCGAGGAGGCCCTGCTGGATCGACAGGCCGAGGAGGCCGTGGGCGATCCGCGCGCCGAAGAGCGACGCCTTCATGTGCTCGGCGTCGGTGTGGAGCACGTTGTAGTCGCCGCTCAGGCCCGCGAAGATCACGATGTCGGCCTCGGTGACGGTGCGGCCGGGCGAGGTGTACTGCTCGCCGAGCTGGATATCCTCGAAGTAGACGACCGGCTCGCCGCTCACGGGGGGCTAGGATAGCACGCCGGCTCGCGCATCCCCGCGTCGCGGGGTCGCAGTGCGGGCCGACGTTGATTGGAAGCAGGCCGGCGCCGCCGGCCTGACCGATGTCCACACCAACCGAGGTGGCCATGCAGAGCCGCAGGCAATTTATCGTCAAGGGTGCCAAGCTTGTGGCGGTCGGAGCGGCCGCCGCTTCCGCCGGGCCGAGTGTCTTCGTGCGCGGAGCGGGCGCGGCCGACAAGCAGCTCAAGGTCCTCCAGTGGGCGCGCTTCGTGCCCGCCTACGACAAGTGGTTCGACCCGTGGGCGAAGGAGTGGGGCGCCAAGCGAGGGGTCGAGGTGACGGTGGACCACGTGGGCTTCGCCGACGTGGTGCCGCGAGCGACCGCCGAGGTGGCGGCCCAGTTCGGCCACGACGTTCGTCTACAGCCTGACGTTCATCTCGTCGGTGGGCCGCATGACGGTCAGCGTGGGGGTGCCGGTGGCGCTGATCCGCGGCGACGTCTACTACTGGAGGTCGCTGATGGCGGCGTGCCTGATCACCGGCGTGCCGCTCGCCATCCTCTATAACTTCTTCCTCGATCGCTTCATCGCCGGCATCACGATCAGGTAGGTCCCGCCGCGGAACCTTGACATTCGGGTGGAGGCCTACTTAGAATCCAGACCGACCAGTCGGTCTGGCCGCCCACCCGAACCTGGAGGCAGACATGGCCGTCGCCGTACCCGCGCCGCCCCGCATCCGCGATGCCCGCCTGACCGGCATCTGGGAGAAGGTCCAGGCCGGAGAGCGTCTCTCCCGTCAGGACGGACTCGTCCTGTTCGAGACGGACGACCTGCACGCGGTGGGCCGCATGGCGGACTTCGCCAAGTCACGGCTTCATGGCGACCAGGTCTTCTTCGTCCTCAACCGCTACATCAACCCGACGAACGTATGTGTCCTCTCCTGCAGCTTTTGTGACTTCGCCCGGAAGAAGGGCGAGGAAGGGGCCTTCGAGAACACGATCGAGGACGTCCTCACGATGATCAAGCCGGGCACGCGTGAGGCCCACATCGTGGGCGGCCACCACCCGGACTGGCCGTTCGAGTACTTCGAGCGGATGATCGAGGCCATCCACCACGGGCGGCCCGAGACGCAGATCAAGGCGTTCACCGCGGCCGAGATCGACTACTTCTGGCGGCGATGGAAGATCGAGCCCCGGGAGGCGCTCACCCGGCTCAAGCGAGCGGGGCTGCACTCGATGCCGGGGGGCGGCGCCGAGATCTTCTCGAAGCGGCTGCAGAAGCTCCTGCACTTCAGCGGCAAGGCCGACGCGGACCGGTGGTGCGAGATCCACGGGATCGCGCACTCGCTCGGCCTCAAGACGAACGCCACCATGCTCTACGGCCACGTGGAGACCATTGAGGAGCGGGTGGACCATCTGCTCAAGCTGCGGGAGCAGCAGGACCGCTCGGGGGGCTTCATCACGTTCATCCCCCTCTCCTATCAGACCGGCACCACCAAGCTCGTGCCCCGACAGACCCCGCCGACCGACGACCTCCGGACCATCGCGGCCTCGCGCCTGCTCCTCGACAACTTCCCGCACATCGAGGCGTACTGGGTGATGATCGGCGAGGCGACCGCGTCGCTCGCGCTGCACTTCGGGGCTTCGGACGTCAACGGCACCCTCGAGGACGAGAAGATCGCGCACATGGCCCAGGCCGCGAGCCCCGCCGGGCTCGCCACCGAGCAGATCCTCCGGATCGTGCGCGACGCGGGCAAGATTCCGGTGGAGCGCGACGCCCTCTACAACGTGGTCAAGGTCTGGAGCTGACCATGCTGCGCGTCGGCCGCATCCCCTATCTCAACTGCGAGCCCTTCTTCCACCGGCTCGAGGGCGTGGAGCTGGTCGACCTGATCCCCCGCCGGCTCGGGGAGGCCATGGCCACCGGCGAGCTCGACGCGGGGCCGCTCTCGCTCATGGACTACGTGCGGCTCGAGTCCCGGCTCGTCCCCCTGCCCTACGGGATCGGCTGCCCCACCGGCGCGCGGAGCGTCCTGGTCTTCTCCGACCGGCCGCTCTCGGGGCTCGGCGGCGCACGGGTGGGCATCACCCGGGAGACCTCCACGTCGGTGGAGCTGCTGCGCGTGCTCCTGACCCTGCGTCACGGGGTCGAGCCGGCGGCCTGGGTGGGCGCCGACGAGCCCGGCGACGCGGTGCTGCTGATCGGCGACCAGGCGATCCAGCGGCTCACCCACGGACCGGCGGCGCGACACGTGTTCGACCTGGGTATCGAGTGGCGGGAGTGGACCGGCCTGCCATTCGTCTTCGCGCGCTGGGCGGTGGCCGCGCGCGTGCCCGCCCCGGAGCGGCGCGCGTTCGAGGCCGCGCTCGACGCCGCGCTCGAGCGCGGGATGGACGCCCTGCCCCGGATCGCGGCCACGCATCGCGACCTGGGCTGGAGCCCGGCCGAGGTCGCGGCCTATCTCCGCAACTTCAGCTTCCGCCTCGGTCCCGACGAGGACAAGGGCGCCGCCGAGTTCCTCCGCCTCCGCGGCCAGCTCGGGGCCGGCACGTGCTGAGCCGCATCCAGGCGAAGGTCGAGGCGGGCGAGCGGCTCGACCGGACCGACGGCCACTGGCTCCTCGCCGAGGCCCCGCTGCTCGACGTGGGGAGCCTGGCCCAGGAGCTGCGCTTCCGCCGCATCCCGGAGCGCCGGGTGACCTTCGTCATCGACACGAACCCCAACTACACGAACGTCTGCATCACCGACTGCCAGTTCTGCGCCTTCTACCGTCGGCCCGGGGACAAGGAGGCGTACACCCTCACGGTGGACGAGGTGCTCGAGAAGGTCGGGTTCGCCGCCCGCGAGGGTGCGACCACGGTGCTGCTCCAGGGCGGTCACAACCCGGCCCTGCCGCTCGAGTACTACCTCGAGCTGGTGCGCCAGACCCGGCGGCGGTTCCCCTCGGTCACCCCGCACTTCTTCAGCGCGTCGGAGATCCGCACCATGTCGGACGTGGCGGGTAAGCCGGTGCCCGAGGTGCTGAGCCTGCTGCGGCAGGCCGGCCAGACGAGCATCCCGGGCGGCGGGGCCGAGGTGCTCTCCGAGCGGGTGCGCCGCCGCATCGAGCCCAAGAAGGGCGGGCCCGACGCGTGGCTCGAGGTGCACCGCGAGGCGCACCGGCAGGGCTTCAAGTCCACCGCGACCATGATGTACGGGCACGTCGAGCAGCCCGAGGACGTCCTCGATCACCTCGACAGCATCCGGGCGCTCCAGGACGAGCACGGGGGCTTCACCGCCTTCGTGCCCTGGTCGTTCAAGCCCGGCAACACCCTGCTCGAGAAGTGGATCAAGCACTACCAGGGCCCGAACGCCTACCTGAGAATGCTCGCGGTGTCGCGGCTCTATCTCGACAACTTCCCCCACGTGCAGGCCTCGTGGTTCTCCGAGGGCAAGCGGGCCGGGCAGGTCGCGCTGTCGTGGGGCGCAGACGATTTCGGCGGCACCCTCTTCGAGGAGAACGTGCACGCGGCGGCCGACTTCGTGAACAAGACCTCGGTGGACGAGATCGTGACCCTGATCCGCGACGCCGGCTTCACCCCCGCTCAGCGCACCACCGACTACGAGATCGTCAAGACGTATTGAGCCCTCCGGGGGGCCGTCTAGATGGGATCGACGGGGGGGACGACCTGGATGAGCTTCTTCGCGTGGGCCATCTCGTAGAGCCGGCGGAGCGCGGCGCGGCCGTCGTCGCCGAGGCGCATGGTGTAGTCGTTCACGTACATGAGCACGAAGCGGCGGCAGGTCTCCTTGTCGATGTCCCGGCCGTAGCGCATCGCATAGTCGAGGGCCTCGTCGACGTTGGCGAAGGCATAGTCCATCGAATCGCGGAGACCCTGGGAGAGCTTCCGGTGAGTCTCCTCGCCCAGGTCGCGGCGCATCACGTTGATGCCGAGCGGCAGCGGCAGGCCGGACTCCTTCTGCCACTCCTCGCCCAGGTCCAGCACCTTGACCAGCCCCATGCGCTGATGAGTGATCTGCCCCTCGTGGATGAGCAGTCCGAGGTCGGCCTGGCCCTCCAGCACCACCTTGGGGATCTTGTCGAAGGCCACCTCGATGGTGGGCGGATCGCCCACGTACAGCCGCAGGAGGAGCGCGGCGGTGGTGTGGCTGCCCGGGATCGCGACCACCTTCTCCTCGAGCCGCGCGCGCTCGATCGGCTCGCGCGCCACCAGGATCGGGCCGTAGCCCTTCCCCATGGACGCGCCGGGGTCCATCATCCGGTAGGTCGGGTGGACCAGGGTGTAGGTGGCGGCGGAGATCGCGGTGACCTCGAGCTCCCCGGTCCGCGCGCGACGGTTGAGCGATTCGATGTCCTCGAGCACGTGCTCGATGGTGATGCCGGGGATCTTCACCTTTCCCGCGGTGAGCGCATAGAACATGAACGCGTCGTCGGGATCCGGGCTGTGGCCGATACGAATCAGCATGCGATCTCCCCTGACGTGAACCCTGATGTGACTCGACGATGACGACGCGGGCGACCCGCGACAAGATTCTCCAGGCCGCGCTGGAGGTCTTCGCGCAGAAAGGTTATCACAGGGCCCTCGTCGACGACATCGTGCGCGTGTCGCGCACGTCGAAGGGAGCGGTCTACCACCACTTCCCGAACAAGGAGGCCCTCTTCCTGGCGCTCGTCGACGAGTTCGCGGGACGTCTGGCCGAGTCGGTGGCCGCGGCGATCGGGGGCGCGGAGGGCGCTCTGGGCAAGGTGGAGGCCGCGCTCACCGCCGGGCTCGAGACCTTCGCCCGGCACCGGGAGCTGGCCCAGATCCTCCTCCTCGAGTCGGTGAACCTGGGGCCGGCGTACCAGGTCAAGCGCCTCGAGGTGCACGACCGCTTCGCGTCGCTCATCCAGGCGCACCTCGACGAGGCGGTCGCGGAAGGATCGATCCCGAGCCTCGACACGCGGGTGGCCACGCTGGCGTGGCTCGGCGCGCTCAACGAGGTGGTGGTGCAGTGGCTCTGTCGCGGGCGACCGGATCTCTTGACCGAGGCGGTGCCGGCCCTGGCTCCCCTGCTCCTGCGGAGCATCGGAGCGAAGTCGCCGGGCGCCTGAGCGCGGTCAGCGGCCCCAGCTACCGAAGCGCTGCCGGCGGGCGCCGGCGAACCGCACCGAGAACTCTCCCGCCTTGATCGCGCGGAGGATCGCGTCCGGATTCCTCGCCGCCTCGACCTCGACCCAGGCGCGTCCGAAGTCCTCGTCCCGATGCCCGTCGTCGGTGGCGACCTTGGGAAGAGGGATCGTGTCGACGTCGTACTCGGCCTGGTAGACGCCGGTGTCGGTGATCTCGACCGCGTGGATCGGCAGCCCGTCGCGCGTGATGGTGCGGATGCGACGGAGCGTCTGCTCCACGGTGAGCGAGTAGCGGGCCGGATGGTTCAGGATGAAGAGGGTCTCCTGATCCCCGGTCACCTTCCCCACGTGCTGCCCCAGCGGCCGGTAGTCGATCTCGACGCCCGCGAGCACGAGCATCCGATCGTCGCCCGGCGGGATCCGGAACCAGTACTCGTCGTCGATGCGGTCGTCGTGGTCGGTGATGGCGAGGAAGTCGTAGCCGAGCTCGCGATAGCGCGCGACCACCTCGTCGGCGGGCAGTCGCCCGTCCGAGAACGTCGTGTGGGTGTGGAGATTACCCTTCAGGAGGGGCATGAGGATGAGCGCATGAGGCCGGGCGCTAGGCGCCGCGGCTCAGCGGGGATTGGACACGCGCGGGGTCGAGGCCGCTGGCACCGAATCCCATACCACCGTGAATCCCAGCGCGGGCCATCCACTCCGGGCCCAGGGCTCCTGCGAGACGTAGCTGCCTACCGGCGTGGTAGGTGAGGTCCAGCCCGACAGCCCGTACTTGGTGCCGCCCTGCGTCTGGCCCACGAACGGCTCGATGAACGCCGGCTCATGACGGACCCGGACGTCCTCACGGTAGAAGTCGGCCTCCCGGGGGCGGGTGGATTCTCGGGTAGCCTCGCTCGGCTCGACGATCCGGAGCTGCTGGGGCTTCTCGGGGGCCGTCGCGCGGATCTCGATGGGGCTCTGGGCAAGCGCCGAAGAGGCCAGTGCGACAAATAGCAGGCCGGACCCGATCACCGTCCCGATCACCGCGCGACTCATGCTGTGATCATCTCAGAACGGCCCGACCGCCGCAAGAGAATCGCCCAGATACGCCGCATCCGACGAATGACGAGCCGCTGCGCACCATGACCGTCGCGCTAAGTTCCGTGATTGGGTATTGCTTTTCATATAAAGATGGGCAACAGTGAAAATGTTCGGAAAAAATGAGGCAATCTGGTGGGAAGCATTGCCCCCGCGAATTACAAGCGAGTCAGTCGCGAAAGGACCTCGGTGAACTGGGCAAGCCCGGCAGGTTTCATGATCACCTCCGAGGCGCCGAGCGCCATCGCCTCCCGGGTCTCTTCGTCCCCGGCATGAGCGGAGAGGATCACAACCGGTACGTGGGGAAATCGACTCCGGATTCGCGTGAGGACGGCCAGGCCCCCCAGGCCCGGCATCACCAGGTCGAGGAACACCCCGTCGACCGTGGCCGACTCGAGCAGGCGCAGGCCTTCCGTGCCATCGAGAGCCACCACGGCCTCATGGCCGAAAGTCCTCACCGCCTCCGCGATCATCTCGGCAACCGAGGGATCGTCATCCACCACCAAGATCTTCATTGGTTTCGCCGGGTGCCAGTATCGGGACCCATGTCTCCTTCGTCAAGGGCTTGGTTCACCCCAGCCGGCCCCGGTCTGACGGGCGCCCCATGACCCCGGGAGCGATTCTCGTCGTGGACGGCAGGGCCGACAGCCGGGCCGGGCTGGTCCGGGTCGTCAAGGAGGCCGGTTACTCCGTCCTCGAGGCCGGGACCGGCGCTGAGGCCCTGGCCCTCTTGTCGAGCCTTCATCCCCAGCTGGTGCTCCTGGACGTCGATCAACTCGACGCGAACGCCCTGGACCTGGCCCGGCAGGTCAAGCTCGAGAGCACCGACGTGCCGGTGGTCATCCTCTCCGCGACCGGCGAGCGGGACCTCGTGGTCAAGGCCATGCGCACCGGAGCCTACGACTTCCTGGTGAAGCCGGTCGGCGGGCAGGCCCTCAAGGACGTCCTGAAGGCGGCCCTGGCCCAGACGGATGTCGCGCCCATCGTCAACTCTCCGGGAGGTAACGGGTCTACGGGACCCCAGGCACCAGTCGACGTCGACCTGCTGTTCCGGAACAGCGAGCGGATGCGGGCGGTGGAAGACATCGTGCGGCGAGCCGCCGACACCAACGCCACCATCCTGCTGCAGGGTGAGAGTGGCACCGGCAAGGAGATGGTGGCCCGGGCCATCCACTACATCTCCGACCGGCGGGACAAGCCGTTCCTCAAGGTCAACTGCGCCTCGCTACCGGGCGATCTCCTCGAGTCGGAGCTGTTCGGCCACGAGAAGGGATCGTTCACGGGCGCCCATCGCCGCAAGCCGGGCAAGTTCGAGCTGGCCCACCGGGGCACCTTCCTCCTGGACGAGATCGGGGAGATGCCGCTGGGGCTGCAGGCGAAGCTGCTGCACGTGCTGCAGGACGGGCAGTTCTTCCGCGTGGGGGGCAGCGAGGTGATCACGTCGGACGCCCGGCTCATCGCGGCCACCAACCGGAACCTGGCGTCGGTGATGACCACGGGGATGTTCCGCGAGGATCTCTACTACCGACTGAACGTGGTGGCGATCTCGATCCCGCCCCTGCGCGAGCGTCGCGAGGAGATCCCGGTCCTCGTCGAGTACTTCATGGCGCGATTCTGCCGGCAGTACAACCGCGACGCGCTCAAGATCTCCCAGGCAACGATGCGCCTGCTCCAGGACTACTCCTGGCCTGGCAACGTCCGGGAGCTCGAGAACATGATCAAGCGGGCGGTGGTGCTCCAGACCGAGGCCCTCGTGCAGCAGGAGATCGCCCTCCGGAGCGAGAAGCCGTGGGCTCCCAAGCCGGAGGGCGCTCCTCCGCCTGCCCAGCCGGCGGCACCCACGGTGGTTGGGACCGCCATCCCCGAGGCCGAGATGGGGCTCAAGGACATCGCCCGCCGGGCGGCCATGGCGGCCGAGAAGGCGGTCATCAAGGAGGTGCTCGAGAAGGTCCGATGGAACCGCGCCGAAGCGGCGCGCCTCCTGAAGATCAGCTACAAGGCGATGCTGTACAAGATCCGCCAGGTCGGGCTGGACGATCGGCCCGAGCGTGGCTCCGGTAGGAAATGATTTGCTTCGTTTGCCCCGATGACTACCTAAGTCCGTTCCTCGACTCCTAGCGTACCCGGCGCACGCAGCCTCCCAGCAGTCCGTTTCGCTTCCACGTCCTCTCTCCCATCGCACCCGCAACTCGCAGTGAAACCGTCGCGATAGGGCTCCCCTGCCCCGACTGGATCGAAGCGCTCTCGCCCCAGTGGCGCAAGACTTGCTCAGGATCCCCCCGGAACCGGCCCGGGGTTGGCCGCGCCCAGATCGGGAGTTAACCTGTCACAGCAAGGGAGGGACACGTGACCGAATTCATGGATACCCAGACTGGGGTATTTCATGAGGACTCCTTCCGCCACCTGCTGACTCGCGAGGCGGGCCGCGCTACGCGGTACCAGGACTTCTTCTCGGTCTGCCTTCTGCGGCCCGACGTCCCCGGCGACCGGCAACAGATTGGCGAAGAGATCGAGCGAGCCCTCTCGGAGAAGATCCCGGAATTCGTCCGGGCGACGGACCTGGTCGGCCAGCTGTCTTCCGCCATCGCGGTCATCCTGCTGCACACCGCCGGCAGCGATGCGCTACGAGTGGCCGAGCGGATCCGCGCGAACATCGAGCAGGTTGCGTTCCGCGAGGGACCGGAAGGCCGCCCACAGCGGCTCACGGTGAGCGTCGGGAAGGTGTCCTTCCCTCACGATGGCCACACCGATTCGATTCTGCTGTCGCAGGCGATCGCCTACCTGGAGCAGGCCGCGCAGCGCGGTGGTAACCAGGTTACCCACAGCACCGCAACCCCGGACTAGGGCGTCGGGAGGAACGACTTCGCGTGAATCTCCTGGTGCTTGACGAATCGCTGGATCTCGCCGTGGTGGTCGGGCGCATCGCCCCCGTTCGCGGCTGGGAGCCGCATTTCGTAGGGTCGCTGCACGAGCTGGAGCAGGCGGTGCAGGCGCACGGGCGGCCGGCGCTGACGGTGGTGAATTTGCAGCCGCCGCTGACGGCGTGGGAGCTGGGGCAGCGGCTGCGGGGGCTGG
>WNGJ01007144.1_pt1 | contig 11870 bp, 13 predicted proteins | sample 5400611 | NCBI WGS metagenome assembly WNGJ01 (sample SAMN13153375, study PRJNA577476) | soil metagenome | isolation source: 40 cm soil or saprolite under Garry oak tree replicate 1 | place: USA:California | collected 2016-06-15 | reverse complement strand
TCCAGTTCCTCTTCTCGCGCAACCGGCTCAACGTGGCCGTGTCGCGCGCGATGTGCCTGGCGGTCGTGGTGGCGAGCCCGCTGCTGCTGGAGTCGCGCGCGCGGACCATCGAGCAGATGCGGCTGATCAACGCGCTCTGCCGGTTCGTGGATCTGGCCGAAGCGACTGTCTGAATCTTCGGACATTGCGTGGGTGCCAGTCGGAGGGGAACCCGCCTCACACGCGTCCAGGGCCCGGTCCCTCTGCTGGAAAAGAACCCATCGGCGGCGACGTCGCACACGCCGCGCCTCGTACTAAGGTCGGATAGACCCAGGTCCGATTGTTCCCGGCTGTCGTGTCGTGGCATGAAGCTATGCCGTGACACGAGCCGACGCCCCCAAGACCAGCGAAGCCAATCTGTCAATCGTCGTCGTCGCGGACGCTGCGTTGCGTCTGCGATGCCAGACGATTCTCGCCGGGCAGCGGCATCGCTAGCCGGATTCACCGAGCTGTCGCGAGTACCCGCCGAGGGCCAACTCGGCCGTTCGAAGTTCAGGAGAGTGCAGCCCCGATGACTACCTCTCGACGAGCACTCGAAGCGGACCAGGTCGTAGTCCGGCGCCTGCTCGGCTTTGGCGTTCTCCTTCTGATAGTCGTCTCCGGTTACGTGGCGTCTCAACCTCGCGTAGCGAATCAAGTACCCCTGCGCGTAGCGAATCAAGTACCCCGCTTGGGCGCCAACGCGCCGGCCCCCACCATCGAATCGCACATCAAGGAGGCGGCAAGCCAGTACGCCGTGTCCGAGGACCTTGTCACTGCCGTCATCGAAGTCGAATCCCAGTTCAACGTCCACGCCGTCTCCCACCGCGGCGCACAGGGTCTTATGCAACTCATGCCGGCGACGGCGGCGTGGCTTGGTGTGCGCAATGCCTTCGATCCGCGCGACAACATCCGCGGCGGAGTCCGACATCTTCGCTGGCTGATGGACCGATTCGACCACGACCTGCCGGTCGTTCTTGCGGCCTACAACGCCGGCGAGGGAGCGGTGCTGAAGAGTCGAGGGGTGCCACCTTCTCGAGAAACCCGCGAGTACGTGAAGCGGGTCATGCAGAGGATGAACCGCGACCGTGTGAAGAGCTGACGAGCAACTTGGCCCGCCAACCGAGATCTGAATCGAAGGAGCACTGACCCAGGTCTGGTCCAGGCCACAGGGGCCTGGCGTTGAGATTTGGAGGTCGTATGAAGCGTCGAGGGCTGTTGTTCTTCACGCTGCTCATCGCGTTCGTGTTCGCCGGATGCGCCACGAAGCCGTCGACCCAGTGGTGGCGCGTAGGGAACTGTCTGGTCCTCTACGACCAGACCAACGAGGAGAAGCAGCTCGTTGCTGTGGGACAGGGCTGCGACATCAAGCGGGACACGATTACCGCGACGGGGGATGTGAAGTAGCCGTTCGACGCCTGCAACCCGGGGGCGCGGTGTGCGCGCCATCGCATCGCGTCGCCGGATTCACCAGCAAGTCGCTTGCGACGAAACGCGCCCGCGGAGCAAAGCGGCGGGACGGACGCGTAGCGTTGTTGGGCCGGGCGGCGTCGGTCGTGTTCTACTCGATGGCGACGTCGAGCGCCGAGGACGTGCCGCGCGCGCTGCAGTTCCTCTTCTCGCGCAACCGGCTCAACGTGGCCGTGTCGCGCGCGATGTGCCTGGCGGTCGTGGTGGCGAGCCCGCTGCTGCTGGAATCGCGCGCGCGGACCATCGAGCAGATGCGGCTGATCAACGCGCTCTGCCGCTTCGTGGACCTGGCCGCACCGGCTGTCTGAATCTTTGGACGTTGCATCGGTGCCAGTCGCAACAGTACGCTATGGCCTGGCTATGAAACGTCAGCGTCTCGAGATCGCGATCCATCGTGAAGTAGCGAGCCGGCTCAGGTTGGCGGCCGCTCGACGGGATCTGACCGTCCGGCAGTACGTCTTACATGCCGTCAAGGATCGGATCCATGAGGACCTGGGCGGCGCGGACACCTCGTGCATGACTCCCATAACGGATCCGGTGCTCGCAGATCTCTGGAACAATCGCCGAGACGCCGCGTACGATCGGTTGTGATCGGGGCGACGTCGTTCTGGTTGATCCGCCCAATCCTCGTCCTCAGTTCGGCCCGGTACAACCGCAGCAGGCAAGACGTCATCGTCGCGGCCATCACCAGTAATGTGCGGCGGCGACTCTTCGGCGACTACATCGTCGCTGAGTGGGCAGGTGCCGGGCTTTTGTTCCCATCGATCGTCACTGGTCTCTTGCGCACAATCAAGCAGACCATGATCGAGCGGCGTCTGGGTCAGATTGCCGACGGTGAAATGGAACAGATCGGCCGGTTGTTACGCCGCGCGCTGGCACTGTGATGGCGGCGACGCGCCGACGCCGTCCTTCCTGAGTTCAAGTGACGCTCCCGGGACGATCACCGCCCCCGAGTTTCGCCTCGCCTGGAGGTCCCGCCTTGGTCAGTGTCTAGTCGGCCGCCGACGAGAGACTAGCCACCCATATGGCACAGCCTACGGATTTCCGAAGCGCTACCTCCCGTTAAGATCGTGTTCCTTAAGGACTCCTCGCTCTTCTCCACTTCTGGCACTCCTTCTGCTACGTACCGCCGAGTTGATGCGCCCAAATGACAGCGCATGGGGGAGGGGAATGCGAACGGTCATGACCGTCACGATCTGGATCTTGTGCCTCGTCATGCAGGGGAATTGGCGATGATCTTGCCGGAGCGCCATCGCCAACGGGAATACGGAAAGTGTACGTCGTGCGGTGGCCCCCTGGGCGAGATCCGGCTGAAGTTGATGCCGACCGCGGAGCTGTGTGCCTCGTGTCAAAAGGCGGAGGACGCTCGACTCTTCGCCAAACGCACGCCTGGAATCAAGGACGCTCCGCGATAAGAATCGTCAGACCGATTGCGTGGGTGCCGGTCGGAGCTAGTCGCGGCGGGGGCCGACACCTTCGAGGATCACCTGCCGGAGCACTTCCGGATCGCCGAGCCGGCTGATGGCGTCGAGGATTTCGATGCCCGCCAAGCGCCCGTCGGAGTCGTAGTCCGCGGCGATGCCTTCGCCGAGATGTTTTGTCGTGACGGTCGTGTCCCGAAACCTGAAATACAGCGCGTCGACTTCGCGGTCGTAAGTAATCCTCATCGACGTTCCTCCAGGAGATAGTACACGTAGACCGTCACGACCACGATCTCCTCTGGTTCGTCAACAAAGATCGGCCGGATCTGCTTGGTCGCGTACACGATACCGTGCCACTCCTGGTGAAACGGAAAGTTCCGGCGGCACTCGCGGCGGCCCCGCTCGGCCGGCTCCCATGGGCTTGTTCGAATCGCCTCGTTGACCTCCCAAGCGAAGCCGCCGCGAAACCGCAGTTGCGCCCGAGCGTGGTCGGAGAGACGGATCGGCTTCATGAAGACTTCGCTTCAGCATGGGGCGCTCACGTTGGCTCGACAATGCGCCGAGACCGATACGCTGAGACTGAAAGAGGTGCTACACGGCCTTCTTGAACCACTCGTATCGTTCCGCCAGGAACTCCCGGTTCGGCCGAAGGCCCGCGCTACGCGGAACGCGGATGCGGGCGCCGTGGAAATCCTGAAGACCATGGCGGAGCATCGGCCCGTCAGGCTCGCGCAGAATGGCGCGCGCCACGTGAACCACGAGATCGGGGTTGATGCCGAGGAGATGTCCATCGAACGCCGCGTGGTGAAGCTTGCAGAGGGCCAGGCCGTTCGGCACCACGGGCTCGCCGCGCGGATGGCCGTCGGGCAGGATGTGGGCGGCCTCGAGCAGCTCCTCGTGGCGCAGGCGGCAGATCGCGCAACATTCCTGGTAGGCCGCGAGCACCCTCTGGCGGAAGCTCTGCTGATGGAGTCGCTGGCGGGTGTAGCGGGTGACGTATTTCCTGCGCGCTTCAGTCTCCATCGTCTCTTCGATGCGTGGTCCCAGGTCCAAGAGACGTGCCTCGTCGACGGCGACCTTGAACGCCAGCGCGCGCGGATCGTCGCCGACGATGTAGACGGGCCAGACCGGCAGATATCGGCCGGGCACGAGACCGTATAGATAGATGAGTGGCGTCTGGCGTTGCATGGCCAGGCGCAGGCCGGCGTTGTCCGGGTGCCGCGGATCGGTCCCGCGATATCGGTAGAGAATGGCGCCGCCCTCCTCGACGCGATCCTCGTATGGCCGCTCGCGGCCCTCGACGATCGGGGCCGTCGTGATCGTCAGCGGCATTTCGGTCACGGCCGGCTTGAAGATGCCCTGAGGTCCGACGAGGGGCACGCGCGTGACGTTGAAGACGAAGCCCCGGCTCAGGAGCTCGCGCGGAAGAACCTCGCCGTGGAGACGGGTCTGCTCCTCCAGGAACTCGAACGCCGCCGCGCGGACGCGGCTGTCCAGATCGGAGGTCGCCACGCGGGGAAGATAGACCGGACACCGCTTGAACTAAAGGGGATACACGCTTGACACAACAGCGTGGACGAGTAATCTAAGCGTCGGGACACTAGGAAGGGGCACGCTTTCAGGTATCGTCCTGAGGGGGTGCCCCTTCAGCTTTTGTACTGGATCTTTCCTCTGGCCTCCTCCAGGAAGTCGAGCCTCTCGCGGGCGGCGCGCTTCAAAAGGGCAGAGCAGCGTCGCCTGTTGGGGCTGAGCACGCGCTCCAGCTTGCCCTTGTTGTAGAGATGGCGAACCAGGCAGCCAAAATCGCCGTCGCCCGTCACGACGACCGCCCGCTCATAGTGTGGATATTCGATCATTGCCTGGAGTACCAGCTCGGCGTCTACGTTGCCCTTGGGCTTGCCATCGCCGCGATAAGTGACGGGCTTGAAGACCACGGTGTAGCCCGCCTTCTGGAGCCTCGTGTAAAGCGGCTGATTATCGGGAATGAATCCAACGAAGTAGAAGGCGCGGGTCACACGGTAGTGTTCCTCGAGATGCACGCGGAGGCGGCGCCAATCTACGCGCCAACCGAGGTCCCTGATTCCGAGATGGAGGTTCTGACCGTCGATGAAGGCGAAGTTACGCGGGCTTGCGACCGTCACCGCCGACGAGTATTCGGGTCGTGGCGGCTCCGGAACAATGTCCAAAGATTGATACGCCGCCGGATCACCATAGTGAGCCACCCGGCGGGTCAGGAATCCAGGTGACCCCTCGCGTCGCGCTCGTCACCGGCGCGGGCCGCGGCATCGGGCGCGCCACGGCCGAAGCGCTGGCCGGCGACGGCTGGCGAGTGGTGGTCGCCGAGCTGCGGCCGGCGCTCGGGCGGGCGGTGGCGCGCGCGCTGAGCGCGCACGGCGCGCGATTCGTCCAGGTCGATGTCGGCGACGCGCGCTCGGTAGCGCGGATGGCGCGGCGCGTGGGGCGCGTGGACTGCCTGGTGAACAACGCCGGCGTGCTCGAGGCGGGGCCGCTCGCGCGTCTCTCCGCCGCGGCCGTCGAGCGCATGATCGCGGTGAATCTGGCTGGCCCGATCCTCGTCACGCGCGCGCTCCTGCCCGGCATGCTGCGGCGCCGGGCGGGCATCGTCGTCAACGTCGCCTCGCTGCTCGGCAGGGTTGGAATGGCCGACTATGCTACCTACTGCGCGACGAAGTTCGGGGTGATCGGGTTCACCGAAGCGCTGGCCGACGAGATGGACGCCGACAGGCTCGGCGTGGTCGCCGTCTGCCCGGGACAGGTCAACACCCCGCTCGCGTGGAAGACCGGAGTGGCGAAGGCCGAGCGTTCGCATCTCATCCAGCCCGAGAGCGTGGCGCGCGTGATCGCCGAGCTGGCGGGCGGCCGGCGGCGGTTCAAGAACGGCGAGGCGATCGACGTGACGCGCTGACGCCGTAGGCCCTGGGCCTTCCAGCGGCCGAACTACCACTTGACGGCGGCAAGGAAAGTTATTAACCATACGTTTAGTTGACAGCACGCTGGCAGCGACCTCACCCAGGAGGAAGGGCTCGATGACGTCCGCCGCCCCGATCACCACTGCCCAGGCGCGCCGCCGGGACGCCGCGGCCACGCGCGAGGCGCTGCTGGCCGCCGGCGCCGAGCTGTTCGCCGAGCGCGGGTACGACGGGGTGCCGGTGACGGCGATCGCCCAGAGGGCCGGCGTCAACAAGGCGATGATCAACTACCACTTCGGCGGCAAGCGGAAGCTCTACCTGGCGATCGTGAGCGTGACCTTCGCGGAGATCGTCGCCGGCGTGGAGAAGCTCGCCGAGTCGCGCCGGCCGGCGCCCGAAGTGCTGCGCGAGCTGATCGCGATGGTCGGGGAGATGGCCACGCGGCGCCATCCCCACTTCTGCGCGATGATGCTGCGCGAGGTGGTGGCGGGCGGCAAGCACCTGGACCCGGAGCTGGTCGACAAGCCCGCGCGCATCCTCGGGGCCGTGCAGCGCATCGTGGCGCGCGGCGTGGCCGACGGCGACTTCCGGCCCGTCGATCCGCTGCTGACGCACCTGAGCCTCGTCGGCAGTCTCGTCTTCTTCTTCGCCACGGCGCGGTTCCGCGAGCGCGTGCTCGCCATGCGGCGCCCGGCCATCAAGCCGCCGGACGCCGCGGCGTACGTCAAGCACATCCAGGACCTGCTCACGCACGGGCTGGCCGCCGACTCGACGCGCGGGAGGCGGCGTTGCTGAGCGCGCAACGGCGTCGGCTCGCGATCGTCGCGGCGCTGGCCATCCTCGGTCTCGCCGGGTTCGCCGTCTGGCGCTTCGTGCTCGCGCCGCCCGCGCTGCCGCCGGGCGTGCTCGCGGTGAGCGGACGCATCGAGGGCGACGACTCCGCCGTGGCCGCGAAGACCTCGGGCCGAATTCGCGAGATCACGGTGCGGGAAGGCGATCGCGTCGAGGCGGGGCACGTGATCGCCACGCTCGACGACGAGCAGGTGCGCGCGCGTGAGGACCAGGCAACCGCCGCTGTCCGGCAGGCCGAGGCGCGCGCGCGTCTGGCCCAGCACCAGATCGCCGTCCTCGACGAGCAGCTGCGGCAGAGCCGGCTCGGTGTGGATCAGTCGCGCGCCGATGCCGAGGGCCGCGTGAACGAGGCGGAGGGCAAGCTCGCGGCGACGGAAGCCCAGCTCGCGCAGGCCGACGCCGCGTACGCGCAGGCGAAGTGGGACCGGGAGGCCATGACGCGGCTGTTCAAGAAAGAGCTGGTCGCCGAGCAAGAGGCGCAGCGAGCCCAGCGAAACGAGGAGGCGCAGGCGGCGGTCGTCGCCGCGCAACGGCGTCAGGTCGAAGCGGCGCGCGGCGCGCTCACGGCGGCGAAGGCGAATCTCGTCAACCCGGCCATTCGCTCCTCCCAGGTCGCGGCCGTGCAGGGGCAGATTCTCCAGGCGAAGGCCGACATCGCCGCCGCGCAGGCGGAGGCCGAGCGCGCGCGGGCCCAGCTCGAAGAAGCGCGCGCCAACCGACGGGACCTCCGCGTCATCGCGCCGTTCAACGGCACGGTCGCCACGCGAACGGCCGAGCCCGGCGAGGTCGTGATGGCGGGCACGGCCATCATCACGCTCGTGAACCTCGCCGAGGTCTATCTCAGAGCGTTCGTTCCCGAGGGCCAGATCGGGCGCGTCCGCGTGGGCCAGCCGGCACGGGTCTACCTCGACTCGGCGCCCGCGGAGCCCATCGACGCCTACGTGCTGCGTGTCGATCCCCGGGCGTCGTTCACGCCGGAGAACACGTACTTCCGTGAGGACCGCGTGAAGCAGGTGGTCGGCGTGAAGCTCCGCCTCAACAGCGCCGTCGGCTTCGCCAAGCCCGGCATGCCGGCGGACGGGGAAATCCTCGTCGATGGCGGCGACTGGCCCACACGACAGGCGCGACGATGAGCACGGAGCGCCCCGCGCCGGACGTCGCCATCCGCACGCACGCGCTGACCAAACGGTATGGAGCCCTCGAGGCGGTTCGTGGCATCGACCTCGACGTGCGAGCGGGCGAGATCTTCGGGCTCATCGGGCCGGACGGCGCGGGAAAGACCTCGACGTTCCAGATCCTCGGCGGCGTGATGGAGGCGACGTCCGGCACCGCCGAGCTGCTCGGCCAGCCGGCGCGACAGGCGCGCGCGTACGTGGGCTACCTCACGCAGGCGTTCAGCCTCTACCAGGACCTCAGCGTGGCGGAGAACCTGCGCTACGTCGGCGAGCTGCGGCGCGTGCCCGTCCGGGAGATCGAGCGGCGCGGCCAGCGGTATCTCACGATGTTCGGCATGGAGCGCTTCATGGACCGGCTCGCCGGCCGGCTCAGCGGCGGCATGAAGCAGAAGCTGGCGCTGGCCTGCGCGCTGGTGGCCGAGCCGCAAATATTATTGTTGGACGAGCCGACGACGGGCGTCGACCCGGTGTCGCGTCGCGAGTTCTGGGACGCGCTCGCGCAGCTCTCGACGCAGGGGATGACGATTCTCCTCGCGACGCCGTATCTCGACGAGGCGGAGCGCTGCCACCGCGTGGCGCTCATGCACGACGGGCGCCTGCACCGGACCGGCACGCCGGCCGAGCTGCGCCAGAGCCTCGGGCTACAGCGCCTGGAGGTGCGCGCGACCGATCTGCGCCGGGCGGAGGCCGCGCTGGCCGGGCGCGACGGGATCGCCGACGTCCAGCGCTTCGGCGACCGGCTCGACGTGCTGGTGCGCGAGGTGACGTCCGGAGAACGCGCGGTTCGTGAGGCGCTCGGTGACGCCGTGGAGAGCGTGCGAACTGCGTCGCCGACGCTCGAGAACACCTTCGTCGCGATCCTGCGCGGCCTCGAGGGCGAGACGCGTGTGCTGCCGTTCCCGGACCGCCGCGAGCACGAGCGGGCCGGCGACCCGGTCGCCGTCGGCGCACGCGGCTTGCGCAAGACGTTCGGGAGCTTCGTGGCCGTCAAGGGCATCGATCTGGAAGTCCGCTACGGCGAGGTCTACGGCCTGCTCGGCGCCAACGGCGCGGGGAAGACGACCACCATCAAGATGCTCTGCGGGCTGCTGGAGCCGAGCGGGGGCGAGGTACGCCTGGCGGGCGAGGTCGGGGAGCTGCGCTCCGAGGAGGTCCGGCAGCAGGTCGGCTACATGTCGCAGAAGTTCTCGCTCTACGACGACCTCACGATCGACGAGAACCTCGACTTCTTCGCCGGCGTCTACCAGGTGCCGCGCGAGCGGCGCGAGGCGCGCAAGCGCTGGGTGCTCGACTTCGCCGGCCTTCCGGGCAAGGGCGGCCAGCTCACGGGCAGCCTGCCCGGCGGCTGGAAGCAGCGGGTGGCCTTCGGCGCCGCGATCATGCACGAGCCGCGCGTGCTGTTCCTCGACGAGCCGACGTCGGGCGTGGACCCGATCGCCCGCCGCGCGTTCTGGGCCATGATCAACCAGCTCGCGGACCAGGGCACCGCGATCCTCGTCACCACGCACTATCTCGAAGAAGCCGAGCAGTGCAACCGGCTGGGATTCATGGTCGCCGGCGAGCTGGTGGCCGAGGGCACGCCGAGCGGCGTGAAGGCCGCGCACGGCGGACGCGTGCTCGAGGTGCTCGCCGACGACCCGCAGCGCGCGGTGGCCGTGCTGAAGACGGAGCTCGAGCCGTGGCGCGTGTCGCTCTTCGGCGATCGGTTGCACGTCATCGTCGAGGGCGACGCGCAGGCGGCCGCGCGCGACCTCGCGGCGAGGCTGGCGCGCGAGGGCATCCAGGTGCGCGAGGCGAGGGAGGAGGACTACTCGCTTGAGGACGTCTTCCTGGTCATCGCCGAGAAGGGCGTCGTCGCCGCCTGACGGCCCATCGCATGCGGCGCATCATCGCCCAGGCCCGCAAGGAGCTCACCCAGCTGCTGCGCGACCCTCTCGCGCTGGGGCTGGCCCTCGTGCTGCCCGTGGGCCTCACGGCGCTGATGGGCACCACGGTCTCGCTGACGGTGACCGACATCCCGATCGTCATCCAGGACTTCGATCAGACCCCGCTGTCGCGTCGGTACGCGGACGCGTTTCGCACGTCGCTGACCTATCGCGTGGTGACCCTGCCGCCCGCCACGTCGCCGGAGACGATGCTGGCCAGGGGACGGGCGCGCGCGGCGGTCATCATCCCCGAGCACTTCGAGCGCGAGATCCGCCGCCATCGGCCGGTCGAGGCGCAGGTGCTCGTGGACGCCACCGACGGCAACACCGCCCAGCTGATCCGCGGCAGCGCCGGCCAGATCACGCGCGCCTTCGCGCGGCCGCTCGGCGGCGCGACGGTCCCGGCCATCCAGACGGCGACGCGGCTCTGGTTCAATCCCGGCCGCGAGCCGCGAAAGTTCTACGGCCCCGGGTTCCTCGTGCTCGGCCTGTCGATTTTCCCGACGGTGCTCGCCGCGCTCGCGATGTCGCGCGAGGGCGAGCAGAAGACGATCCTGCAAGTCTACGTCTCGAGCATCTCGGCGCACGAGTTCCTGCTCGGCAAGATCCTGGCCGGCATGGTGATCGGGTTCGCGCAGTGCATGCTGCTCGCCGTGCTCATGTTCACGCTCTTCGGCCTGCGCTTCGCGGGCGACCCCACGCCGGTGATCGTCGGCAGCGTGCTGTTCGTGTTCTGCGTGATGAGCTTCGGCTCGCTCGTCGGCGCCGCCATTCCCAACCAGGCCGCCGCCGTGCAGGCCGTCGCGCTGGGCGGCTTCCTGCTCTCCTTCCTGCTCTCGGGGCTCATCTTCCCGATCGAGAACATCCCCGGCACGCTCCGGTGGATCTCGAATTTCGTCCAGGCGCGCTACTACGTCCTCATCGTGCGCGACGCCTTCTTGCAGGGGGGCGGCTGGCCGGCCGTGTGGTGGGCGGTGCTGGCCATCGGCGCCATCGGGCTGGTGTTCTACGGGCTCGCCTGGCGCGCGATGCGTCGCATGCAGGTGAAGGCGTGAGGCAGGCCCTCGGCCGTCTCTTCGGGGGCCGCTTCTGGGCGCTGGCGCTGAAGGAGCTCCGGCAGATCCGGCGCGACCGCCGGCTCGCGATCTCGCTCATCGTGCCGCCGACGCTGCAGATCCTCCTCTTCGGCTTCGCGCTCGATTCCACGGTCAAGGACCTCAGGCTCGGCGTCGTGGACGAGAGCCGCACGGCCGAGAGCCGCGAGCTGATCTCCGTGCTCACGCAGAACCCCACCTTCCGGCTGACCGGCTCCTACGCGACCACGGACACGCTCGGGCGCGAGCTCGGCATCGGCCGACTCGACGTCGGCGTGGTGGTGCCCTACGACTTCGCGCGCCGGCGCGCGCGCGGGCGCCCGGCCACCGTGCAGGTCCTGCTCAACGCGGCGAACGCGAATACGGCGCAGATCGCGCAGGGCTACGTCGAGGGCGCCGTGGCCTTCCTCAACCGCGATCTCGCCGGGACACGCGCGGAGCCCGTCGAGCTGCGGACGGCGCTGCTCTACAACCCGGGCCTGGTGAACGCCTGGTTCATCGTGACGGGCGTGTTCGGAACGCTGATCATCCTGAACGGCTCGCTCGTGTCGGCGGCGACGATGATCCGCGAGAAGGAGCGGGGGACGGTCGAGCAGCTGCTCATGACGCCGGCGAGCTCCCTTCAGATGATCACGGCAAAGATGGCCCCGCTCTTCGTCCTGTTGATGACGATGGTCATGCTGGTGATCGCCGTGGCCCGGCTGGTGTTCGGCATCCCGTTCCGCGGCAGCCCGGCGCTCCTGCTCGCCGCCTGCGCGTGCTGCGTGCTGTCCGGCATCGGCCTCGGGACGTTCGTCTCGACGTTCGCTCGCTCGGCCAGCCAGACCCAGCTCATCAGCTTCTTCATCAATCCGCCGCTCGCGATGCTGTCGGGCGGGCTCACGCCGATCGAGGCGATGCCGAAGTGGGTGCAGCCGCTCACGCTCCTCAACCCCATCGCCCACTTCGCCACGATCGCGCGCAGCGTGCTCGTCAAGGGCGCCGG
>WNGJ01010075.1_pt1 | contig 11871 bp, 7 predicted proteins | sample 5400611 | NCBI WGS metagenome assembly WNGJ01 (sample SAMN13153375, study PRJNA577476) | soil metagenome | isolation source: 40 cm soil or saprolite under Garry oak tree replicate 1 | place: USA:California | collected 2016-06-15 | reverse complement strand
GGAAGGTTTCAGTGGGCCAGGTCATCTACACGCCCTGGTGCGATGAGCATGGAAAAGTGATCGACGATGGCACGGTTTCTCGACTGGAAGAGAATACTTATCGCTGGACGGCTGCGGATCCGAGCCTGCGTTGGTTTACGCAGAATGCAACTGGTATGAACGTCGGTGTCGAAGATATTTCCGAGAGCGTGGCGGCTTTGGCATTACAAGGTCCAACCTCAGGCCGCCTGCTGAAGAGTTTAGTGAGAGATGCCGACCTCGAAAATCTTAAATATTTTCGGGTTACAAAAGGAACGATTGCCGGCGTTCCGGTTGAGATCTCACGCACCGGCTACACTGGTGACCTCGGTTATGAAATCTGGATTGCTGCGGAGAGGGCTGTAAGAGTTTGGGATACTCTGATGGACGCCGGCCGGGCTTTTGATATCCATCCAGCGGGTATGTTGGCGCTCGACGTCGCCCGCATCGAAGCCGGCTTGCTGTTAATAGATATCGATTTTAACAGCAGCAAGAAAGCGCTGATTGAGGAACAAAAATATTCGCCCTTCGAGATGGGGCTCGGGAGGCTGGTCCACGCCAACAAGAATCGCTTCATCGGCCAGTCGGCATTGTTGAGTGAGCAGAAGCTCGGTAGCCCGCGAGAAATTGTCGGACTCGAAATCGACTGGCCCGGAGTTGAAAGGCTCTACGAAGACGCCGGCTTGCCGCCGGCGGTCTCGCCGATCGCATCCAGAGTTTCTGTGCCTGTATTTAGAAACGGTGCGCAGGTTGGCAAGGCGACCTCGAGCACGTGGTCGCCCACTTTGAAGAAGATGATTGCCCTCGCAACTGTGAAGCGTCCCTACATGCACCCTGGCACTAAACTCGAATTTGAAGTCACAGTTGAAGCTAAACGTCATCGCGTGAGCGCCAAGGTAGTGAAGACACCTTTCTTCAATCCAAAACGTAAGACGGCGACGCCGGTAGTCTAAGAATGGGTTTTTAGTTTGTTAAATCTTCATGAGCTCCAGAGACTCCTCTTCAAGAAACTAGAACTCTCAGGTTGGGAAGGGCGGCTTGCCCCCGCTCATCTTCCATGACTATGGAGAGCGCCAGTTCAAACATAGACGGCGGGGGCAAGCCGCCCTTCCCAACCTGAGAGATTGAATGCTTTGAGTATGTAACCGAAACATGAAGGATTCATTACGTAAGATCATCGACGGCTACGATCCTCGCGCGCCACTTGAGAAAGCGTCAACCTCTCAAGTCAAAAAATCTTGCTTCCATTGCTGGAATCTACTACTCTCTCGACCAAGTTCCTCGATCTCAGCCGCGGTGGCGGCTGGTACTGATGCAGTTTAGAGTACAAACTTTAGTTTGCGTGCCGATCGGCAGCCTAAAGGCTGGACTCTGAACTTCCGGCCTCAAACTGCACCACTACCTGGCGGCTTCGTTCCTACTAACTTTAGCTAAGTTTTCCTAAGCTAAGAAACGTTGCCCAGGGCCCTGGCGTAAACCTCAACAGGAGCTGCCGGATGTCACCCAAAAATATATTCATTTGTTACCGGCGCGACGACGCCGAGGGCTATGCCGGGCGACTTTATGATCGACTCGACTCGCATTTCCCTGGCCGCATCTTCATGGATGTCACCGGTATCAGTCCCGGCGCGGATTTTACGAGAGTGATTCAGGACACGGTAGGTTCTTGTCACGTCTTGATTGCTATCATCGGCAGGCATTGGGCGACCGCTACCGATGCTTCGAACCGCCGGCGATTGGATCTCGCTGATGACTACGTGCGCCATGAGATTGCAACCGCTCTCTAAATAGAAACATCACTGTGATTCCAGTACTGGTGCGCGGCGCGGAGATGCCGTCGCGTGAAGCACTGCCTGCGGATCTTGCGCCACTCTCGACACGAAACGCTCTTGAAATAAGTGACGGCGATTTTGATCACGACATGCGCCGTCTCATTGGCGTTTTGGAGAACGTGTGCGGTGAACCGCGGCCATCGCCAATACCAACACCAACACCAGCCCCTGCAAAAGGTCGAAATAACTGCCTCATATTTGCTGTGATTGGCATATTAGGACTTGGTGTGATTCTCTTTATCTTGTTCCTGGTGGTTGTTGGGATTTTTAGTCAACCTAACCAGGGTGCTATTCAACCGTCCGCGAATCCGGAGTACTCACAGACGCCGTCAACTGCATCACAGACCCCCGCTAGCGAACACACAACCTCTCAAGAGGAAGAGAATGACGTAAACTTTCATCCGGTCGGTCGCTGGATTATTACCTTTGAAGCGAATGGCGAGCGGTATCATAAGGACCTCTTGCTCCACGAAAACAAGACTTTTGAGTCCGGCTCCGAAAGAGGGAATTGGGACTATTCAGCGGATCAGGAAACGCTGATCCTTACGGGCTGGCTGGCAATCATAATCGAAGGCAAGGACGGCAACGCATTTGTTGGACGCGGGCAAATGGGTTATGCACAGTTCCCGGTTCGACTCACTCCAGACTGAACTCCGATCGTCATTACGTTCTTCAACTGCTAAACCTGTATGGCTGTGTCTTCGCAGACTCGCGCAAGCTGGAGGCGTTATCGTTCTCCACGATGATCGCCGGAAAACTTCAAACGTGAATAAAGCAGGCCGTCTTTTGCGCGTGCTTGGCGTCGGCTTTGGACTCGCAGTAATCATCGGCAACACCATCGGCGCCGGAATCTTTAGCACCCCCGGGACAATTGCTTTACAGCTTCCGCATCCCTGGCTTTTTCTCGGCGTGTGGATCCTCGGCGGCGTCTACGCTCTGCTGGGAGCAATTTCTATCGCAGAACTCGGCGCAATGATTCCGCGTTCAGGAGGTCAATATGTGTTCGCGCGTTACGCGCTGGGTGAATACGCGGGCTTTGTCGTTGGTTGGAGCGATTGGTTGTCGACGTGCGGTTCGATTGCGGCCGTATCGCTGGTGACTGGCAAATTCTCAGAGGCCTTGTTCCCTGCCTTCCATGGAAAGGCGATGGTCATCGCGACCACGATAGCCATTGCGTTTGCCGTTTTGCAATGGCATGGAATCCTTTGGGGCAGCACCATCCAGAACTTTACAAGTTTGCTCAAGGCGCTCGCGTTCCTAACGCTTATTGCTGCAGCCTTCATATTCGGTGGACAAGGTTCCTTTACCACACCAGCAGATCAGCAAATGCCGGTGGGCTTGGCCTTACTCGCCGCCGTAGTGCTATCGCTGCAATCCGTCATCTATACCTACGACGGCTGGAATGGCGTGGTCTATTTTTCTGAAGAAGTCACAGATCCCGGCCGGGACATTCCGCGTTCTATGATCGGCGGTGTGCTCTTGATTATAGTGATCTATCTTCTCGTCAATGTCGCGTTACTTTACGTTCTTCCGATTTCCGCAATTGCCGGGCGTGACTTTGCTGCCGGCGCAGCTGCTGAAGTGATCTTCGGCCGCTATGGTGACACCGTTTTTCGATCTCTGACCATCGTGTCAATGCTCAGCGCGATCAACGCCTATCATCTCATGTCCACTAGGGTGTTGTTTGCGATAAGCCGCGATGGCCTTTTTGCAAAGCAAGCGGCTACGGTTAACAAAGGCGGCACTCCTACCGTAGCTTTGGTGATGAGCGTGACCGTCGCCGTGCTTTTTATTATCTTTGGGGAAACATTCGAGAAAGTAATTTCGGCGCTTTCCTTTTTCTTTGTAGCAAACTATACGCTCTCCTTTGTTTCAGTCTTTGTCTTGCGCCGGCGCGAGCCGGAAAAAGAACGACCGTATCGCGCCTGGGGTTATCCCTGGACCACCGCCCTGGTGCTAATCGGCTCGGTCCTGTTTCTGATTGGCGCCATCGCCGCAGATATCGCCGGCAACACGCGCTATAGCATCTACGCCCTCATTCTGCTGGCGATCAGTTATCCCTTATTTCGTTTGATGAAGTTTACGGGTACCGCTTCTAAAGATTGACTTCCCTGCGAATTTCACTTAGAAAGCTTGGCGCTGGGATTTTAAAACCATTTGCTAAGGAAGATTGTATGAAACGAATTTTTGCCATTGTCTTATTCCTACTCACCATGATTAGTGTTTCCGCTGTCTATGGACAGCAGGACGATGAGGCAGCTCGCAACCGAACCCGGCAGCGATTAGCTGACTTACTGGCAAAAGCCGGTCCGGATGTCAAGGTTGACTTTAGCCAAAGCCAAAAACAACCTTACAACTATGTAGGCATGCTGAGAACCGGCCTTGTCAACGCGGATCTTTTCGAAATCGTCATCAGCGTTACCCCGAAAGATACGATCGGTTTCCGCATTTACCCGCATTACAACAAGGGCTACATCAATGTCGACAACGTGAAGGACCGCACCGGACTGATGCGACTACTGCTGCGGTTGAGCGACCGCGCCTTTCTTTTCTGGGGCGCCGATGAAACCGGCGATATCTTCACCGGCTACACTTTTACGCTCGAGTCAGGTTTTCCGGATGAAGCAATTAAGATTGTCCTGCGCAGCATTGTTAACAGCGATAAGTTCGTCGGCGAAATGCGCCCGTTCATCGATGGCTCCAGCGCCGGCGGGGTGAAGTAACCTTAGCCGGAAAGCGGGCAATCCTTCCCGACCTGAGCTGATCTGATCAGACTGGTTATTCCCCTGAAGGCCTCTCAATCGAATCAGGAATTCATCTTTGATCAGCTTATAGTCGAGAAGGTGGCCTGCCCCCGCTCCTCGTCTTCAGGCTTCAATGGAACCGCCGGCAGAATTACTTCCCGAAGACGAGCAAAGTAAACGTTCCCGGCAACATTGGCGGTCGCGGGCGTGGCCGTTCCGCTGTCGGCGCCGGCGTGGGACCAAACTCCGCTGTGACCAAAAATACTTTGTGCGTCTTTTGATCCACGTCGAGCGTGCGCGCGCCTCGCTGCGTCACGACATTTTCCGCCACACTGAATTTATCCGGCGAGTCCTCACGTACTATTGTCAATGTGCCGTCGCCATTTGAACTGAAAGCCAGTTGCCGCTCCGCATCGAAAGCCGCTCCATCCGGGCCGTTACCAATCGGCACTGTGGTCACGATCTTCCCGTTCTCGGGATTTACTACCGCCATCAGTTTATTTGCACAGGCGGCAAACAGACGATGGTGCTTCCGGTCCAACGCAATGCCGGTTGGCTCTTCGCATGGAGCTAAGGGCCAGGTTGCCTCAACTTTAAGTCCGCGAGAATCAATGGCCACTATCTGGCTCTTGTCTTCCAGATTTACGTAGACTCGCCCGCGCTCGTCGGCGACGCCTAACTCCGGTTTTCCACCCAATGCGACTGTTCCTGCCACTGTGCCAGTCTTAGCATCGATTGCGGTAGCGTCTTTGCTGCCGCCATTGAAAGCGAAGATGCGCTTGCTCGCCGGGTCATACACGATTGCGTCGGGATTCTGCCCGACTTTAACCTGGCCCAGTGGCTTTAGTGTCTTCAAGTCGAAGATCGTCACTGATGCATCACCGCCATTGGTTATGAATCCTTTGCCAAACTCCGGCGCGATCGCAATACCGTGGACTCTGGGAGTATTTGGTATGTCACCGACGACTGCGCCCGATTCAGTGTCAACTACCATTACGTGAGTGCCGCGCGAGATGTACAAACGATGCGCGGCGCTGTCGACGGCCAGTAGGTCCCAGCCACCGTCGCCCCCCAAGACAAACTTTTTGAGCAGGTGATAACCCGAGGGCTGCGCCTGACCATTCGAAGTGATGGAGATCACGGCTGCAAAAATGAAGAGAAATAGCAATACACGAGATTTCATAAGACCTCCTAAGGTAAAATTTCTTTTCAACACAGCATTAATAACTGCGACTTTAAACGCTGCGTCATGCTGTGCGACGCAAGCGCATAGACCACTGAAGTTTCAGCTCTTCTTTAGCGGTTTGCCGCTCGCATCAAATTCCATGCTCACGCTTCTCCTGCCTACTCTCGCGTGAGCTTCATATTCGGTGACGTCACCGCGCGTGATTTTCTCTACTTTGGTTATCACCGCGCTCGGATACCGCGCGCGCAGTGCTTCCCCCGCCGCTGCCGGCAAATCGCCTGTAGCAATGCTTTCTTCGATCTCCGCGACTGTGCCATCCGGGTTATAAAGAACGTCTCGCGTTGTTTGCCCCTCGACGCTTTCCACTTCGTAGTAGATCTTGCCGTTTTCCTTTTCCCGGCTGTAACCCTTAATCGTAGCCTGTGGGTAAGCCGACTGAAACGCGGCAATCACCGCACGCGGCACTTGTTTCTTCCTTAGTCTTACCTCCTGAGCCGACACCGAGAACGTCAGCAGTGAAACAACACCAGCGGCTAGACCCAGTCGCAGAAATAGTCTTATTAAGTTCATCATCTTCTCCTCTATTTTCGTTGAAGGTCATCACCCGTTTGGCGCGAGAGCATCGCATACACGGTTGGCGTGACAACCAGTGATAACAAAAGAGCCACCATGAGACCGCCAATCACGGCGATCGCGAGTGGCTGTAACAACTCAGCTCCCGATCCGAGCGCGAGTGCCAGCGGCAGCATTCCGAGAATGGCGGCCAGCGACGTCATTAACACGGGCCGAAAGCGCCGGCGGCCGGATCGCAAGAGGGCATCGCGCAGCGTGTCGCCGGCGGCGAGATGATCCTCAACTGCATCGAGCATCAGGATTCCGTTTTTCGCGACAATGCCGACCACCATGATCATACCCATTAGCGAAACGATGTTGAGCGTGCTGCCGGTGATGAAGAGTCCCACGAGTACGCCGCCCAGGGCCAGCACCGCTCCGGTAACTATAGCGATGGGATGGGTAAACGAGCGAAACTCGATCAGCAGCGTAATGAAGACCAGCACCACAGCCAGAAATAGAGCTTGTGCAAGCTCTTTAAAGCTCGCCTGCTGCTCCTGGTAGAGACCACCGTATTCGACCGTCATACCCGGCGGGAATTTTACCTCTTTTGCCAGCAAACTCTTGATTTCGCTGATGCCGGTGCCAAGATCCTGTCCTTCGAGCCGCCCGGTGACGGCAACCGTCTGCCGTAAACCATCACGATCGATTTCGGTTTGGCCCTTGTCATAATCAATTTGCGCGACTTGATCCAGGCGGAAGAGTGCGCCTGACGATGAGCGAACCTGAAGTGCGCGCAGACGATCGAGCGAGCTGCGCGCCTCAGGTGGAAAAATGACGCGCACGGAAATGAGCCGATCCTGTTGCAGGATGGTCGAGCTGGCATCGCCCGTCATCGCAGTCGTTACCGTGGTTGCCACGTCGTTCGCGGTTACTCCGAAGCGCGCGACGAGCTCTGGATTAATGTTGAAGGTGACGGCCGGTCCGCTCACGATCACGCCGCTCTTGGTGTCGACAACGTACTTGAGTTTCTGAATGGTCGCTTCCACTTCCTCCGCCTTCTGATGAAGCGCATCCGCATCTTCACTGAAGAGCTTGATCTCAATCGGCTCCGGCGAACTGGTGAGATCGCCAATCACATCAGAGAGAATGCCGACAAATTCGATCTGCAGTGCCGGCTCAGACTTCTCAATCTCCTTGCGCAGATCGCTCATCACTTCTTCAGTCGATCGGGCATGTCCCGGTTTTAGTTTCACTGCGAAATCGCCGCGATTGGGTTCGGTAATAAAAAGACCGAGCTCAAGCCCTGTGCGGCGCGAATAACTTTCTACCTCCGGCGTCTTCATCAGCAAATCCTCGACGTGATGAAGTAAGCGATCGGTTTCGGTGAGTGAAGAGCCGGGTGGCGCCCAATAGTCGAGCACGAAGGCGCTTTCGTCGAACTCCGGAAGAAACTCGGAACCAAGCACGCGATAGAGAACGAAGGAACCCAGGGCCACGACCAGCACCACAACTATCACCAACCAACGATTGTCCAGCGCATGCCGCAGAACCCATTCATAACGCCGGATAATCGCCCCCAGGAATCGCCCGGTTTCTTGCTCCACCTCCCTTTCGTGCGCGCGCAGTTCCGCCTCCTTCGACGATCGCGCTTGTTCATCATCGTCGGTGGAACCGCCTTCATCATTGGCCTGTCGCTTAACCTTCACGAAGCGCTCGGCGAGCACCGGTGTAAACGAAAGTGCCAACACGAGCGATGTGAGCAGGGCCACGGCCATGGTAAGTGCGAGTGAGCGAAAGAAAACGCCTGTCACGCCAGTCAGCAGGGTGAGCGGCAAAAAGACTACCACTGGCGTGATCGTCGAGCCGATTATGGGAACTGTAATTTCGGAGACCGCCCGTTGTACTGCCTCGCGCCGCGATGGTCCACGCGCCAAATGTGTATAGATGTTTTCGACGACGACAATCGCGTCATCAATCACCAGCCCGATCGCCGCTGCCACGCCACCCAGCGTCATCAAATCGAAGCTCAGACCGGAGAGCCACATCGCCAAAAACGTGATTAGTACCGTAACCGGAATTACCAGAATCGCGACGAATGTCGTGCCCCAGTTTCGTAGGAAAGCAAAAAGGATCGCCACGGAGAGCAACAACCCGATGAGTATCGAATCGCGCACCGAGCTGATCGACTCTCTCACTAACAACGACTGATCGTAATAGGGTGCGAGCCGAACGTCTTTCGGCAACTCATTGCTCATCGCAGCCAGCTCGGCTTTAACTTCGTCAACGACGGCAACCGTATTCGCATCGGGCTGGCGGTTGATATTTACAAGCACGGCAGGTTTCCCATCCGCCGTGACGATCGTGTATTGAGGCTCCACGCCGGAACCAACCGTAGCGACATCGGCTAACGTCACCGGAGCATTGTTTACGGTCGCGACCACGATGCTGTTTAGCTCTTCGGGTTTTTTTGCCTGTCCGCTGATTAGCGCCAGCTCGAGCTGATGGTTTTCCTCGATCAATCCGGGAGAAGCCAGCAGGTTTGAATTGTGCACTGATTCGACGACCTGCTGGACCGAAACGCTGTGTGCGGTGAGACGATCAGGATCCAGAATCACATGAAACTCTCGGACTTTTCCGCCCGCGACGCCGACATTGGCAATTCCCGGCAAACGTGCCAAACGCGGCCTGATGGTGTAAGTCGCAATGTCGCGCAGACTCGCGAGATCGCGCTTATCCGACGTAAGGCCATAGCCGGTAACGGGAAAGACAGCGAACGTGAGTCGTTCAACATTACGAATTGACGCCGTCGGTGGGAGTGTTGCCGCGAGCTGCGACATGCGCGCCTGGACCAGTTGCAGCGACTGAAGAATATCAACGTGCCAATCGAAGAAGAGGCTTATCTCCGAAGCGCCGCGCGCGGTTGTCGACTTAATGCGCACGATGCCGGGAATACCGTTCATCGCCTCCTCGATCGGTCGCGTAACAGAGACGAGCGTTTGCGGCGCCGGCACTACGTCGTTCTCTACAATGATGACAATGCGCGGGAAGTTTGTTTGCGGGAAAATCGCGACCGGCAGTTGCCAGGCAGCATAAAGCCCGGCAGCGCAGAGCAGCGCGATGAGCACCAAAACCGCACGCGATTGACTTGAGACGAGCCTGGCGAGTCTCATGACCTTGTGTTGGCCGCCTTGCGGCGCTTGGAATTAGCCGTGCCTTTCAGGACAAGATCCGGGCCCATTACGTTTGTCGCTTCGGGGACGGACGAACAGTTACTTTTCTGCCGGCTTATTCTCTTCAGTCGCGTTCCCTTCTTTTTTCTCTTCATCTTTGGCAATCTCGATCTTAGTTCCATCAGGCAACGCGTAGTTGCCTTCGATGACGATCGTCTCCCCGCCCTGCAAGCCTTCGGTGATCTCGATCTTGTCCGGCGCGCGAATACCCACCGTAACTTTGGTCTCGTGCGCCACGTTGGCTGCATCGACGACCATCACGGTGCCTTCGTTCCCATTGCTTGCCTCGAAGGTGACGGCTGAAGCAGGAACTACTACTGCGTCATTTTTGGTCAAGGTTGCAGCTGTGATCTGCGCAGCGCCATTTGCGCGTAGTCTTCCCCCGCCATTGCCGAGCGTCACCCAGACTTCCACTGTTCGATTCAAGGGATCGTTTGAACGACTGATCAGCGTTACCTTGCCGGTCATCTCTTCGCCGGTCGTGTCTGTCGGCAAGACGGTCGCGGGGTCGCCGACTTTAAGCTGTGCGACAACCGTATCGGCGAATGGCGCTTTAACAATGACCTCGCTGATATCGGCGATGTTTACAAGCTTGCCTCCGGCGGCGGCAAACTCTCCCTGGTACTGGAATTGATCGGTCACGATACCGGTAATAGGCGCGCGAATAGTCGCATAGCTCAGTTGGGCATCGAGTGTGGCCACTCTTTGTTGAGCGGCCTGCACGCGCGCTGCGGCAAGCGCGCGATCGTTTGGATTAATTGCCTTAGTGCGCAGCGTGACGGTTTGCTCGGCGAGTCGTAGCTCGTTTTCCGCGGTAGTCAGATCCATTTGCGACGATTCCAGATCCTTCTTCGAAATGCCTCCTTTTTGATAGAGCACGAGACGGCGGTCGTAGGTGGCACTCGCGGTCCTGACCTTTGCTTGCGCATCGCGTAATGCTTTTTGGTCCTGGGCATTTGTTTCCGGAATCGTTCCCGTAGTAACACTGCGTTCGTTTGCGCGCTCCTGGTTCAAGGCCGCGATTGCTTCATTCCGCTGCGCCACCAGGTCGCGCGATTCGAGCACGGCAATTATCTGGCCCGCCCTGACCACTTGATTTTTCAATAGCGCCATGGACCTGATTTGCGCGCTAATCTTTGCGGCTACCGTGGCCTGCTCGCGCGGGAAGATTGTGCCCACTGCGGAGACGGGCGCAGCAATTGTTTGTTTCTCAACTTTAGCGACGCGTACGCTGACGACGGGCGTCTCGGCTACCTCAGCCGTCGACGAGCTTCGCCACTTCCAAAGCAGCAAAAACAAAAGCAGCAAGGCCACCACGGCTACTGAAGCAACGATTGCTAAATTGCGCCGGCGCTCGCGGGCGAGTCGTTCACGACGCACCGCGAGCCACCTTTCCTGCTCTTCATCGGTTTGCGTCGAGCTCTGCTCACCGTTGCTCGTAATATCGTTCTTGTCCTGATTCATCGTTCTGCCGCCTGTTGCTCTGCAAGGGTCTTTAAGAAGCTCTGAACAAGTTCACGTGAATTTACTTTGCCAGAACCCGCGCAGCGGGTGGAAGCATAAAGCCTGGGGTCGCCGCGCTTCGCCGGCTGAATACAAATTCATCGTCCTGTCGCCTGTCGCAGGCGCGCGAGCGCCGTTTGGTAATCAAAGATTGCCTGATAAAGCGCAAACCTTTGCGCGGCCAACGTAGTCAATGCATCCGTAACTTCGATTATCTGCGCTTCACCGGCGCGGTAACGGGCAATGGACGCATCAAGATTGCTTTGCGCCTGAGTCACGCCGATTCCCGCGAGCCTGATGCGCGCGGCAGCGGACGCCACTTGTGCTTGAGCGGCGTAAAACTGTTGAGTGAATCCGCGCGAGGCTATAGTGCGTTCATTCTCTGCGATTTCTGCGCGCAGGCGAGCCTGGCGCTCCCTGCTCCGACTTGCTCCCCAATCAAATACCGGTATGTTCAAACTGATCGCCCCGGAGATTCCAGTGTGCTCCTTGAGCCGCGGCGGCCGTAGCGAATCAGTATCGAAGCCGCCGAGAATGGAATATGAAAGTTGCGGCAGCCGATCTGCTCGCGCTATGCGAATTCCCTGTTTTGCAGCGCGCACCTGTGCTTCAAACTGGGCAAACTCGGGCCGGCGCGAAATGTCATTAACTTTGAACTGCTGAAACTCAGAATCGACCGGGGCCGCCAAAGCCAGATCAGTCGCACTTATGGGCCTGGTAAAATCATAACCGACGAGCACACGCAAAGATCCGGCAGCTACTTCTTCGTTAGCTCGTGCCCGCTCCAACTCATCGCGTCGTCC
>WNGJ01007341.1_pt1 | contig 11871 bp, 15 predicted proteins | sample 5400611 | NCBI WGS metagenome assembly WNGJ01 (sample SAMN13153375, study PRJNA577476) | soil metagenome | isolation source: 40 cm soil or saprolite under Garry oak tree replicate 1 | place: USA:California | collected 2016-06-15 | reverse complement strand
GACCCATCCTGATGTCGTGACACTGGTGAGCGAAGGAGGCCTGATGGCAAAGGCCGGAGGCCGGTGCATAGTGGCGTCACGGCCAGTGAGGCCACGGTGCCGGGGTGCATGGGCGCTGTGACGCCGCTTGCGGAATGCTTCCACGCCGGAAGCGGCGGGACAGTCGCTTCGCCTATACGACAATGGCAACCTTGCCGCTGGCGTGATGTTCCAGCACGTGTGCGACGGCACTGGCAGTCTTGTCGAACGGGTAGGTCTGCTCGATGACCACCCTGACCTTGTCAGTTTCGAGAAGACGGACGAGCGCGGTCAGGTTCTCGCGGTTCACGGCGAGCGTGACGAACTTGACGTTGGTGGCACCTTTGCCCATCAGCATCGCCCGCGCCATCCTCGGGAGGCCGGCCAGCAGCCCTCCGGTGTTCCCGATGCTGTTCGGGATGAGTACCCCATTGGGCGCTAGCAGCCGTGCGGCGGCCTTCGGCGAGTGGTTCAGCACATTGTCCAAGATGACGTCGTAACGTTGCTGGCTCTGGGTGAAGTCCTGCTTCGTGTAGTCGATCACGTGGTCCGCGCCGAGCGACCGGACCAGCTCGACATTGCGGGTGCTGCACACCCCCGTCACCTCGGCGCCGAGCGACTTGGCGATCTGGACCGCCATCGTCCCGACGCCGCCCGAGGCTCCGTTGATGAGGACCCGCGTGCCGGGGCGCACCTGGCCCACGTCGCGCATCGCGATCATCGCGGTCAGCCCCGTCATGACCGACGCGGCAGCCTCTTCGAAGCTGAGTCCGGCAGGCTTCTTCACGAGCTGGGATGCCGGCGCGACGGTGTATTGCGCGAACGCTCCAGCCCGCGAGCCGATGGCACTGCCCCACAGGGACCCGAGCACCTCGTCGCCGGGCGCCAGGTCGGTGACTTGCCGGCCAACGGCCTCCACCACGCCCGCGATGTCGCTGCCACGGACCGGGCGCTTTGGCCGGCGCAGTCCGGCGCTCAGGCGCAGGATGTATGGCACTCCGGCGACGGTCGCCCAGTCCGGGGTGTTAACGCTGGCGGCCCGCACCCGGACCAGGACATCGCCGGCGCCGATCGTCGGTACCTCGGCCTCACCGGGCCGAAGGACGCGCTCCGGCTTCCCGTAGCCGTGCTGGATGATGGCCTGCATGATGAGCGGATTAACGGTCATGGTCATGCTCCTTCTGCTACGCGAAACCCGCCGGGAGGCAGTTGCTCGCCCCTCGTTGTCGGACGAGCATGGCGTGATATTATCCTTACTTAGTAAGGACGCTCTGTACGATGTAAGGTTAGATCGTACAGCGTAAGGAAGTCAAGGGAATGCCTCCTGGGCCACGAGCCCGGACTGTGGGCAAGGCTGGTGAGATGAAGATCTCCGCGCTGGGCGAGACGGGCGCCACACGCCGCGCTCAGCTGACGAGGCAGCGGGTAGTTGCCGCCGCCGTCGAGCTCGCCGATCGCGATGGCATCGACTCAATCAGCATGCGCAGGCTCGCACAGGAGCTGGGTGTCGAGGCGATGTCCCTCTACACGCACGTGCGCAACAAGGACGACCTTCTGGACGGCATGGTCGATGCCGTGATCAGCGAGATACCGCTGAGTGCCGATGGAGCCGACTGGAAGTCGGCGCTGCGCCAGATGGCGCTCGCCGCGCGCAGGGTGGTGCTGCGTCACCCGTGGGCACCCCGCACGATAGAAACGCGCACCGCGCCCGGGCCCGCTGCCCTCGGATATGTCAACGCGGTGATCGGCATCCTTCGCGAAGGAGGCTTTACCATCGCACAGGCGCATCACGCCCTGCACATCTTCGGTAGCCGCCTGCTTGGGTTCACCCAGGCGCTCTTCGACGATTCCGGGGACCTCGATCCGGAGACGGCCGCCAAACTCGAGAGCCAACTCGGTGCCACCCATCCCTATGCCGTCGAGATGGCCCTCGCGGTCACCCACACTGGCGCCCTCGGACCATGCGATGACGACGCCGAGTTCACGTTCGCGCTCGACTTCATCCTCGACGGCCTCGACCGGCTCCAGGGCAGCTGATCTGGCTCCCAGCCGGCCTCGAACCTCGGTTAGTGGCCGGTTTCGAAATCCTTCGGGGGTGATCACGCCGCAGACGGGAGCTTGATGGCAGCCTCCTGTTGTTCGTGCTGATCGATGCGCGCGAGCAGGTCACGCAGGTCATCTCGGGTGAACTTCCACCGGAAGGGCCTCGCGGTCGTGTTGTAGCGTTTCTCGAAGCCGACCAGTCGCTGCTCGACCTCGGCCAGGTCCGTTGGCTACCTGGCAGCCTCGGTTACGGGGCCAGCGTATAGTCAGCCGATCTGAATATTTATTCATCGTCATCATGAGGGTGGTCGTCCGCTTGTGCCGCGACGACGCTCGTGCGCGCCCGGATTCCGGTGTCCGTGTCGGCCTGGACGGCTCGCGTAGCGGGGATCGCAGTGAGAGCCTGGAGGACTCAGGTACGCCGGTCAGGAGGTTCCGCATGAGCCTGGACATCCGGGAGGAAGTCCTCACCTCCGCCGCGCTGTCTGAGCACGCGGCCATCCCCATTGCCTTCGTGGTCGACCGGGTCCTGGAGGTCAGGCTCCTCGATGGCGGCCTGGGCGGCATGTCGCTGACGGAGACCGGAGTCACCGGTCCGTACGTGAAGGACTACGACGCCCTCGAGGGCGAGGGGCCGCAGTGCTGGCCGGGGCGCTTTGACGTCTCGAACTGGGGACTCATCAGCGCCCGCCGGGACGGCGTGAGCGTCGGCGGCGCCGTGATCGCCACCAGGACCCCTGATCTTCACATGCTCGGCGGCCGGGACGACGTCGCCGTGCTGTGGGATATCCGGGTGTCGCCGAGGGAACGGGGCGGGGGCGTCGGGTCAGCGCTGTTCCGGGCCGCCGGGGACTGGGCCGGAGCCCGCGGCTGCCGGTGGCTCAAGATCGAGACCCAGAACGTCAACGTCTCGGCCTGCCGCTTCTACCAGAAGATGGGCTGCACCCTGGGCGCCATCGACCGGTTCGCCTATCCCGGCCAGCCAGCCGAGGTGCGGCTGCTGTGGTGGAAGGCACTGGCATCGCCTGACACGAACTCCAGCTGACTTGATGCCGCGCGGTGCCGGGACCGGGTCAGTGGCGGCTACGCGCCGTATCTGTCGTGGTGGCGAAGCCAGCTCATCAGCGGACCATCGCTGCGCCCGGATGGCTGCTCCCAGTCTTCCTGCCGGCCGCGGGCGGTCAGGTCGAGCCACTGGTAGGTGCTGTTGACCGTGTCGGTGCCCCGCGCGTAGCTGGAGTAGGTGCAGAAGACGCGGTCGCCGCGGCGCATGAAGGCGCTGAGGCCGTGCATCTCGCCGGTCCATCCTTGCCAATCCGGTCCGAGCTCGTCAAGGTCCCGGTAGTTGTACTGGACCGGGGCCACGGCCGGGTCGAGGGTGACGTGGAAGTCGTAGTTGAAATCGCTGCCGGAAGAGGAGTACCAGGGCACGGTCCAGCCCATCCGCTGCCGGAACGCCTCGAGCTTGGCCAGCGGCGCCCGGCTGACCATGGCCAGCGTGGTGTCCCGGGCGTGCAGGTGGGCGAGGTTGCCGATGCCGTCGGCCAGGAACGAGCAGGACTGGCATCCTTCATCCCAGTGCGGGTCGAACATGAAGTGGTAGATCAGCAGCTGACCGCGGCCCTCGAACAGGCCGGGCAGGCTGGCCGGGCCGTCCGGGCCCTGGAAGATGTATTCCTTGTCAATCTCGACCATCGGCAGCTTGCGGCGCTCGGTGTTCAGCGCGTCTCGCTGCCGGGTGAATTCCTTCTCCCGCGCCAGCAGCTTCCTGCGGGCGGCCAGCCACTGCTCTGGTGAAACGACCTGCGGATCATTCATCTCAGCCTCCTTTACGCTGACTGGTCCTGCTCATCGTCGCGGGCGATCCCGCGTGCCTGTGTCACCCTCACGACGAGTGGACGCCTTCCCGATGGACACCTCCCGATCATCGGCGCCCGGAATTTCTCGCGCCGCCGGCACCCGGCGCGGGCACGCGGGCCTCCGATCCGCGCCGTGGCGGCCGGTGCCGGGCTCACCACGGACATCACGCAGACCCGGCCCGCTCAGATGTCCAGTGCCGGCCAGTCTTACCGGCATCGGCTGGCATCCGCCAGCGCCTGATGCCAAGGCAGCCCGGTGAACCGCTGTGCGAGCGGTCGCGGCACGATGGTCACGACCGAAGGAGGGCCATGAAGTACATGCTGATGATCCGCGATGACGAATCGGTGATCTTGAGCCCCGCCGAGGTGCATGCCCTGCCGCAGATCCAGGCCTGGGATGCGGAACTGGACGCCCGGGGGATCCGGCGCGGCGGCGCGCGGCTCCGGCCAAGCAGCGATGCCGCCACCGTCCGCGTCCGCGGCGGCGAGGTACTGGTATCCGATGGCCCGTTCGCCGAGACCAAAGAACAAATGGGCGGCTTCGACATCATCGAGTGCGCAAGCCTCGACGAGGCGGTCGAGATCGCCGCCAGGCATCCGGCCGCTGCCAGCGGGACAATCGAGATCAGACCACTCTGGCAGGAGTGAAAGCGAGAGCCACGACACAGATCACCCGCATTTGCAGGCATTGCCGGCTACCCGGCTGAAGCGACTGGTGATCGTCAGTCCTGCCGGTCGACGGGGCGTCAGTTGACGTCAAACTCGTTGCCCTCGGGGTCCTTCATCCCCACCGCGTAGTGATCGAGGCCGTCGGCGCTCAGGGCTCCGGTGATGGTGGCCCCGAGATCCGCCAGCCGCCCGGCCTCGGCGTCGACTCGCTGCGTGCGGGTGGCGAGGGGGACCGACCGGTTCTGGCCTGGCCCACGGCCACCGCTGACGTGGACGTCGAGGTGGAGGCGGTTCTTGACTACCTTGGCGTCGGGCACCACGTGGAACCAGATGCGGGGGCCGGCGCCGCGGGGATCGATGATGCTGTCCGGGCCGATTCCCAGCTCACTGTCGGGAAGCCCGATGTCGCGCCGCCAGTCGTCCCAGGTGGCGAATCCTTCGGGGGGCGGCTCCAGCACGTATCCCAGGGCAGCCGCCCAGAAGCGGGCCAGCAGCTCGGGGTCCTTGCAGTCGATGACGAGCTGGAATCGGGCAGGCATCGCACTCCCATCGGCTCAGCAGCGGCCCGGGCGCTGTCAAGCATGCCACGAGTAAGGCCGGGCGAGCCCGGCAGACGGCCCGCCGCCGTGGCGGCATTCGCGCGGACCTTCTCCGAGCTCATGGTGTCCCTGTGATCCCGTCGAGCAGTATCCGGATGGCGTCATCGATTGTTGCCGTGCCGTTGGGGCCGGGGGCGACTTCGGGGACGATGTCGGCGGATCCGCGGCGCAGGTCCAGCCAGCCGAGGTATGTGGCATAGCTGATGATCGCGCGCCGGCGCGCGGCCGCCGGTGTCAGGCCGAGGTCTTGGCAGATCTCCGCGATGAAGTCGATGCGGCGCGCGGTGACGCGACGGAGCACCGGTTCGACGATCGGGTGCTTAGCGTGCGCCATGATCGCGGGTTGAAGGCCAGGAATGGGTTCCGGCCCGAAGGCGACACGCACCAGTTGCTCGAACCTCGCCAAGGGGTTTCCGACGTCTTCCATCCGCTCGATGACCTGTGTGGTGACGGTCTGTTCCCACTGCTCCAGGGCCGTCTGCAACAGCGCGTCCCGGTCGGCGAAATGCCAGTAGAAGCTGCCGCGGGTAACGCCGAGGCTGCGGGCCAGTACATCGACGCGAACTGCGGCCACACCACCGTCGGCGAGTGCCCGCAGTGCTGCGTTCGTCCAGTCCTGTGCGGAGAGTTGAGCTCTTGACACGTCCGTACACTACTGTATGGTGATCGCCGTACAGTAGTGGTGCTACGGGCCGACAGTTCAGCGGACATACCTGAACAGGTCCGTTCGTCCCTGACCCGCGCGCTACATGAGGCCGGCGCCACGCCACCACCAATCACCACCATCCGGGTTCCGGCGATCGACCGGGAACCCGGGCACGCAGGCAAATACAAACTCATCAAGCTCGCATCCGGCGGTCCAGACATGAACGTAGCGATGGGCCGCCGGCCTACTGCTGGTCGTGGTGAACTGCGTCAAGCCGGGCCAGGTCGCTGGGCGTGAGCCGCAATGCTCCAGCAGCGATGTTGTCGGTGAGGTGGCCGAGGTCGGATGTGCCCGGGATGACCAGCACGTGCGGTCCGCGCTGCAGAGTCCATGCCAGGCGGACCTGCGCCGGGGTGGCCCGGTGCTCGCAGGCGACCGCGAGGACCTCGTCGGGCTCAGTGCCGCTGGGGCCGGCCTCGCGTCCGGCTCCGGCAATGGCGAAGAACGGCACGAACGCGACGCCCTGCTCGCCGCAGGCGCGCAGGAGCTGGTCTTGCCGGGGACGGTGGCCGAGTCCGTGGGAGTTCTGCACGCATACCACCGGCGCGATCTCCTGGACCTGGGATCTGTCAGAACGGCGTGTGCTGCAGCCAGTGGGTGAGCAGTGCCTGCTCGCCGAGGACTTCGATGCCAGGATCGGAGGGCGGCCGCCGGCGGGTCAGGACGAGCAGCAGCCTGGCTGCGGGCCCGCGGACGGCGACGTCGGCTTTGCCATGGCCGCGGGCGACGGTCACGCCCGACGGTATCCGCGTGACCAGCCACTCGCCGGCGCCGGACAGCCCGGGGTCGGTGGCGTGAAAATGCAGGCTCTGACCGTCTCCGCGCAGGTCCTGGGCCTGTGCACGGGCCGGGTCGGTGGTGCCCCCGGGGCCGGCCACGATGCGGGTGAGCCATTCGTCGACGGCGTCCGCGGCAACCTCCGGGGCCAGATCGACGTCCCGTCCCGCCGCGAGTTGAGCGTCGGCCAGGTGCACGGCGGCTTCGTGGGCCCGGCGGCGCGCCCAGAAGCTGGCCGGGCCGATTCCGGTCAGGGTCCACACCGGGGCGCTGCCAGCGGCCGTGACCGCGTCGATGACCTGGTCGGCGCCGGCGTTCAGCCAGGGCGCGTGCTGCGCCGGGTCGGGCGGCAGTTTCCCGTCGGCTACTTCACGCATCGGGATCGGCGTGGTCGCCCGGGTCGCCACGATCTGGGCCGCCCACCGGTGGCCGCGCCCGACGTGGGTGGCCAGCTGCCGGAACGTCCATCCCGGGCAGGTCGGCACCGGCCGGTCCAGGTCACCGTCGATGATCCGGGCGAGTTCGGCCGTACAGCCGCGCAGCTCGGTAAAGAAGCGGTCGTCGCCGGGCGCGTGCATCGGCGTCCTCCTCACGGCGCGAACCGGACAGTACAGCAGAGCCCTGGAAAGGCACCTTACCCAGAATCGGCTACAGCACCAGCGCGGACTCACGCTCGCGACCCGCCGCTCAAATTTCTAAGCGGACGGTGATACCTCATCGACGCCCGGGACCGGCTCGCGGTGGCCCAGTCGGAGCGCGATCTGGTGCGCCGTGGCCGGCTCGATTCCTGAAACCATGGTCAGGGAGGCGAGAAGGGCTGCCCGCGGTACGCCGTGGTGGAGCACGATATCGCCGCGCGCAACGCCGGCCGTAAGCTCGGTGAGGCTCTTGACAGCCGTCGGTGGCAGGCCAAGCATCGCCAGTTCCCCGTTGGCCAGGACCTCGGCCGACGGGAACAGGTGCGTCAGCCCGTGGGTGAGGCCAGGGACCCGCGGCCCGAGGTTCTGTGCCAGCGCGCCCAGGTGCCGTCTGACCTCGGCGTGGCTATCGCAGTTCTGCGCGAGAATGGCGTGCGCGGCTACCTCGACGGGACCCCAGGCACCTGGTGCGCGGATGGCAGGGCCGATGCCGGCCCCCACCATCCGGCCGACTCGTTCGGCCACGTGAATCAGGCCTTCCCAGTACGGCAGATGGGCCCGTAGCAGCAGATGATCGCCTCCGCCCGGGTACACCTCTAGCGCGCCGGGCGCGCCGTCCAGGCTGATCGTCCGGCGGTATACCTGGCCCGCTACTGACTCCACGCCAGGTACCGCCCGGTCGGCGAAGAACGCCACCATCGCGTCCCAGTCGAACGGCGGCTGGAACGGCAGCCGCATCGTCAGCCCGCCGTCCGCGGTGAGCCTGTCGGCCCGGTGCCGACGGGCGCGCAGCTCGCGAGGAGAGGCCCGGAACACCTCGCGCATCTGCCGGTTGAACTGGCGGAGGCTCGCGAACCCCGAGGCGAACGCCACATCTGTCACGGTCAGGTCGGTGTCGTCAAGCAGCCGCCGGGCGAAGTGCGCCCGGCGTGACCTCGCGAGCTGATCTGGGGTGACACCCAGATGGCCGGTAAACATCCGGCGCAGGTGTCGTGACGAAACCGCGAGCCGCGCTGCGAGCGTTACCTCGGTGCCAGTGTCGAGCACGCCGTCGATGATCAGCTGCACCGCGCGGCAGACGAGCTCTGGCGCTCCGGACGCGATCGGGCCCGCGATCCGGTACGGACGGCAGCGTAGGCAGGCACGGAACCCCGCCGCTTCCGCGCTGGCAGCAAGCTCGAAGGTGCGCACATTCTCGGCGAGCGGCTTAGCGGCGCAGCCGGGCTGACAGTAGATCCCTGTCGTCACCACCGCCGAGTACGTCGTCACATGTCCAGGTATAGGTGTACCCCGGCGCTCACGCTAGCCGTATCCGGACGAGAACCGAGCCAGCCGTGCGCCGCAGCGGACACCATCGTGTCCGGATCTGGCCAGACATCCCCCGCCCGCGCAGGCACCCTTTATTTCGCCGAACACGCATCACCGCGTCTGTCTTAGGAGGGATTTCGTGCTGGTAAAGGTGTTCCCGATAAACCTCGAGCCCGGCAAGCAGGCCGAGGTCGAGGCCATCGTGGAGGAGTTCGCGCCCAAGGGCCCCGGCGAGGAGCCTGGGACGCTGTCGTTCCGTGTCTACCGTGACCCGGCCAGGCCGGACTACCTGCTGTTCGTCGAGCACTTCGCCGACCAGGCCGCTTATCACGCCCACACCAGTTCGGACGCCTACAAGGAGCTCATCGCCGGGAAGTTCGCCGGCCTGATCACGGAGTTCGTCGAGATCGACCATGAGCTCTTGGTCGGCATCTGAAATACCGCCGTGCCGTGCCCGGACGCCACCCGGGCACGGCACCCCCCGAGCCTGCAAATGAAGGAGGATAACGTGGCTGGCCAAACCCAGATGGCCAAGGCCCAGATGGCCAAGGCCGAGAGGCTGCGGGCATTGCACTCTGGCAGCACGCTGACCCTGCCGAACGCCTGGGACGCTGGCAGCGCCGCGCTGATCGCGCTGGCTGGCGCGGAGGCGATCGCCACTACCAGCGGCGGCGTCGCCTGGTCGCTGGGCCGACCCGACGGCCAGCGGCTGACCCGGGACGAGATGATCGCGCAGGTCGCCAGGATCGCGGCCGCGGTGACCGTCCCGGTCACCGCCGACATCGAAGGCGGCTACGGTCCCGGCCCATCCGATGTCGCCGCGACTGTCGAGGCGATCATCGCTGCCGGTGCGGTCGGCGTGAACATCGAGGATTCCCGCGCTCCCGGCGGCCCCTTGTTCGCCCCGGCCGAACAGGCCGCGCGTATCCAGGCCGCCCGGACCGCCGCTGCAGCCGCAGGCTTGCCGGGCCTCTACATCAACGCGCGCACCGACGTCTTCCTGTTCGGGATCGGCGCCCCGCAGACACGGCCGGAAGACGTGCTAGCTCGCTCTGCCGCCTACGCACAGGCCGGCGCGGACAGCTTGTTCGTGCCTGGCCTCGCCGACATGCAGACCATAACCGGCCTGGTCAAGGCGTCGCCGCTGCCGATCAACGTGATGGCGGGCCCGGGTGCCCCCTCGGTCGCCGAGCTCAGGTCCGCGGGTGTGCGCCGCGTCAGCGTCGGCACCGCCATCACCCAGGCGGCCTACACACTCGCCATGCGCGCGGCAACCGAGCTGCTCGCCACCGGCACCTACACCGAGCTCGAAGCGGCCCTGGACTTCGGCACAATCAACAACCTGTTCACGAACAGAGCGCCAGCTAGCTCCCGGCCGGCGAGGAAGGCGTAACACCCGTCCGTTCGGGGCTATAAATTCTCCCGAACGGTCGGAGGTTCCTGCCCTGGCACGATCCGCGTGCAATCCTGGCGTAAGACCCGTCCCGGTCAGCGAGTGAAGGACTCGGGGCCGAAGCGGCCGAACGCCACGAAGGCGGCCATGCGAGATACCCGGTTCTTGTCAATGGTGAGCCCGGGATCGTGGCGTGGGGTGCGAACGGCAAGCCGCTGGGCGTGATGGCGTGCACCGTGGTCAATGGCAGGATCGTCGAGATCCTGTCAATTCGCGACCCGCAACGACTCGCGGCGATGGACCCCCCGCCACGTCCCGAATAGAGCTCGTTTGCCGATTAGGTAAAGCCGACGTTCAGGACGAAGTGTCCGAGCCGCAGGTTCATGACTCCGCCGCCGGCCCAGTGGACGATGAACGCCAGGAGGATGATGACCAGGATGATGACCACCAACCAGAAGAAGAACACGACGATTCCGGGAATTGCATACCCGGCCACGCTTCTCGATCTAGCCACGGCCTCCAGCTACCCGGCGCCGCCCGGTTTATCCGCAACGGGCGCTAGCTCCGCGCGGCACCCGGCCGTCCCGCTATCAGGATCCGCGGCGGGTGCGGCGGGACCCGGGCCAGCCGGAAGCCGTCGATCTCGAAGCCGTCGCCATGGAACGTGACCCGCTGCCCGGTGAACGCGGACCGCAGGAAGCGGGCGGTATCCCGCACCCGCTGGTAGGGCCGGACGAACGGCGTGCCGTGCCACTGCTCCACCATGTTCTGGCTGGATGACCCGACTCCGACGTAGATCGGCTCGTCGCTCAGTTCGGCCACGGCGAGCGCGCTCATCGCCATCAGGGCGGGGCTGCGCGAGAAGACGCCGGCAATCGAGGTGCCCAGCCGCAGTCGCGGCGTCTGCCGCGCGGCCATCAGCAGCGGCGCGAACGCGTCCGTGGCGTTCACCTCGCTCGTCCAGATGTCGGAGTAGCCGGCGCCCGCCAGCTCGTCCAGCACGGCCGGAAGCTCCGCCATCGTCTCGCCCGCCACCGGGACCGTCATGCCCAGCCTGTTCATCGGCGCCAAGCCTAGTTGCCGCCAACCTCTGGAACCAGAGGCCGGTAGCTGGACCGGGCATATCAGCTGACGGACGGGGAGGCTTCGGCCGGCGTCTCCGGCTCGGCGGCCTCCTGGCGCAGCACGCCGGCCGAACGGGCGGCGATCCGCGGCCGCAGGTACAGCAGGTACCACAGCACCCCGGCGGCCTCGGCGCCGGACAGGTACAGGGCCGCCGTATGGCCCTCGTGCGGCGCCAGCGCGATCACGATGACGCCCGCGGCGTAGGCCAGCGCCGCGAACGCGACCGGCACGAACCAGCGCCCCAGCGAGAAGTCGCCCGGCCGCCGGGCCGGAATCCGCGCTTTGCGGTGGGCGTAGATCGCTCCGCCGACGGTGAGCACGTAGATGAAGTAGTAGGCGACGCTGCAGATGGACACGACGTTGGCGGCGATCCCCGCCGACAGCAGGTTGATCCCGATGCCCACCGCCGCGACCAGCAAGATGGAGGCGACCGGCGTCCGGGTGGCGGCGTTGACCTGGCCGAGGATCCGGGACCCGGGGAGCATCTTGTCCCGGGACAGCGCGAACGCGAGCCGGGTGGCGACCACCATGTTGGCCAGCACGCAGGAGAAGATGGCCATGAACACCACGACCTGCAAGATGCCTGCCGCGACCGCGCCGAACCGGTGATCTCGAAGAACACCCCGGTGTTGTTGACCGCGCTCACGGCCCGGATGCTGACGATGTTGATGAGCGCGGCCGCCGCCATCGCCACGGTCGCGAACAAGACGATGTCGCCGTGGGTCGGCGCGGCCCA
>WNGJ01007142.1_pt1 | contig 11871 bp, 9 predicted proteins | sample 5400611 | NCBI WGS metagenome assembly WNGJ01 (sample SAMN13153375, study PRJNA577476) | soil metagenome | isolation source: 40 cm soil or saprolite under Garry oak tree replicate 1 | place: USA:California | collected 2016-06-15 | reverse complement strand
GGTTTCGTCGGCGCGCAGGCCGAGGCCGGCGGTGAGCGAATCGCCCAAGACCACGATTCGCACTGGCCGATCGTTTGCGGCAGCGACCGACACGCGCATCGCGACGGCGAGCCCCAGCATCATCGCAACCAGCGCAAATGTCTGGACCCACCCCCGCCAAGTCCCATATGACCGAGGCAGCGCCGACCTGCCCACAAACGAAGGCATCAAAGAGCAACGGAACATGCACGACACCTCAGCGTCAGGGCGCCTAGACCCGGCGATCGCGCTCAGCGGTGTCAATCTGTCGCTCGGGCGGGGCGCGGCCCGCGTTCATATCCTCAAAGACATCGACCTGCATATAGGCCGCGGCGAGGCAATCGGCTTGGTCGGACCGTCGGGCTCGGGCAAGTCGACCTTGCTCATGGTCACGGCCGGGTTGGAGCGCGCCGACACCGGCTCGGTGGTGGTCGCCGGTGAGGCGCTAGGCACACTGAGCGAAGACGCGCTGGCGCGTTTCCGCGGGCGCAATGTGGGCATCGTTTTTCAATCCTTCCATCTCATTCCCACCATGACGGCGCTGGAAAACATCGCGGTGCCGCTGGAGCTTGCCGGGCTCGGTGATGCCCACGAGCGCGCCGCACGCGAACTTGCCGCGGTCGGCTTGAGCGAGCGGCAGCACCACTATCCGGCCGAGCTTTCCGGCGGCGAGCAGCAACGCGTCGCGCTTGCCCGCGCGCTCGCGCCAAACCCAGCCATCCTCATCGCCGACGAGCCGACCGGCAACCTCGACGAGGCCACCGGGGCGGAGATCATCGATCTTCTGTTCGCAGGACATGCGCAACGCGGCACCACGCTCGTGCTCGTCACCCACGATGCCGCGCTCGCCTCGCGCTGCGACCGTGTGGTGCGGCTACGCTCGGGGCGAATTGAAACTGCGCCGAAGCGTGTCGAGGTGGAGGCGCAGTCGTGAACGCTGCGCTGTCGACGTCGCTTTCTCCGGGCCGAAGTAGCAGTCCGCTACCCCTGCGTTTTGCGGCGCGCGAATTGCGCGGAGGCTTGCGCGGATTCTATGTATTTGTCGCCTGCATCGCGCTGGGAGTCATGGCGATTGCCGGCGTGGGTTCTGTCGCATCGGGACTTGCGGACGGACTCGCGCGTGAAGGGCGCGTCATCCTCGGCGGCGACCTGGCATTCTCTCTCAGCCTGCGCGAGGCAAGCGCCGACGAGCGCGCGTTTCTCGACCGCCGCGGCCGTGTATCGCTCGCTGCCAGCATGCGCGCCATGGCGCGCACGCAAGACGGGCGTACGGCGTTGGTCGAGGTCAAGGCGGTCGATGCTGCCTATCCGCTCTACGGCAGCATGGCGCTCGATCCGCAGCAGCCGCTCGCACAAGCGCTCGCGCAACGCGAGGGGGCATTCGGCGCCGCTGCCGACCCCGCGCTGCTTGCGCGGCTCGACCTCAAGCCGGGCACGCGCATCACGCTTGGCTCGACCGTAATCGAAATTCGCGCGGTGCTGACATCGGAGCCCGACAAGCTCGCCGGCGGCATCGGCTTCGGTCCGCGCCTGCTCGTCAGCGAAACGGCCTTGCGCACAAGCGGCCTGCTGCAACCCGGAAGCGTCGTGCGCTGGCATTATCGCTTACGGCTGCCCGACAACGATGCAACCGACACGGCCGTGCGCGCGGTGACGGCGGCGGCGCAAGCCCAATTGCCGGAGGCCGGCTGGGAAGTGCGTTCGCGCGCCAACGCTTCACCCTCGCTCGAACGCAACGTCGAGCGCTTTACACAGTATCTGACGTTGGTTGGACTGACCGCGCTGCTGGTCGGAGGAGTGGGTGTGGCCAACGCGGTCAAGGGCCATCTCGACCGCCGACGCGAGGTCATCGCCACGCTCAAGGCGCTGGGCGCGACCGGCGCGCGCGTGTTCGGAATTTATCTCACCCAGGTGCTGGTGCTGGCCGGCCTTGGCGCGCTGCCGGGCCTCGCAATCGGCGCGGCCTTGCCATTTCTCATTGCCTGGACTTTCGGCACCGTGTTGCCCTTGCCGATTGCGCCGGCGCTGCATCCCGGCGAGCTTGCGCTGGCGCTCCTTTACGGCCTGCTCACCGCCGCCGCTTTCGCCTTGTGGCCGCTCGGGCGCGCACACGACGTGCCGGTCTCGGCTTTGTTCCGTGACGAGGTCGCGAGCGACCTACGCTGGCCGCGCCGGCGCTATATCGTGGCAACGGTTCTCCTCGGTTGCACGCTCGCGATGCTCGCGGTCGAGCTCGCATATGACCGGCGCATTGCTGCGATGTTCGTGGGGGCTGCGGCCGCCGTATTCGTGCTGCTGCGCCTGGTGGCGGCGCTCATTATCCTAACCGCGCGCCGCCTGCCGCGCCCCCGCTCGCCGATCGTTCGGCTCGCCATTGCCAACATCCACCGCCCCGGCGCGCTTGCGCCAAGCGTCGTGCTGTCGCTCGGCTTGGGGCTTGCCGTCCTAGTCACCGTGATCGCGGTCGATAGCAATCTGCGCCGCCAATTCCTGGCGGCGTTGCCGGACAAGGCGCCGTCGTTCTATTTCGTCGACATCCCGGCCGCCGATGCCGAAACGTTCGACGCCTTCATCCGCGCGCGCGTCCCGCGCGCCGCGCTCGAGCGCGTGCCAATGCTGCGTGGACGCATTGTGGCGGCGAACAGCGTCCCTGCCGAAGACTTGAGGCCGCCCCCCGACGCGACCTGGGCGCTGCAGAGCGATCGCGGCATCACTTATGGAGACAACATTCCTGCGGGCTCGCGCCTGGTTGAAGGAGAGTGGTGGCAGCCGCACTACCAAGGCCCGCCGCTGGTCTCGTTCGAGAAACACATCGCGGATGGGCTCGGCCTCAAGCTCGGCGACGCTGTCACCGTCAACGTCCTCGGCCGCAACCTCGCCGCGACGGTCGCCAATCTGCGCGCGGTCGATTGGCAGAACCTCGGCATCAACTTCGTCATGGTATTCTCGCCCGCCACCTTCCGAGGCGCGCCGCACAGTCATATCGCCACCCTCACGTATCCCGGCGGCAGCACGACCGACGAGGAGGTCGCCCTGCTCAGAGCAGTGGCCGATGCCTTCCCGACGGTTACCATCTTGCGGGTGCGCGACGCCCTCGATGCGGTCGGTCAGATCGTCTCGAACCTGGCGCTGGCAATCCGCGGGGCGAGCGTGCTCACGTTGCTCGTAGCGGTGCTGGTGCTGGGCGGAGCGCTCGCGGCGGGTCACCGGCACCGCGTCTATGATGCGGTAATCCTCAAGACCGTTGGCGCGACGCGCATGCGGCTGCTCTCGGCCTATGCGCTCGAATATCTCGCCCTCGGCCTGGCCACCGCGGTGTTCGGCATAGCGGCCGGTTCGGCAGCCGCCGCTTTCGTTATCGTCAGAGTGATGAATCTGTCCTTCGCTTGGCCGCCCGGCCCGTTGCTTGCGGCCGCCGCCGGTGCAGTTGCGGCGACCGTGGTGCTTGGACTCATTGGGACTTTCACAGCACTCGGCCAGAAGCCGGCCGCCGTGCTCCGCAACCTATAGAACGCGTTCGGCAAGGCCACCCATCAAGCGACAACACGCCGCGCCCCGCCGTCACGTCGCGCCGCCGTCACATTGCTAGACTGTAATCAGCCTGGGATCGGTGCCGCCGGAGAGCTGGCGGCAACAAATCCCCTTTGCGGCATCTGGCGCCGGAACCAATCCCGCACTAGATTCCGCGCATCGGACGCCACCCGTTCTGCCGGTGGGCGCCATATGATCCGGCCGCGGGGTCGGAATGAGAGAAAGGTGACTTCCATGTCGGATTTCGACCGGAACTACGCGGCTGCCAGACGCGGCGTCGGTGCGGACCGGGCGGTTGCGATCGATCAGGGCCTGCGGGCCTACATGATCCGCGTCTACAACTACATGGCCATGGGCGTCGCGCTCACGGGGATCGCCTCTTGGCTGACGTTCCAGGCGGCCGTCGTCACCAATGCCAACGGCGCGATCGTCGGATTAACCTCGTTCGGCCAGATGATCTTCAGCGGACCAGCGGTGCTGGTCCTGTTTCTCGGAACGCTGGGATTGGTCTTTCTCATCAGCTGGCGCATTGACCGGCTCGAGCCCTCGACCGCGCTCGCGCTATTCATGGTCTACGCCGCCCTGCTAGGAGTGATGCTGTCGTCGGTCTTCCTGACCTATACCGGCGCCTCGATCACGCGGGTGTTCTTCATCTCGGCTGCCGCTTTCGGAGCGCTGAGCCTCTACGGCTACACCACGCAGCGTAACCTCTCGGCGATGGGATCGTTCCTGATGATGGGACTGATCGGGCTGATCATCGCCATGCTCGTCAACCTCTTCCTCAAGAGCACCGGGCTCGACTTCGTGATCTCCGCCGTCGGCGTGCTGATCTTCGCGGGCCTGACCGCGTGGGATACCCAGCGGATCAAGGAAATGTATGACCCGATGGAAGACGGCACCGTCGTCGGTCGCAAGGCGGTGATGGGCGCGCTCTCGCTCTATCTCGACTTCATCAACCTGTTCCTGTTCTTGTTGCGCTTCCTCGGCGACCGTCGCTGAGCGAGCGGAACGATAGTTAGCCAGCGGCGCCCCGGCGATGAGCCGGGGCGCCGTCGCGTTTGCACGACGCGAGCCGGACAGCGGACCGTGGACGGGCTATTCTTCCGTCACCCGCATCCGTCGTCTGCTCCATGGCCGACCCGATCCCTATTCGTCCCGCTGAACCGCGCGACCTCCCAGCGATCACGCGAATTTACGACCACGCGGTGCGGCACGGCACCGCATCGTTCGAGATCGAGCCTCCCGATGAGCGCGAAATAGCGCGGCGCTACGAGGCGCTTCGCGCCGGCGGCTATCCCTACCTGGTGGCGGAGCTCGACACCGAGATCGCGGGTTACGCCTATGCCGGGCCCTATCGCGCGCGCGCGGCCTATCGCTGGAGCGTCGAGGACACGATTTATGTTGCGCCGTCCTCGCAGCGGCGCGGGGTCGGCCGCGCGTTGCTCGCGCGGCTGATCGCTGACGCGGAAGTCGGCGGCTTCAGGCAAATGATCGCGGTCATCGGAGATTCCGCCAACGCCGGCTCGATCGAGCTGCATCGCGCCGCCGGCTTTCGGATGGTCGGCACGTTCGACAATGTCGGCTTCAAGTTCGGCCGCTGGCTCGACAGCGTCTTGATGCAGCGGCCGCTCGGGACCGGCGCGACGGCGATGCCGTAGCGCTCGTCCGCGACGACCGTCAGCCCGCCACCACGCTCAGCGATTGGTCGATCGCGCGTAGCACAGGGTCGAGCTCGTGGCCGCGGCGCACGATCAAACCTGTCGCCGAGATTACGCTGTAGGCACCTTGTCGGCGCGCGAGCTTCGGACTTTTCTCGATGCGATAGACGGGAACTTCCGCGGCGCGGCGGAACACGGAGAACACTGCGCGGTCCTTGAGAAAGTCGATGGCGTAATCACGCCATTCGCCGGCGGCAACCTTGCGACCGTAAAGTCCGAAAATGCGGTTGAGCTCGCGCCGGTCGAAAGTGACTCGGTTTACGGGGGCGAGGGGCAACGCGCCCCGGGCCTCGCCCCCATGGAACTCGCTCGGCTCGGTATCGCCGTAGCTCATCCGGCGCCTCCTTCCATGTGACATGTCGGTGACGGCAATGATCGCGCCGGACGCAAGTATCGGCAAGAGCGAATGGGAGTTCCCCCCGCGGGCTCGCACGACCGCGACATAGTGACCGGCGATCATCACGGATTCGTTAATGGAATCATAATACTGCCCAATTCCGGTCAAGCACACGCCAAGCTGGAATGCGAGTAGGGAGACTGTTGCCTCAGGGCCCGGTCTTGCCTTGGAGTGCCGGATTCTTCAGCCCCCCAGCCCCCCGGAGTTCAGGGCGGATCGGGCCCGCTCAGTGCGAGTATGCGTTCCGCGTACGGTTCAATCCCAAATGACTTTCGGGCCGGCTCGAGCCGGCCCTTTTTTCATTGCACGATAGGCACGCGAGGACCGAGCGCGCAGGCTCGCTCCCGTGTCGTCCGGTCGTCCGCTTAGTGGATCGCCGCGAGCGTTGCGCCGAGGATCGTCTTCGGCTTGTCCGACGTGCCGCTCTGCACCAATACAGCCGCTTCGTCGATGTTAGCGCCCTTGAGCGTCTGCACGGGGAGGCTCCACGAATTGGCCTTGCCGGTCCAATCGCCGAGCTTGACCCACCGCCGCACGACGTTGTGGTAGGTGATCGCGCGACCTTTGTTTTCGCCGCGCCCAATGGCGACGGTAGCGCTCCTGCTCAGCCCGAACAGCCAGACCTCGGCACCCGTGTGGAAATCCGCGGCGTCGGGAACGCTGACGGTGAGCCGTCCATCGGTGAGCGCAAGCGTCGGCAGCAAGGACATCGCGCCGTTCTTCCGACTCGCGGCGATGGCAAGCTCGATCGCGGCTTTGTCGCTGCCAAGGGCGTGGAGGCTGCCGTTCACCACCACCTGCGGCGTGTAGACCTGACCGTCGCCGCGCGCATGCGCGTATGCCTTTTGGCGGGCAGTGTTGCGGGGATCGGCCAGCGTGTCCTTCCACCCGAGATAGTCCCAATAGTCGACCGGCACGCTGACGGAGACGAGCGAAGGATCATCCGCGAGCTCCCCGAGCAATTGGTCCGCTGGCGGGCAGGATGAGCAGCCTTGACTCGTGAACAGCTCGATGACGGCGCGTGGCTCAGCCTGCGCGAATGAATACGGCGCCGCGGCGGAATAAACGACAATCACCGCATAGGCGAGGCAACAACGTACCATTCCGGTCCTTCCCGCCCTTTCGACCAGTTTCCGTTTTCCCCCTCCGCCGGGAGTCATAGTCAGCGCCTCGATCACCCGCCACTCAATTCGAGGTGAGCCGATCGAGGCTCTAGTGGTCCGATTCCGAAGTTCGTAAGCACTCGCGGCACCTTCAGATACGAACTTCGGAATCTAAGGACCATTAGCAACCCTATAATTCTAGTGCCCCTTTTGAACCCGAAGTTCGCGACCGCATTTGCCGCACGGTGTGCGCGAACTTCGGGTTCGGGGCACTAGCCCGCCACCAGATGCCGCAGCACGTAATGCAATATGCCACCGTGCTTGAAATAATCGAGCTCGTCGAGTGTATCGATGCGGCAAACGAGCGGGACGCGCTTGAGGCCGCCATCGGCGGCGACGATTTCAGCGATCATGCGCTGGCGCGGTTTGATCTCGCCGTGCAGCCCACGGATCGTCACTTGTTCGTTGCCCCTGAGACCGAGCGACTGCCAGGATGTGCCTTCCTCGAAGCACAGCGGCAGCACACCCATACCGATCAGGTTCGAGCGATGAATGCGTTCGAACGATTGGGTGATGACCGCGCGCACGCCGAGCAGGTTGGGTCCCTTGGCCGCCCAGTCGCGCGAGGATCCGCTGCCGTATTCCTTGCCGGCGAAAACGACGAGCGGAACCCTGTCGCTCTTGTAGCGCATGGCGGCGTCGTAGATCGGCATGCGCTGGCGTGAGGGATAGTGGACGGTCACGCCGCCCTCGACGCCCGGCACCATCTGGTTCTTGAGACGGATGTTGGCGAAAGTGCCGCGCATCATCACCTCGTGATTGCCGCGGCGAGTGCCGTACTGGTTGAAATCGGGCGGCTTGACCTTGTGCTCGACGAGATACTTGCCCGCCGGTGAATCGATCTTGATCGAGCCCGCCGGCGAGATGTGGTCCGTGGTGATCGAATCGAGCAGCAGACAGAGCACGCGCGCGTCCACGATATCGCTGAGCGGAGCCGGGTGGCGCCCCATGCCGACGAAATAGGGTGGGTTCTGCACGTAAGTCGATTTCCGGTCCCAGTTGTAGGTCAATCCGCCTTTCACGCTGATGCTGCGCCAATGGGAGTCGCCCTTGAAAACGTCGGCATATTTCTTGGTGAACATCTGCTTGTTCAGCGTCTTGCGTATGACGCCGTTGATCTCGCGGCTCGACGGCCAAATGTCCCTGAGGAACACCTTCTTGCCCTTTTTATCGAGGCCCAGCGGTTGCTTCACCAGATCGGAATACATCGAGCCCGCGAGCGCATAAGCAACGACCAGCGGCGGCGAGGCCAGGTAATTGGCGCGCACGTCGGCGTTGACCCGCCCTTCGAAATTGCGGTTGCCGGAGAGCACGGCGGCGGCGACGAGATCCTTCTCGTTGATCGCCTTGGAAATCTCGGGCGCGAGCGGACCGGAATTGCCGATGCAGGTGGTGCAGCCGAAGCCGACGAGATTGTAGCCGAGTTTGTCGAGGTCCTTTTGCAGCCCGGACTTGTCGAGATAGTCGGCGACCACCTGCGAACCCGGCGCCAGTGAGGTCTTAACCCACGGCTTGACGCTCAAGCCTTTTGCCACCGCCTTGCGCGCGAGCAGCCCGGCGCCGACCATGACGTTCGGGTTCGAGGTGTTGGTGCAGGAGGTGATCGCGGCAATGACGACGTCGCCGTGGCCGAGGTCGTGCTGGCGGCCTTCGACCGGTATCCGCTTCGACGAGCCGGCCTTGGAGAAGTTCTTGTCGAGTGAGGTAGCGAGCGACGGATGGAGGTCGAAGATGTCCTTGCCCCCGTCGCCGCCTTTGTTGAATTCTTTCTCCATCGCCATGGCGAAGCCGGCCTTGACGTCCTTGAGCGCGACTCGGTCCTGCGGACGCTTGGGTCCTGCCAGCGACGGTTCGACCTGCGACAATTCGAGCTTGAGCACGTCGGTGAAGATCGGATCCGGCGTCGACTTGGTGCGGTACATGCCCTGCGCCTTGCTGTAGGCGGCCACCAAGTCGAGGTGCGCGGGCGGGCGGCCGGTATCCGCAAGATACTTCAGCGTATCGTCGTCGACCGGGAAGAAGCCGCAGGTCGCGCCGTATTCGGGCGACATGTTGCCGATCGTGGCACGATCGGCGATCGAGAGATTGGCAAGGCCGGGGCCGAAATATTCCACGAACTTGCCGACGACGCCGCGCTTGCGCAGCATCTGGGTGACGGTGAGCACGAGATCGGTCGCGGTCACGCCCTCCTTCAGCTTGCCGGTGAGCTTCACGCCGATCACCTCCGGCAACAGCATCGAATAGGGTTGGCCCAGCATCGCCGCCTCCGCCTCGATGCCGCCGACGCCCCAACCGAGCACGGCCAGGCCATTGACCATTGTGGTGTGGGAATCGGTTCCGACCAGCGTGTCCGGATAGGCGACGTCCATCACAACCGGCTTGCCGTCGACTTTGACCTTGTCCTTTTTGCTCCACACCGTCTGCGACAGATATTCGAGATTGACTTGGTGACAGATGCCGGTGCCGGGCGGCACGACGCGGAAGTTGTCGAACGATTTTTGCGACCATTTGAGGAATTCGTACCGCTCCCGGTTTTGCCGATATTCCTCCTCGACGTTCTTCTTGACCGCGCTGTTGGTGCCGAAGAACGTGACCGCCACCGAGTGATCGCAGACGAGATCGACCGGAACGAGCGGATTGATCTTCTTGGGGTCGCCGCCAAGCATCTTCATGGCGTCGCGCATGGCGGCGAGATCGACGACCGCCGGCACCCCGGTGAAGTCCTGCATCAAGACGCGCGCCGGGCGAAAGGCGATCTCGCGTTCGGAGGTCTTAGTCTTGAGCCACTGCGCAACCGCCTGGATGTCCTCCTTGGTGATCGTGCGGCCATCCTCGTTCCGCAGCAGATTCTCCAGCAGCACCTTCATGGAGAACGGCAGCCGCGAGATACTCTTGAGGCCATTCTTCTCCGCGGTCGGCAGGCTGTAATAGGCGTAAGTCTTGCTGCCCACCTTGAGGGGCTTGCAGCAGCGAAAACTGTCGAGTGACGTCATCGTGGTCGGTTCCCATCCAACCGGGAGAGGAGCGGCTCTACGGTATGAAACTACCGGAAGTGCTTCCCCGTCACCGGTCGCGAGTCCTGCGCGGGTTGATAGTGGGCGCGGGACGATGGCTTATAGGGTCTTTTTTTGCGCCGTTCCAGAAAATCGACGCTTGCCAACGACATGGGCATAGAATCAGGGATTTTTCCGCCCCCTGTCCGGACCCAACACGCGGCCGACACAGCTCGTCCGGCGGTGGGGTTGCGGCGAAAGTTGCGGCTTCAACGACGACGGGCGCCGGGGGGCGGTAGGTGATGCGGCTCGTCGGGTCCGACCTCGCCTGCATCAGGGGGGGCCGCGAGGTCTTCCGCGGCTTGAGCTTTACCGTTGGCGCGGGCGAGGCACTGCTGGTGACCGGCCCCAATGGGGTGGGCAAATCCTCCCTGCTTCGCTTGGTGGCGGGCCTGGTGCGACCGCAGCAAGGACGGCTCGAACTCGACGGCCGTGATTTGGAGCTGACCATCGGCGAGCACGCCCACTATCTCGGCCATCAGGACGCATTGAAGTCGTCGCTCTCGGTGCGGGAAAACCTCGATTTCTGGGCATGTTTTCTCGGCGGCGGCGCGGGAAAGCGCGACGTCGCCCTCGCCGCCGTCGGCCTCGACGGGCTCGCCCAGCTGCCTGCGATCTATCTCTCCGCCGGACAACGGCGCCGCCTCTCGCTTGCGCGGCTGATCGCGGTCGAGCGGCCGATCTGGCTGCTCGATGAACCGACCTCGGCCCTCGACGCGGCGGCGCAAGCGATGCTGGCCGACCTCATGCGCGCCCATCTCGCCGGCCGCGGACTGATCGTCGCCGCCACCCATGGACCGATCGGATTGGACGGGGCGAAGGAACTCCCCCTGGGGCGGCCGAATCAGCGGATACCGCAATGACTGCCCTTTCCGCGCTTCTCGTCCGCGACATGCGGCTCGCCGTGCGCGTCGGCGGCGGCGCATTGATCGGCGTGTTGTTCTTTCTCATCGTGGTGACGCTGGTGCCGTTCGCTATCGGCCCCGACCTCGCGCTGCTTGCGCGCATCGGACCAGCGATTCTCTGGCTCGGCGCACTGCTCGCGAGCCTGCTCGCACTCGACCGCCTGGTGTCCATGGATCATGAGGATGGCTCGCTCGACCTGATCCTGACCGCCCGCATGCCGCTCGAACTCGCGGTCGCCGCCAAGGCGCTGGCGCATTGGCTCACCACCGGCCTACCGCTCGTCGTTGCGGCGCCGCTGCTCGGGCTGCTGCTCAACCTCGACCCGAAGGCGACCGCCGCCGTTGCACTTACCTTGCTCGTGGGCACGCCGGCGCTGACCTTCATCGGCCTCATCGGCGCAGCTCTCACCGTGGCGCTGCGGCGCGGCGGTCTCCTGCACGCGATCCTGGTGCTGCCGTTGACGGTCCCCATCCTGATCTTCGGCGTCGCGGCATCGAACGCGGCGATCGTCGGGCCGATCCCGTTCGGCACCCCGTTTAGTATTCTCTGCGCCCTGACGCTGATCAGCCTCGTGATCGGTCCCGTGGCCGCAGCGCTCGCGCTGCGGCAAGGGCTAGAATGAGCGCATGCCGCAATGACGCGATCGTGACCGGCGAGGGGACGGCAGGCTCGCCACATTGCCGCCGGCGTGGAGGATAACTAGCAACTCGAGGCAAAGAGACTTGGGATGAGCCTGATCGATCTCGCCAATCCTTCCCGCTTCCTGGCCCTCACCGACCGCGTGCTGCCGTGGCTTTCGGCCGCGACGTTGTTGGCGTTCGCCTTCGGCGTCAGTCAGGCCTACCTCGCGCCCGACGACTATCAGCAGGGCGCGACCGTCAAGATCATGTTCATTCACGTGCCGGCGGCGTGGCTCGGCCTCTTTGCCTGGATGTTGATGAGCGCTGCCGCACTCGGCACGCTGGTGTGGCGGCATCCGCTCGCCGACGTCGCCGCCAAGGCCGCGGCGCCGATCGGCGCGGCGTTCACGCTGATGTGCCTCGTCACCGGCTCGCTGTGGGGCCGGCCGATGTGGGGCACCTACT
>WNGJ01012175.1_pt1 | contig 11872 bp, 17 predicted proteins | sample 5400611 | NCBI WGS metagenome assembly WNGJ01 (sample SAMN13153375, study PRJNA577476) | soil metagenome | isolation source: 40 cm soil or saprolite under Garry oak tree replicate 1 | place: USA:California | collected 2016-06-15 | reverse complement strand
CGGGCGTTCGCAATGCCCAGGTCCTCACGACCCACGAGACTGGGGATGAGGGTGCTGCTGGCCGAGTCCGCGAAGGTCTCCGCGGTGCCGAGGACGAACAGTGCGACCAGCACCACGGCGATGGTGACGGTCCCGCTGATGATCGTGGCCACGAGCACCGCCAGCACGAACGCGCGACCCAGGTTCACCGCGACGACCATTCCCCGTCGATCGAATCGGTCGGCCGCCACTCCGCCCACGACCCCGAACAGCAACGCCGGCAGGTACTCGCTCAGCAGCGCCATCGACACCAGGAAGGGGTCGCGCGTCTGCGAGGCGACGAGCAGCGGGCCGGCGGAGATCGCGACGCCGTCGCCCGCGTTGTTGACGACCGTCGACGCGAGGAGCCAGCGGAAGCCCTGTCCAAGCCGCGCCGGCGCGACGGCCTCGCTGATCCGACTGGGGAGGATTGGCACGCGCGGCAGCGTAGCAACCCGTCTCGGGTCCGAAACGGGCGCCGGCCCTGGCGCGGTCGCGTTCAGAACGTGATGATCACCTTGCCTCTTGCATGGCCGTCGTCGACGTAGCGCAGCGCCTCGACAACATCGTGGAGCGGGTATCGGCGATCGATGACGGGCTTGACCGTTCCCGCGGCGATCAGCTGCTCCAGGCGAGCAACGTCTGCCCTGTTGAACGGCTTCCACCAAAGCAGCAGGCCCGTCCACCGGTCGCTGGCCAACGAAATCAGCGGCCCCACCAGCAGCGCCAGCAGGATCGGGAGCGAAGTCCCGCCCAGCGTGACGTAGACGCCCTGTCGTCGCAGCGCCCGACGGACGCCAAGGATCGAGTGGTGGGAGTCCGTATCGACGATCCAGTCATAACGGTTCCCGGTGCTCGTGTAGTCGACCTTGGTGTAGTCGATCACGTGGTCGGCGCCGAGTGAGCGCACGAAGTCGAGTTTCTCGGTGCTGGCGACGCCGGTCACCTCCGCGCCCATCGACTTCGCGATCTGGACCGCGAACGGACCGACGTTCCCCGACGCGCCATCGATGAGGACCTTGTCACCCGGCTTGATCGTTCGACCGCCGCGAAGCCGCAGCCCCTGGAGCGCGAGGACAGCCGAATGCGGGAGGGTGGCTGCGTCCTCGAAGGTCATACCGGGTGGTATCCGCTCGAACGCCTTCTCCGATGCGCAGACGTACTCGGCGAAGGCGCCCTGGCCGAAGGCGAATAGATCGCCGAACACTTCGTCGCCGGGCTGGAACCGGGTTGCTGCTGGCCCGACGGCTTCGACGACGCCCGCGACATCGATTCCGACGCGATGATTCCGGGGTGCGCGCAGCCCCAGGAAGAGGCGAGTGAAGCCGGGTCGCGGACCGAGTCCGTCGAGGTCCGCCCGGTTTACCGAAGCCGCACGAACTCGAACAAGGACTTGGTCGCCCGACGGATCCGGGCGGTCGACCTCCCGCACTTCCACGACGTCGGGCGGGCCGTAGCGCTCCCGGACCGCAGCCTTCACCGTTCTCTCCAACGCGCGACGCGCTTGCCAAGCCTTGCCGGCCGACGCAGGTCAGAATGATGCGCTGCTCGACAAGGCGTCAGGGATCCGCGCGAGCTGGACGGAAGGAGGCTTCGATGGCCGACGCGCACGAGCACCACGATCACGGCGGCGCGCATCACGACCATGGTAACGAGCACCCAGACCAGAGCAATGAGCACCCAGACCAGAGCAACGAGCACGTCAATCATGGCCACGAGCACGAGCACCATCACCAGCTCAGCTACGAGGACGCCATCGCGGAATTCCGGGCCGACAAGGATCGGTTCTTCCGGTCGGCGCCAAACAGCCCCATCCCGGAAGCCGAGCGCGAGGCGTTCGAGGGCCTCCCCTACTACCCCATCGATCCCTCGCTGCGATACGACGAGCTGCTCCTCGAGTCCTACGCGGGTGATGAACCCGTGAGCTTCGAGATCCCGACGTCAGACGGGCGAACGCGAGCCGCAGAACGCGCTGGCGTCTTCCACTTCCCAGTGAGCGGCGCCGAGCAGACGCTAACGGCCTACGTCTTCGAGGGCGACGGCAACGATAGCCTGTTCGTGCCGTTCGTCGACGCGACGGGCAGCAGCGAGACGTACGGCGCGGGTCGCTACCTCGACATTGAGCGCGAGGAAGATGGCACGTACTCGATCGACTTCAATCTCGCATACCACCCGTCGTGTGTATACGACATGAAGTTCTCGTGCCCCCTGACCCCGGCCGAGAACCGCCTCTCCGTACCGATCCGGGCGGGCGAGCGACTGGCCCCGGCCCCCGACTGACTCATCACCCCGCCGCTGGGCTGACCGGGCCGCAGCGGTTTGGTCAGCCGGCGACCGCCGCAGGGTCTTCGCGCCGCAGGAGAGTGCCCAGATACGCCTTCCAGGGGCCGACGTCGGCGAACACCTGCGCGACCTCCGGGGTCTGGGTCCACGACTCGGGCAAGCCGACGAGCAGCGTCGCCACTTCGGGCGTGCGGCGCAGGAGCTCCGTGGTTTCGTCGAGGAAGTTGCTCATGCGGCCGATTGTATGACCACGATCCCAGGATTCCTCTACCTGATCGACGCCTCGAATAACTCCCAATTCCCGGGGACGCCGCGCATACCGACCGCTCCGAGCGGCTCGAACGAGAGGTCTGTGCCGGTCGCGAGGTCACGCACGGTCCGGGTGACGACGACCGCCCGGCCGCCGGCCTCCTCGAGGGCGCGAGCGGCGATATGGATGCCGATTCCACCGACGTCGTGCCCGCGCAGCTCAACTTCGCCCGTGTGGATGGCCGCCCGGATTTCGAGGCCCAGTGCGGCCAGCGCACCGTGCAGGGCGAACGCACAGCGGAGGGCTCGGGTCGGAGCGTCAAACCTCGCCAGCACGCCGTCGCCGGTCGTCTTCACCAGCTGGCCGTGCCACCGCTCGACCTCGGCCCGCGCGAGCTCGTCGTGGCGGTCGAGCAACTGGCGCCAGCGGCGATCGCCCAGCTCGGCTGCGCGTGCCGTGGAGTCAACGATGTCGGTGAACATCACGGTCGCGAGCACGCGATCGGTATCGCGGGCGGCATGCAGTGAGTCGACCTGGTCCGGCGTCCAGGTGTAGGCGTCGGCATACTCCCCGGCCGGCGCCTCCTTCAGTGGCTCGTAAGTCAGGAGGACGACTCCCGAGCCGAACGTCCTCGTATCGACGAGGCGGAGGTGGCTGGTGTCGATCTCGTCGTGGAACAAGCGCTTTCCGCTACCCAATACCACCGGAAACACCATCAGCCGGTATTCGTCGACGAGGTCGCGCTTCATGAGCTCGGCGACGAGGTCGGCGCTGCCGTTGACCACGATCTCGCCCTCGATCCGGCGCTTGAGCGCGGCGACCTCGGTGCCCACATCGCCGGGGAGGATCGTCGAGTTAACCCAGTCCGCGCCCATGAGCGTGCTCGAGACCACGTACTTCGGGATGTCGTTCATGCGCCGTCCGAACGCCTCGTCGTCCTTCAGCGACGGCCAGAACGCCGCCCAGATCTGGTAGGTCGTCCGACCGAGCAGGATGGCGGCCGCTTCGCGAATCTCCTGGCGCTTGTAGCGCTGCATGTCGTCGTCACTGAGCCGCAGCGCCCAGGCGTTCCGGCCGCTCCGGTGCTCCTCGAAGCCGGGCGCCTCCATGATGCCGTCAAGCGTCACGAACTCCGAGACGATCAGACGTCCCATGGCCGCGACCCTACAGGAAACGCGTGCCTGCGACCGGCGCGTGGACCGGGTTCGCCGCGATCTCTGCGAAGATCGAGCCGTGAGCAGACCCTACCCGATGGCCGGATGACCAGACGCGGGCTCGTCCTGTTCGCCCTGATGTCGATCATCTGGGGCATCCCGTACCTGTTCATTCGGGTCGTCGTTGCCGAGGTCTCGCCCTCGTTCCTCGTGCTGGCCCGAACTGCGCTTGCGACAGCGATCCTCCTTCCGATCGCGCTCGTTCGGATCGACCTCCGGCCGATCCTCGCGCGCTGGCGATGGGTCGTCGCTTTCGCCGGGATCGAGATCGCCCTTCCCTGGGTGATGCTCGGATCCGCGGAGCAGCACCTGACCAGTTCGCTGACGGGTCTCCTGGTAGCGGGCGTTCCGCTTGTAGGCACCGTGTTCGCGCTGGCGACCGGCGGCTCCGATCGCATCGGGAGGGCGAGGTGGCTCGGGCTTCTGATCGGGTTGCTCGGCGTGTCGGCGATTGTGGGCTCGGACATCGGGAGCTCGGACGTCACAGCGTTCCTCGAGGTCGCGGTGGTCGTCGTTTGCTACGCCATCGGGCCCGCGATCCTGTCGCGACGGCTCGGCGGATTGCCGTCGATCGGAGTGATGGCGTTGTCGCTCGCGCTCTCTGCCCTCGTCTACATCCCGATCGCGGCGCTGCAGTGGCCCGCGACAGCCCCCTCCCCTAGCGTCGTCGGCTCGATCGTGATCCTTGCCGTGCTCTGTACCGCCGCGGCCTTCCTGATCTTTGCTGCGCTGATCGACGAGATCGGACCGGTACGCGCGACAGTCATCACGTACGTCAATCCTGCGGTGGCGGCCGTACTCGGCGTGCTCGTCCTGAAGGAGACGCTCACGGTTCCGATGGGCGTCGGCTTTGCGTTGGTGATTCTCGGCTCAGCTCTTGCGACGCGGTCTGAAAGTGAAGCGCGTGACGCCGGGGCGCTGGTCGCGGAAGCCTGACCGCCGACCTCAGGGCTGGACGTTCGGGGGCTCTGCCACCGCGCGAAGCGCGGCCTCGAATTCACTGGCGAGGGACCTTCGGTCTGAGTCGTCGAGCCAGGTCGATTCGATCCCTTCGATCGCGATCCGGCCGAGCTCGTCGAGATCGAGCCCGTACGCGCCGGCCACGTTCCCGTACTCGCGCCCAATGTCGAGATCCATCATCGCCGGGTCGTCGGTGTTGATCGTCACCAACACGCCGGCCTCGCGAATCGCCATCAGCGGATGCTCGGCCAGGGACGTGAACCGGTTCGCGATGACGACGTTGCTCGTGGGGCAGACGGTGAGCGGGATTCCCTCGGCAGCAACCCTTTCAACGAGGGACGAATCCTCCACGATGGCGACCCCGTGATCGATCCGCTCCGCTCCCAGGGCGTCAATCGCCACCCGAATGTTCTCCGGCCCGACGCCCACCGCCTCGCCCGCGTGGCACGTGCGCCTGCAGCCAAGCCGGCGTGCGGCGACGAAGGCGGGCGCGAAGCTCGAGAGGTCGACACCGAGCTCGGTCGAATCCGCCCCGATCCCGACCACACGTTCGGCCCGGTGAGACCGGCGTAGCTCACCCAGTTGCTCGACGAGTTCCAGGCCGGAGCCGGCCCCGAATGCCCGGTCGATGTCGGCGATAAGGAAGCAGCGCACCCCGGTTGCCGCCTCGGCCGCCTCGATGCCCTCGGTCAGGCCTGCCACGATCGCGCCGAGGTCCTGGCCGGCCGCGAGGTGACGCGCCGGCGTGAAGAACATCTCGCGGTACCGAAGACCATGCGCCGCGCCGTCGATGAGCGACTCGTAGGCGATCCGGGACCAATCGTCTGGCGAGGTCAGAGTCTCCTGGACGAGCCAGAAGACCGCGAGGAACGAATCGAGGGAATCGTAGCGGTAGAGGCTGGCCGGATCGTCGACGGGCAGCGGCCGCCCGGCTTTGCGGGCCAGCTCCAGGACCGTGGTCGGGCGGACCGAGCCTTCGACATGGCAGTGCAGCTCGACCTTTGGGATCAGGTCGAAGGGATCGCGAACAGTGCCGTGCGTCAGGGCTGCCTCCCGCCCGACATCGTATGGCTCGACCGGCGCGGAGCCAAGGGCCCATTAGGTTCTGTGTCAGCCGGGGTCGCGACGGCCCTCTGGCTACAGATCTCGCCGGAGCACGAGTGACAGTTCCAGGTACAGGACGGCGAGGAGGTAGCCGGCAGTCAGGAACCCGGCCAAGGGAATGAGGATGAGCAGGGGACCAAACGTGCTGAGGATAGCCGTCAGCTCGCCCTGGGCGACCATCGGTAGCAGGATCGCCGCGGGAAACATGAGGAGGCCGACGACCGATATCGTCGCCGTGTGTTTCTGGACGGTCGTCCAGCGAGCCGACGACCAGAGGTAGCCCAGGCCCAACAGCGGGCCAACGAATGGCAGCAGCACGGCCCCGAGCGTGAGCAGCAGGATTGCCTTGGTCTCCACCGTCGCGTGGGGCCGTGTGGCAACAGCCCGGCTTGGCTCGGTCGGCGGGGCCGCGTCTATCAGCGTGGCGGCTGGCACCGGGCCTTCCGATCGCCCGAGCTCGGCGGCAACGATCTCGTCCGGCGACCCAAGGCGCTGCAGGACGTTGCGGATCGTGGCTTCGTCAGAGCTGCCGGCTTCCGCGAGGGCGAGCTCGATGTGCTCCCGGAGCTCCGCTAGCAACTCGCCCCGACGCTCGACGGGCAGTGATGCCGACACCGTTTCAAGGCGGCCCAGGTAGTCACGCACCAGCGTCTCGGCGTCCATCACTCTCCTCCCCGCTCTCCGTCAGCAAGCAATGAGTCGACAGCCGCACTGAAGGTCGTCCAATCGCTGGTGAAGCCATCCAGAATGTGCCGGCCAGCGGCGGTAATTCGGTAATAGCGTCGCGGCGGTCCGGCGTCGGACTCGCGCCACGTCGTTTCGACGAGACCATCGCGCCGAAGGCGAGCCAGGAGCGGGTAGATCGTCCCCTCGCTCGTGACCAACCCTCGCTCGCCGAGTGCGCGGACGATCTCGAACGCGTAGGACTCATCGTCTCGGACCAGCGCGAGGACGCAGTGCTCGACGACCCCGCGGCTGAGCTCGGTCAGGGGCTTCCGTGCCTCGCCTACTACCATGCGTGGCATAGTAGTCCCCCTGAAGTTCGCCCGTCAAGGGTTTCCTGTCCCGGAGTACCGTACGACTCGTGGCCCGCTACACATTCACCACCGACGTCCAGGCGCCCCTCGAGGTCGTCTTCGACCTTTGGACGAACCTCGATCGGATGGCCGAGTGGGTTGGCGGCGTCAAGGAGGTCACTGACGTGACGGGTCCGATCGATGCTGTCGGGACCCGCTACACGGTCTGCTTCGGCCGCATGAGGAGCTTCACGGAGGTCATCGAGGCCGATCGGCCGAGGCGCTTCGCCACGCGCTTCGGCAACCGGATCCTGCGGGGCCAGAACAGCACGACCTTCGAGGCCGCGGGCAACGGGACGCGCCTAACCCAGACGCTCGAGACAGAAGGGCTCATCGCTGCTATCGCGGCTCGGATATTCGCGCTTGGGTCATACCGCGGGACCTTTCGGGGTGAGCTCAAGGCCTTCGCGCGCCTCGCGGAAGCTGAGGTCCGCCCCGCAGGCTAGCAGTGAGCGAACGCCACGGAGAGCCTGAACCGCCGCTGCGTCTCGCGACGAGTGAAGACCGGGACGTCATCGACACCCTGATGAAAACATCGACCAGGGCGCTGTTCCCGGCCTTCTACGACGCGAAACAGACGGCCTCGAGCGTCGTGCACATAGCGCACGTCGACCCGATGTTGATCGGCGACGGCACGTACTTCGTTCTCGAGGCCGGCGGCGAGATCGTGGCCTGCGGTGGCTGGAGCCGGCGCGACAAGCTGTTCAGTGGCTCGGCGGAGCAGGAGGGCCGCGCGCGGCTCCTCGACCCGGCCACCGAGCCGGCCCGCGTGCGCGCGATGTTCGTCCGGGACGACTGGACGCGACGAGGCCTCGGCACGCGGATCCTCGTTGCGTGCGAGTCTGCGGCGCGCGACGAGGGCTTCACGAAACTCGCCCTCATGGCCACCCTTCCGGGGTTCCCGCTGTACTCGCGATACGGGTTCGTCGAGGTCGACCGCGGACCCATCACGTTGCCGGACGGAGTGCTGCTCGAGTCTGTCGCCATGGAGAAGGCAATCGAGCCAACAGGGTGACCGTCGATCTCACCGCTGTCCCCTGCGCAGACCGCGGTTGACCTCGCGAGAAGGTGCTGATCCTCTTCGGCGAGTGGTCGGCCGGCCGAACGACCGTCGTGGCGAACGCCGGCGCCTGGGTCCGTCAGGCTCGGACGCCCTGGGCGGCCTCACGCAGCTTGTCGACGTCGAGCTTGATCATCTGGAGCATCGCCTCCATCGTTCGCGCGGCGACTTCGGGGTCGGAACTCTGGAGGAGCTCCGGCAGGATCCTGGGCACGACCTGCCACGAGACGCCGAAGCGGTCCTTCAACCAGCCACATTGGTCTGGCGCGCCGCCGTCCTCGATGAGCGCGTCCCAGTATCGGTCGACCTCTGCCTGGTCTTCGCAATCGATGCTGAACGAAATGGCTTCCGTGAAGGGGTGAGCGGGACCGCCATTCAAACCGATGAAACGTTGGCCATCGAGGGTGAAGTCGACGGTCAGCACGGCGCCCCGGGGCGTGCTTGGGTTGTCCGCCGGCGAGCGAGTTACCTTGTCGATCCTGCTGTTCGGGAACAGCGACGTGTAGAGCTGAGCCGCTTCCTCGGCGTTGCCGTCGAACCACAGGCACGGTGAGATCTTGGACATGGAGGCTCCTCCTGTCGCGGTTCTGCCTTGCAGATGAGCGATGGTACCGACTGAGGGAAGATCGGGCCCGGAACACCACGAAAACGGACGGAGGGCACCATGACCTACTCCATCGTCGCCCGGGATGATGCGACCGGAGAGCTGGGCGTGGCCGTCCAGACGCGCTGGTTCAACGTCGGCGAGACCGTGCCATGGGCCGAGGCGGGCGTCGGTGCGGTTGCCACGCAATCCTTCTCCGAGAAGAGCTACGGCCCGCTGGGCGTGGCACGCATGCGCGAGGGCGCCTCCGCGCCGCAGACCCTCGCGGCGCTGCTCGCGAGCGATCCAGATCGAGAGGTGCGCCAGGTCGGAATGGTCGACGCCAAAGGACGATCCGGGGCGTTCACGGGGAGCCGGTGTGTCGCGGCGGCCGGTCATCTGACGGCAGACGACGTGTCGATCCAGGCAAACATGATGGAGCGCTCGACGGTCTGGCCCGCGATGGGCGAGGCCTTTCGTTCGACCGCCGGTCCACTCGCCGACCGGCTTATGGCGGCGTTGTGCGCCGCAGAGGCCGAGGGCGGCGACGTGCGCGGTCGGCAGTCCCCTCGACGAGCTCGCCCGCCTCCTCCGTCTCGCGCGGGCCTACGAGGCATTCGATCGCTCGGAAGCCCCGGCGAAGGCCGGCGACCTGACGTCGGCAGCCGCGGAGATGGAGACAGCTCACGGCCTCGCGCCAGAAGACGACCAGATCACGCTCTGGACGGCGATGATGCTTGCCGGTGCCGGCCGCATCCCCGAAGCGCGCCACCTGCTTGCGGAGGCGCTGGCCGTCGAGCCTCGCGGCTTAGAGCACCTCCGGCGGTTCCTGGCGGCCGGTGATCTCCCACACCAGGTTCGCGAGGCGATCGAGGCACTGGCGACGGAGGCCCGGCCGACCTGATCTTGGCTCGGGCTCGACAGCTTCCGGTCCGTCAGCTGCTCTCGTCGCCCTCGCTTTCGCCCTCGTCCTCGCCACCCTGCGCGGCCCTCACCGTCTTGCTCAGGTGGCTCGCCTCTACGATCGTCGGTTTGCCGTCGCGCTCCTTCCAGCGAGTCTGGATCAGGACCTCCTCGGTCTCGCCCACGAGCCGAATCACGATGTTGTAGCCCGAGCCACCGTGCTCGACCGACTCGACGGTCGCCTCGTGCGACGGAAGCGGCAGCAGGGCCAGCACCGTTCCGAGATTCTGGCGAAGCTCCTTGCTGAAGTCCTCGGTCGCGCGGTCGATATCCCCGGCGACCAGCGCGTCGCACAGGGCCGCGGCGCGCTCGCGGAGGGCGGGTTCATCCATGTTCGTCTTCTCCCTAAGCTCCCTCGAGGAAGGGGATGACCGCCTGCGGGAGCCCGGGCGCGACATTGATGTCGTAGTGCGCTACCCCGGGCAGGATCGCGAGCCGATGGTGCGTCATTCCCGATCGATCCCAGCCGGCGTCGCGCTGCCGGATGCCCGTCCCCAGCGCGTCGGCCCCACCGAGCGAGAAGCCCATCAGGTTGGCCTTCGCGAATCCGAGGTGCCCGATGAGCGCAGCGATGTCGTCGGCCATCGTCTCCTTCACCGGGGCGAGCCGGGCGGTCTTCACATCCATTGCCATTTTCATCCTCTCTGCCGTCGCCGTTTCCGCCCTGGCGGCGCCATCGTGACACGATGTGGGCATGCCACTGACGGGAGACTATGCACCGAGCACGGCCGGCTGGGCGCGCCGCCAGGCGGAGCTCTACGAAGCGTCAAGCGGCGCTCAGGCCGGCGACCTTCGCGGTCGGCCGATCATCGTGCTGACATCCGTCGGGGCCAGGACCGGCAACCTGCGCAAGACTGCCCTCATGCGCGTTGAGCACAACGGCACCTACGCAGTCGTCGGGTCCATGGGCGGCGCCCCGCGACATCCGGTCTGGTACTACAACCTCACGAGGAACCCGCACGTCGAGCTCCAGGATGGTCCGATCAAGCGCGACTATCTGGCGCATGAAGCCACCGGTGACGAGAAGGCCGTCTGGTGGAAGAGAGCCGTGGAGGCGTGGCCTGACTACGCGAACTACCAGACGCGAACGACACGGCAGATTCCGGTGTTCGTCCTCGAGCCAATGGTCACCTGAGTCGACCCATGGCCACGACTCGGATGACCTTCCTGCGCCCGTTCACGACGCACCTTTTCAACCCCATCTCGCGACGGTTCGCGGACCGGCTACCCGGTTTCGCCATCCTTTCATATGTCGGTCGCAAGACAGGCACGCTCTACCGAACGCCGATCAATGTCTTCAAGCGCGATGACATCTACATCTTCGCGCTTACCTACGGCTCCGAGGTCAACTGGGTCAAGAATGTGCTCGCGGCCGGCGAGTGCGACATGCGCACGCGCGGCCGCGATGTTCACCTGGTCGAGCCGGAGCTATTCACCGATCCGACGCGACACCTGATGCCATTGGTCGTGCGAGTTGTCCTGCGCTTGAACGATGTCCAGGAGTTCCTGCAGATGCGACCTGCCTGATCCCGCGGCCGACTACGCCTTGGCGGGCTCCATCCGCTCCACGAAGTCGGCTCGCCATGCCGGCGCTTCGAAGGGGTTCGCGAAGTATTCGGTCATCTTCGCGACCTTGCCGTCACGGACCTCTCCGACGCCGACGTAGCTGACGGGAATGCCATCGCCATAGTCGATCGTGCCCTCGACGACGAACACGTCGCCACCGCCGATCATTCGGCGGTATTTGAAGGTGGGCTTCGTCCCCGACATCTCGGGATAGTGTTCCGACAACTGCATCGAAGCGGCCTTGGTCAGGCGCTCTCCCGACTGCGGCCACTCCTCGACGAAGTCATCCGTCGCGTACCGCTGAACAAGCTCTGACAGCCGACCGAAGTCCCCGGACTTGAGGACCTCCTCGAACTTCGCCGCCATCTCCATGCTGTCGCCCATCGCGCTGCCCTCCTCGTGCTCTATGGACCCTCAGCTTGGACCTCTGCGCGGGCCACGGCAAGCGGCATCAGGAATTCAGCGTAGTAGCAGCGACAGCTGAGGGAATCGCCGCCAAATACGAACCCCCTTAGTGTCAACGCCTCCCCCGAGCGAGATTGACGCGAACGTCCTTGCCAGTTGTCCTGACGGACATTCAGGGCGGGACAATTCTGGGGTGATCTACCGGTCCTGAGGCCCGGCGATCAGCGTTGTGATCACCGGGATTCGTATTCGACAAAGGCACGCTGGCCGGCTGACGATTTTCCATCAACGCCCACGCGCCTATTTGGCCAAGGCACTCAGATTGCGAAACGCTGTGGCGATGTCGACGAGCGGGTCCTCGGGCTCGTCCTGTTCGGCGATGTACCACTC
>WNGJ01007139.1_pt1 | contig 11873 bp, 12 predicted proteins | sample 5400611 | NCBI WGS metagenome assembly WNGJ01 (sample SAMN13153375, study PRJNA577476) | soil metagenome | isolation source: 40 cm soil or saprolite under Garry oak tree replicate 1 | place: USA:California | collected 2016-06-15 | reverse complement strand
CTCCGCCGCTGAGGCGCTCGATCTGACTTCAGACCGCGGTTGCCTTTTGTGTCTTAGCGCGCCCGACTGGATTCGAACCAGCGACCTGCAGCTTCGGAGGCTGCCACTCTATCCAACTGAGCTACGGGCGCGGGGCGGGCGATCATACGCGGCGCCGCCGGCACCGTCCATTGAAGGGCGCCGCGCGCGGCGAGCGCTGTGCCCAAAGCCGCCGCTAGAGCTTCTTCACGACGACGCGGCCGCTCGAATCCACGAACACGTGATATCGATTGCCGTCCTTGCAGGTGGCCGTGTAGTCGCTGTCTCCATTGCGCGTGGCGGAGACGACCTTGTCGCAGGGCATGCCCTGCAACGCGATCGTCGCGGCCAGATCCTTGCCCATTGCCGGCTCCTCGGCGCGGAGTGAGCCTCCGAAGCCGAGCGCGGCCACGACCGCCGAAGCAACGACAGGTACACGATGGCGCATAGCCGTCTCCCGTGGAGCCAAGTCAGTTTCTAGCCAGTTTCTCGAATTTCTGCGGATCGATCAGCATCTCCCAGATCGCTTCCCGCGAGGAAGAGACGGCTGCCGCCAGCGGCGGATCGCCGTCCTGCAGGAGGCTCAGCAGCTTGAGCAGCAGCAGGTCGTACTTCTGCCGCAGCTCGGCGACCGTCACCGCGGCCTGCCGCCGGTGAAATGCCCGGAACTCTCCGAGCAGGTCGTCGACCTGATTCTTGAGTGAGAGCTTGGTGAACACACCGATGGCGCGCGTGTCCCGGAGCCGCTGCTCGAGCGATGGCAGGTCGAGTGCCGGCGCGGGTGAGGCACCCGGGCGAGGTGCGGTGCCACCGGCGGCGGTGCCTGCCGCTGCGCCGCTCGGGGCAGCGGCCTGCGGCGCGGCGCTCGCGGTGGACTCACTGCGGCCTGGGACTTTGGTCTTGGCGCTGCCACTACCCGTGGCACCGGCCGCGCCCGTGGCGGCAGCACTGCCCCCCGTGCCGGCACGGCTCGAGGGTACCGCAGCGCTAGGCGCGCGCTCCGTGTCGGCGGGAGCCGGCGATGGTTGCGCTGGTGCCGCCGGCGCGTGTGCAGCTGCCGTCTCCGGTTGCTGCGCACCGCCGGCTTTCTGCGGCGCCGCAGGAGTGGCTGCCGGGCGCGGCGCCACGGGCTTCTCGTGCGCGCAGCCGACCAACAGCAGAAAGGCCGAAATCGCGCTTATCGCCATGTGACGCATCGTGTGCTCCTGCGGGAGCCGGCAATCCCCGGAAGTATCAGCTCTCAAGCCTTGCAACGACCAGTGGGCCGAGCGGCTGACCGCCCAAACGGCGGTTTTCCCCGGGCTCGCCGGTCAACCACCCCGGCACCCGCTATACTTCGCGCCCGAATCCGCGGGGTGCGCAAAAAAACGGATGCGATCGTGAGCAAGCAGGATACCCACTTCTTCAATGTCTTCAGCATGGTGATCGGCCTGCTGGTGGCGGTCGCGGTAGGTCTGTTCGCGCTCGCCCGCATCGTCGCGAGCCACACCCAGGACCTGCAGGTGCTGAGCGACGCTGAATACAGCAAGAACGTGCACGCGCGCATCCGTCCGCCCGTAAAAGAGGCGATTGCCGGGCGCGACAACTCGGCGCTCGCCATCAAGCCGGCGGAGGGGACTGCCGAGGGCGGGGCGTCGGGCACGGCGGTCGCCGCCGCGATGCCACAGAACGGTACGCAGCTCTTCGAGCAGACGTGCAACGTCTGCCATGGACAGGGCATCGGCGGCGCGCCGAAGGCGGGGGACAAAGCCGCCTGGGCGGCGCGCATCGCCGCGGGCAAGGCCATGCTCTACGAGCACGCGCTCAAGGGCTTCCAGGGGAAAGCCGGCGTGATGCCCCCGAAGGGCGGCCGCATGGATGCGCCCGACGACCTCGTCAAGCAGGCCGTCGATCACATGGTACAGATGGCGCAATAGCTTTGAATCGCGCCTCCGCGGATGCCTTACGGCCCGCATTCTGCGCGATCCACCCGAGAGTCCCCGCCTCGTCCGCCAAGCCTGGGCGGACTGTTAACGATAAACCGCGCGGGTGAAAACGAGGCGGATGCAGTGAAGTCCATCACGCCCCGCTCCTCGATTTATATGACGCACGGCAGCGTTGCCGGGCCGGACAGCCCGTACGGTGAACTCTACCTTGGGTTCATTATCGGGATGGATGATCAGATGAAAGGATATTTCGCCCTCGCTCTCCTGCCATGGCTGATCGGGACAGCCTTAGCGGACGTGCAACCGCCACTGACGCAGGACGCACTGAAGCAGCCGCGCACTCTCGGCCAGAAAGCGGTGCTGCACGTCTACTACTACTCGCCGAAGACGCTGGAAATCACCTACGTCGACTCCTACCTGTTCAAGGACCAGGAGGCCTGCGTGAATGCAATCGGCGCCGCTCTGCAGATTGCCATGCCCTACGCTGGCGACGGCGACCTGGTGACCGGCAAGTGCGTCGGCGTGAATCCGCCGGACGCGATCACGAAACCCGACAAGAAACACGAGACCCCGGACAGCACCGAGCTGTAGGGATCATCCGGCGCTCGCGGCGCGCGCCGACGCTACTGAGGCGTCCATACAGCGCAGCATCACCGCGCCGGCGATGTGCCCGGCGCCGATGCCGGTAGCGCCCGCGAGATCCGCGATCGTGCGCGCGAGGCGCAGCAGCCGCGCCCGCGCGCGTCCCGAGAGCGCCCGCCGACGCATCGTTTCCTCGAGCAGATGCCGCCCCGCGGCATCGGCGGCGCACCAGCGCTGCACTTCCAGATCGGTGAGACGCGCATTGCAGCGCCCCTGGCGCTCCAGCTGCACGCCGCGCGCGAGCGCAACGCGTGCGGCCGCGGCCGCCGTGCTCTCGCCCCCGTCTGCGGCGGCGTCGAATTCGGCCGCGGTCACCCGCGGCACCTCGACGTGCATGTCGAGGCGATCGAGCAGGGGACCCGAGAGGCGCCCGCGATAGCGCCGCACCTCGGCGGGCGTGCAGCGGCACTCGCCCGCCGGATCCCCGAGGCGCCCGCAGGGACAGGGGTTCATGGCGGCGATGAGCTGGAATGCGGCCGGATACTCGCTCTGCAGGGCGGCCCGCGACACGGCCACGATCCCGGTCTCGAGCGGCTCGCGCAGCGCCTCGAGCACCGCACGCTCGAACTCCGGCAACTCGTCGAGAAACAACACGCCGTGGTGCGCGAGGCTGATCTCGCCGGGTCGGGCGCGCGCACCGCCGCCCACCAGGGCCGCGCTCGAGGCGGTGTGGTGCGGCGCACGGAACGGGCGCTGCCCGAGCTGCGCGGGCGTGAAGCCCGCGGCGCTCACCGCAGCGATTGCGGCCACCTCCAGCGCTTCGCTGCGGGTGAGCGGCGGCAGCAGCCCCGGCAGGCGCTGCGCCAGCATGCTCTTGCCGGAGCCCGGCGGACCGATCATGAGCAGGCTGTGGCCGCCGGCGGCGGCGATCACGAGCGCGCGCTTGGGCATGAGCTGCCCGCGGACGTCGGCGAGATCGAGCGGCGCGCCGCGCGCGCTCGGCGCGTCCCGGTTCTCACCGCCGCGCGGGGGCGCACAGGCCGGCAGGGGTGCCGCGCCGCTGAGATGCCCGCACACCTCGAGCAGGTGACCGGCCGCGCGCACCCGCTCGGGGGCCACGACGCAGGCCTCGGCGGCATTGGCCCGCGGCACCACGAGCTCGTGACCTTGCTGCTGCGCGTGCGCGGCGGCGAGGAGCAGTCCCCGCACGGGCTTGAGCTCGCCGGTGAGGCCCAGCTCGCCGTAGAACTCGCGCGTCTCGCAGCCCCCACCCCCTCGAGCGCCGCGGGGCCGAATCTGCCCGGAGGCGATGAGGATTCCGAGCGCAATGGGGAGATCGAACCGTCCGCCCTCCTTGGGTAGATCGGCGGGGGCGAGATTCACCGTAATCCGGCCCGCGGGAAATTCGAAGCGCGAGTTGAGGAGCGCCGCGCGCACCCGCTCCTTGCTCTCTTTCACCACCGTGGCGGGCAGGCCCACGATACAGAAAGCCGGCAGACCGCTCGCGAGGCTCACCTCGACGTGCACGAGCGGGGCGTGCAGCCCAACGAGCGCACGGCACGCGACCCGCGCGACCGACATCACCGCTCCCCCTGCCGTGATGTGTGAAAGCGGGCCGCGTCAGCTTCGTCGGGAATCGGAAGGCGGCGCCGCGCCGGCCGCGGGCGCGGCGGCGGATCCCGCGCCTTCGAGCGAGGCGAGTCGGGCCTCGAGCTCCTCGAGACGGGCCCTCGTGCGCTCGAGCACCCGCGTCTGGGCGTCGAACTCGTCCCGGGTCACCAGATCGAGCTTGCCGAGTCCCTCGCGCAGCACCGCGCGGAAGTTGCTCTCGAGGTCCCGCTGCATGCTGCGCAGCGCCGGGGGCACGCGCTCGAGCAGGCGCCGTGCGAGCTCATCGATGCGAAATGAATCCATGGTCTGACCTCAGCGCCTTGGCGCGCCCCGAATTGAGGCAAGGAGTACCGCGGCAGCTCCAAAACGGTGCACCTGACGGCGTGCCAGCTCGCGCAAGCCGCGGAAACTGCTCCGAAAGCCGCAGTGGCACGGAATCTGCACCCTTTCTGCGCACCTCATCCGCGCATCGAGCCAGAGCCTACGCTCCGGGGACCGCCGGCGCAGCGGGCGTTTGTGATGCGATCGACCGGATTTAAGGAGAGAGCGATGCCCACCGCCGCGAGATTTGCCCGAGCCTCGAGCCGCCTGGCGGCGCTCGTCGCTCTGCTCGCACCCGCGCTCGCCTGCGCTGCCGACGCTCCCGCACCGAACAAGGGCGACACGGCGTGGATGCTCACCTCGACGGCGCTCGTGCTGCTCATGTCGGTCCCGGGGCTCGCGCTGTTCTACGGCGGACTGGTGCGCACCAAGAACATGCTCTCGGTGCTCGTGCAGGTGTTCGTGGGCTTCTCGCTGGTGACGGTGCTCTGGTGCATCTACGGATACTCGCTCGCCTTCACCGAGGGCAACTCGGTCGTCGGGGGATTCAGCCGCCTCTTCCTGCACGGCACCTTCGACCCCGTGACCCAGAATTTCTCCCTGGCCTCGACCTTCAGCCGCAATACCCCGCTCTACGAGCTCGTCTACGTGGGATTCCAGGCCACCTTCGCGGCGATCACCTGCTGCCTGATCCTCGGCTCGGTCGTCGAGCGCATGAAGTTCTCCGCGGTGCTGCTCTTCCTCTTCATCTGGTTCACCTGCAGCTACTGCCCGATCGCGCACATGGTGTGGTACTGGCCCGGGCCCGACGCCTACACCCAGACGGCCCATGCCGCCGAGGTGAGCGCCACCGGAGGCCTCATCTGGCGCTGGGGTGCGCTCGACTTCGCCGGAGGTACGGTGGTGCACATCAACGCGGGCGTCGCGGGACTCGTGGGCGCATTCGTGCTCGGCAGGCGCGTCGGCTTCGGCCGGGAGCCGATGGCGCCGCACAGCCTGACGATGACCATGATCGGCGCCTCGCTCCTTTGGTTCGGCTGGTTCGGCTTCAACGCCGGCTCGGCGCTCGAGGCCAACGGCTCGGCGGCCCTCGCCTTCATGAACACCTACCTCGCCACCGCCTGCGCGGTGCTCTCCTGGACGGCCGGCGAGTGGGTCGCGAAGGGCAAGCCCTCGATGCTCGGCGCGGCCTCCGGCGCGGTCGCGGGCCTGGTCGCGATCACTCCGGCCGCCGGCAACGTCGGTATCCCCGGCGCGTTTGCGATCGGGCTCGGCGTCGGGCTCGTGTGCCTGTGGGGGGTCACGGGGCTCAAGAGGCTCATCCGGGCCGACGACTCGCTGGATGTCTTCGGCGTGCATGCCATCGGCGGCATTTTCGGCGCGCTCATGACCGGAATCTTCAACGCCCCGGCTCTCGGCGGCCCGGGCTCGGTCGACTGGGCGACGGGCGCCGTCGGCTACCCGGGCGTCGGCACGCAGTTCCTCATTCAACTCAAGGCCGTTTGCCTCGTGTTCGCGTGGACCGCCGTGGTGGCCTACGTGGCGCTGCGCATCGTGAAGCTCCTGGTGGGACTGCGGGTCGCCGAGGAAGAGGAGCGCGAGGGGCTCGATATCACCTCCCACGGCGAGCGAGCCTACGACCTCTAGCGCGCGCCGCGCACCGCGCGAAGGCTTAGCTCTGGCGCAAGGGGGCGGATTGTGGGTATGGTGTGATCGCTCGACCGGCCCGGCCTGCCCCGGGTGTGACGGAGTTCAAGGGTCGTCCGGGCCGCGGGCGCCATACTTGCGCGGCGGAGGCCCCTATGTCGCGACTGTTACCCATCACCGCCCTGATTCTCGCCGGAGCGCTCAACGTCGCCCGGGCGGATGTCTATCGCTGGATCGATGAGCAGGGCGTGACGCACTACAGCGATCAGTGGGTGCCGGGGTCGGTGCTCATCAAGACGGTCAAGCCGCACCCGGTGACTTTCGACTCCTCGGCGCGCTCCGCGGAGCAGAAGAGCCTCACGGCAGGGAACAACCGCGTCTCCTCCGAGCTCAGCGATCAGGCCAACGCGCGAGCGGTGCAGCAGGATGTCGCCAAGGCGCGCGACGTCCTGTGCAAGAACGCCAAGGAGCGCTACATGCGGGCGATCCAGTCCCGCCGCGTGTTCAAGGAGGACAAGAACGGCGAGCGCGAATATCTTTCGGACGCTGCAGCCGACGCTTATCGCGAGCAGGCGCGCAAGGACGTGCAGGAGCGGTGCGGCAGCGTGCCGGAGTACGCACCGGACCAGCCGACACCCGAACCTCAGCCCATCGAGCCGAAACCGATCCCCGAGCCGAAGGTGAATCCGGCCCAGGCCACCTCGCGCTGACTCGGCCGCGGCGCGGTGCGAGCTGACCGCGCTCGCGCCGCTGCAGCGGTCCCGCCCCTCGATTCCGCGCGCGCCCCCTGAGGCTCTATAGTGGGGTCCGCGGCCGCCTGGGCCGTGCCCGGAATGCCTACACCAATGCGCGCAGCTTTCGTCGGACTCGGCGCCATGGGGCAGCACATGGCGCGCAATCTCCATCGTGCAGGGATGCTGAGCGCGGTCTGGAACCGCAGCGCCGACAAGGCGCGCAAGCTCGCCTCCGAGCTCAAGGTCGCAGCCCCGGCGACGCTCGAGCAGCTGGCCGCCGGGGTCGACGCGGTGGTCTCGTGCGTGTCGGCCGACGCGGACGTGCTCGAGGTCACGCGTGCTCTGGCGCCCGGGTTCAGGTCCGGCGCGCTGATGCTCGACTGCTCGACCATCGGCGCCGAGACCGCCCGCCAGGCCGCCGCGCTCCTCGAGCCCCGCGGCGTCGAATTCCTCGACTGCCCGGTGAGCGGCGGCGTCGAGGGCGCGCGCGATGCGAAGCTCGCCATCATGGCCGGCGGCACGCCCGCGGGCTTCGAGCTCGCGCGGCCCCTCCTCGAGGCGCTCGGCGGCACCATCGCGCACTTCGGACCCACCGGCGCGGGTCAGGCCGCCAAGGCCACCAATCAGATCATGTGCGCCGGCATCATCGAGGCGGTCGCCGAGGCGATGGCTTTCGCACGGGCGCAGGGACTGCCGCTCGAGAAGCTCATCGACACGCTCGGCAAGGGCGCGGGCTCGAGCTGGTACTTCGTGCACCGCGCGCCGAACATGGTGCGTGGCGCCTACCCGGCGGGCTTCCGCGTGCGGCTGCACGCCAAGGATCTCACCATCTGCCACGACATGGCGGCGCGCTTCGGTGTGGCGCTGCCGGTCGTCGAGCGGATGCTGGCCGAGTACATCGAGCTCATCGCGCGCGGCTTCGGCGACGAGGACATCTCGGCCACCTACCGGCTCAAGGCCGAGCTGTTCGAGCGCACCAACATCATGCGCGCGCCGGCCCGCGACGCATGAACGGCGACTCCGGCCGCGAGCGCGCGCTCTACCTGCCGGACTTCTGCACCTCAAACACCACGCTCGCCATCGTGCTGATCGTGGAGCTGACCGCATTCGTGCTGTCGCTGGCGCGGCAGAGCGAAGTGGACTTCTGGACCGACCTGGTGCGCACGTCGCTGTTCCTGCTTTGGATCGGGCTCGCAGGCTCGGGGTTGCTCTGCGCGCTGCGCGGCCCGCTCTCGCGCGCCACCGTGGCGGCGGCCTCCGCGGCGGTACTGGCGCTCATCACACTGCTGGTCGCGACCGTGTCGGTGTGCGCGTACCTGATCGGACGCACGCGCATGGTGATCGACTCAGGCGGAGCGGCGCTGTTTCCGCAGGCGACGCTCGGGTTCGCGCTGCGCAACATATGGATCGGGCTGGTCGTCACGGGGCTCGCGCTGCGCTACTTCTACGTGGCGCACGAGTGGCGCCGGAGCGTCGAGCTGCGCGCCGCGGCCCGCGTGCACGCACTCCAGGCACGCATCCGCCCGCACTTCCTCTTCAACAGCATGAACACGATCGCCGCCCTCACGCGCAGCAACCCGGCGCGCGCGGAAGCCGCGGTACAGGACCTGGCGGACCTGTTCCGCGCCACCTTGAGCGACAAGCGCGACACCATCACGCTGGCGGAGGAGCTGGAGGTGGCGCGCACCTATCAGCGCATGGAGCAGCTGCGCCTCGGCGGGCGGCTGAACATAGACTGGAAAACCGACCCGCTGCCCGCCCAGGCGCTGGTGCCGAGCCTCGTGATCCAGCCGCTGCTCGAGAACGCGATCTATCACGGCATCGAGCCGCGCGCCGAGGGCGGCACGGTGACCATCAGCGGCGAGGTGAGCGGAGGACTCGTGACCATCGTGGTGCGCAACCCGCTCGATCCGGTGCCCGGCGAGCGCGAGGGCAACCGCCTGGCGCTCGCCAATATCCGCGAGCGCCTCACCCTCATGTACGGCGAGCGCGCGCTCATCAAGGCCGGCCGCTTCGACGGGGAGTACATCGTGACGCTCAGGTTCCCGCTCGTCGAGAACGCGGTGCCTGCCGCCGCCGCGCAGCCGGCCTGACTGCTGCCGTGGGCGCCGCCGCGAAACTCAAGGTGCTGATCGTCGACGACGAGCCGCCGGCGCGCGAGCGGCTGCGCAGCCTCCTCACCGAGATCGCCGACGTCGAGGTGGTCGGCGAGGCGATGAGCGGCGGCGAGGCCCTCACCCACACGCACGAGCTCTCGCCCGATGTGGTGCTGCTCGATGTGCGCATGCCGGGAATGGACGGACTCGAGGCGGCGCGGCATCTGAACGTGCTCGAGGAGCCGCCGGCGGTGATCTTCACCACCGCCTACGACACTCACGCGGTCGAGGCTTTCGAGGCGAATGCCGTGGGGTATCTGCTCAAGCCCGTGCGCAAGGAGCAGCTCGCGGCCTCGCTGATGCGCGCCGGACGCCTCACCCGGGCGCAGCTGCAGAAGCTCGCCGCGGCGGGCGCCGGGGAGCGGCGCACTCACATCGCCGCGAGGCATCGCGAGGGCCTGCGGCTCATCCCCATCGAGGAGGTGCAGTACTTCCTCGCCGACCAGAAGTACACCACCGTCCGCCACGTGCAGGGCCAGGACCTGATCGAGGATTCGCTGCGGCTGCTCGAGGGCGAGTTCGGCGCGGCGTTCGTGCGCATCCACCGCAACGCCCTCGTCGGCGTCAAGCACCTCGAGCGCATCGAGCGCAACGCCGAGGGCCAGCACTTCGTGCGCCTGCGCGGCTGCGAGGCGCCGCTCGCCGTGAGCCGCCGCATGGCGGGGGAGCTGAAGGAGAGGTTCAGGATCTGAGCGCGCAGCGCAGCACACCTTGCTGCCGAGTCAACGCGTCACGGATAATCCGGCTCAGGACTTCACGAGCCACCGCGGGGAGCATCGGACAGGACCGGGCGCCTGCGGAGAACGCCATGTCGCGGGCCAGCTCCAGTCAGCACACCACGAGCGCAGGCGCCGGCCACAGTCGCTGGGTCAGAGTCACTCACTGGATCGTGGCTGCCAGCGTGCTGACGCTCGCCGTCTCCGGCTTCACCATCCTCATGGCTCACCCGCGGCTCTACTGGGGCGCGGTCGGCAATGACCTCACGCCCGCGCTGCTCGAGCTGCCGGTCAGCCGGAACTACCGGCACGGCGGCTGGGCAGTCGCCACGCAGTCCTTCCCGGACGGTGGCTCCGCAGTCAGCGCGGTCCGTACCTACGGCATCCTGAACCAGGATGGCTGGGCCCGGAGCCTGCACTTCCTTGCGGCGTGGTTCCTGGTCGTGACAGGGGCCGCTTATCTCCTTGCCGGGATCTTCACCGGACACCTGAGGCGCGATCTCGTGCCCCGGACCGGCGAGCTGACGAGGCAGAGGCTGTGGAATGACCTGAGCGGCCGTCTGCAGCGGAAGATCCGCGCAGCGGCAGGTGGACCGCCCTACGGCCTGGTGCAGAAGTGCACCTACTGCGCAGTGGTCTTCCTCAGCCTGCCGCTGATGCTCATCACCGGCATGGGAATGTCTCCGGCGATAACCGCAGCGTATCCGTGGCTCTGCGGGATGTTCGGCGGATCCCAGTCGGCCCGCACGATTCATTTCTGCGTGTTTGCCTTGCTGCTGCTGTTCGTGGTCGTTCACGTCGTGATGGTCGCCACATCGGGATTCGGGCGGCAGATGCGCGCCATGACTTTCGGGAAAGCCAACATGAATAGCGAATGCGTCATCACCAGCCGCCGCACGCTCATCACCGGACTCGCCTCCGCGGGTGGCCTGCTGCTCGGGGGCTGCTCGGAGACTGAGCCGCCGACCTACGGCAAGGTGCTGCGGATGGGTGACCTGCTCACCTACCGGGCGCAGCGCCTGCTGCTGCCCACGCGCTCGCTGGCGAAGGAATACTCGCGCAGCGACATCACCTCGATCCCCGCCATCGGCACGACCGATCCGGCCGACCCGCGCCAGTGGGCATACAACGAAAGAAATGGAGCGCTCTACCAGCGCTTGCGGAGTGCTCAGTTCGCCGACTGGCGTCTGCGGGTCGAAGGCAGCGTGGCGAGGCCCGGCAGCTATGCGCTCAGCGATCTGCAGCACTTCCCCGCGCGCACGCAGATTACCAAGCACACCTGCGAGGAAGGATGGTCGGCGATCGCCGAATGGACGGGCGTGCCCTTGCGCACGGTGCTGGAGGCAGCCGGCATACGGCCGAGCGCTCGCTTCGTGAGCTTCTATGCGTTCGACGACGACGCCGAGAGCATCGACATGCTCGACGCCCTGCACCCGCAGACGATTCTGGCTTACGGCATGAACGGCGGCGATCTCCCGATCGCGCACGGCGCGCCGCTGCGGCTGCGCGTGGAAAGGCAGCTCGGTTACAAGAGCCTGAAGTTCCTGCACCGCATCGTCGTCACCGACAGGTTCGAAGACCTGGGCAAGCTCAGCGAGCCCCGGAACGGCTGGGCCTGGTACGTCGGGATCTGAGAGCCGCGCTGCCAGCGGTTCAGGATCTGAGCGCGCCGGGCGCCCGCAGTCGGTCGGTGGGAGCGACCCGCGGGCGGCGGTATCGGCGTCGAGCGCGCCGCGGCACGCCCGACGCCGCACAGCGACGGCCAGGGGACTCGATGTGTCCGGCGGGGACTAGTCGTTGCCGCCTTGCTCCTCCTCCATGCCTTCGAGGACGGGGAATCGGAGCTCGATAGTTCGCGTGGCAGAGACTTGCATACCGTTGCCGCCCGTAAGCGTGGCCATAGCCGTCGCTTGGCCTATGTTATAGTAGTCGGTGAGGCCGACGGAAACGGCTATCGCTCGAGGCTGGCCGTCGCACTTCACCGTTGACGAACCGAACCCGGGGCCTGCGGGCATGCCCGCGTTGGACTGGGCCGCCGTTTGAGTGATCGTTACCACGACCATACCGGGCCCACCTGTGCAACTGGCCGTAACCTTGGCGAGCACCTCGTTGCTTGTAAGAAAGAAGGAGATCGCGCCCTTATGGATGTGCAGGCTCGGACTA
>WNGJ01032029.1_pt1 | contig 11874 bp, 7 predicted proteins | sample 5400611 | NCBI WGS metagenome assembly WNGJ01 (sample SAMN13153375, study PRJNA577476) | soil metagenome | isolation source: 40 cm soil or saprolite under Garry oak tree replicate 1 | place: USA:California | collected 2016-06-15 | reverse complement strand
CACGCGGCATCTGCAGATCATGGCCGACCGTCGAGGGATCTATGACTTCCGGGGCGTTCGCATCCGGGTCGCGGACCTTTTCGGCCCCGAGCAGGCGGTCGAGGAACGTCCGCTTCCTGGCCGGTATCGGGTTGTGCCGCGCAGTGTGCCCGTCCGAGCGCGCACCCCGATGAGTCAGATCCCTGGTCCGGCGCGCGTCGTGCGCGGCCTCTTCGAGGATCCCAGCCTCTTCGCGGGTATCCGTCCCTACGCACCAGGTGATCCGCAAAAGAGGCTGCATTGGAAGGCCACAGCGCGGTTGGGCAGACCGGTGAGCCGTCGGTTCGACCCGGGGCAGGGCCAGGAGCTCGTGATCGCGGTCGATATGCAAACCGTGGATGGCCCGTTCTGGATCATGCAGTACGACGATGAGGTGGTTGAGGGGTTGTGTACTGCCGCCCTTTCGCTGGGCCGCAGCCTCATCACCGGTGGCGTCGCCTGCGGATTGGCCGTGAACGCCTACTCGCTCCGCCCGGGTCGGATGTCGTACCTCGCTCCCAGTGCAGCGGCGGCCCAGATCGGTCGCATGGCAGATGAGCTCGCCGACGTGAGCCTGTGGGCCTCCCTCCCGTTCGCCACCCTGCTCGACAGGCTCGTTGGTCTGACGCGACCGGCGACGAGCATCCTCGCGCTGAGCAGCCGAGAGCCGGACGAATTCCTGCCAGTCCTGCGACGCATGAAGGCCGCCGGCCGGCACGTTCGTCTTACGGCTCTCGGCCCTGATGCCCAAATTGCGGTGGCACGTGCGCGGGCTCTCGGCCTGATGGCCGAGGTGGCGCAGCTCGTGCCGGACTGGAAAACCGCCGGTGCGCTCGATCTGGTCGGCTGACCGAGCGCTGGCGCTGGTAGCGGCGGCCACCATGGAGGCCGCCTGGTTGACGCTTGTCTACGCGTTCGTCCAATGGGCGGCTCACGCCGACCTCGTGTTGGGCATCGGTCAGTTCGCGGTCAGTGCCGGAATTGGCGTTCTGCTGGCGCGTCGCCTCAAGCACTGGCCGTCCAGGCGATTCGTCGGGGCGCTCACGGGCGTGGCGCTGATCTTCGGCGGGATAGGGGTTTGGCTCGCCGTGGGACCCTCGACGACCCTGGCGGACCTATCCGCCGCGCTGGCCCGGCATCCTGGTGGCTGGCTGCTCGCCCTTGCCGTCGTGCGCGGTACCGCCCATGCCGACCCCGACGATGAGTCGATCGTCGCCGAGCGTGTCCTTGGCCGAGGCGTCGCAAGCCTCATCGCTTTCTGGATCCTGGCCACCCTGACTGGCTTCGTTCATGCCCCCCGGTTCGAGGCGGTTGCCTTTACCGCCACGCTGAGCTTCGTCACCGCCGGCCTGGTGTCGATGGGGGCGGCGCGGCTGAACGATCTCGACGTCGAGAGTTCCGATCCTGCCCGCACGAAGTGGCTCGGGCTCGTGCTCGGCGTGTGTGCCCTCGTGCTCGTGGTCGGGGTTCCACTTGCCGTCGTCCTCGGCCTGCCCCTGGATGCAGCTCTATCCGGCGTCATCGGTCCATTGGCTCCCTTACTGGCCGTGTTGACCATTGTCCTGACCGTGCCGATCGTCTTGCTTCTGGGAGGACTGGCCTCGCTGCTGGACCTCGTGGGCGGACGCCGAGCAATTGCACTGCCCACTCCAATCGCCAGCGCAGCAGTGGAGTCGAACTGCGCGAGGCAGAGCCCATTGTTTTGGGGCCGTTGCTGCGCATGCCTCGGTTTCGACTGCCGGCGATGATGCGCAGGTCTCCGACGAGCGCAGAGGAGGCCTACCGGATGGCCCTCGCCTCCCTCGTCGGCAGCGACATGGAGCGGCGCCGCGGCGAGACGCCGAAAGAGCACTCGAGGCGCGTCGCAGATTCGACGATCGGCCGTGGCCTGGGACGTCTCGCCGCCGACTACCAGATCAGCGCCCTGGCCAGGCGAAGGCTTACCGCTGCGGAAGAGCGCCGGGCTCTGGACCGATGGCGTGCGATCAGTCGCGAGTCCCACGCCAATCGATAGCAACGACCTCGACGGGGTTTGAGATCCCTTTGAGCTGCACAGTTCGAGGTGGCGAGGCCGGGAATCTACCCGGAATCGCCTCCCACGTCGTGCGGCTGGCGAGGATCTCTCCGGCTTCCGCGACGGAACCGATGCGCGCCGCCTCGTGGACTCCCTTGCCTCGGTAGGCTCCCCCGGACTTGCTCGCTGTTGCGGCGTGTACGCCCACTCGGACCTGTGGGGCGAATCCATGCATGTGCCTGTGGTCGGCCAATCTCGACTGGATCGCGACGGCACAGCTGATGGCGGCGCCCGGATCGTCGAAGGCGACGAAGAATCCATCCCCGGCGTGGTCCATCTCCGTCCCGCCATGGTCAGCGAAGAGGGACCTCAGGGTCAGGTCGTGCCACCGCAGCAGATCGAGCCAGGAGTCGTCCCCGATGGCCTCGATCAGGTTGGTGGATTTCACGATGTCGGTGAAGAGGAACGTCTTGGTGGCCTTCCCGGCATTGGTCGAGCCTCGGTCAGCGTCCATCTCGAGAAGGTAGCGGTCGATCCTGCTGACATCTGGCGACGCGCCAAGCCGCTCGAACGCCGTTCGCGCCGCCTCCAGCTCGAGACCTGCCCCCTCGTGGTCGCCCTGGCTCCCGATGGCCTGCGCAAGCAGCACTCTCGCGTGCGCTGCCTCATAAGGGGCCTCGAGTTCCTGCCAACGCTTCACGCTCACACGCAGGAGGCGAACGGCCGCCTTCGGATCTCCCGAGGCGAGCAGCAGCGCGCCGCGCGCGACGGAGGCAGCCGCGTGCAGCGTCGGTGTGTCGTAGGTCGTGGCGATCGTTTCGAGTTCATCGGCTGCCTGATGGGCCTTGTCGAAATTGCGGCCCTGCCGCGAGATCTCCACGAACGCCGGCAGGAGGCGGCCGCGAGCCAGGTTGCTCGAGGTTTCCTCTTCGAGGGCGCGACTGATGGAGGCCATCGAGGCATCGACCTTTCCTTCGCTAAGGAGCAGGAGCGACATCCCGGGTTGCGGGTCTCGCCCAAGCTCGCCGGCCTGCCGAAAGGCGTCGTGGGCAGCCGATAGGTCCCCCATTCGAAGGCGAATCGCGCCGATCTGGTAGAGGGCTTCCCCGACGTGGTACATCCGGTTGAAGGCGCGCAGCTCCTCCGCGCCGCGACGCGCCGACTCCTCGGCCTCGGCCCAGGCCCCATGCATGGCGAGGACCTCTGCCTGGTGGACCCGACAGTCCCCGGGGGTGAGCGGCTGGTCCGGATGCCGTTCAGCCCATCGCCGGGCCGCCTCGCTCCAGTCGCTGGCGCGGCGGAAGTCCGCGATCTCGCAGCACGTCGCGATGGTGTTGCAGTACACCGTTCCGGTCGCGTATAGCCCCAGCTCGCCGTTCACCGCGGATAGGGCCGCGTCGTCGATCAGAGCGATGCCCGCGGCAACCTGACCGCCTTCCACCAGCGCGACGCCCTGATAGACGGCGCCGATGGCCTGCAGGTTGGGGTCGCTCGCCCTGGCGCCCACCTCGACCGCACGCTTGGCGAACCCGACGGACTCATCAACGTTCCCGGCATTGAGCGCGAGCACGCATTGGCGGAGGTACAGGTACCCGTGCTCCACTCCTTCCGGCTCGGCGTCAAGAAGCCTCTTGGCTCGGTTGAACCAACCGGCCGATACCGGCCCTTCGTGCTTTACCCCGAATTCACGAGCCAGCGTCAGGGCGACATATGCGGCGCGGGTCTTCTGGCCAGCCGCGAGGTATGCGCTGTACGCGCGCTGGAAGGCCTCGATCCCCTCGTCCGGCTGCGCTGCCCACCACGCGGCGTCGCCCATCGCCTCGATGTCCTCGGGAGCCAATCGGTCCTCCAGCTCTGCCTGCTTGAACAGCTCGAGCGCGCGAATCCACTCGTGACCCTGGAAGGCATCGCGGGCTTCTGTCAGGCGATCGCCGACGGTTGGGCTCATGGTTGGCTCAAGGGCTAGCCGGCGGTACGGATGAGTTTCTTGTTCACGAACTCATCGGCCGCCAGCAGACCCAGCTCGCGGGCCGTACCGCTGCGCTTGATACCGCCGAACGGCAGTTCGGGACTGTCGGCCAGCACCAGGTTGATGTAGACCATGCCCGCCTCGATCCGATCGGCGACCCGGGCCGCCTGCTCCGAATCGTTGCTGAACACGTACGAACCCAGCCCAAAGCCGGTGTCATTGGCCAGCGTGACCGCTGCGTCCTCGTCGGCCACGCGGTAGACGACGCCGACTGGTCCGAAGAACTCCTCCCGATACGCGTCCATCTGCGGCGTCACACCGGTCAGCACGGTCGGCGGATAGTACGCACCGTCCCGGAGGCCGCCGCCGGTGACCAGCACCGCGCCCTGCGCCACTGCTCGATCGACCTGGCCCTGCAACCGGGTCGCTGCCTCCACCGACGACAAGGGGCCGAGAACTGTCCCCCTCGCCATCGGATCACCCAGCGGCGACGCGGCCATCGCGGTGGTGAATTTGGCCAGGAACTCGTCGTACAACCCGTCCACCACGATGAATCGCTTCGCCGCGTTGCAGGACTGGCCGGTATTGTCCAGCCGTGCGGCGGTCGCAGCGGCAACCACCGCGTCGAGGTCGTCCGTCGCCAGCACGATGAACGGATCGGAGCCACCGAGCTCGAGGGCCACCTTCTTCAAGTGCCGCCCGGCCACCTCGGCGACCGCCGCTCCGGCACGCTCCGAGCCGGTCACCGAGACGCCCTGGATCCGCGGATCGGCGACGATCCTCGCGGCCTGCTCGGGGCTGACATAAACGTTCTGGTAGGCGCCCTCTGGCAGCCCGGCATCGCGATAGATCGCCTCGATGGCAGCGGCCGACTCCGGGCACTGCGACGCGTGCTTGAGGACGATCACGTTGCCGAGGACCAGGTTCGGCGCCGCGAACCGGGCCACCTGGTAGTAGGGAAAGTTCCAGGGCATGATCCCGAACAGGACGCCCAGCGGGCTGCGCCGGATCACTGCGGTGCCCTCGCCGAGGATGGTGAGCGGCTGATCGGCGGTGATCACCTCCGCCTGGTTCGCGTAGTACTCGGTGATATCCGCCGAGAAGTCGACCTCGCCGACCGCGGCGGCGAACGGCTTGCCCATCTCCCGGACGATGATGGCCGCCAGCTCCTTTCGGCGTTCCCGGTGGAGGTCGGCCGCCCGGCGGACAATCCGGGCGCGATCGGCGACCGGGAGCTTCCGCCAGGTCTCGAACGCTGCCGCGGCCCTACGCAGTGTCTGCTCGACCTGGGCGTCGGTGAAGCTGTCGTACCGCGCCACGGTCTCTCCGGTGGCCGGGTTCACGACGGCGTATTCGCTCATGACGTTCCCTTTCGTTTGTGGAGTCCAGCCGCCGCGCGCGACGCTAGCTGTCGAACGGCGCCCGCGCAATGGCCTGGAGCATGCCCGTGCCGACCATTCCCGCCGCCGGGCAAGTCGGCTTGCGCGACGCCTGGTCGACGACGAGCGCGGTGAACTCTCGCTTGAAATCGACCCGGGGATACGCGGCTAGCAATCCGGGGATGATCGCGGGTCGAACGTCGGCGAGACGGTCGCCGGTAACGTCGGTGCCGGCCGAGTCCCAGAGCAGCACGACCTCGGACGCGGGGTCGGGCGGCAGGGTTTCGTCGTTGTGCAGCGCGATCACGTCGTAGATCGCCCGGGCGCGCTCCTCCGGTTCGCCGGCATCGCGCGCGAGCTCCTCCGCGGCGATCGCCCCGTCGACCTCGTAGCAGCCGCCGAGGTCGTAGGCAGGCACCAGCCCGATGTCGTGGAGGACCGCGGACACGTACAGGATCTCGGGATCGAACTCGAGCTCGTCGTGCCGTGCCAGCTCGACGGCCCAGGCGTAGCACCGGACCGAGTGGTTCACAAGGAATGGTGCAGCAACGTCCGCGATGAGCTCGCGGGCTCGCCGAGCAATCGCGGAATCCGGAACGGGCATGCCGAGCCGGGTGAGTGCCTCGTCCAATATGAGTAACGACCAGGTTGGCGATCTGGAGCCGAAGGTGGGATTCGAACCCACGACCGACGGTTTACGAAACCGTTGCTCTACCCCTGAGCTACTTCGGCCCGAGCGCGGACGGCGATTCTAGCAGCCGCCTCCGGAGGGCAGCCAGGGGACCGATGGGGTGGTCTGGACCTAGCCCTGGCTCTCCGGCGGAGCCCAGCCGTGGAGCAGCTCGTCGTGGTAGCGAGCCGGCCCGGCGGCGGGGTCGTAGTCCCTGGGCACCGGCGCAACCGGCGCGCGGCCACGCTGGACCTGCGCGTAATACGCGCAGACATCGGTCAACGGACAGAGCCCGCAGATGGGGCGAGGGGCTCGGCACGTGTGGCGCCCATGACGGATGGTCTCGACGTGAAACGCGTAGACCTCGTCCGGACGCAGTACCTCCTCGAGCAGGTCGTGCGCTCGATCCAGCGGGGTCCGCGGCGGGATGAGGCCCAGCCGCAGCGCGACCCGATAGATGTGGGTATCGACCGGCATCGTGGGCCGTCCGAAGCAGAAGAGCAGCACGATCGAGGCGGTCTTGCGTCCGATGCCGGGTAAAGAGGTCAGCCAATCGCGTGCCTCATCCAGAGGCACGACGCCGAGGAACGAGAGGTCCCAGTCCGGATGCGCCGCCTTCACTTCCGCGAGCACGTGCTGGATGCGGCGTGACTTGGTTGGCGCCAGGCCGCCCGGGCGGATCACGTCCTCGAGCTCGTCGGTAGGCGCGGCGAGTACGGAATCCCAGTCCGGGTAGCGCTGAAGGATCGCGGTGAAGGCGCGATACGAGTTCACGTCGGCGGTGTTCTGCGCCAGGATCGTGAGCACCAGCTCGCTCACCACGTCGAGGCGCGGACCGGCCCACGTCGGATGGTCATACCGCTCACCAAGCCGATCGAGCACGACCTCGACCAACGGCCGCCGGCGCCGGCGGTCTGCCGCCAGCTTCTGCGGACTCGGCCCTCGTCGTTTGCGAGCCGCACGCTTCGCGCGCGACCGCCTCGGCGCGCCCTCAGTCATCCGAGAGCAACAAACCGATGCCGACGCTGCGGGCCAACCGCTCCGCCGCGTTCTCGAGGAGGCGCTGGCTGTCCGCCATGGCTTCGGCCAGGTCCATGGGGTGGTCCGGGATCGGCTGCACGAGTGCGAAGGCGCCCGATGCCTCGAGCGTCCCGGCACCCGGTCCCAGGGCCCCGCACAGGAGGACCACCGGAGTGGACCCTCGCCCGTGATCACCAGGTCAGCCTCCGCAAGGCGCTCAGGGAGTCCCACAAGCTCCGCCACGACCTCGACGCCTGGCCGGATCGCAGCCGATGTAAAACCCAGCAGACCGGCGGTGGTGCCCCCCGCGGCGCCCGCCCCTGGCAGGTTCGCGACCTGGCGGCCGGTGGCCGATTCGATCGCCTCGCCCCAGCGACCCAGCGCCCGATCGAGGTCATTGACGGTTGGCGGATCTGCGCCCTTCTGCCGGGCGTAGGTGGCTGCTGCTCCGCGCTCCCCAGTCAACGGATTCGTCACGTCGCAGGCGATCGTCAGTCGGACGTCGCGCAGCCGCGGATCGAGGTCGCTCGGGTCAGCGCGGGCGAGGCGCTCCAGGCTTCCACCGCCATCAGGGAGGTCGTGTCCATCCGCGTCCAACAGCCGCAGGCCGAGCGCCGCCAACAACCCGGCGCCGCCATCGGTGGTGGCGGAGCCGCCCAGCCCTATGGTGATTGCGTCCGCACCCGCGCCCAGCGCTTCGCGCAGCAGCTCCCCAGTGCCCCGCGTCGAAGCCACGCGAGCATTCGCTGGTGTGCGTTCCCCGGACGCGAGCCGCGCGAGGCCGCTGGCCGCAGCCATCTCCACGAAGGCGCTGCGCCCGCCGTCGACGAGCAGCCACTCCGCCTCCACCTCTCGACCCAACGGATCGTGGACGCGCGCGCTGCGCCGCTCCACCTTGCCTCCCAGCGCGTCAACCAGCGCTGCCAGCGTTCCCTCACCGCCGTCGGCCATCGGCGCGTGAATGAGCTCGTCCTCTGGCCGAGCTCGACCCCAGCCGCTGACGATCGCCGCGGCCACTCCCACCGAGTCGAGCGCACCACCGAACGAATCGGGCGCGATCACGACGCGCAGGGGACGAGGCGGCATCGGCTCAGCGCGCCTTGAGGCTTCGGCGACGTTCCTGGTAGGCGGGAATGGAGCGCATCGCAGGCCGCAGCTGGTCGCCGATCTCCCGGACCGTCAGGCTGAACTGCTCACGGTCCTGAGTGATGAGCTTCATGCTGCGCCCCATCTCGGTGAGCAGCTCCAGGCGGTGGCGCTCCTCGAGCTTGCGCATGGTGGCCTGCAGGATGACGAAGGCCATCTGCGACAGGTTGGGGAGCGGCTGGTTGCGGTGGATGCGACGCTCGAGGTCGACCTGGCCAATCGCCGAGAGACCTGCCTGGTCGAGGATGTCGACCAGCAGCCCTACCTCGACCGCGTAGCCGGAGAAGAACGGCACCGACTCGAGGAGCTCCCGTCTCCCGGCGTACTCCCCGGCGAGGGGCTGGACGAGTCCGGAGAGCTCGGGGAAGAAGAGATTGATGAGTGGCCGCGCCATCAGCTCCGTGACGCGCCCGCCGCCCTCGGGCATGACCCGGTCCCCGTCGCGGATGGGGCGCTGGTAGAAGCCCTTCACGTAGGAGATGCGCTGCTCGCGCAACAGCGGGCCCAGCAACCCGTAGACGAAGCGCGGCTGGATGTTGCTGATGTCGGTATCGATCCACGCCACGATATCGCCGTCCAGCACGTGGAGGCTCTTCCACAGCGCCTCACCCTTGCCCTGGAAGCTCCCCAGCTCGGGCAGCACCTCCGAGTGGCGCACGACCGTGATCCCGAGCTCCTCCGCGATCTCACGCGTGCGATCGGTCGAGTCAGAGTCGATCACCACGAGCTGGTCGATCAGCGGCGCGCGCTCCATGAGCGCTCCCTTGATGCGCTTGATGACGAGGCCGATGGTCTTTTCCTCGTTGAGCGCCGGCAGCCCGACACTCACCGTCAGGCCGGCCTTCTCCTTGAGCCCTACCAGCTTGCGAATGTCGCTGAACTCGCCGGCGTGGAACGTGTTCTCGGCGAACCATCGGTCCACCACGGTGGTGAGCGAGCGGCTGCGCTCGATATATGCATCCGCCTCGGGGAGGCTTCCCTCCTCGCCCCGTAGCTCCTCGAAGGTGGCGAGGCCCACCTGCTGCCGGGTCTTGACCACGATCACCGTGGTCTTGGCACGCGAAGCGACGGTGTCCGCCAGGGTCCCGAACAGGTAGCGACCGTCCGGAGTGGCGTTGGTGGGGCTGGCGGACGCGCCCATGACCACCAGGTCGTGGTGCGCGCCCTCGCGCAGGATCGACTGTCGCACCGATGACCCCTCCCGCACGATGCCCGTCGTCCGCCGCAGCCCGCCGTGCTCACGGATGAAGCGCTCGAGCGCCTGCTGCTGCCGCTGGCAGGCCTTGTCACCGATGCCGGTCGGCACCACGTGCATGACCGTGACGCGGGCATCGAAGCGGTGGGCGAGGTCGCGGGCCATGCGCAGCGCCAGCTCCGCGTGCGGGCCGCCGCGCACCGGGACGAGGATCGAGCGCACGCGGTCCAGGCCGCGCTGCTTGACAACCGCGATGTCGCACGGCGACTGGCGCACGACCGCGTCGATGGTCGGTGAGAAGACCGGCGGCAGCTCGCCGTCGCCCTCCACTGCTGCGCTGAGCTCGGTTGTGGCAGGCGCGCCCTGTGCCGCCGCGGCGGCCGCGGGGGGGCCGCCCCAGCCGAAGATGAGGAGGTCGGCTCCCTCCTCCGCGACCGCCTCGATGATGCCCTCCGCTGCGCGCCGTCCAATGCGGACCATGGTCCGGATCTCGACACCCTCCTCGTCGCCGAAAGCCAGCACGCGCTGGAGCAGCCGTCGAGCGGTGCGCGCGGCCGTCGCGCCCTCGGACAGCGAATAGGCCTCGGGCACCTCCACGATGCCCAGCGCCGTCATCTCCGTCTGGCGCTGCGCGCGCACGCCCGCACCGATCCGCACCAGGTCACGCGCGGTGCGGGGGTTCGCGAGCGGCAGGAGGATGCGGTACGGCGACCGCCTTCGGGTCGGCATCAGCCCGGCGTCATCAGCCCAGCGTCGCGTGCCAGCGCGACACGAGGTAGGGCTTGAGCTCCTCGAACTCGCGCGCCTGTGCGTCGATCACCCGCTCGGCCTGGTCGGTCGTCAGCTCCAGTGTGTCGCTGATGAACCCCGCGGTCCGACCGAAGTAGAGCGGCGTGAGCGCCGCAAGCAGGCGCTCACGGTCGACGTCGGGCCGTTGGTAGGCGACCAATGCGTCGTACAGGCAACGGACCCAGAGCTCGGATGGAAAGTGGAAGGCCGCCGGGTCGTCGGTCGCCTCGAGGCTCATGACCCGTTCCAGCTGCTCCGGCGCCAGGATGTCCGCCCAGGCCGGGCCGTGGGTCGGACGGGCGCTGTCGAAGGCGTCGACCAGCTTGGCGTGGTTGACCGTGATCGGCTCCGGAGCCACGACGCGCTCGAAGCCATACTCGGGAATCGGATGGCTGCCCCGCACCCGGAGCCAGCGCTCGGCATAGTGACCGGCCAGGCCGAAGAGGGTTCCCACCACCTGGCGAAACATCGGTCCGAGATCGGAGGCGGGATCCTTGGCGTCGTGGATCTTTGCGCCCAGGCGCGCCTGGCACACGGCGAAACCTTCATTGATGGCGGAGTGCGTCATCCAGATGTCGATCCCAAAGCGCGCGGCGGATTCATTGAAGGTGTTGAGCTCGAGGTAGCGGTTGACGAGGTCACCGCTGATCGCGAAGTCACCGCCGATCGGCTGCCGGATGCGCACCCCGTAGAGAGCCCGCGTAAGCGGATAGCTGATGTTGTTAGTGATCGTCCCGTCGTACTTGTGGCGGGCGTAGAGCGGGGCGACGAAGTCGTAGCCGCCTTTCAGGATTGGGCCGGCCAGAAGCTCAACCCATTCGGGCACGATCGAGCGCAGGTCGGAGTCGACCATGACCATGGCCTTGACCTTGAGCTCGCGCGCCACCTCGAAGAGCGCCCGCACCGCCGTTCCCTTCCCACTGATGCCCTGGTAGGTGAAGGTGATGCGCTGCAGCTTGTGCCGGGGCGAGACGAGGATGACCTTCTCGATGTAGTCGGGGCTCTCGGTGCTGACCGCCACATGGGGCGTGTCGTCCGGTGAGCCACCGTCGCTGTTGACGAGCACCGGCTTGAGGTCGGGGAAATACTGGACCATGCCGGCGGTCGCGGCGCGCACGACGTACCCGATCGTCTCCGCGTTGCCGAACGAGGGAATGCCAACCATCAGATCCGCGCTGCCGATCCTGCGGACCTCCGCCAGACCGTTCTCGTCGAGCGCCGACTCGGGACCGGCGGTGGGCTGTGACCTCAGGGCGGACCTCCTAGCGGCGTGTCCGGGACCGGAGGTCTCAGCGTAGCACGCGACCCGGTTTACCAGGCCGATGGCGACCTGGCGCGCGACTGTGCTGCGCTATTCGGGCTGGCGGGGAGCCTGACGCATCCTGGCTGGCCGGCTGCCGAAAACGCGCTCGAGGAGCGAAGGCATCTTGCCGGACACGACGCTGACCTGGAGCCAATCCGGGGCGGTCTTGCCGGGCCAGTAACGGCTGTTCGGCTGCTTGGCCACAAAATGCGTGAAGCCGTCGGCTTGCCATGCGGCCAGCCACCCGCGAATGGGCGGGCGCACGGCTGGGGATATTCGCACCCGGATGCTCTCGATGATCACGGACTCCAGCAGGCGGCGTCGCTCCTGGTAGGGAATGTCGTGAAGGCGCTGGCCGTCGAGCTCGATCA
>WNGJ01021791.1_pt1 | contig 11874 bp, 4 predicted proteins | sample 5400611 | NCBI WGS metagenome assembly WNGJ01 (sample SAMN13153375, study PRJNA577476) | soil metagenome | isolation source: 40 cm soil or saprolite under Garry oak tree replicate 1 | place: USA:California | collected 2016-06-15 | reverse complement strand
TGCCCGCAATGGAAGCGAGTTCGGCCTTAAAGACCGGCGCCGTCTGACGCGGCGGATTATGCGGGCCGCGATAGCGCTCCGCCCATTGCAGCAGCTTTCGGCCTGCGGGCTCCTCGCCCACGCCTGCCTCTGCCACGATTTTCTGCAAGATCTCGCTGTAGCGGTTCGGCGCGATGGGCAGCCGATGCTCGAAATACCAAGCGGAAAAGCTGCCTTCGGCTGCGTCATAGCGTAGCTCGATTTCGCCGCCCTCCAGCGCCTCGCCATAGGAGCGTGCGAGAACCGGGATCAGCACTCCACCGCGAGGATGCGCGGGCAGCGTCTGCCAATCGATATCGAACGAAGCGGCCCAAGGCGACTTCGGCCCCCATTCAAGGACGTCGAGCCACCAGGGATTATCGGCGTAATGAACGCCCATGTGGTTTGACACGAAGTCGAGAATGAGGCCGATATCCGCCCGCTGGAGCGCAGCGCAGAGGCGACGAAATGCATCCGCGCCGCCCAGTTCGGGATTGAATGAGTTGTGGTCGACCACGTCATAGCCATGCGAACTACCCGAGCGGGCTTTGAGAAACGGCGAGGCATAAAGGTGGCTTATGCCGAGTGTCTTGAGACACGGCACCAGCGCGGCCGCCTGATCGAAGCCGAACTGCGGCGTGAACTGGAGACGGTAGGTGGCGAGCGGGATGGAGGGTGGCATCAGCCCGCTCCGATGCTCCAAAACACCGACCACGGCGGCAATACGGCGGGCAGCTCTCCGCCCCAAATCGAGCGCAGTGGGCGACAGGCGCGCGGCGCTTTGGCGTCGGCATCGCATAAATTGGCAACTAGTCTGAGCGTCTGACCGTCGGCGAGCCGCCAATCAGAGGTCAAGATAGGCCCGTCGCCGCACGCGATGGCGAACTTTACGCCGGCGAGGCGCGGCACGATCTCCCGCCGGCGCGTTGCCAGAAGATCGCGCACGAGCCCGAGCCGTTTGCGGCCAGTGCGAGTTGCCGGGGCGTGCCAATCGAGCACGGCCATGCGGAAGGTCGCCTCTTCGAGCGGATCCGGAATTGCATCTCCCAGCTCCGCATAGGCGCTCTCGAATTCCTTTCGTCTGCCTTTGCGCACCGCATCCGCGAGTGGTCCTTGGAAATCGCAAAAGAAGGGAAACGGCTGGGTTGCTCCCCATTCTTCGCCCATGAATAAGAGCGGCGGCATGGGGGCAAGAAGCGTGACGGCGAGCGCCGCCGTGAGTGCAGGCTCGGCGCTGTGGATCGCGAGACGATCACCAAGCGGACGGTTGCCGATCTGATCGTGATTCTGCAGAAAATTCACGAACGCCAGGGGCGACAAGCTGCCCGATGCCTCACCGCGATTTCGATCGTGCCGGTGCGGCGAGGGTTCGCCCTGATAAGCGAAGCCGGAGGAAAGCACCCGAGCGATGTGACGGCGCGGATCCGGCGCGTAATCTTGATAGTAGCCCTGCTCCTCTCCGGTCAGCAGGCAATGCCAGGCGTGATGGTAATCGTCGTTCCATTGTGCGCGGTATTGACCTTGCGCGGGGTCGGTGAGCGGATCGAGCAGGCTCGAACGGTTCTCGTCATTCTCAAGCACGAGATGGATCAGTCGACCCGTCACAGCAGCGAAGTGGCCTACCGCGCGACTGAGCTCCTGGAGAACCGATGGCTCTCCTGGTTCCACAATGGCGTGAACAGCATCAAGCCGAAGACCGTCGAACCGGTACCGTTCGAGCCAATGCAGCGCATTGCCGATCGCAAACGCGCGGACCTCCGGGACGCGATAATCGATGGCATGTCCCCACGGCGTGTGAGCGCAGGCGAAGAATGCTGGGGCGTAACGATAGAGGTAGTTACCTTCCGGGCCAAAATGGTTGTAGACGACGTCGAGAAAAACCATGAGCCCGCGCGCGTGCGCTTCGTCCACCAACAGGCGCAGATCGTCGGGCCGCCCGTAGGCGCTATCCGGCGCATAGAGCAGGACGCCGTCATAACCCCAATTCCGCCGTCCCGCGAAATCGGCAATGGGCATCAGTTCGATTGCCGTCAGCCCGGCGTCCACCACGTGGTCGAGCTTCTCGATTGCTGCGCGAAACGTGCCGCCCGGGGTGAACGTGCCAACGTGAAGCTCAAAGATCGCAGCATCCTCCCAGGGTCGCCCGCGCCAGTCATTCATCCGCCACTCAAATCGGTCGTGATCGATGACCTCGCTCGGCCCGGACACATCTTGCGGCTGGAAGTCCGAGGCCGGATCAGGAACCTCCATTTCCCCGTCGATCCGATACTTGTAAAGCGTGCCGGGACGCGCCTGCGGTATCGTGGTTTGATACCAGCCGTGCGCCTGTGCCTGCATCGGGTGGGCGCGATCGAGCATCACCTCCACGCGCTTGGCGGCCGGAGCCCAGAGGCGGAACGTAACTCCGGTTCGATCGAGCTCGGCGCCAAACCGCGCGCCGCCATTCATCGGGAGCCCGAAAGGGCCAGAATTGATCGGGGGCGTGCCTGGACCTTGCTGCCGGCTTTCAGCTCCGCTCCGAGCCGCGGCTGCGGTGACGTATCCAAGCAAATAGTCCAGCGGCTGTATTGCGGAAGCATCGGAACGATAAATTCGATCGTCTCCGGTGCGGCGTTGAGCACCACGTAGAGCGGCGCGTCTGCTTGCTCCAATGGGCCGAGCACATAGGAGAGAAAACGGCCTTCGGGGAAATTCCAGTCCTGCTCCGTCATTTCGGTTGCTTGGGGCGTCAGCCACAACACGCCAAAGCTCCCGTCGGGACGCCGGCCTTGGACCCAGTGCCTGGCGCGCAATTGCGGAAAGGCGCGGCGCAGCGCAGCAAGCTCGCTCATGAAGGAGGTCACGTCCTCGTTGCCGCCGAGCCCCGACCAATCCACCCAGCCGATCGGATTGTCTTGGCAGTAGGCGTTGTTGTTGCCGCCCTGGCTGTTGCCGACTTCGTCGCCGGCGAGCAGCAACGGCACTCCCTGCGCCAACATGAGACTTGCCACGAGGTTACGGCGCGTTTGCCGTCTCAGCTGCAGGATGTGCGGATCGTCGCTCGGGCCTTCCGCGCCGTGATTGTTACTGTCATTTTCATCGGAGCCGTCGCGGTTATCTTCGCCATTCGCTTCGTTGTGCTTGCGCTCATAGCTGACTAGATCTGAGAGCGTGAAGCCATCGTGGACCGTGACGTAGTTCACGCTCGAGCGAGGCCCGCGATTATCGTGATCAAACAGGTCGGCGGAGCCAGTCATCCGGCGACCGAGCTCGCCAATGAGATTGCCCTCGCCCGACCAGTAGCGACGCAGTGTTCGACGGAACCGGTCGTTCCATTCCGACCAGCCCGATGGGAAACCGCCGACCCGATAACCATCCGGCCCAAGGTCCCAAGGCTCGGCGATCAGTTTGACGCCGGCCAAAACCGGATCCTGCCGGATGGCTGCAAAGAACGCGCCGCCGCCATCGAAGCCATTGGGGCCGCGGCCGAGCGTGGTCGCGAGATCGAACCGGAAACCGTCGACGTGACAGACCTCCACCCAATAACGCAGCGAGTCCATCACCATCTGCAGCACGCGCGGATGGGTGAGGTTGAGGGCATTTCCGCAGCCCGTACAGTCGGCGTAGTAGCGCGGCTGGTCCGGCAGCAGCCAATAATATGAGGTGTTGTCGATCCCGCGGAAGCTCAGCGTCGGGCCGAGATGATTGCCTTCGGCGGTATGGTTGTAGACAACGTCGAGAATGAGCTCGATGCCGGCGTCGTGCAATCGCGAAACGGTCGATCGAAATGCATCGAGGGGACCATCGACAGCGTAGCGGGCATCGGGAGCGAAGAAGGCCACCGTGTTGTAGCCCCAGTAGTTGCTCAGGCCGCGCTCGATCAGATGCCGATCATCGATAAACGCGTGGATCGGCAGCAGTTCGACTGCGGTGACCCCGAGGCGCTTGAGATGATCGACCACTGCGGGGGCGGTCAGGCCGCGATACGATCCGCGCCATGCAGGCGGCACGTCCTCGCGCAGCTGCGTGAGGCCTTTGACGTGCGCTTCATAAATAACCGTGTCGCGCCAGGGAATGGAGGGCCGGCGTTCTTGGCCCCAGGTGAAGGCTTCGTCCACAACCATACTCTTAGGCACACCGCGCGCATTGTCGCGCCGGTCGAACGAGAGATCGGCGCGTGCGCTGCCGGCGCGGTAGCCGAAATGCGCATCGCTCCAGACGAGTCGTCCCGCGAGCTGCTTTGCATACGGATCAATAAGCAGTTTGTGCGCGTTGAAGCGCAGTCCACGCTCGGGGTGATAGGGGCCATGCACCCGATAGCCATAGAGTTGCCCCGGGGCCACATCGCTCAGGTAGCCGTGCCAGACATCCTCTGTGCGTTCCGGCAGCGTTATGCGCTCGATCTCGCGCCGACCATGGCTATCGAAGAGGCACAGTTCGACTTTTTCGGCGTTCGCCGAAAACAGCGCGAAATTTGTTCCGCGCCCGTCCCAAGTTGTTCCCAGCGGATGCGGCGCGCCGGCCGAAATCCGCACGCTACCGCTCCGGAACGAGAAAAATTGCAGCGAGGGGCGGAACAACAAGGCTGACCTCGGGAATTGCGCCCTCGTCCAACGTCCTGACCGTCCCCGCGTTCCCGATGTTACTGCCGCCGTAGAGTGCAGAATCAGTGTTGAGGATCTCGCGCCAGACGCCCGAAAACGGAACTTTGATCCGGTAATCGCGGTAAATCTCGGGAGTGAAGTTCACCACAACGAGACAACGCTCTTGCGTCTGGCGTCCCTTGCGCAGCCACGCGAACACGCTGCGCTCGGCATCATGCATGACGAGCCATTCGAACCCAGCATCCTCACAATCGAGCTCGTGTAGGGCCGGCACTGTCCGGTAAAGGCGATTGAGATCACGCACCAGAGCCTGAATGCCGGCGTGCCGTGGATATTCGATAACATGCCAGTCGAGCGAATGGTCATGGCGCCACTCGTCATGGGAGAGCGGCAGAATGAAGTTTTCGAAAAAGGCGTAATGCAAGCCGAAAAGGATCTGGCCGTGATGATGCTTGCGGTAAAGCGGATCGTTGCTGATGTATTCGAGCGTGTCGTGCATCCATCCCATGTTCCACTTGTAGCCGAATCCGAGCCCGCCCCACTCCACCGGCCTCGAAACCATGGGCCACGCCGTCGACTCCTCCGCCGCCGTTGTTGCATTGGGAAATCGTGAGAACACCTCCGTATTGAAGCGGCGCAGGAGATTGATGGCGTCGATGTTTTCGCGGCCGCCATACTTGTTGGGGATCCAGCCTCCTTCCGGCCGGCTGTAATCGAGATAGAGCATGGAAGCGACGGCATCCACGCGCAAGCCGTCGATGTTGTAACGATCGAGCCAGAACAGCCCATTGGCCAGCAAGAAGTTTGCGATCTCCGTGCGACCGTAATTGTAGATGAGCGTGTTCCAATCGAGATGGCGGCCTTGCTGGGGATTTTCATGCTCATAGAGCGCGGTCCCATCGAAGCGGCTCAGGCCGTGCGGATCGTCGGGAAAGTGTCCTGGCACCCAGTCCAGAATGACGGCGAGGTTCTTTCGATGGCATGCGTCGATCAACGCAGCAAAATCGGCGGGAGCGCCAAAACGACTGGTCGGCGCGAACAGCCCAGTCGGCTGATATCCCCAGGACCCATCGAAGGGATGCTCACTGACGGGCAGAAATTCGACGTGCGTGAATCCCATCTCATGCGCGTAGGCCGGCAATTGCTCAGCCAGCTCGCGATAGCTCAACCAGCGGCCGCCGTGTTGCGGATGCCGCCGCCACGATCCGAGATGGACTTCATAGATCGATATCGGCGCGCTCAAGGCATTGACGCCGCCAGGAGACGCTTGCGGCCGTCCGATCACGTTCTGATCGACCACGATCGACGCCGTCTGCGGGCGCAACTCGGCGGCGAATGCCAGCGGATCGGACTTGAGCGGCAATAGATGGCCATCCGGCCCGATAATCTCGTATTTGTATTTGGCGCCGGGCTTGGCATCGGGCACAAAGATTTCCCAAAAGCCGTTGCCACGCACGCGCATGGCATGACGCCGGCCATCCCAAAAATTGAAGTCGCCGACTACGCTCACCCGCTTCGCTGAAGGCGCAAAGACGGCAAACGCCACGCCTTCAACGCCGTCGAGCACCATGGGATGCGCGCCGAGCCTCTCGTAGAGATGTATATGCGTGCCTTCGCCAAGCAGATAGAGATCGAAGTCGGACAGGATCGGCGGGAAGCGATAAGGATCCTCAAGCTCGATCTCGCGTTCGCCGTAGCGCGCGCGCAGACGGTAGTGGCGGGCGCCGTTACCCAAACGCCCCACGAAGAGCCCGGCATCGTGGATGCGTTCGAGATCGCTTTCGTGACCGTGCTCGTCGACGACGGCGACCCCCTCGGCGTCCGGAAGAAAGACGCGCAGCACGGATGCGCCGTTTTCGACGTGTGGCCCGAGGTAGTGGAATGGATCGGAATGGCGACCCTCGATCACGGCGTAGGCTTCCGGCGTGAGTGGGCTCATTGCGCGGCCTCTTGCGGACGCGAGAGGATGCGCCAAGTACCTGCCAGCGGGACCCGCAGCCAATCCGGGCGATGTGCGAGCTCGTATTCGATTTCGTAAAACGCCTTTTCCAGCAGGAAAAAGTCGAGAAGACGATCGGCGGCCTCGAGCGATTGCGGCCAGAGCCTCGCATCGGTCAACGATGATCGATACGCCGACATAAAGGCGGCGGCGGAATGTTCGCGCCACCCTTCGAGTGCGCGTGAGAGCTTGCCGTGCTCATCGGGCGCGGACTTTAGCGCACGCTCGAGTGCAGCAGTGACTGAGTAGTCGATCGACCGGATGAGGCCAGCTACATCGCGGGCAGCGGGCGCCTTGCGCCGGCGCTCCTCAATGCTACGACGCGGTTCGCCTTCGAAGTCGATAATGGATACGTCGTCCTTGACGATCAGCATCTGGCCCAGATGGAAGTCGCCATGATGTCGGATCTTCATTGCCTCAACGGTTTCCGGCAGAAGTTCGCGGAGGCGTGCGGGAACCAACTCTCGGTAAGATAGAAGGGCGTCAACCAGCTGCCGATCGTGCTCGGAGAGTTCTGATCGACGGCGCGCCAAATCACCGAATGCGTGATCAGCCCGGCGCAGGAGCGCTTCCGTCCAGGACCGCACATCCGCTGCGGCAATCGGTTCCGGAGTAAAGTCGGCGATGTCGTCACGGCTCGCAAGCGCAAGCTGCAACTCGGCGACCCGCCGCCCGACTTGTTCCATCCGCCGCAGATAGGCGGCCTGCTCATCGCTGTGTCCAGCGGCTTCCGCGGTCAGCAGGCGCTCTTCCTCCACGAAACGATCGAGATAGGCGCTCGTCACAGTCCAGGCGTCGCCTTGGTTCTGGACGAAACTATGCACGACGGCGACCGCGCTGCGCTTCCCATTCTCCTCGAGTTCGATGCTTCCAAGCAGCGGCGGCGTATGGGGGAACGGAACGGTTTCCGTCAGAAAACGGCCGACCTCGATTTCCGGATTGAGGCCCGGCTCCATGCGGCGAAAGAGTTTGATGACGTAGTCTGCTCCTACCAGTACGGTGGTGTTGGACTGCTCGGTGTCCACGGCACGGACGTCCTCGATCGCGCCCGATGCGTCCGGAAGCTTCGCAGTCGGCGCAAATTCGATACGGCGTTGGTCGGCTTCGATCACCCGCGCGGCGCGTAAATTGTCCAGGAGCAGGGCCACAAAGCCCGCATCGGCGGTGGCATCGAGCAGGCTGCCCTCGCGCGGCCCCCTCCGCACGGCCGCCAGTGCATTTGGGTTTTTTCGCTCGCGATCGAAGCGGGTCCATTTGATGGTCATCGGCAGCAGATAATTCGCGCTTGCCCGCCTCCCACTGGTCTCGACCAAGACGATGCCAACATCGGCGTCGCCGGCACCGAACGGCACGGCGCCGATGATGTGGGTCCCCGGCAAATTACCTCGTTCCGCGTACCAGCGCCGGCTTGAAAAATATGCCGGAAGAACATCGCGCTCGAGTACGGAGTTGGAGCGGCCGCGCAGCAACGATCTCCAGCCGTCGGTGACGACGAGCGTCTCGAATTCCGCCCAGGTCCGCGGCGTCTCTATGGCGGATGCCTCCGGTTCGCGGAGCAGGAACCAGAAAAATCCGTAGGGTCCGAGCGTCACAATATAGGGACCTTCGCCGATCGGCGGAAAGTTCGTGCGTCCAAGCAATTCGAACGGCACGCGGCCGCGCCAGGGCGCAAGATCGATCTCGGCGGCTTGCGCCGAGCGCGACAGGTTCGCGACGCAGAGCACCACTTCGCTCTCGTATTGCCGGACATAGACGAGCACGGAGCGATTTGCCGGCCTGATGAAGCTCAGCGAACCACGGCCGAATACCTTGCTCGACTTGCGAACCGAAATCAGGCGCTTGGTCCAGCTCAGGAGCGATGCCAAACTGCGCGACTGCGCCTCGACATTGACCGCCTCATAACCGTAAACCGGATCCATGATCATCGGCAGGTAGAGCCGCGCCGGATCACAGCGGGAGAATCCGCCATTGCGATCCGGCGTCCACTGCATCGGTGTGCGGACGCCATTGCGATCACCGAGATAGATGTTGTCTCCCATCCCGATCTCGTCGCCGTAGTAGATGATTGGTGTGCCCGGAAACGACATCAGCAGCGAGTTCATCAGTTCGATCTTGCGTCGATCGTTGTCCATCAACGAGGCCAGCCGCCGTCTGATGCCGAGATTGATGCGGGCTCGCGGGTCGGTCGCATACGTCGACCAGAGATAATCCCGCTCGACGTCGGTCACCATTTCAAGCGTGAGCTCGTCATGGTTGCGAAGGAACAGCGCCCATTGACAGTTGGTGGGAATGTCAGGCGTCTGCCGGAGAATATCGGTGATGGGAAAGCGGTCTTCCTGGGCGATCGCCATGTAAATCCGCGGCATCAGCGGGAAGTGGTAGGCCATGTGGCACTCGTCTCCGTCGGCGAAATAGGCGCTGACGTCTTCCGGCCACTGGTTGGCTTCGGCGAGCAGGAGTTTACCGCGCGAGTGGGAGTCGAGCGCGGCCCTGATCTTCTTGATGACTGCGTGGGTTTCGGAAAGATTCTCGTTGTTAGTCCCTTCGCGTTCGCACAGGTACGGAATCGCGTCTAAACGGAATCCGTCGACCCCCAGATCGATCCAGCGCCGCATGATCTGAATCATGGCAGCAAGCACGCGCGGATTGTCGTAATTGAGATCGGGCTGATGCGAAAAGAAACGGTGCCAATAATACGCGCCTGCGACGGGGTCCCAGGCCCAATTTGATTTTTCGGTGTCGTTAAAGATGATGCGAGTTCCGGCATAGGCCTGGTCGGTATCGCTCCACACATACCAATTGCGTGCATCGGATCCCGGCTTGCTTCGGCGCGCGCGCAGGAACCAGGGATGCTGGTCCGACGTGTGATTGATGACCAACTCGGTGAGTACGCGCAGCTTGCGCCGCCTTGCTTCGTGCATGAAGCGCCGGAAATCGGCCATCGTGCCGAAATCGGCATTGATTGTGCGGTAGTCGGAAATGTCATACCCATCGTCCCGGCCGGGGGAGGGATAGAACGGCAGCAGCCACAGCGCCGTGATGCCGAGATCCTCGAGATAATCGAGTTTTTCCGTCAGTCCTGCGAAATCTCCGATGCCATCACTGTTGCTGTCGGCAAACGCCTTAACGTGGAGCTGATAAATGATGGCGTCCTTGAACCACAGCTCGTCGGTTTCGAGCTTGGGCTCCGCCTGAATCTCGGCCACCACATCCACGACACGACCTTTAGGTGAAGCAGCGGAACAACAGTACAGGATCGTGCTGCTCATCGATGCGCAACCGAACACCGCCCCATTCCATGACGTGCCGCTCACCGGTGACCAGGTTTTCAATAAATTTCACCCGCCCGCGCCCCGTCGACGGACCGATCTCGATGTCGCCAAAATGAAACCAGAACTCGCGCGGTCCGGCCGGCGTCAACGCCACGGCGACTGCGACCGCATTGTCGCCGCTCGCGGATTCCTTCACGAAGCCGATCACCTCGGTGTCGTCGACCTGGGCAAAACGCAAATTCTTGCTTTGCAGCAGGGCGGCGTTGTTCCTGCGCATGTGGTTGAGGCGTCCGATATAAGTTTTGATGTTGCCGGGCTGATTCCAGTCCCGCACTTTCAGTTCGTATTTTTCGGAATTGAGGTATTCCTCCTTTCCCGGGACCGGTTCGTGCTCCAGGAGCTCGAAGCCATTGTAGATGCCGTAATTGCCGGACAACGTGGCGGCGAGCGCCACCCGCGCCTTGAAGATCCACGGCTCGCCGCTCTGTAGATGGAACGGCAAAATGTCCGGCGTATTGACGAAAAAATTGGGACGAAAATATTCGCGTTCGGGGTAGCCGGTAATCTCGCTGACGTAGGCCTGCAGCTCCTCCTTGCTCGTGCGCCAAGTAAAATATGTGTAAGACTGGTTGAAGCCGAGCTTTGCGAGCGCCTTCATCATCTTAGGCCGGGTAAAGGCCTCCGACAGAAAGATCACGTCGGGATCGATAGACTGGACCTCGCGGATCAACCATTCCCAGAACGGAAACGGTTTGGTGTGCGGGTTGTCGACCCGAAAAATACGAACGCCTTGCGCGACCCAGAACAACACGACGTCGCGCAATGCTTTCCAAAGCCTTTCGTTATCCGGGCCGGAAAGGTCTGGATTGACGATATCCTCGTACTTTTTGGGTGGGTTTTCCGCGTATTGGATCGAGCCGTCGGGCCTACGTTTGAACCATTCCGGATGTTGTGCAAGCCAAGGATGGTCGGGCGCGCACTGGATGGCAAAGTCGAGCGCCACCTCCAAGCCGAGATCCGCGCAAGCTCGCACCAAGCGCCGAAAATCCTCGAGTGTCCCGAGCTCCGGATGCACCGCGTCATGCCCTCCCTCGGCGGAGCCGATCGCGTAGGGGCTACCCGGGTCGCCGGCTTCGCAGCGCAAGGCATTATTGCGGCCCTTGCGGTTCACGCGACCGATCGGATGGATGGGCGTGAGGTAAAGCACGTCGAAGCCAAGCGCGGCGATGTCCGGCAAACGGTTGATGCAATCGTCAAAAGTGCCGTGCTTGCCGGGAATGGAGGATTGGCTGCGCGGCATCATCTCGTACCAGGCGGCTGCCCGCGCAATCGGCCGATCCGTCAGCAGCGGAAAGTTGGCGCTTCGAGTAAGATCCGACTGCTGGCCTTTGCGGGCCGCCGCGGCGAGCTCATCGGACACCAGCGGCGCCGGGTTTTTCGCAAGCTCTGCTCTGCTGCAGATCTCCCGAATCAGATGTGCCTGTTCGAGGCTCTTGAGCCGCAGGTCCGCCAAGAGGTTACGTCCCTCCTCGATTTCGAGGCGGATGTCCATGCCCGCCGCGCGCTTCGCCAGGAAATCGCGACGCCAAGTGGCAAATACGTCGGTCCAAGCCTCGATCGCGTAGACATAGCGGCCGGATTTGTGAGGCGTAAAGCTCCCCATCCACCGGTCGTTGTCGTGCAAGGCCATGGGAACGCGCAACCATTTCTCCGCTCCTTCGCGCCGCCACAACAGCTCAGCCGCGAGCACGACATGGCCATCGCGGAAGATGTCGGCCCAAACCTCCACCGCCTCGCCGATGGTGCGTTTGACAGGAAAACGGCCGCCGTCGACGAGGGGATAGACGTCCTCAATATAGATGCGATGTCTCGAGAGATCGCCGACGGAGCGGATGCTGGCGTTCGCTGTCACGGCTCGATCGTGTGTTGCTGCCCGCCCGGACGGCAGAAGCCGCCTTGATGGAACCGATAGCAGGCCGCTTTGGTTCCGGCCGCCGGTTTG